>Ga0126343_10000283_pt1 | contig 18199 bp, 10 predicted proteins | sample Cyp2metagenome_FD_92531 | JGI IMG/M metagenome (GOLD analysis project Ga0126343, IMG submission 92531) | Coral microbial communities from Lord Howe Island, Old Settlement Bay, Australia - Cyphastrea 2 metagenome | ecosystem: Host-associated > Invertebrates > Cnidaria > Coral ...
ACCGAGGGCCAATATTCCCCAGTACGGCTCGAGCTAGCTAGGTTAGTAAGTAGTTTATTATATGGCACTCAGGCCATGCTTGTTTTGAATTTGCCGGCTTTCGAAAGCAAAAAATACGCAGCTCATGACCGTTTCCACGGAAACGGTCCGTATGGCGAAATCCCGACCAAGAAAGAACCAATCAGAACGCTCGGATTTGCCTTGCCATATAATAAAGCAGGATATTTTGTTCACTGCAAGGAAACCCTTTGTACCCAGTGCAGAATCTTACAGTATTTTCTGCCCAAAGGGTATGGAATAAAATTTTCATTTAGTGTCTTCTCACGAGATACCGCCGTATGTCTCACCCTCATGTTCAAACACCTGATAAACGGCTCCTGTTAGTACTGAAAAATCAAGTAACTCTAGAGATATTCACCTCAGGTAGTCTTAATTAGGAACAGAGCTTGCGTTATTTTTGTAATTTTCCTCTGGAACAAAAGCATAATTATTTCTTGAAAGTGTTAAGGCCGCCGCACGCTGGTCGGCTAATGTGCAGTGAATTCAGACACGTCCGCGACAAGGGCTTGTCGGGCGATATCTGACAGTGCTAAAAATCTCAAAACGTCTTGTTGGGCCTTGTCTCCTAATGTGCGGTGGACCAAGACAATTTGTCGAGGCTCGAGCGCGCCTTAGCCAATTAGGAAATGTCATGACAGTCATGGTAGTGGAATATTTTAAACACCTCCGCCCCAAGCCTCAACGCGGCTGGTCAGGACAAAAAACGGGCTGGTGCATGCGCCAGCTGATGGCCAGACAAATTTTAACCGCATTTGATTCCGACAAATAATTTGCAGTTCTACGACAAAAAACCGGCTTGTGTGATGCAGCCTTATTAAGGGTACCTGAAATTAAGAGAAATTTGAGAGAAGAAAGAGGGATTAAGAGGGGAAAAAGGTTATTGGACACTAGCAGACAATTGACCGCCCCACAGTAGCACCCCAGGTTTAACACCAAATCTTCATAATTTCCTACTTTCATAAATTTCACTAATCCTTTGATAAAAACTCTCCAAATGTACCTAAAAATCACCAAAACACCAAAACATTTACCGTAAAAAAGAGAGCCCAGAACACAGGTATGTGGGATGAGCGGAGAGATTCTTGACTGCTTGAAATTTAAACGAGATATTTGCGTTAAAACCATAATACCCAGCCAAAATACGGCCCTCTGGTAGAATCCCGCCATAAGTTTTAAAAACAAGTTTTTTTTAAGTTTTGCCTCTAACTTTCATGGTACAGATTCTTCAGATGTTACAGTTTTTCCATGGGAATCAGATGTTTAATTGTTTCAGGCGTCATGAATTCAGGTTTTGTGCAAATTATTCAGTTAACACTGGATTCGTGATGAATTTTGTTATCCCTCATGGGTTTTGTTTAGTGCAAAAATTGGCGGCCTATACTCTGCGAGCAGAGTTCCCTTTAATCTTCCTAGAAAAGTCGGGAAGAGGAAGAGTCTCTTCCTTCGCGACTTTTCTAAGAAGATCGAAGGGACGTCTGCTCGCACGGTAGGCTGCCTACAGCATGACAAACTTGAATTATCGTGCATTTTTTTCTCGTTTGCAAAGTGTTGCAACCCAAAGCCAAGGTTTAATGAGCAACATAACAAAAAGGGAAGAGGCTTAACTTTAAAAGAATAGGCAAAAATCCCTCATACACGTTATTGTTTCAGCAGTTACATTTTATTTTACTTTCGTATTTGTTTCTTCAAACCCCTTAACATATTCCTCAATCATACATTTCTTGTCTAATATATTGTTCACATCACGGCTTAGACCTGTTTAACATTACTTTGCGCTTAACGTCTGTGAGCCTACAGCTTCATCGTTTTGAAGGCTGAAATCAGTAATCGTCTAGTTTTATGCCAACAGGAGTTTAAGGGTCAACAAAGTATAACGCTGAATCCAATTGCCTTTATCGTCGTTTAGCTGTCAACAGTAACTACAATATGGTTTAATTTTAGTTCATATCTATGAGCTGACCAGACTGACCGGAATATGATCATTGCAAGGCAAATTTTTCAAGACTAAGCAGAAAATGATAAAGATGTTTTTTACGCATGCGTTGCTAACATGGTAGTCATGTACGTTCATTGGCGATTTCTTTTTTTTTCACAAAAGTACGCCCGCAATGCGTGCGTGTGAAAATTAATTGAGCCATGAGACATGAGAACATTTTGTGATTCTTGTATCAAATGGCTTGGCATCTGCATCACACGTACGAATTGGTAATCTATTTTATATCCGAATTGGTGGTTCATAGTTATATTACAAAACAAGTACAATAGCGTATCTTTAGAGTCCATACAAAATTATAGAAACACGCAATGAAAGCCTAGCCTCTATGTCGACTACAGTTACTTAATTATCTGGTCAATAGGTCTAATACTCCAACAGGAATGGACTAGAAAATCGTTTCTTAGGTGGGCTCTCCAGTTTACCAATTTTCTCTGACACATGATTTTTGAGTTTAAGGTGGCTCAAAAACAGTTTCCAGCACTTTCCAAGACTTAGATTTTGATGGGTCATAATTACTAGTCTTTATCAATTGATGTTACAATCATGGTATCAGAATACTGCCCAATCACTGGTGAACACGTTGGTATTATTTTCGTCACACGATAGGTTACCATAACAACAATATGACCTGCTAAAAATACCCTTAATTTTAGCTTTGAGCGCTTATAACTCAAAAACGAGCTCGGTGACCCCCAACTTTTTATTATCAATTTGTAATTAGCATGACAAGATGCAACTTTTTGCAAAGTTTACAAAAATTCTGCGAAGAGGGTTCAGAGCCACCTTAAATTTTTCAAAAATTTAAGATGGCTCTGAACTCCCTTCGCGGAATTCTTTTAAACTTTGCAAAAAGTTGCATTTTATCATGCTTATTACAATTCGATAATAAAAAATGGGGGTCACCGAGCTCGTTTTTGAGTTATAAGCGCTCAAAGCTAAAATTAAGGGTGTTTTTAGCAGGTCATATTGTTGCTATGGTAACCTACTGTGCCACAGAATTAACAGCAACTTATTCCAAGATGATTGTACAGTTTGTTGATACCATGATGTTGATGTCAACAAGTATAGAATGGTTATAATGACCCATCAAACTCTAAGTCTTGAAAAGTACTGGAAACTGTTTCCAGCCACCTTAATACATGTTGTATTTAAACAACTTGCTTCAGCTTGGAGTAGAAACAAATCGCAAGGTTGAGTATGGAACCAACTGGGCATTGTGAGGGTTTTCGTGAGTTCCCGTAAAAAGTATCCTTACACAATAGTTATTTTAAAATTGACCTATTTAAGGACGTTCGCCTAAATGTTTCTGTGTATCCTTCTGCGCACGCAAATTCGCACGCCACGTCATGCATGAGTGCGCGCGCTAAGTAATAAAATGAACAAATGATAGGGTAGATGGCCATTGCTCTAGCTTTTCCTGGATTTAATGATCTTGGACGTACGGTGACCCCTGTTTTTTTTTTTTTGATGGATCATTTTCTCTACCAATTTTCTGCATTCAGCAAAAAAATGAAGAAAATCTATCGACAACAAATTTGAATTTTTTGCAAAATGCACGCGATCGAATTCCGTTCCTTTTAGCTCTTCGTTCATCGGTGCGACGGTTTCAAATGCCTTTTCAAGGATTTCGTTTTGTGAAAACGTTGGTAAAATTTGGAATTATTTACGCAACAGACCCACATCTACAAAATAAGACTAAGATCGTTTGCCTCCGTTGACTCACCTTCGATATTTTTAACTATAAAACCCTGTAGGCCATGATGAATTACGTACCCCAATTTATCAAAATCAGGGTAGTTTTCCACACGCTGGTGACCCCCAACTTTTATTTCATTTCTGGCACAAGTAGCTCATTAACTGACTGCAGCAAAAATTGTAAAAAAATCTATCGAGTGGAAAATTTTCGCGCGAACGTCCTTAAGGGTACTTCTGAGATTCTTGAATCCTCACAAGAATGGGAATGTTTATTTTCGCCCTTGTCAGCAGATTGGTTAGTGTACCAGAAAGCTTACCACAATCAAAGTTTGGAAATAGAATGCACTCTTGACTGTTTTTTTTCCACATGATTACGACACACATAGTCGTTAGAAATTAGGTTCACGCCATTGTTTGTCTCTACACAATTACTGAAACAACCACTTTTTGCACTGGTGTTGCACTTGAACTGCGCCACTCTTTGCCAATCAGAATCGAGTAGTCTGTCATGTATGCGTATCATTGGTCGCTAGTCATTTTCCGTTTATATAAGCATGTCCCCATAATTGGTCATTGGGACACAGTCTTTATGAGAGGTCGAGGCCTGTTCCGATAAGAGTGTCCCCACAAGGGACATTCAAATTTCCCTAATTTCAATGGAGCGTTGAAATAGACGCAGTGGCAAGAAACAATCGCCTTGATATTTTTGGATATCTGTTTCAGACGAGGTAGTTTTGGTTTTACGACACTGGTTTTGGTTTTACGACACTCAATTGAAAACCGCTCTAAACTCTCTTACTATCCATCCTCTCTTGGTGGTAATGTTTTTTCATGCTGTCCAAGTGGCTAACGCTTTGAGTCTGTAAATAAAACATCACCAGCTGTGGCTGTTTCAATGAATGCTGATGAAGAGAACTATCACGCTTTGTTGACTTAAACATGAAAGTAATTTAAACCTCGAACTCTAAGGGGTAAGAGAGCTAAACTGCGCATTAAGGCGGTACGTCATCAGTTTACGTTGTCCCATAAGTTTTATAGTCTCTTACATCACTTATGTCAAAATGTTCTCTATTCGAAACTTATTATGCTAGTTCATATGGGGGCAACTTCTGAGTTTTGAAGTTTTGAACGTTTTTTTTTCCATGATGAAGACCCTACCGAATGTATTTATCGATTTGCACCACAATCAAAGAAACTTTTAACGTTACAGCCATCAGTCCCAATTTGACAAATATTCTCCTTCGATAAATATTCCCTCCTAAAGCTATAGGCTTTAAATGCTACTGAAGAACCAACTTCCAATCTATATAATACGACATGGCAATTAAAAAATCTGTCTGCTACTTGTGAAGACTCAGTCCAATGCAGGCCCATTTCTATCTTAAGGTCTGTTTCAGACTGTCAGAGTAAATAGTCGATATTTTATGCCTCGCGTTCTTTTGATTCACGCTTTGACCTTCCTTTCCAATGTCATGTTAACTTTTCGTTAATGTTCTTGATGACTATCGTTTGTGAATTTAAGGGGACTTGCTGATTACTTGTCATGAAGGATTAGTAGTCTTTACGGCGGAGCGGTAAATGTCATTTGTTAGAAATTACACTGTATCTGTCTCCATTGTGTTTTACACTGTAACTTCGGGATCAACGTTATTCTGTTGGCAGTTCCTTTTCTCTTTTTCCGAACAATAATCGAGGCAGCCCCAAAATTTTCTCGATGACAGAATTTTCCGAGGCATTCTGTAGCTCAAGAGCATCAGCATTGCTATCATTGGCATTTCCTACCTCTGAAGTAAATAAACAAAACACCGTCAGCTCCACAGTTGGATTTCACTGTGTTAGTAAAGAGGTTATGCAGAAAATGATAGGAAAGAACAGTCAAAGCAGAAAAAGTGCAAGGCAAAGATACAGAAATATTCCTCCACCCCCAGAGTAGTTAGAACATCTTCAGTACATTAGAACCCAGAATCGTAAGACTTATAGACTAACAAAAGAGATAGAGATTATAGCAAAAAATGATTGTCGCGCGCTTTAATTAATTTTTCGATGGCCCTACATTAGACTGAGCTCCCCAAAATACTGGGGCGATTATCATGTTAGGTTTTCTAGTTTGTAACGTGAATACAGAGAACTTCTGTTTGTTTCAGGGATTGCCAGTCTAGTCTCATGATAGACTTCCACCTTCCACCATTGTGATTATGATATATCTACACTGCGGTTGAACCATCTCCTGACGGTATAACTACATAAACATGTTTGTTTTTGCTTTTTCGTTCTCTTCCATCGGACATAGACCGAGCCACACCAGTGTGTCTTAAGTTAGCATCTGGTGCTGCGGAAGAATAAGTACCTTTCGCTACGATACTATAAAGATCATCATCGGAACTGTCTGTTGGTAAATCTGGGGGCGGAGGCGAGAAAGGGTGAAAAGATGAAGTTCCTTGAGTGATATTGTAAGAATGCCGGTCAGATATACGCAAACTGGGGTTATCTGCGTGTGCCTCTGGCAAAGCATCCAAAGGAGAAAGAAGATCCCCCATGCTAGGAGGTCGCAGCGTACCTTTTTTTGCATCCTGCCCCTGTGGAGAGCATTTTTCAGAGGAAACATTCCTGTGCTGTAGGATACCGCCTGGTAGGCTCCCTTGGTCCGTGCTTAAGCTTTTACCACTTCCATCTTTTTGCCCCGACTCGCTGTGCTTTTTCCAAATATCGCTTGATTTATTGTTGTAATTTGGGTTTGTTATTATATTCGGAGCAGCCTCATTTCTCGGTTTCTCTTCACTCCATTTTCTGTTTAATTTCGGGGTGTTCCGATGGGTCGAGTAAGGCGTTGGTGTTCCTCCATTGCCGTCAGATGCCAATGCTATATTAGACTGATTGGAATATTTCATTGGGGAGTTTGGATTTGCCCGCTGATATGACCCTGAATTTTGTGAGGGTGTGCTGTGTGCCTCTGCAGTGGTCCCGGGTTGCATCACCGAATGACCAAGAGAGTTATACTGTGCACCTCTAGAGGGCGACGACTGTTGCTCTACACTTCCAGGGCCTTGTTGCCTGTTACTCAGATTTCCAATTGTAGAGGGAAACTGAGTTACTAAAGTACCATCGGGAACCGATCTTGCTGGCGAGGAGTTGCTTATAATCCCGGGGTAAGATGTTCCACTGGCGGGCATTGTTTGTCCATATGGAGGCAAGCTAAGAGGATTTCGCACGGGCGACTGATTATATGCTGCATTCCCTGTCGCTGCCCTCTGGCGGGGTAGGGTCCTTGCGGGTGACTGACTTTGTGACGCGTGATCTGATTGCGCTCCGTGTCGTTGGTGATGGGACACATTTCCAGCGCTGAGGTGACGAGGTAGTCGTACTCTCTCGTCAGGATAATCAGGCATCCCTTGACTGTGGTGACGTTCATGACTACGAGAGACATTACCGGTGCTGTTGGCTCTTCCGCGTCTTGGTGTCCCGGTTCTGGGCTCACTTAGAGTACGACTTCGACATGGAGTAGATGGAAGGCTGGAAACCGCTCCACTCCCAAGCGGATTACCTTGGTTTGAATTGGTGATAGAGCCTGGAGGTTTGTTATTATTGCTACCGTTAAACAGAGGGTTCACATGAATACCTGTCCCATCGTCTTTCTTCACTTTTCCATTTTCCATTCCAGAATATCTGTTTTTTATATTTAAAGGCATTCATCAGTGAGTTTCACAATGTAACTATTTCAGCAAAATTTAGATTCAACATGAATGTCTGGGAACTCATCTCATTCACCGTTTGTCTCATGTAAATGACTTATCGCTCGCAACGTTATCACTCCTAATCTGAAAAGGGATCGTAGATAATATTCCTAATAAACAAATGAAATATGTGCAGAACTCGTCTTTGTTAAGTAGGTCATTTACTTTTGTTTTTACAACTCCAAGGCATCACTAACCGAGTCCCGTCTTGTGGGATTGTTAAACGTCTTGAACCCTCCTTCAAACAATAAGTCCAGTATTAATGAAATGATTTTCTCACCTATCGATATTGAACTCTTTGGGAACATGATTGTTTACGTCATGGGCGGTGAATACAACCTCGGGTCCTTTTGAAAGCATTCCATCGGGAGCTTCCTCTACGTCGGGTAATTTCTCACTTTTTCCGGGGACATTTCCGTTCTGGTTAGTTGTCTTCGCTTCTTTCGGTGGCGCAATGAATCTTTTGGGTTGATGCATTATGTCAAGCTTCAGGAATTCCTTCTTTTTCTGGAGAGTTAGAAAGCAAGCTGCAACTGCTACCATTATAATTGCTGCTCCCAACGAGCTCAGGAGAAAGACCGTCGTGTACGTCGACGAATTGCCTGCAAATGATCGTAACAAAACTGGTTATCTATTTTTCACCTGCAAAAAATGTGATGATGACCTAAAGGACGTTTCCTTTTTTCTGCATCGAAAGGTAGGCTCTCAATAATGAATGAATTATCGAAGAATTACTAGGAAACCGAAGAAAGTCTGGACTGACTCGTATTCGAAAGTGTTTATCTGTGGTCCATACTACTTGGATATCTTTTGTGTCCCTTCATCGAGGTATCTTTTGATCCTATAATTAACAACTATTGGAAGAGGTCGACCAAAATATCGTAATTTGTCAGTGGCGAGCTGATCAATTATTTGCCGAAGCCTTCGGCTTCGGCAAATAATTGATCGGCAAGACACTGACTAATCAAGATATTTTGCGGCGACCGAGTTCAATAATTGTTTTATCATTGGAACCCTAAGTTTGGTTTCATATTTTAATCACTACCTGGCAGCTCAGGGAAGCCATCAGCCATTTTTCTCTCGAGAACGTGGTTCCTATTACGCATGAGCAGACTATTATTTGCAGCAAAACACGTTTAGACGGTAGTACGCATGAGCAGACCATTATTTGTAGGTAGTTATTTGCAGGTCACGTAGTGGGCTGTCGGCCGATGGAAGGGAAGAAAAACTGCATCGAATGATAATCCAAATTAATGTTGTAATTGTTGTCTTTGTTGACGATGTTATTCCTGTTGCAATGTGCACAAGAATCTACAACCATAGCGTGGCTGGCTCTTTCCATCAAAAAGCGAATTATGTGATGGGAATAGTAGGCCAAGCATTCCAGAGAGCTGGCTACAACTTCCAAAACTTCTATGGCGTAGGGAAATTTACTAAAAGTACAAGAGAATCCTAAATGCTTCAAATACTTAACCTTCTTACTACCTCGCATAGCATGCTAGACGTTATTCACTTTTAATTTGTATATGCGTATCTCACCTTTCATATGAAGAAACCAAAGGTAAAGTGATCCTGACACGCCTATGACAGCCTCTGGTCTTTCCTGCCCCATAACTACTGGTGTACCACGGGAAATTGCCTTGGATGAAAGTGCCCTGCGGGTTGTCGATATGATTGGTCGTAAAGTGGTGGGTATGGAGGTAAGTGTTCCGTTTGGTAATGAGCAGTTGGTACAGTTCACTTGTATCGTGATTGGTACACCTGTGGACGTGGTTGGATTCTTAGACTTTTGGTGTCGTTCAGTGGTCATTGTTGTATTTGTTGACACAATAGGAATGGTTATTGGTACACTATTTTCAGAAGTTAAGACTGTAACGTTTGGTTTCACTCTAGTGACACCTTTACTTACCGTCTTTGGTTCAGTAGTCGTTGGCCGGATACGTTTCTTAGTCGTTTTCGGCTTAGAAACGATTGGTAACGTTGTCGGCGTCACTTTAGTGGGTTTGTTGGTCATCGTTACTGGCACTTCGGTCGATAATTTGATAGAGGATGGGGTAGGAGGTTTGGAAGTTGTCTTACCGGGGGGTTTCGGTGCAGAGGTATGCTTCGTAGACTTAGGTGCCTTAGTTGTGCGTGTTCGACCCTTTCTAACAGTAGAATTAGTGCGACTTTTTTTCCGTTTCGTCAAGGTTGTTACTCTCTTACGTGTGGGTGTTACTTTAGGTGAAGACGTGGATAAAGTGACAGGAGTAGTGCTGTAACTAGGTGTTGTGGTGTGTGTCTTGGTGCTTAATTCATGTTTGTTCACTAAAGAAGAAAAAGGAAAGAAGAGAAGTATAATCGTGAGAGAAAGGGTCGTATCTTTAGTTGCAAGTGAGACAATATTACGGACATAGCTACAGAACACAAGAAGAGGAGTTTGAGGAACGCAGTTTGAAATTCAGGAAATATGTGCACAAAACTGTTGCATTACCGTTTCTTTCGTACCGTGTAACCACACTCCAGAAGAAACTTCGCGCCACGAGTCAGAAAATGACAATTAAATGTAATAAACTTAGCATTTGAAAAAATACTCACCACAAGCATAAATAACTTTAAGAACTTTGTAAACTCCTTTGCAGTGATTTCCAAAGTAAGTCCTGTTTGCGGTAACAGTGCAACGCTTTTTCTTGTCACACAGTTTCATAATCTGTACTGTGATATTCTTCGAACGACATTTTGAGAAGGCGTTTGTGTCATTAGCCTGAATAACTGAGTTATCCACGAGGGTCTTTTTAAAAGGGCAGACAGTATCCCCAAATTCCTCACGTCCGTAGGTAGCAGTGTAAATAACCATTGCAAGAGACGAGTTTCTACAATTCCATTTGACCGTCGTTCCTTGGCAGATAACCTTGGAGAACGTGCGTCCGATGTCCTCTATACGAACCTCTAAATCAGAACGAAACGATCAGTTCCTTGCAAGTAGGCGGAAAGGGAATTTGGTCAACTGTTACAACCCTCATTTCCTGCAACCTTCCATCACACTTCGTTTGGTAGGGATATTAAACAGTACATTATGAGTAGAACAACTGGGTTACGAAGAACTGATAAATATCAGATTAAACGGTACTAAGAAAGAAGACGTGTTTAGCCAGAGCATTGTTACGATATCCCATAATAACACAAATGGAAATATACTGAGACCACTAAAGACGCCTTTATTTGACACGAAGACTTTAAGGCGTTTAAAATTATGTGACTACCTTTTGCTTTTTTTCATCCGCATAAACGAGATCAAGGGACGAGACAAACTCACTCCAAATTTAAACTTTTATAAAGCTTGTAAAATACCAGCCAAAATCTACTTTTTTCCGAAGGAAAGAAACCTTCAAAAATTGGTTGTTTAGGGCAGAAAGTCTCGGAGTCATGTCAATTTTAAAATGTTCAACATGTACTATCGGTATGTTGCGCTCCCTTAGGGCCCACATGAAAAACTTGGAGGAAACCTGAAAAGCAGCAGCAAAATTTTATTTTCTGCGTTTTCTCATAGATGTTGCGGAGTTTCCTTTAAAACAAACATCTCTAGATGCAGCTTCATTCTGATCGTTATGAAGGAAAGTAATACATTCAACCGAAAACAGTATTTTAGCGGATGGAATGTGCAAAAAATATCTTTTGGCATTCTTTGCTAATAGCACAAAGAAATTCATTATTAAAACCAAAACATGGGATGGTGAAAATTCATTCCCTGAGCAATTAAGTTAGATATTCTGACTTGACATGTTTCTATCGATACACATTCAATGACTTCAAAGGACTCACAGTATTTTCTAAACGTTTCAATTGAACTACGACATGTTGAAAGAAAGGCATTCTATGGCATCAAAAAAGAAGCAAACTTGAAAAAGTTTCATTGTTTGGAAGAGAGTTGTTTCTTCCACGAATAACTGTTTCTTTTTTTTTTCTATGGCACTGAAAAGACATCAGTTGTTATATTAAGGCAGCTGGAAAGAATATGCGCTACCTACCAGGGGGACAATTTTGTTAAGAATACAATTCCATTCTGCTTTGTTCTCACACTATTTGCATTTTTCATTTGATTATGGACGTTCAATTTGGGTCCAAATGAAAATTGCCGCAAGATCTTTGTGAAGGGATGTTTACATCTCTGGCCAAAATCAACTCTTTCCGAACCAATTGCTCTTCTTCGTCTGCGGTGAAAAGATTAACTTGATGTTTTTCTCCCATGATCTTTGCTTCCAGCCCTCTTAGATCAGCAGGCTTGGAGACAAACCGTGATGTATAATTTATGTAAAATGATCTCCTACGCTTCGTATATTCGCCAGCGTTTGCATTTACAAACTGCATCGTACGTGTCTGTCATAAAAAATGTATGATGAGCAAGTTTTATTTATGCTCGAAAGCTATCGTTTTACATTTCGTGGGAGAATTTCGTGGAAATTCTTAAAGTTAAGCCCTAATTAGATATCCAGGCGTGTCGAGCAATGAAAGTTCTAAAATATTAAAGAAAGTTGTTCCAGAAATTAAAGGTGCTGTTCAATTATCTGACTTTCAAACAAGTGTCGAAGAATTTTGATTCTCCTAAACGACAGAAACACTAAAGAACACAAGTATATCGTTTTTCTATGAAAACAGTCATTTCATATCTTACGACAGAATCACACACTTGTTTAAAAAACATTTATCGCTGAAACTAAAGCACCTTCCAATGCACATGATTCTCTTCTCACTAAGGAATGAATTCACTACAGAGCATATGACAACAACATAAGAGACTTTATATTAGCTGTAATTAACGACCGTCCGATAATGCCTACAGATGTGTCCTTTCCTGAACGAGGGATAAGCGTGTTTACAAAAGTTGTGTAATTATTGGACTCTATTCCAAAATAACTTCCCTTGTGGAGATAAAGCGAAAAGTATTAATGAAAATAACACAAAGAAGAGCAATTATCGGTAATAACAACACTGAGGAAGCAACTCAAAAGCACGGTTTTCAAATTTTTCGTCTTATTTAAAAATGCGCCCGATTGAGAAAGCTCGTTAGGGTTCCATTGAATTTCTTTCGGGGCCTGTTGAGTTCACGTTGAGTTTCTTTGAGACATGTTGAGTTCAGACACAACTCATTTCTGTATTGCATAATTTATCCGGTAAAAAAGAAATGCTTGTTTTTGTATTATTTATGTCGCAAATCTAGCCACGTTTGTTTTCTCAATTGACGCTTGTGGCTCTCAACTTTTACAATCGCCTTCTTTCATTTGCCATTTCTTGTAAATTATTGAAGGTCACAGCATTGACTCATTTTGTTGGGCTTTACCGCAGATCGCCTTAAAAAATAGAATTATTTTACCTTTTTCTCATTCAAGAACTCACTCGATGAGAGCTTGTTGTATACATTTGCGGTCAAGAAACGTATACTAAGTGAGTGTCAAATTTTGCCACAAATATTGCCTAAAAATGCTTTGCTAATTTTCTCGTTTTTTCTCACTGCACAATTTCAATTTCTCAAAAGAATTCGAACCATCAACAAACCCAACACTATCAAAGTCACAAAAGTAAGGCGCGGACTAAATAATCACTCCGAACTTTGCGATATTTATTGAGATGTCGAGAATTAAAAAGCAATATTTTAGTCCTCTCATTTTCAGATTTGTCTCAACTGTTGCACTAAACGAAAAATAGATGATTTCGCAATTTTTGCGCTTGGGAAACTAAAACTCCACGCGCAGACTATGATAATGCGGGTCGCTACTACGACCACAGACAACCCAGGTTACTCAGACGGGATGCAAGCAAAAAAATCTTACCTCCATTATTAACCGACACAGTCAGCATCAGCACAAGGATCACAAGGCTAATCTGGGTAAGGCAAAAACAAGCAGATTAAATACGTGTAGATACAGAAAGATGTGCCGCATTTCAAGCCTGAGGCATGTGAAAACATTTCATCAACTTACCCTCGAAAGCACAGCTAAAGAATTAAAAATGATCATCCTTAGATGTGTTCATTGGAATCTTCCGAGCTGCTCTAGAAGCCGGAAATTTATCCTCTTTTTCAGTGCATACACATGAGCGAATTTAGAGTTGTGGATATTGTTGTCACCCAAATTGACTTGTCCGTCCGGGTATGCGAAGTTTATGTTGATTTTCATTAATTTTAATGCACTTTCAGGAGGCAGAGCTGTCGTCCAATTTGAAAGGTGTTGTGGCCACTGAATCAAATTTCGTCCGAATGTCAATTGATGTTTGGGGAAATCTCGACGATAAGCCGCCAAATTTCTTCGGAAAATCCCTGATCGATTTGATCTAGGGTGTTAGGTGTTAAAGTGGTGAAAACCGCTTAATTCCAAGGTAAACTAAGCAGTTATTTCTGGTTTTCTACACAAATTTAATTTAATCGTTTAACCACCTGCTTAGGAGCATCACCTGTTTGCCTAATATGGGTAATGGTTGTCAAATACACCAAGCCATAATTGCAGTCGTAGGCTGACAATTATAAACAGCGCACAAAGCCTATTGGAGCTGCACAAAAGGCAAACAAAATCAAATTACTTGAGACACTGGACTGTGTTTACAAATTTACATTTTTGGAGGCATTCTTGGTCGAGCTGCTAAGAGGTATAACAAGGACGTATGGCGAATCGCACGAGCAGCATACAAATTGCCAATTTCAGAGCAAAATTCTGCAAAGTGCTTAAGTGAAGTGCAATGAAAGCATGTGCTTCGAAAGTACTTATGGATGATGTTTGATCGCAGTGACCATGACATTGCTCTGTCGATGAAAAAAAAACAGCATATGGAAACTGGTATCTTGAGCAATAGCTTTCGTATTTCTGGGTTGTCACAGTCGTGTGTTAAGTCTCGGACGTCTCTTAGAATACAGCAAAGCATCTCAGAAGCCACTTAGCCGTTGATCGTTTGAGATGAGTTAAAAAACGTCAGACTAAAAAATTCTTTATCGAAAGTACTTTTAATAGATTTTCTTCGAGAACAAATTATGTTGTTCTATCTACGTCTTCACGAACTTCAGATAGCCCTAAGGCCTTTTTTCTCCTTTTTGTCGTGAAATACAACTTAGCTTCTTTGATCACTGAGAAATGTTTTGCAGCACCTGTGCAGAGCAAACCCCTAAAAATAGATGAGTCTTCTTCTTTTATGAAAAAAGATATTGCGAAAATTCTTATTTATTTCAGTGAGTTAAAAGTCTATTCAGGGATCCTCTCCTAATCTATTATTAATCACTCAATATTGTAAAAATGTTTATAAAACTGAAGCTGTTGTAATTTCTGCTCCCTACTTCTCCTCCCTTGTAAAATAAGAAACAAATAAGCTCTCTATAAGTTGTAGCTCCCATATTTCTCATGGGGAAGGTGTCCTTCGTTAGAAGAAACCTAACATTGAATGGTATTCCAGCTCACGAGTTCATAGGTGCAATATTGGATGGTTACGTGGATGGTTGAATACGATATCTCTGGTTATGTTAAAAACCATTTTTCGATACAAATGGCTACGACTTTTTACGAGTTAGTTGCGAGAATTTGATCTTACATCAAGACAACACTCTGGTTTTAATTATTTTGTCTATTTGGCGTCTGTTTGATAATGTGCTGATATGCTACAGGGTAAATTAGTTGATGATCGTTGTTTTCACTTTCAAGGTCGCATGATTCCCAAAGGCCAATAATAGGAAAAAGAAAATTAACACGTTCATGGTACTTGTTTGGGATATTACCATTCTAGCTCATTCTGCAGCGATGTTCCGACAAAATAAGTGTCACGAACAGCCCAATATGTTTGGATGAAAGGTTTTAATCTGCATACCGGGATAGATATTGCACCTGATATATGCGCAAGCAAGTTTCGTTCAACGTTAGTCTCGTTAACCTTTAGCAGGATATTCAATGTTTACCTTTCGCTTCACCAGCAATCAACTGCTTACGGATCAATTGATATTTTAATAAATAAAGAGATGTAGTGATCAACTGAACGCGAACTCATAACGAAAATGCATCACTCAAATTTTTAAGGATCACGACACGTTTCGAGCGGCTGGTTCCGTATCCGTCGATGAAGGATCGTTCCGTAAGAACGTGGCATGCCGAGGTTTGACTTTTTTCCAAAAAATGAGGACTCACAAATGACACCTGACTCTTAATTCCGAGAGAAACTTGAGCCAACCAATATGCAAAATGGAGACCCGAGCAGTCATAAGCGTTTTTTCTGGTTAGACTACATAACAAAACTATAGAATCGAAGAGCTCTCGCAAAAGCTCTGTTTTGTTTCAGTGAGATAAAATGTAAAACGAGAATCATTCAATGCTGACCTGAATCATATGGCACTTACTCCTAACGTATGATCTCTCTCAAGTTCTTTGTTGATCACTCCTGGTCGCAGAAATACTAGGAGGGTTTGGAAGCGACCAATCCCGTGAACCGGTTATTGATCAATGGAGAGCTCAACCTGCCATACATGCAGTTTCATTCCGAAAACATCCACACAACGTTTGTGGTAACATTATCCCTGGAAGAACTGAGTATACCATGTCCAACAATGACTTGAGAGTAATGATGAAAGGATTAAGGCCTACATGTAGGATTGACTCTCTTAGGGTGCGTTTCTTTAAGAAAATCCGAGACTGGATTCTTAAATTCAAAAGAATTCTTAAACGGATTTTGCGAGTGTCTTTTATTTATTTGTGAGTGTCTTTTATTTATTTGTTTTCAGCAATCTTCTTATTCTGGCATTTGTTTTTAAACGTTCCTCCGAGACTTCGGAAAAAGGAGAAAACGTCGCCATTTTGTAGACGATCTAGAGTCACTGCACATTAAGGAGTAGAATTCTGCTTCAGAAGATTAGGGCGCTTTCAATTCGCCCAAAAAATTAGAAATTTTCAAAACGTGAACAAATGGTACGAAGATTTCCAGGGAAAAGTTCTAGAAATTGTTCAATTTCGAAAAGCGAGCCATTCAAACGAAAATTCGGAAAATTCCGAAAGTTCAGGAATGAAAATCAAATCTAATGAAAGTTTCCAGGAAAACTGTTCGAAAGTTTTAGGTATGCGTCACGAGGTTGTCCCTTTTTTCGCAAATTATGCAAATATGTAAATTTCTGCTCAGAGCTTGCAAGGATGACGGCGACGTGTATTCGGAAATAAAAACACATTAGAATCTTCCCACTTGTATCTCGATAAATATTAGCTACAGCTAAATTCCTAAGGAGGACGTTTTATAAAAATAACGCCCCCGTGGTGTTGTTTTGGGACGTTGTCGTTGCCGTTGTGGTTTGTGTAAGGTCCCTGCAGTTGTAGTCTACAAAAAAGTCACGATGTCGACATATCGCTCTTCTGTTTGCTTTTTTATTTGCGATTTAGACCGGCCTCAAAGTCATTGAAAAATTCCAAGCGAACGAAGCTGTGTGGCTTGTCGTTTTCCACATTGAATGTTTGGTCGAATGGAAAGCCCCCTTAGTTTACGGTGCATGGTGTTTTAAGACATGCGTAGACTAAAGTTGGCCAAAATTTGGGTGAGGTTGATATATTGTCAACTGATCTATATTAAATCATTAGTCATTACATATAGATCGTTTTTTGAACAAAATATTCAAAAAGAAAGCACTCACTTACGTTTCCCTTTGACTGCACTTCGAAAGTTTATCACTTGATGATTTACTTTTCGAAAACCTTTTTAAAACCCGAAGAATTTTAAAACCTCAGCTTTGCGTTTAAATGTGGACGGAAAACGTTTAGAAGTCGGAGCATTCCAAAAAATCCATAATGAACGGTGTTTGTTGTGTTCCTAAAATTATCTGGTGTTTACGGCTGCTTTGAGAAAGGTTGTCCCACAAAAGCGTATACGCGTACGCGACAATATCGAAAGGTATTATGGGTCTTGGTGGCTCAAGGAGTCTTAAGCAGCAAGGTGTTTCAACGTGATAGAAAGAAACAGCAAAGCCACGTGCATTTATGTTTCCCTTTCCTTCTTGCAGAAACAACGTGGACTGAAACCAAGTAACTATAAACTATCACAGTCAATCAGCATTGTGGCGCATGCTTGAATTTTGCGGGACAACCTTTGCCGAAACAGCTGTAGTATGGCCGGGAAACATTTGAAACGTTTTTTTTAAGCGAAAAAGCCGTTTTCAAATATCGCTGGTGTAGTGTGGACAGAGGCCAAATAGCCTTGCGCAATCGCAGACACTTCTCTTTGTTATTTACTCAGCGTGCAATAAAACTTTTAGGTATCTTTACCTTGATTTATCAATATTTTTACAGTGTAGATTACAGAAGGAAATGGACAGCAATTCGAGAAAAATTGGATCACTTACTTCCTTGTCTCCATGTTTTATTTCCAATTATTTTTTTCTTTATTATTTATTCCCGTTTTCGCTTACAAGCGCTCGAATTCGATTGAAACCCGTTAGATCAAGATTACAAGCCGAACAAATATGTTGCAAAACATTTCATCAATAACCAAAGAACATTGACTCGGATAAAGGATCATGATTAACATGCGGCGCTGAAAACAATCCCTGTTTGCATTCGTTCCTCTCCACGATGACGGAAACCTCTAGCGCTTCTTCAAATAAAACAATACTTCTTGAAGCAATTTATGTGACTGAAGGGCGATGAATAGAGGAAAGCGCTTGTAGTGTTTGCTTGAGTTTTGCATTACAAAGGTGCCGTTCAATTTCCGCTCTGTGGGATCTGGCTTACGTAGC
>Ga0126343_10000284_pt1 | contig 18199 bp, 7 predicted proteins | sample Cyp2metagenome_FD_92531 | JGI IMG/M metagenome (GOLD analysis project Ga0126343, IMG submission 92531) | Coral microbial communities from Lord Howe Island, Old Settlement Bay, Australia - Cyphastrea 2 metagenome | ecosystem: Host-associated > Invertebrates > Cnidaria > Coral ...
CCGGGATTTAGGCAAGATCTCGGCGAGAATTTCGGAAAGGTTTTGGCCAGCGAGATCGCCGAGATCTCGGTGGCCAAAAACTCACTGAGATCTCGCCGAGATCTCTCCCTCAAGATTTTGCAGGGGAATTACTACAGTTACTTACTGCTACCGTGATAATCAAGTGTGACTGGTGGATATTTAATCTCACTAGCCTGGTGTGAAGCTATTCTCTTAACAGTCTGCTTCTGTGATGGATACTTACTATTAGCTTTAATTACTTGCATTTCAAATATTATCCCAGATGATGTTGCCAGGTTCAAGTTACAATGGCTTGAGGGTATTTGAGTGGGACTCTGGATCTAATTTAATCCAAGTTCAAACCCTGGACGGCTCATTGAATTGCTCAAGCAGCTTAAGGCCTGGATCAGGAATGTAAAGTAGAATTATGGTTAGGCGACCATCTCTTTTGTTATATTAGCTTTACCAAGCCGAACTTTCCCCTGATTATAAAACTCGACATCCTGCTTTGCCTTAACATATTGTTGTGACCACGTGACATGTGAAGTGATCATTTTGTTGAGATTTAGTAAATCGGCGAATTGGTGGCGAATTCTCACTCTATTGATCAATAAATGAGCGTTTTCGATGCAAATCTAAATTCTCTATCTGGCTACGTTTGGAATGACCTTCCTCTATTTTTTTTTAGAAAATATAAATGATCATTAGTCAAATTTTGTTGCAAAAAACGACCTTTTACCCCATAAAATTTTTGTGTGAGAAGACGGTCTGTCATTCCAAACGTGAGAGGAATGAATTAATTAACCTGCATCTAAAACGCGTTTTTGCAGGATGATATCACTAAAAATCGCCACCAATTTCTCAAATAATGACTATTTTTCGCCAAACATCACTTGACATGTCACGTGACCTGTCAGAAGTATCAATTTTACTTTGAAATGTTCAGGATGTTAAAACGTAATTGTGTGCTAAATTTGGTTTCATTGCGAGCTATACTTTTAGAAATATAACTAATAAATTATTTTCACCAGTAAAAGCCTTTGACCCAGGCCTTAAATTACTTGAGTGTGTTCTTGGGCAAGATCTGTTTACTTCCAGCCTTTCTTGTCCCTTTCCTTCTCCTTTAAAGTGTCCCTGTGATAAAAAAAAATCACTTCCATTTTTTCTTCACATTTTGACAGTGTGCTTGCTTAACACTTTACTGGAAAAATTTTGAGCTTTCATTTTTGTCCGAAGGCCGTTTATTTTGAGTGTAAGTTTTGGACTTAAGGATCCACCATTGCATATGTTTAAAACTGAGTGATTGGACATTAGAGGGCTGGATCCATGGAAAAGTGACGTCAAAGGCTCACCAGCTTAAAATTTCAGTGTGAGAACGCAGCTTTTTACATATGCAAAACGCGAGTTGAAAGTGTAAATGCCCAAAAATTCCGTGCTGCATGTAATTTCAGCAGCTTATACACGCACAACATTCTTAAACTGGTGAGCCTTTGACGTCATTTTCTCATCGATCCAGCTCTCTCAAGAACTTGAAATTAGTAATGGCGGAGTCCATTAAAGAGGAAAGTTCCAGCTAAAATAAACAAGCGCTTTTTTTAAATCAAGGCTTAATACTTGGGTCACTTATTGTTTTGGTATCATAGTTTTGAAATCCAAAGAAAAATATGAATTTGTATTTTGGTCACAGGGGCACTTTAATTATGCAAACAGTAACAATAATTCCTATATATACATTGCTTAAATTTTAATTGTTGAAATTGCAACAGATATGTCTGATTTGAATGTGAAGAGATGTGTGATTCATACCAGTCACACTTTTGTAAGTGTGATCAATCATACATGAGATAATTCCTGCAGGGAGTCTTAACAAAAAATTAAGGTGTGATTCACACATCTTTCATACTTCTTTCAAACATTTTTCATACATACATCACACATTGCAGAAGTCCGGTTTGAAGTGTGAAAAAGTGTGATTTTAATGTGATTCACATTTGTTATAAAAAATCACATGTGTAATCACATATCTTACACACTTCTTTCACACATTTTTCGCACTTTTTATCATACATTGCTGAAGTGTGATATGAAGTGTGATTTTTGTGTGATTTTAGTGTGATTCACACTTCTTAGAGAAAAATCACTCGTGTGATCACACATCTTTCACACTTCTTTCACACATTTTTCACACTTTATACCACACATTGCAGAAGTGTGATTTGAAGCGTGATTTTTGTGTGATTTTTGTGTGATTTTTGTGTGATTTTAGTGTGATTCACACTTCTTATAAAAAATCACACGTGTGATCACACTTAAAATCACACTTGTAATCACACATGTGATCACACATGTGATCACACATTTATTTTTTCCATACGCAAGGTGAATAATCATTAAGCCGTTCACACTGCAAGCTTAAACGAATTTTCTTCACTCTTTTTTTCTCATTAGGTCTTCCTTCATTGAGAAGGGATTTGCTGTTTGAGGTGATATGCATGTTGGGTTTATAAATATGTATATTTCCTTGTTTTAATTTGTTGTCCCATTAGTTCGGTTTGGTGAAATGCTTATATAGTCAAAATGTCGAAAACCCTGACGGGAAATAAGCCCTCCTTTGATTTTGATTTGCTATTTCATTTTAATAGTGCCACAGCTTTTGGTTGGGGGTATATGGCCCCAGCTATTATTTTTCCTAATAAGAGGTTATTCCCCAGTGTTGAATTTATTTACACTTAAATTATGTAAATGTTCCATAAAAGTGAGATAGTACTAATCGAAAAATTATGCGAAGAGCTTTACTCGGTAATTAACAGTGTAAATGACATTAACCCAATGTCACTGAATGTTTTCTTTGTTGTGCTTTACTGTTTTGCTTGTCGAAGAAAGTTTCAGTTTCTTCCTAGCTGTTTCTTTCGTTCTGTTGTGCATGTACCAATTCGTTTGGGATAGGACTTTGTGAATTCTCTATTCTCCTAAAATTTTATCTTGTCAGGGTAATAGAATGGACTCTCAGAGTGTTTAATCATCATTTTCAGTCGCTACAATTTTCAGGAAAAAGCAATTCTAGTTTTTTAATTTCCTTTTGCGTTGTCTTACGCCCTATTAGCAGAGACGTAGTTGGCCTGTGGGCTTTGTGGGAGAATGAATGAGAATTTGAGTCATTTTAATGTTAAGTATTATTAAATTATTAAGAATTAAGCAATAATATCTCACTTTATTTTTTATTTTAGTAGCACATGAAGTTTTTATGACTTTACCAATGTATACCATGTAAATGAAAATAATGCTCTAGAATATGCTAATCATACTGCATTATATCAGCTTAAACCATGAGCCATATATAAAAATGTCCAATAAAGTTAATTTAATCCGTAGTGTTGTGCAAATAGTGTTCTGTAATTTATAAATTATTTCAAGCTGTTGCATAAATGATAGCCTTAAAAACCCATGTTCAGCTTTGGTGCAGTAGGCTATTGCACCGGAAAATTTGACCCATGTACAGACTTTATGAGATGTCTGTAGATCACGAACTTACAGACTTGGCACTTATCCTACTTAAAAGACAAAATGTCTGTAAATTAATTTTACAAACATTTTGTGGTAGTAGTAAAGAATCCGATCCACCCGACGCATCGGCCAACACGTCGGCCAACCTGTTGGTCGACACATCACCACCACACTACCAACACGTCGGTCGACACACTACCGACACGTCGCTCGACACACTATCTATGCGTCGGCCGAGGCGGCCAACACTTTACAGACGCGTTGGTCGAAATACTATGCTTTTCTGACTATTATTTTATTTCTTTCAGTTGAAGAAAGCAAGAACAACTTCATTAGAAAGGAAGAAAGCGTGATAGCTAAACAGTCGCCATTTTTAAAATGAAACACTAGTACCTAGGTCTTCTCGATGTTTTGTCAAGGGTCGGTTACCAAAGGGAGTTAATTAGTAAGTCGGCCGACATATTGGAACTCACCGACATTGTTTATTTTTCGTTTATTTAATAAGATTCTGAAGATTATACTCTTTATTGATCATTGACTTTGTTAATATGTGGTGGCTCCTAAAGGAGCCGTTTTTAATTGCAGTTTTACTGCAGTGGAAACTGCTCAGCGATGTCTTCCGGCAACTGCTTGAATGCTCGGTCTCTCCCGAAGGTCCGGAACCAGGTAAATTCATCCAAGTAGCTCGGTATGTATTCATAACGGGTACCACACGTCCACTTCAACTTCTTCTTGACCAAAGCCCACATGCCTTCGATGATAACAAGGATCAGTTTGGCTCAGCGTCTGGTCTCTAGACGCTGAGCCAAACTACAAATCCATCGACGATACACGGCTGTGCTCTCGACCTTGAATGAAAAGAAATGCAGCCTTAACAACGCATACAGACTCGCAAGCACAGCACGCAGCACAATAAGAGACGTCCTCGGCATAGCAGAGCTAAAAATTGTCAACGAAGTGACATATCAAACCACCCTGGAGAGGCTGGGAGACTCAAAACTGCCAGGAAAAGGGATCAAGCAGGAGTGCCGAAGACAGCTGGGTGACCTGTTGCCATTGGCGAAACGCCATTGCGTCTCCAAAAAGCTGTTGCGGTTGGCATTGGATGATGCCCTCTATTCATAGAGAGCTCCGTCGACAACAACAAAAAAGCGGCTCCTTTAGGAGCCACCAAGTTTAAAAAAGTCAATGACCAACTCAATAAAGTTTAGCTAATAAATAAATAAATAAATAATAATAGTCCGCCAATGCGTCGGCCGACTGTCCGCCGACGCGTGGGCCGACTGTCAGCCAATACGTTTGCCGAAGTGAGAACTGGGTTCTAATAAAACTTCTCATAACTGGAACTGGGTTCTAATAACACGAAAAAAACAAGATGGCGGTCAAAAGTTAAACTCGTAGTTCCGTATACTAGTGAAAGATTTGTGGCGAAGACATTTCAGCTCAGTTTGGGAAAGGTATGTTTTGCATTGCAAGAGTTCAATAAGGCCCAAACAAGTCACCGACATGCCACCGACGCACCACCAACGCACTACCGACGCATCTTCAATCGTTTCAGTTTAAAAAGTGTGCAACACGTCGGCCGACGTGTCGGTGGGATCAGATTCTTTACCATTACCCATTTTGTTTAGTTTTTAGTTCTGTTCATTTCAAAATGTCTGTAAATTGTTTTATATTGCAGCAGCTTGACTAAGAGGGCATGACTCGAAATTAACAAACATAACAAAATCTCCCAAGAATGTTTGTAAATTTACCATTTACAAAGATTTTGCATGTTTAGCCTGATCTTGTAAAATCTCTGTAAATTGACATACTCGGGGCACCATAAAATCTCTATAAGTTGACATACTCTGCTCACTATGAAATTTAAGCTAAATCTCTGTAAATTGACATACTCGGGGCACCATAAAATCTCTGTAAATTGACATACTCGGGGCACCATGAAATCTCTGCGAAATCTCTGTAAATTGGCATACTCGGGGCTCCATGAAATGTCGGCAAAATCTTTGTAAATTGACATACTCGGGGCACCATAAAATCTCTGTAAATTGACATACTCGGGGTACCATAAAATCTCTGTAAATTGACATACTCGGGGCACCATGAAATCTCTGCGAAATCTCTCTAAATTGGCATACTCGGGGCACCATGAAATGTCGGCAAAATCTTTGTAAATTGACATATTCGGGGCACCATAAAATCTCTGTAAATTGACATACTCGGGGCACCATAAAATCTCTGTAAATTGACATACCCGGGGTACCATAAAATCTCTGTAAATTGACATACTCGGGGCACCATAAAATCTCTGTAAGTTGACATACTCAGGGCATCGTAAAATCTTTGTAAATTGACATACTCGGGGAACCATGAAATCTCTGTAAATTGACATACTCGGGGCACCTTAAAATCTCTGTAAATTAACATACTCGGGGCACCATAAAATCTCTGTAAATTGACACACTCGAGGTACCATAAAATCTCTGTAAATTGACATACTCGAGGTACCATAAAATCTCTGTAAATTGACATACTCGGGGCACCATAAAATCTCTGTAAATTGACATACTCAGGGCATCGTAAAATCTCTGTAAATTGACATTTCCCCTCCTTAAAATTTATCAATCTGGGCGGACCGAACTCTGGTCAGGTGTTCAGTTAGTTAGGGCGTATTGCAAAGAACAGCGAGTGAAAAAAAAAGGGGAGAAGCGCGGCAAGAGAAACTGAGTGAGTGAAAATTTAATCTTGCCAAAACGACAAACGAAAGCTAGATCGCCAAATGTAATTACTCCTTCTGCCGGGGTACTAAAATCTACTCGGGAGGTCGACAGGTATCCGCCGGCAAATCAAAGTGTTCTTTCTCGAATTAAAACTATGGCAGTCTCCTGGAAGAAAAATTGGGCGAAGATAAGTGATAAATGTTTTATCCGTGAAAAAGAAGCAACATACTTCTAATCAAACAGCTAAAACAGCCGTGCCCTAATAACCCAGCATAAATTGCTCTTCACAAACACGTCTAAAACAAAAAAAATTAAGGAAGGTCAAGAGACCAAGAAGAGAACGGTAAATGTACAAATGTCACGGACCGTTTTAGTCGTGTAGGACTGTCAACCCCAATTTAAATTGACCACCATATCGCATCGCATTTGCTAAGTTGACATATTCTGTCAAAATTGACCAATCCACCGTTTCGTCTCAACTAAAAGTCATATCGCCCCCCAAAAACTCGATTCGCCCCGACCAAAAGTTAGTTCCTCCGAACCGTTTTTTCATACGATTTAGAAGGCAATATATAATTGGCCGTAGTCATAAATAGTGATAATAATATGCTAATAATAATACCTTTATTTAAGGCTGCGTTTATACGGCTGCGTTTCTTGACCTGGAAACGGCAACGAACACAACACTTTGCGAGCCAGCCAATTTCGCGCCAGACCGTTTTTAAATCGATGCGGTCTCACCGTTTACACGACCAATGAAACCGTATCATTTTGAAAACGCTCCACTTTTGAAAGCTTTTTCTAAACGACCAGGTTCTGATAACGAACTCGAACTGGTGCCGTGTAAACAAAAGGTGTAATCGCATTGAAACCGATGCGGTTGCAAATGAAACTGCGTCCGTGTAAACAGTCTCAATTAATAAAGAAATACCTATTCTGTTGCTATGGGAGTGCAATAACCGTGACTTCTATGTGCGTAATCCATTAAATATAGTTGGACTCAATGGCTCTTTAACTTCGCAAATGTTCAATAAAAAGGTTCAGAAAAGGCTTCTCCTGTACTCTGTAACTCAGTAAAGCTGTGGCAGTTTATTTTGATTCAAATACAATCCGTCATCGATCGATCAACGGACTCTGTAGCTACGCGGGTAATCAAACATTTATATTTTTTCTGGTTAGTATAAATAGCGCGAAATGAGAGCCTCGATATGTTCAGTAATTTCCCAAATTTGCGGGACCCGGCTATGATTCTTCCCCGGACTTCTGAGAGAAGTGCGGGCTCATTTTCCGGAACAGCGGCTAATGTAGTTTCTTTTGGCCGAGGAGATCTGGGTACTCGCGTTCGTTTTGTGGCGCTCGTGGGGAACGGTTTATCGCTCAAAAGTTACGCTTCTATTGAACCAAGCCAAAGTTCACTTCTTTTATGGGTTGGAGTAGCCTTAAACGGAGTCTTTGTACTACTATCTCAGACCGGTACGGCTTTTTCTACCCAAATCTCGAGTTTCGTAGCATGAACAGAGGGATATCTGGGTACTCGCGTTCGTTTTTCGTTTTTGTTTTTCGCCGAGGAGATCTGGGTACTCGCGTTCGTTTTGTGGCGCTCGTGGGGAACGGTTTATCGCTCACAAGTTACACTTCTATTGAACTAAGCCAAAGTTCACTTCTTTTATGGGTTGGAGTAGCCTTAAACGGAGTCTTTGTACTACGATCTCAGATCGGTACGGCTTTTTCTACCCAGATCTCGAGTTTCGTAGCGTCAACAGAGTGAAATCATCCACCATTTGTAATCTCGCATTTTTCGACCGGTGTTGCTCGCCTTAGTTTGTGGAAGACTTCTGGACTACTGAGGTACGTTGATATCTTTGTTGGTAAGTTTGAAATCGCAGATTTTCTCTGGTGTATTTGGTAGAAGTTCATCAGTTGTACATTTATAGGTGGTTTACAATGGTTTATGTTTAGTATAAGCTTGCCTGTAGCAATGCAGAGTCTTACATGCACTTGTACATCACCGAATCGTGATATTTGCTCAACTGTCCCCTAGCTATATATGCTGTGATAGATATGTATTCCTTCCACATTTAATTATGAAGATTATAGCATTTTTACCTGTTGTTCAAAGTTAACCTCTACTCAAATGTGGCCAATCAATGGATACATGCATGGCTTGAAAACATTAACAAAACAATCACAAAGTCACTTCATAAACATGGACATCAAAATTGAGTCAATAGCCTTGGTAACTGTTGTTAACATTTGCCAACTGGTGTACGCTAGGTGCCAGAGGGTTTGTTTTTGTAGCAAAGTTATCACAGCTTCGCTACAAAAAAAAAGAAACCCTCTGGCACCCAGGGTACAATTGATGTGGCCAATTCATAGAAATTTTTATTGGCCAGATTTGTTTGAACTGACCTCATTTCCATTCAAATAATAGTACATATCAGAAAATAAAAACGGTTACATGTATGTAATACATGTAGCTTGATTGACTAGTATCTGCCCTTGCTAGGAACTGCCGTGAAAATAACAGTAAAAAATATTGAATATTGCTTGCAAGGAATAACTGGGGCACATCTAAATAAGATTATGCAACTTGAATGCTACACATGTTCTCTTGTAATATGCCACCTCAACTCCTGTACTACACTTTCTGCCTGTCAGATAGCAACAGTTCTTAAGCAGGACCCATATCAACATGTCTGTTTATCCCAGATATCTTGACAATGTTGTATCTCAAGTGCATTGTGTACAGTAATTAAATTGAGATTGAGTAGGGATTGTAATCTCTGGTTGCAACAGTTTTCCAAAACAAAAAGTTTCCTTGTCAAATCGCGATACATGTATTTTGAACCTACTCTGAGTGACCACGTCTCACAAGTGACCACGACCACTTTTAGAGGTATATGAGTTTGTGATAGTATAAAATCTTGAGTTCTTAACCTCCTGTAAGTAACCACTTGAAAGATAAGAGAGGAAAAAAATGGGAGAGAAAAAAAATGGAATTACTGTATTTAAGTAATAGAACACAAGTTTCTATAGCTTATAGGCTGATAAACCACGTGGGGATGTTTGTAGAACACGAGAAGAATTTGTAAATCAAGAGCTGCAGGCAAGTGATTTACGAATTCTTTGAGTCTTCTACCAACATCCAAAGTGGTTTATCAGCCTATAAACCATAAGAACTTGTGGCCTATTGCCTTTACACGTATATAATAACTAGGAGGAGGCGCGTTTACTGGCACAATAACCCATAGCTGATTGACCAACCAGAGCACGTGCATTGATTTGGTTATTATATATAAAAGATGTTATTTTGATCAACCTATGTATACATGTATATGTATATGTTGGTTGTTTATCGGAAGTGAGCCATGATACTCTGAATAAATACCTTGGAAAGGTTAAGTATTTTTGTGGTTACTGAAATCACATTTAGACGGGCATTTGTACATGGGGTACATCTAGATGAATGTCCTCAATGTTAGCATTAGCTAATGAGGCAAAATGTTATCCCAATATGGTGAGAGCTCTCGCAAGCAGCCACTTCCTGTCCATGTAGGCAACCACCTAGATTTCAAATTTTGAGTAGTGGCTTACAGGAGGTTCGACTGTATGTCAAGTTAGCAATTACAGTCAAACCATTATTACATGTACATCTACATGTATGCAGCCACCTCCATGTGTTAAACAGCCACGCCTATTAGGTGGCCAGTTATCAAAGTCCTGATGAGGGCTTTTCTATTGTTTTTACTTCTATCAAGTGGCCAGCAACCTTTAAGCAGAAACTATCCATTTCCCGGAGGGTGGCTGTTTAATAGGGGTCAAAATGTAGTGTGTCTGTTAAGTAACTGATCACACAAAAATGTGGTAAGAACAAAAAAGTGTGACACAAATGCAGGCGTGTGTGTCAATGTTTTTAACAAATTTTGGCATGTCTTGTGTGATCATTTCATTGAACAGATGCATGGCAACATGGAATCTATTCTGTTAATTAACATGTACCTTGATCCTTGATATTCATACTCTTTGCAAGATATTCAGCAATTATTGTACCTATAGACAACTATTGTAAATTACATTATACATTTGGTCCTACTGATTTACAAAAATATTGGATTGCTGAACTGGCCATCTGCACTGTTAAGCCGTTTGACAGGACCTGCACTTGTCAGTGTAATCTACATGTACTGTACATGCATCTTGTTTTGCTACGAATGTTGGGCATTTATGTACATGTACTAGTGATAACAGTGCTTTCCTTTTTACTTTCACATGAAGAATGGAAAGAATAACATTACAGGAAATGTGGAAATACATGAACTATCAAGCTTCAGGAGGCTATTCCATTGCAGCTATAGATGTAGTAAATTTTATGTATGAGCATAACTTTACTGCACTGCCAAGATTAACAAGTAATTTTATTTGATTACACTACAATGTGAATACACTACAATGTGTTACAGTTAGTAGTTACGCCACATACATGTAAGCACTAAGAAAGCGCCTTTTGAGTCACTCAGGTGACACAAATATTCAGCCAAATTAATTTTTACATGTTGATTGATTGTACGTGTATGCACTGGACATTTGTACAATGGTGAAGCATTTTCAGTTGAAAGTGAACCCTCCTTATTATTATGGAGAGCAAAGGGCCAGGGCTGAGCGTCTCTATTATGGAAGTGTCCATAACTACATGTACAGCTGTATTATAGAGGTACAAATTACATGTATAATAATAATCTTCTGTTTTTTCTGGGACTACAGAAGCTGTCCTTATTGTTGAAGTGTCCATAGTGAGAGATTAAAGTGTATTTTACAGCCACCGGTATCTTAGCTGGAATGTCTCAAGGACCAAACATTTTCCGTCATGGTCATGTCATCCATTAGATCCAGTCTGTTTGAGTTTGTATCTTTTTTCCCAAGGTCCTTTCATTTGTGTCATGCTTTTAATATGTGCAGTGACAGTGAATGTCTCATTTCTTTTGTTACGCAACTTTGAACCTCAGAATTTATTTGTCATATATTAAAGGGCACAGATGTTGTTTTACACCTGTATTTTGTGTGTACCTACCACAATCTTTAGTTTGCTGTTTACTTAGCTCTCTTTGTAATAAGTGTAGTAAGATAATGTTATTGTTCTCAGTACCCTCCTGCCATGCATGTTGATTTTACAGACATTTTGTGTACTCTTGTTTGACCTGCTTGTAGTTTATTTGTGTACATTATACTAAGATTTTATACAATGTTCAGTTCCCTGTTTACAGAGATTTTATTAAGATTATGTCTCATAGCTTTTGCACCATTTCCTTTTGTAAAGGCTGATTGTACAGAGAAAATGTAGACATTTTGCAGAGATTTATACCAATAAATTACTTACATGTTACAGACATTATGTGTACTTTTGTGTGACATTATGCGTAGTTTATTTGTGTAGATTTTACTAACATTTTATGGTATATGTTTAGCTCAAATTTTAAAGACATTATACGGGGATTTTAGGTTTTCAATTTTACAGAGATTTTTTCTCCTGCCCTTTTTACAGAGAAAAGGAAAAGATTTTACAGAGATTTCTTTATGTGCTATAAAATCTCTGCAAATTTTCCCAAAATTTAAAAGAAAAATAGCAACATTTCATGGACATTTTTTGTCATCTGAAAGTGAAATATGTACTTAAATTTACAGACTTTTAACAGAGATTACAAAATCTCTGTAAGTGTGCAAATTTACAGACATTGTAATTTACAAAGGAAATGTAGACATTTTACAGAAATTTGACGAACTTTCTTGAAGTCTGGAAATGGTTCAAGTTTTCCAGTGTTGAAGTATTGTTAATACATTTTGGTGTAAACCATCTTAATTGATTTGTCTTGGAATCAAATCATATCTTCCGTACGAAAAATCTCGGCGAGACATGGGCCAGATTCCGGCCATAAAAAAAGATTCTAACCAGCGAGACATGAACGTGACAAGTCATGGCGATAATCGGCAATAATTCGGCTGACACGAGCGAGACAAAACAAGCGATAATTGAGCGAGACATGTATCGCCGTGACATTTGGATCGTCAGACTTGGCGATAATCCGGTCCTATTCGAGCCATAAAAAATCACTTCAATTGGCGCTAAAATAACTCCACTGCGAGATCAGAGCGAGACATTTGTATCGCTGTGACATTAAGACGGCCAATTAACATCAACAGAATATTTAAAATAGGAACGCAGCCGCACGAATGCTAAATAAACATCGACACACCACGTACAGCCATCGCAGTAAGAAAAAAGATATTTATTCAATCTTAAACATGTCAAACGAAAACCATAGTAGTTTTCTTTATTCATGTACATGTAGATGAATTAAAATTAAAGAAATAAATGTAAAGCATTGGATACATTAATATAGAAATAATGTAAATCAGTGGAGTACAATGTGGCATGTTCATAATGTGTGCCATAAAATATCCGTATGGTCTATGGTCCGTATAATTAAGTATTAACATTAGATTTTACATACGGTTTCCAGTGCCCTCTTGTCTTTGGTCTCTTTCAATATTCCATTCAGTGTTCTATCCTTCGTCGATTGTGCGCCTTAAGTCTCCAACATTTTCTCTGTTAATGAATTTAGACTGAAACGAATTCCGGTCCACCTTACTGTAAACACGGTTGAAGTATGTTACGCATTGAAGATTTGCGTAAGCCCTAAAAACTACAAAACTAACCTCTAACCACAGGGGGTACACACTCTTGCTGAATAGGAAGAGAGTAAATAAAGGAATGAAAAGAACAAAACGTTTACCTTTGTCTCCTGTTGTTCTTACCCGACCTTCCCCGACCTTACTGCAGAGAAATCCGCTACTTACAAGTACTGCGTAGCACTGCAGCGCTAAACTCGTACCTAGGCTTTTCCGAGCTCTGGAGAATTTTTTTTTTGTTTTATGTAAAAAATTTGACAAGGGAGGCAACTCTTTGCTCAAACATTTTGAATGCAATCCGAATATTCGCTCAAATCTCTGAATCTCCGCTGCTTTCACGAAACCAAACAAACACAAAACGGACTCCAAAGATTTTTCTACAACTTGGCCGAATTTGTTTTCCAATACTTTCACGACAGTCGGAGAATTTAAGCGCGTTTTGCAAAATTTTTTCTCAAATCGCTTTTCGCGACATGGTGGTACCGTTTTACCGGTACCAGGGACGTCAACCAGCGCGCGCTCAAGTTCCCTTCCATCTCCCACACGTGCTTTTTGACACGACAAATCCTTACAAACCCATCCCCCGATTGGTAGTTTTTCTTGCGCGTCCAAAGTCGCCCGATCTTCGCACAGAAATGAAAAGTCGCGGGTAAATACTCGAAGCGTTTTAGCGAGATTCCTCGTTTAAAATTGACAGCTGGGGTAGGATTTTGTGAAGATTTGTCGTGTCAAAAAGCACGTGTGGGAGATGGAGGGGAGCTTGAGCGCGCGCTGATTGACGTCACTGGTACCGGTAAAACGGTACCCTCATGTCGCGAAAAGCGATTTGAGAAAAAACTTTGGAAAAGACGCTTAAATTCTCCGACTGTCGAAAAAGTATTCGAAAACAAATTTGGCCGAGTTGTAGAATAATCTTTCGAGTCTGTTTTGTGTTTGTTTGGTTTCGTGAAAGCAGCGAAAGTACTTGTAAGTAGCTGTTTTCTCTGCAGTAAGGTCGGGGAAGGTCGCGTAAGAAAAAACAGGAGACAAAGGTAAACGTTTCGTTCTTTTCATTCCTTTATTTACTCTCTTCCTATTCAGCAAGAATGTGTGCTCCCTGTGCTCTAACAATACTTTTAAACATCAAACAATGTGCAGAAACAATCCTTGTTAAGTGTCTCAAATTCAGAAAGAAAGAACCTGCCAACAAGGAACAGATCGGCTTAAATGTGTCATCTCTTGAACATCAAGTCAAGTATTTTACATGTACATTGTTTACTTTCTTGTAGAGTTGGATGTACTCATAGCAAAATATTCTCGCAACTCCTTTTTTGGCCGAGCTAAACAACCCAATACATGCAGGACCGTGTACTTCATTAGCGATTCGAGCCAAAATTCACGTCGAGCTCTACAATCTCGCAACACATGGTAAACAAACTAATCACTCTCAGACACGTGCTATTTTCCTGCAAGACATCCATAAGAGATTTTAAAGTTTGCAGCTTCTCACTCATTGAAAGTTGGCACGATAAGTCATCGCAAATCTTACACCTTTACAATTCACTGAAGGTCCTGTTTGCGTTACCTTCAACAGATGTATTGGCATTTGAAACCTCCCTCTCGCCCTCTTCATCTACATTGTACCGACGTTTCGAGAATCTTCATCTTCCATCGAGAGGACTCGAAGGACTTGGTCTTTTCCCGACACAAATACAGCACATGAAAACACCACACGATTTTCCCCCTTTCAACTAAACGGTTGAGTTCTTATTTTTGATACCAACGGGCGAAAAACTTGACCTGTTTATTCAGAGTGGACCAATCAAATTGAACTCTTCGTATAATCTCAAATGACTTCGAGATCTGATTTCCTCATGTTGCGTTGTCACGACATTTTCGAACAGCTTTTACCCATTCACACTTCGTTTCGAGTATTAACACACAAAACAGTTTAGTGGTAAATTTTGGAATAGAAACTACCTAGAGACAAAACTGCCAAGGAGTGCTTTGGGGATACACTGCAGGAAATTTGAAGCCCATTGCACAGTACGTAGGAGCGGCAGACGCAGACTTGTGGCGTGGCGGCATTTTTTGTTTTAAGTTTTTTTGTCGCATGCAATGTAAACACTCCAAGGCCTCTAGCGATAGCTGAAAACTGAACAAAGATGCAAGCTGGGAGGGAATGAGCTTGTTGAAATAAATATTTTGATACAAAAGAACGATCCTGTTATAATTTAGTTTTCGCAGTTTATAACAAAGTATTTTATTGGGTTCTTAATCTTCACGAACGGCAGCTCTGCTGAAGACCTGATTTAATTCTCCTGTGTGGAACACGCTCAAAGCCAGCCACATTATCGCCGATATTTGAGCATGACAAAAGTCATAGTCTCAAAACACAGAGGCTCGTAAATAATTTTAAACCATCACGTCGATGTATCGCTCCATTCCCGGCCATTAAATACAGCCTGACAAATGTTACGTTAGTCATCGTAAACAATGTGAAATCAGACTGGCTCGAACACGCTAAATTCTGGCCATAATACCGCTCAGAACATAAGGAGACAAATGTTTCGGTCAACTACTGTAGCGGGACAAATCTGGGGTCTCGCTTTGTCTCATTCGACTCACGCCGCAAAAATGACATTATGGCCAGATTCAAGCCGGATTCTCGCCATGTTAGGCTATAAATTTTCGTACGGGTTGGATTTGTTGGGCTCTTCTGACAAATGTTCCTATGCCTCATAATCTTTGAGTGTAATTGGTTTGTGTACAATGTGTAGTGCAGACAAAATACATGTACATAATATATCTTACTCATAGCTTACTTATAATTCTTGGTATAATTTGGTCATAGCAAAATTAATTAATGGAGCCTAATAACAACTCCAGGCCTGTAGTCCACAACCTCAAGCAAGCAAGCAAGCAAGCAAGCAAAGCGCCTTAAGCATAGGAGAAGAGCGCTATAGAAATAAAGTTATTATTTTTATTATTATTACATTATTAATGTAGAGGCTACTAATTTGACTATGTTCTATAACTTGCCAAAATTAGTTTGTTTAGAAACTTATTTACTGGATTTTCAATTTAAAGTACTTAATTATCTAGCCTGTACTAACATACTTTTAAAGAAAATGGGTGTAGTGGAATCTGATTTATGTACGTTTTGTAATTTAACTAAGGAAGATATTGAAAATTTATTTTTTAGTTGTCCGTTCTCTCTCATATTTTGGAAAGACTTTGAGTTATGTTGGAAGAGATGTACAAATTCTAATATTAATTTAACTTCTCAAGATGTAATTTTAGGCATCACAGTGGCAATAATAATGGCTTTTTGAATTACTGTATTATACTAGGGTAATCTATTATTTATTACCGTAGAAGAAATAACGTGAAACCAAATATACAATTATCTAAAATTAAGTTAAAGCAAAAATATCAAACTAAATTGTATTTAGCTCGGAAGAATGCTACTCTAGACAGTTTTAATTAAAAGTGGTTATTCAATCCGCGGGCGCTTAGATTTTGAAGGAGTATCCGTTGCGAAATGTATTTTCTGTTTGTCATGCCCAGTTTCTTTAGACTTAAGCTTTTGTTTTGTGGTTGTGCGTGTGTGTTTGTGTTACATGTACTAGCAATGTCTGTAATTAATCTTTTCTGAAATGCTATGTAACGGTGTAAATAAATAAATAAATAAATAAACAGGAAAAAAAAAAAGTAATTCAGATAAAAAAAAAGAACAACAAAAAAAGCAAACAGACAGGAAACAGCAAAACAGTTTTACCTCTTGTAGTAAATCGACCAGCTGGAGTAGTACAGATTTAAAATGATCTACTGTGAACCTTAAAATTTGGTTGGCTCTTTCACTGTTTTCTATCTGCCGATAGACAACAGTGGTGAATAGCCAATCAAAATCGTTCTTCCTGAACATGTGATACTTGTATTACACCTGAGTGCACATCGGGCGCTGTGTTTGAAACCTTTGAATTGCCGATGTAAACCCAATTACACATTTTTCCTAAGCGTTACATTTTTATGCAATGAGACCATTGCAAATTTATACTAAAACAATTAGACTGCTCGGGCTCGTACTCTAATTGTTAAAGTGTAGTGTAAGTGTAGTAAGCAACAGCCTTTCTTTCATTTCAGTTGAGATCGACAAAAATTATTGGTTGAGTCTACTCCAGTGGAAAAGTTTGTCACAGGTCGTAATGTGACCAGGCACAAACAGGGTCTTCCTTCTAACGACCAAGGGAGGTAGAGAAGAGGGATAATGGGAACGAGGTTGACTTTTTTGAGGTTTAAGGACGGTGCCTACTTTTGTTAGTGCGCACGCTTTCTGCGCATCACGCAATACAAGGTTTAAGCGCGCTGGTGTTGACAATGACGCAATCACCTACACTACTTATGAAAACAAAATGTTCTCACTGTGACCAAATCAAGTTTAATGAACCTGTTCTTAAACCAGGAACACCAGAATAGCAGCACATCACTAAGCAGTAAGAGTTAAGGTCTTCCAGGTGAAAAACTAACTGTTATCTGTTGATTCTCGGTTTTCACCAGGCATGTGATCAAAATAAAAATCGTAACCATTCAATGAACAAATTCAAGAATCTGGGATATGATAGATGATTGCAATATAAACCTCACCAAAAATTAAGTCTCTGCAGTTTTTCATTCGCGCGCTATTCGCACAAGTGTATCACCCAGATTTATAGAGCTTTGTATTGAGACGCCATGTTTGTGCCCTTCGGAAGGACACAAATCTGGCGGCCGGAAACCAATAGAAACATCTGTCATTGAGTTTTGCTACAAAAGCGTAAATTTATCTCTCGAGGAACTCAAAAACAATACAGTACTACTTTCTCAAATGCAAGAACTGTTCAGATGGCCAAATTCCTCGAAATAAGTCTCGGAATAAGTCACTTTTTAACCAGCTCGGCCGTCATGTAAATACCAAAAGCTTAGAAATTTAAGTGTAGTCTATCACGAAACCAAAGACCCATTCGGAACAAAAATTTGCGCACGCAAGACAAGTGCGAGATACACAATACTTTACTTACTGGGGAGGTGACAGAGAAAACATGTAACGGGAACCGCAAAAGTTTTCAAAAAAGATCAATAACTTTTAAAAACGCGTGGTTACCCCTACTTTTTAACTTGGAAAATATTTATATTTTCCAAGTTGTAGTGGTGGGCCGATTTCACTCCATCACTCCTTCACTTCACTCCTTCACTCCTTCACTCCTTCACTCCTTCACTCCTTCACTCCTTCACTCCTTCACTCCTTCACTCCTTCACTCCTTCACTCCTTC
>Ga0126343_10000285_pt1 | contig 18159 bp, 11 predicted proteins | sample Cyp2metagenome_FD_92531 | JGI IMG/M metagenome (GOLD analysis project Ga0126343, IMG submission 92531) | Coral microbial communities from Lord Howe Island, Old Settlement Bay, Australia - Cyphastrea 2 metagenome | ecosystem: Host-associated > Invertebrates > Cnidaria > Coral ...
CCAAAAGTGCGAGAAAATCTCTATACCTCATTGCCGCCGTGTTCTACCGTACAACCTAACTCGTTTTCCAAACGCAGTCGGTGATCAGAACCAAGCCTTGGCGAACAGGTCGATAGAGTTGTACAGATCGCTAGTACAACGCGCAAACTGCTCTAAACACGCTATGTTTTTCATGTGTTCGTTTTACCTGCCGATATGTTTACCAGGAATCGAGGAGAAGGTCATTAAGCCATGCCGATCCTTGTGTGAACAGGTTAGGGCGGACTGTGCAGAACGTATAGCAGTAGATGAATGGCAAAAAGTTGTGAAGTGCGAAGAACTACCCGAGTTTTCTGACAATATGTGTATCCAGCCAGACTCATTCATCGCTGTCTCGAAGCCTTCAAGTAAGTGTTCAGTTGCTATGTAATAATGTCCTTCATTCACCGAGTTAGTACTTTAGCCGATTTTAAATGATATATGATTATTGCAGGCTAGCCATTGTAACTTTTACATGTAATCGAATCAACGTTACTAGTCATAAGACTCATGTACATGAATAACTGAGAGTTTAATTACTCAGTGGCAAAGCCCTCTGCTACGAAAACTGGCTTAAAATTAAACCAATTATAGCCGAATCGTCCGTGAATTACTTTGTATCGCTGTAGCATGAGGATACAAGTTACATACTTGTTTTTGTTAAGATGAAAGACATTATTCTATTCTTGTGTGAGTCCGAGATTTGGTCAATTGTTTTCTCAAAAATTGTTCGAGAAACTCCTTCCACTGGCAATGCCTTGCTGGCAATCTTTGTTAAATTCGTTTTCTGAGCTTGCTTTAAAACGGAAAAATTGAAGTCATCGTTTTGAATGATATATAAGGATTAGTCGGGCTTACTGCTAACCGTTCACATCCTGTGAGGGCGGTTTATCAATAAAAAGGATCGAGACGGTTCTTAAAATACTTGAGGAATTACGCGTGCTTGTAATGGCTCTCGGCAACAAAGCGGGTCAAAAGGATCCGCTCGGTTTGCGTGTGAAAATAGGTTGCAGCCCTGTTCGTTCGATTGTGTTAGTTTGCATTTTGGCCGCCATGAATTTATTTTTTCTCTGTGGCTCTTTTAACAAACACTACGAGTAATATTTGATTTTCGTAAGTTGATTGGGATTCCTTGGCCTCACAAGACACTGCTCTGACATAAATTATTTCATTTACTCTTCCATCATTTGCCATCTTGATTTTTGAGGTCATGTTTGGCCGATATCAACCAACTGAGCAATCAATATTTCAATATCTCATAATAGAATGAAAATTCTTTGCAAAGATAAGTCGTGAACCGAATCACGATGAAACAGGTCACCCTTTTAATCAGTTATCTCTTGAAACTGCCATTTCGACACAACCCCTAAACACGTATTCTTGAACTCTATTCACTATCAACGTCATATTGTCGCGTTGACAGGAAGCCCCGCCCTCATACTGTAAACTTATGGAGTATTTCCTCTTTGTAAGAGCCAACCGCCAACTATTCTTGGAACAACTTCCTTCCCTGAGGATTTTGGCAACCCGCCTGAAGTTGCCAACTAGCTGTAGCTCAGATACAAGATACAAGAATAATCCTCGAATAATAATAACAAATATTTAGTAAAAATATTTATTTTTGCCAAGCAATGCAATTTAAACGTACCACAATATCACATAATTTTTGATATACCAAGGTATTGCATACGGTAAACTAGAATTACCCTTTGTGTATTGCTACTCTAACTTCTAGGGAATTAATATGGTTCTATTTGAGAAAGCCTCAACTGGTGCTATCATGTGGCCATTCGAATGAACCCTGTAAAGCAACGCTACCATCCTGCCTGAACTCTTGAGCAGTACCTTCATATGGTACTTTCTATTTCGTATTACCGGATGGTTCTAGATTTGTATGAATCGAAGTCCTAGCTCGTTTGTGTAGCCATTCAAATAGAGGGTTTAAATACATTTAACTGCATATGGTTCCGTGTTTCAATATTTGCAAAATTAAACCGAAATTTACTTTTCAATTTTGAACATGTCTCCTTCTGTGAAAGCAAAACCACAGTAACCAAAAACCTTTGCTAATGTATCCTAAAATGGCCCACAGGGTCAAATTTAAGTGGCTCTATCTAACTATGAAGTAAATAAATAAATAAATGAATTAATTAATTAATTACCTATCTTCACCATTTGTTCTTTTATCCAATTATATAGATATTGTAAACCATAATTCATGCGTGGACAGACGACCCGCTGATTATAACTCGTATGCCAGAAGACGTTACGACTATGGTGAGAGCATAAGTTAAAGGTGTTCGACAATGTATCTTATTTGTCTAGTGTATAGTCCTTGTGGAATATATCTTATTGTATCTGTGAACATACAATTTTGTGACTAACAGGGCCTCTTCATATGAGCCCGATCAACTGGGCTGGGACCCGTTTCTCGAAAACCCCTGAAACTTTTTGGGCCCGTTAAGCCATTTTTAGTCCATCTGTATCTAAAAACGGAGAAGTGTATACGCCTGAAACTTCTTGTATGAAGGGAACTTCACTTCATATTAAGAATATGTGAATAAAACAGCTCTGTAATTAATCAAATTGTAAGATTTGAAATTTTGCTATAGCCTTACGGGCCCGAAAAGTTTCCGCGGCTTTCAATAAACGGGCCTCATGCTCGGCTTCCGAGATCTCGCCACGCCTCTCTTTCCTCCGTAAAAATTTCGGTGTGTTCATATGAAGAGTCGGGCTAATTCGTTTCCCGAGATCTCCTTTTTGAGACCGTGGCGAGATCTCGGAAACCAGGTTGAAAATTTTCCCATGTTAACACTCCACCAGATTGGGTGACCTCGACGAAACCTTTTTGTCAAAATAGCTCCGCTATTGCATCATAGCGGCCAAAATGGCATGATTTTTGCCTTGTTTGTGTTTTCACTTTGGCAGTTTGCGACGAATTAGCCGTATGACAAGAGTCAACAAAGCTGCGATAGTTTTGACGATACAAGCTTATATTCTAACATTTTGGTTTTGTATCTTGAAAATAATCTCGATCGACCGTGCTGAAATTTCCCATATCAACAGACAAAAAAAATTCGTCGCAGTGTGCGCATGAGCTCCTGGTGTGCGTAGGTACTTTCAAGGTAAAAACGTGTTACTTATAAACCGTATGACTTGTGTTTGTAGCCGATCTAACGCGCAATCTGATTGGCTAACTGTTGGGCATAATTCTCCCGTAATGCCTACGGAACGGGAAAATTTCAAACCTCAATCTCGGTTTTTAAGAAACCCCAGACCAGATACACTATAACTGAGGAAAACAAAAAACAACAAAAATTTTTTGAGAAAAATCAGCTGTGCCTGCCTCCGTCGCTGTCTGCATGTCATGAGTTTTGTTAACGAAACTCAGAGTGTATTTTAGCGTAGATAATACGTCAAACTCCAGGGTCATTGGGGAGTTTGCCAAGAATATTTGATCTATGCATGTAACCGAAAACTTCATACTCTAGCATACTGTACGCTTTTTTTTGCCTTATGACATATAGGAAAGGCAAGGGACACGCACTTTAAAAATTGCGTCTTAATTAAAGCTGTTGCCCTTGATTTCTCTGTCTTTTTCTTTTGGGCTTGATTCCTCTCAGTCAATTGCCAATAAGGAGGACAAAGTGATTGTTTTGCATTTGAAAGGTTTGTTTCTCTCAGGGGAGAGAAAAACCATTGTTTTGTCTTTCAGATTGGAAATTACTGCTGATTGGGTCTATTACCCGTGTTAACACTCACAGGGGTAACAATGCCCAAGGAATTCTTGCTGACCCCTTTAATTAAAGTTCTGATTGCACATGACTTTATTTTTCAGTTATCAAATTCAAAGCGATTTTGATAGAAAGACTCGAGAACGACAACACTATAATTCGTGGGCGGGTTTCCAGAGTCTTCAGACAAAACAACGTTACAATCAGCAAAGGTCGCGTGATGATCTGGAGCAATACTGACCTTACCTGCTCCTCCCTCGTGACCGGAAAGGTGTTCCTGATTTGTGGCCACGAAAATGCGTCAAAACAAAAACTCCTGCTGTCATCGACTAGTTTGATAGAGGCCTGGAGCGAACAGACGTTAAGAAAGATCCGACGGTGGGAAAGGCCCGAGAGGAAAGTGAGCTCAAAGAAAACTGGGGCTAAAACGTGAGTTTGAGTCTTTGAAGTGATGTTTTGTAATGTAGGTAAAAGTCCATAAAAGTATCCGTACTGATTATGGCTCACCCCTTAGGGAGCCTCCAAAATTAGTTTTAAGTTTCACGCATTGAAACTATATAAACGAAATAACAGCGAGCCTAACTCATTTTACTCCTGCAGTATGATATAATCTATCAAATATTTCAGCTCGTGCGCATTCGGTCTAAACGCGTCACGTGACTGAATATGAACCAGCTTGGGAATATCCGAGTGATATCGCTCAATTTTCAAAACTGCGTGTACATAATGGTCATATGGCGCGAAAATATGCTGGAATATTTACCAATTAGATTATGAGGGCGAGATTTCTATGAGGTGATAGTTGATTCGGCCTTCGGCCTCATCAACTATCGCCTCATAGAATTCGAGAGTGAATAATCTAATTGTTTTACTAGAATTCTGACTGAAATTAACGCAAATAATGGTCTCCAATTATTTTTCCACGCATTATTGAACTTTACCTGTAAACAAAGTCGCAGGAATTGAATTGCCCTTTGCAAATTTGCAGTTGTTTACGCGCGCACCCGCTTTTTCAATAGTATACTGGTTGAATTCTACTAATTGTCCTCAGACATTATATGTTCCTCGAAGCTCACAGTTTTCCTCGAAGCTTCACTCGTGGAAAACAGTTTGCGATATTCAAATGGTGGCCCTTGTTTACATATGCGCTAACTACAAAGTTAATCTCAAAGCTGAAAGATGACGGTTATTTCGAGATATGATGGTCTTACTAACATTAGCTGACAGTTGAAATGGGAAGCCACCTTTTTAACGACAGTTTTAGCTCATTTTAAGTGCAATTTGTTTTTGCTTTTACTCCGTTTTGCCAGAACAATCCCATCAATTTTGAACAGTTGTAATGTTTGCACCTCTTGAAAAGATCATTTTTTTTCGGTTTCACTTGGAAGTATCATTTTTTTCTCGTAACTGTGTTGTATCACAGGGCGTCAACCTTAACTCTCAACTTACAAATACGCTGAACTTAACATATATCTTTTTCATCGTGTCGACACTAAACAAATCCTAATTCATGATGCCTTTTTATTTTTTACAGTGTATCTAATATGTGAAGTCAGACAGCCGTGAACAGGCAGAACAGAAAATCATCCCTACTCCTATTTATTTAAGATTAATAACTTAAAATTTCCAGTTCGACAGTCTACTACCTCGTAACCGTCAGGAACTGCTTGTTTGTTGTCATGGTAGAAGCACAAAGTGCGCGCTCCAGTAAAGAACCTTAACACATCATTCGTCGTTAGAAACAATAATCAAATAGTACTGTAAAATTGGAGAGAAAAAGCCCGGCAGATGGGGAAAATGGACTCTGATCTCCAACAAATTCCAGAGAGCGAATGATTTTCTTATCAGGTGTAAGAATAGTATTTGCAATAAAATGTTTTTTAATGACTGTAAAGGATGAATCTAATATTTGTTTAACATCCTCCGTATCGCCCCACCTTGATTACAATTTTACCCACAGACTTTCCCACCCAGCCATTTGAGGACAAAAGTATTTTAGACTGAGTGAAATCTAGATCTGGGGAAAGGGATAGAGCGAGAAGTAAAGATAGAGATGGAGTAATTGACTTTGAAAAACTCACAAATTAACCAGGAAAAAAACCAGGCGAGAAAATTGCCACTGCCATTACACTCTTTGTTTCTTTGTTTGTTTGAAAATTTTTTTTAAGAATATTGTTTTCCGGCTAAAAATGGATATTCTTATTTCTTTGCCGATTTTAGGTAGAAAATATTCGATTGAAAATAATAGATTGTAGCCTGATATGATGCACATAAAGTCTTACCAGAAATGTTATTTGCATGGAACATATGGCTAGCCTCGATATATCTTCTAAATTCTATTCTAATAAGAAAGAGTGTATAAGTATTTCAAACTGACTCCCAAGGCCCGTCTCTTACAGGGCTCGGGGTGTTAATGTTTTCATTTCTTATTTGTATGTCTCAAAAGACATCTTTTGCAAGTGCAAATTATTTTGTTGCAGGTGTCAATTTCCATTGACAGCATTCAATGGCTTCTGTTAACCATACAAAGATTTCTAGAACAAACATGGCCAACTTAGCTTTTTAATAGACAAACTTTAAAACAATGCGACGCCAACCAAACAGGTGATAGTCTTTGCTTTTCAAATCTTAACAACTTGGCCCAATATAGTAACTAGTCAAAACCAGTGAGCAAACAGAACTAAGTGAGAATAGAAAGTTTGCTCGTATGTATTTAAAAGCAGCGAGATAAATTGCTGCGAAAACCGAATTGAAAAAGAAAACATCAAATTCAGCGGCTGATGGCACATTTTAAAATAGTTCGCGAGCTGCGAAAATCGACAACAGAAACTAATTAAACACGTTTTTCTTAGTGGAACTAAAAAAATCCCTCTCAATTGGTATTTTTATTGTAGGAAGGGCGTTCGACACAATTTTGGGCCGCGGGACTTGGTAAAGGGGTTTTGAACTGTCTCCTCCTCAGACGCTTCGAGCAAAGTAAAGGCGAGCGCTAAGCACGTGCGACTGGTAACGGGATTGAAGCGAGAAGGACTTTGCGCACCCTTGTCCTCTCAATAAAAAGAGAGACGTCTGGGAACGATGCAGGGTTTTGAGTGCATCAGGGAGGCCACAAGCCCGTGAAAAACTGCTTCTACCGTTCACTTGCACCGGGCGAATGGTAGCTAAAAGTGTTATCAGTTCAGAAGTGACTAGCAAGAACTACATGTGTATTCTAGTTTTATTGGCGATATTCGTACAGTTTATCAGCTTCACAATTGAAGTTTATCTACATTTATTTAATCGATAAAAACTCCTCAGTTGAGGACATCTCTTAGTCCTTCAAAGAATGTGTTTTACAGGATTTCTTCAGCATTAGTCGTGATCAGTCCCGGCCGTTGATCAACTCCATTTCCCGTCCCTCGTCATCTCTCTGGCAGTTCAGGGAACGGGCAACTTCGCAAATTTTTCGTCGGGAAGGAATCAACTGGAAACAGAAATGAATAAAACAAATTTTTTTGCTCTCACAAACACTTTGTTAAATCGATATTATTAAAGGAGTAGATAGTAATGTTAAGGAGTAGCTTCCATAATTATTTTCAAAATAGGCGCGAGCCGAGTGATGTACGTAAAGAGAAGTAGCCTACTATGTTACTGCTAATACAACTGCTTTTTTTTTTGCCTTTTACCTTTTCTCTTTTTCCTAATCGTGGCCATGGCGCAGCTGCTTCTGCTCCTTTGACAGTACAGATCAAGAACACTGAAACAGCTAAACACAAGAGGACCAGCGAGACTGACATCTTAGCCATATCGGTCAATATAACGGCGGAGCGAGTTCGAATGTGGAGTGTGCTGGAGAGATGCTTAAAGAATAAGTCTCACAGTATAATCGTTCATACTAAAACAATCGCTTTTTTAAAGAGATCCACCCGCTGACAGTTTTATTGGCTAATTATCTGATAAGACAGTCCAGCTTTTTCTGTTAAGCTTTGATGAAAAAGTCTAAATACCATGTTTTGCCACTAATGGATTTTTAATTACCAACTGGGTACGAAAACATTTAAGACGCTATTCTAAAAATTTCACCTGTGAACATGTTAACAAGCTCATTATCTGTGTTATCTACCTTCTATTGCTCTCGTTTTTTATCTTTCATTTCTTTGAGTCATTGTTTTCATGGCTTCCTATCTTTTTATACTGCAATTTGTAAACAATTTTTTATTCTTCGTATATTTGTCTGTTGGTTTTTAATCAATATCTTAAAGCGTACTCAGTTCGATCCTTCATGTACTTAAAACAGACCTCGTGCTCTATAACAGATCACTACACTTTTTGTAATTGTTGTAACAAAATGATTCTTTTACATCAATACTTCATGATCAGTAATTAAGAAAGAAATACGGGAAGGAAAATTAAGAATGGAACGTTTTATATTAACTGTATTTTGATCTCACTAAGAGAGACAATAAATCAACTGGGTGTACCATTTTGCTGGCTGTAGAAGATCTATTAAATAACAGTGCATCAATTTAAACAAAAACGGAAAAAAAAGGCAAACGTCGGTATTTGAGTATAATTATAGCACGATATGATATGAAATAGAGCTAATTCATACTAATGAAGGCCTAAGGGCTGCTCAAAATTGATTGCTATCCATCTTGGCTTGAACGAACATATATCATGTTAATTAAAAAAATTTGGGTGAAGTAAGAAATTTACGTAAAAATATCGCGGATCCGTTGGATTGATCATGATAATATAGGATATGACGCTCTCTTTGTGATAAACTGATGAAACGTTACACATTCATTTTTAACGCTTCATTTTATGTATCTCAAATTTTATCCGTCGAAGACAGTGGACTGGCTGTCCAAAGCTTATGTTTTTAAATACTTTTTTTCATGATCAAAGAACGCTATATCCTATATTATCATATCAAGAAATTGTTGAATGGTTGTCAAATTTTTAATACGTAACTTTTTCAATGATATCCATCCATGCACGTATTCCTGCGTGACTTAAGGAGCTGTTAGATATATATAATATAGCGAGCAGGGCTTAGTTCTCACAGCATGTCTAACACCGGCCACCTGGCCATAGCGTTTTTAAATTCGCCCTTTCATTGGCTCGCTAGTAATTTGCTCAATGTAGCCCGAGGAGTACATAAACGTGTGAAAAGAAGAACGCGAGCAACATTCCAGTTAAGACCTCCCAGACAATTCAACTTCGTTTTAAATTTTCAAGACAAAAAAAATAATCGCTACTGCTGCTTCTATTCAACCCAGGTCTGAAAAGATAGATGGCCAAGATCATTAGATAATCTTTATTTATCCACAAGCGGTAAACAATTGGTCAGCTAAAAATATGTAATACATAATACCTAATGCCTAATATCTAATATAACTATGAAACTGTTTAAATAAAAAAAGCAGCTTTCCTCGAATTCAATGCCATATTGTTCCCGTCTGAGTAGGTGTTTAAATTGCGTCAGGGGCTCTGCTTCCCTTAAACAGCAAGGAGTAAGACTGTTCTAACTCGGAATGGAATAGAACGTTGATTTCATTCTCAGTCCTTTTAGTTATATGTGGTTTTTCGCCTTTCGAATTTAGAAAGGAGATTCTCGTTCTAGAAAACACTCGAAGCTGTAAATTTAACTGAAAGCTTCTAAGTTGTCGCGCGTTTGATTGATTAGTTATTGATGTCAAAATGTGGCAAGGACAAAAAGTGTGTCACTGATGCTCTTACCACATTATGACTTTTTCTGTGATAAACAACTGAGTAAACGCTCATGAAAATGGAATCTATTTGTCCAACAAAAACTGGCCAATTTCTTCTATGAGACACACCTGCACAGAATCGTGGCATCCAGTTCTAGATGATGAATACAAGTATACCAGGCAAGTGAATATACGAAAGTTCATATATTTAAACTGCGGAAAATGATATGAAGACATGATTGATCATCGCAGTTGAAATTAAAGCCTGAAAAAAATCCAGGCCTGAACGGAATTCGAACAGATGACCTCTGCGATACCTGTGCAGAGGTCATCCCACGACACACAACACGACACAACACAACACAGCACAACGCAATGCGACACGACACAACACGACACAACGCAAGGGAACGCAGCGCAACGCGACCCGACAGGACGCAACGCAACGCAACGCAACGCGATCGACGTACTCCATAACTCGATAGTGCACGCTAAAGCATCAACCTGTTGTAAATTAGCACTGTTTTGCTGATTTGGGACACTGTAAATAAACTGAAACAAGTACTTGAAATAGATCACATAAACTACTAGAATCCTAACTGGGTGAGGCTGACCAGTTGGCTAATTGCACAACGCAGTCGAGGAGTTCAGCTTGGACTACCGAGAACAAATCCAGATAGCTGTAGGGTTGGAAATTTGAACCGGAACCTTCAGATTTCAAATCTAGCGTTTCAAATCGTTCGACCACACCGCCTCCTGTAAATCTGTCATTATTATGATATCTGAAACAAGTTCTGAGTGAACCAAGGGACAGCTACTTTAACTTTTTATTTTACGGCATTGCTTTCACGAAAATAAGGATTTTTATTTCTGCGTTTGACTCCTCGGTGTCGTCGGAAACAGGATCAGTTGTAGACAGGTTGGTAAAGATGTGGTCTTCGGGAAAAGCGCCCCGCCCTTTCGAGGGCTCAACCCACTCCCAAGACTCGTGAGAGATTAGTTTGTCACCGAGCGAATGGCAGCAAGTCACGGCGATTTAAGGCTTAAGTAAGGTGATTCGTGAATGAATAATCGCACTGGCTTTTCTAGCTTTTTCTGAAACTTAATTAGTTACTTTGCAAAAAGCTTTGAAATCTGATTGGCTGCTTCGTCTTAGTGTTCAATTTTTATTGGCTGGGTGAAAGATTTGATTTACAGCAAAACTAGCGCGATTCGTGAATAAATCGCAGTGCTGAATGCCAATAATCGGCTTCTGAAGGTTTACCTGTGATCTCAATATAGGTAATCGTATGACTGCTAGTGCAATCTTTTCAAATATCCCGAGTTGTATAAATCCTTCATTGCTCGAGCTTTTTTGTTTATTATGCGACAGAGAAAATTGTACACGCCCTTAAGATTTTTGCACTGCAAAGCAGTTTCAAAATTGACAATAAAGTGGCCTGCTCTCGGCCAATCACAGTGAAGCAATTTACTCAGTAATACAATAAGGGCATTACTAATACGCTTGAAAGAATTACTTGATTGTGACTGGCTGAGAACAGTATAGTCCATGTGTAACACCGGTGCAATAGTATAACAGCGATGCTAATAGGCCACCTTCGGTATATCAATATTCTAATTTTTTTTTTGGATTTTATTATTAATATTCTAACATGGTTCCGAGGCTTTCGTGTAAACATTGTAAACTTTTTAAGTTCACTCTGTCCCTCAATTGCGAAAAGAGACTTGGATACAAAGAAGTCTGCCCTAAAGCCTCAGAGCCCTAAAGCCTCAGAGCCATATATCGAACGTGGATTATTACAACGAAGATATCCGATCTTGGTAGGATGACATTCGAAGACTACCGATGATCTTCCGAGGAATTCGAAGTTGGTCGAGGCTCACTAAAAGGCTTTCGAAGATAGCCGAACCTGAGACAATCAACTGAACTTTTTCAAAGATCTACGAAGAGTTCACAGGAACATTAGTAGAAATGTAGTACACTAATGAAAATACTGCAATCTCATTGGCTGAGCTACTCGTATACTGTATCAGCCATCATAGCTCACCACCATAGTTTTTCCGCAGTTTTGGAAGAAAGTTTAGATGTAAACGGGTAGTTAAATTCCTGAGAAGACTAAAAAAAGCACATTTTCGGTTTCTTGACTTAAAAAAAAAGTTGAAAATATTGAAAAAGCGGGTAAGCTCGTAAACAACTGCACATTTGCCAGGAAAAAAAAAATTGGAAATTCCGTTACTGATTTGTGTTAATTTCAGTCAGAATTCTACTAAAACAATTAGATTATTCACTCTCGATTTCTATGAGGCGATGGATGATTCGGTCTTCGGCCTCACTGATCAACTATCACCTCATAGTAATCTCGAGCTCATAATCTTATTGTTAATTGCAACATCAGCCAAAGATCAGCCGAAATTTGCCGAAGATTTAATAACATTGTCGGAGGCTTTGCAAATAGTTTCGTACATTTTCGAAGATATTTGGAGGACCAACGTACGGCACTGCAGCCTGTATCAGCCGAATAATATACGGCAAAGACCCCGACCGTAACTAAATAGTCTTCGTCTTATACCCCGTTTACACCAACGTGTTAAACATGTTTAAAAGTGGTTTAACAAAACAAGGTTAAAATTTAGTTGCTAATTTCTTGCGCACCTCGCAACTTAACAAGGCAAAATCCTCTTTGATTAAAATATGTTAGCAGGGTAGTTTGAAATTTCTCTTCTCAAAATAACTGCAAAACGTAATAGACAAACTAGATGAAACTAAACCTGGTTTAATTAACCTAGCTTAGCTGGTGTGAATGGGGTATTAGCTTATTTTTAAGTGTGTTTTAAAAAGTTATCACATGGAATTTGGAATATATAAGCACTTGTCAATATTCCAAAGTCTACAAATGCACTCGCCTCGGCACGGGCTCGTGGCCTTTGAACAACTTACTCGTGCTTATTTAATTAATCCAAATTGCATTCGCAATCATGTGATTACCTTTCCATACTCGCATGTTCACATGCTGGTTGCTTTTGAGAACAGGGGTGAAGCAAAGAAAAAAGGCTTCACCTTGCAACTTTCTAACACTTCTAATTGAGAAGTAAATTCCCCATGCCATGGTTCTGTACATTTCAGGCTAATGAACAGGACAAATGTAAGCAAATGAAATTCGTACAATTACCTAATCAGGGAAATTATAACACTATCAAGTAAACTAGCTTTTCGGCGACCAGCCGTTACAGCTAAAACTTTGAATTATGTTTGATCTCCCATTGGGTAAAGTTCTCTCGCAGTCAGATGGCCATTTTGTTCACATGGCTTGACGTGCAACTGACTTTTCCAGTTGGACTAATTTTGTGCGAATAATGTAACTGCGGCTGATGGAATAGAAATTCAGTTAAGTACCTGGCGAAACACTCTACACATCACTTGACGCATAAAGTGACCCCGCGTATCATTACTTAATTTCTGTCACAGCCTAAAGATGGTTATTGTTCCATTACAGAGGGGGGTTAATAGGGGTATGCAAATCCGCCGATTAGTGCCTTTTTTTCCCCAAATCCGTCGATTCACTAAAATTTTGTTCAAATCCGAAACCACGAACACATCCGGAAACAGAAGTGTAAGAGTTCAAAGGTAAACTGGTATTGAATGAATCATGAATGCCATTGTTTAATTTCGCACAAATAATAAAGAAGGGAACATGCTCCGAATTCACGGCTATAACAGAGAACAATGCCATTAACAGTCTCACACCTGAATTTAATTAAATGAGCTTCGTTCGAAAAAAGGAAATAATTTTGCATGAACTTATTCACACACCGACCAAGGTTGAAGAAAGATCTATGATCCAAATTTCGTTTAGGAACATCAGGACAAGTGCGATCCGGAATCCGCGCCAATGTTCACAGCTCATCCACGATCCACTCTGTTTACAAAATCCTCGAATCCCATCGAATCCGTCGATCTGAAAACCTATTCACCCCCGTCATTACAAAAGAAGAGCTAAATCCACCCATTAAAGCACAATAAGTCAAGATAGCGTGCAAAATTTATTTATATTTGACAAGGATGTCCATTTTGCTGTGCGTAGAAATTAATATGTATGTCGTTTCGAATCCGCCGATGATTACCGCTTTAGCAGAACATGGGAGAAGTTGAACAAAATTCTTACCACCGAGCAGCATTCATTATCAGAATGGGATTTCACAACGTATATTATTCAATAGCTTTGTTATTTTATTCCTTGCTTCTTTCATTTCCTGTCTTTCAACCATTTTCTATCATATAGTTAAACCCCTCAGCGGTTTGTAATCGTACTAGTGAAACCACTGGTTCGGTGCAAGCTGTGCTGCGTTTTGAAAGGAAATCAACCTACTGGAATGAAGTCGCGTAAATTTTTTTCATTCGCAAAGTTTATGTTCTAAAATCGCTTTTTGTGGGGGTTTTATAATTACCCTAGCTCTGCTGTGTATGAAAAATCGCTTCCGTAGAGGTGACTGTACGGAAAGAAAAACAAACCATTTTAAAAATTCCAATCGATCTTTTTTAAGCACAGAAAAACAAATTCGAAAAAGGGAAGAAAAAACTAAATTAATTTAATAGGTCTATAAAGGTGTTGTCGTATTACTCTATAAAGATCTATAAAATCCGCGGAGTAAGCGAAAAAAGTATTTGAAATTGTCAATCGCAAAAGATAGCCTGAAACCTTTCTCATTTGTGATGGATTTATGTGCGAGATTTGTGTGAAGAATGACACAATTTAAGTTTCCGTTTTATTGTCATCCGTAAACATCATGAAAATGAATCGTCGTTAATTATTCATGTTCGCAGTCAGAGTTGTATGGAAATCAGACCGCGACGCTGTATAACTTCCTTAACAGCAATCGATTAAAAATAATACGTAAAAGCTTCAATGCATTGACGCGTTTAGAAAATGGTGAGGTGAAAGCTTCTAACAGTCCTACGAAAAATAGAACGTGAGAAGTGACAAAGAAATTAAGAATATGTATCCTCGTAGCTCTTTGTTTTCGTTGATAATCGCAGTCGTAGAGAGATGAAGTGAAAAGACAAATTATTTTAATTGTATTGGACTTTTCTTGAAGCCTAGTTTTCAAAGCCGACCAATCGTAGAGTAGCAGATGTCATTTAATATTGGGTTTGCGATTTTACGACTTTGATCGTCATGCGCATCTGACAGGGCGAAAATATCTTCTTTTCGAATATATTACGTAGCGCCTGTTGTGACACACAAGTGCCTGTAAATTCACTTGATTCAATGGCGTTAGCCCAGGATTAATCGCTCGGTCTTTTCGCAACCTGTTAAGTTAATATTTACATATACACCTTAAAATGTTCCTGTGAACCTAAGACGGCCATGGATACGGAAAGCGAGTCAGCACCGCTATCGCCTCCAGTGATTATAACTCCAGATATCCCGAGTTATCCGACAAAGTTACGTGTCAAAAAAATCCAGTCCAGGACGTCTCTAGCGACTGACAGATTTTCTTGTATTTCTTTCCTAACTTCAAGCCATCGCAGCGACCATTCCGTGTGGATTCCAAGATGGCGGAGCCTTCCTTGTAATCTTGAAGAAGAAATCTTTTACGATGATTGTCCAGAGTTTTTAAAAGCCTGGTCGCGTTATCGCATAACTAATATGGCTCGTCGATACAAAACAATGGACTATATTCACATGGTTCTGGCCGATACAGAACTTTATTCCGAATTGGACGGATGCTGTGACTTGTCAACTACAGTTGGGATATCAGTAAGTAGGGATTTGTTGAATTGCTCGACAAATTTTTCGGAAAATGGATCGGGTATCGTAGCACGAAGTGCGTCCGACGAAAACATTCAATATTGTGACCAAGATGGAGACAAACAATTTAATCTCACACAGGTGAATGTAAATCACGCGTTAGCTTCGTCAAGGACAAGCTCTAGCGAAAATCTTAACATTGAACAGAAGAATGTTCATAAAATTGAGAAATGGCTGAAGAGATGCAATAGTGGCGCAGATTGACGACTAATGATGTTAAAGAACTTGTGGTAAACCCACGAGCTACGATAGAAGCTGTCGGTCAGGATAAATAAAAAATAACAGCTGTTTTTTCTTAATGGATTCTAAAACTTTCCTATTTTTCTGTCTTGAGCGATCCCAAAGCGTTGCGGTAATCCTTAAGTGAAAGCTGATGTATAGCTGTGCTTAATTAAGTGACATGTGTCAATAATTTCGTTTATCCCTTTCAAAACAAACTTGGCATATGTGATGTTTGTGTGACAGCAATAAGGTCGATATTGTCATCTCTGTTGTAATCGCACTCTGAATATTTGAAATACAAAAATGCATCTTGCATTAATTCGTTAAGTAACGCCATCAATGATCACTTGATTTGAACTCTTACAAGTTGCAGTAGATATGCTATCGATTTCGAAAACTGATTACTTAAAGAAAAAAATAATAGAAATCTAAATGTTTTGTTTTTGATGCACAAACAACTGTGATATTTACCTTAAAATTTGCATTTGATTTCACGCCAGCACTGTTTTCTAACAAGGCCTCGTCTCTGTCAGTTCACTAAAAATTAATATGCAATCTTGGAATGGTAAAAAAATAAAACAAACATGACGAAGAACTGAAAGCATTGTGTCATTTTTGTGAGCAACATTTCCTGTTATGCTGAAACTGAGTTTCCCGACCAATACGAAGAATACACGCGAACAAGGTGCAACGAAAAGTTGTTTGTTACTTGTTACTTTAATCCTTTTTGTTTGGCAAAACAAAACAATGGTAGAGACTGATAGAAACGGGAGAAACTTGAGAATTTCTTACGTATTTTCACTGGTCCTGCAGGACCTTGTACGTCATGAAGGGCATGTAATAAATATAATCAGAACTCTTGGACTCTGGACTTTGGACGGTGGATTATTTTATCGATAGGCAATATAGTTATGAAAGCTGGGCTAAACTTCAGCTCAGTAAGCCATCACCAGCCAATTAGTGTTGTCAGCTAGGACGAAGTTAGTTGTCTCACACGAGTAAGTGAACATAGAAAAGTGAGACTAATATTGACAATGTTCGAACTACTATTTCTTGGGGCTGAAAGTCGGAACATATTTCCCGGTTTTCGTTACCACTAACCGGCAACTAAATAGTTGCGCGGCATTTTGGTAACGAACCCGAGGTCTGTTGGTGGATATTGTATGACTGGCACCCTCAGTTCTAACAATATTGAGAACAATTTATAACTTGATGAAAAATATAACACAAACAGCGGCGATAATCATTTTAAAAACATGTCTTTTATGAACTTTACGTTTCGTATGCTTGTCAACATACATTTTCAAAGCATAAACCGTTAAAATTTTTCGAAAGCTATTTATACTGTATGAATGCCGGGGACCATTTGAACATTTTGGTGTTCGCCGGCAAATTAAACTGACTGCCATTGTAAGGTCGAGACATTGTTTTTTCAGAAGTTGGAGCCAGCATTGAATGTCAATATCAGCAGTAAAAGGTTTTTCTTTATTAGGAAAGCTATCACTCTGTCACTTCACGGACATTTTCCGTTTGAAACGTCTTAAATTTATATTGCAGATGTTTTCTGTCTAGTTTTCAGACTCCATTTATGGTAGTATAAACAGGATGAAGTAGGCAAAGCGGGTAATGAAATTCTTTAATTAAGGTCATTATTACCACTCGTTATCAGCTGATGCTACAATCATGGTATCAAAAAACTTCCCAATCATTGGTTAACACATTGTTATCATTTTTTTTACACTTTATGTTACCATAGCAACAGTATCACCTGCTAAAAACACCCTTGATTTTAGCTTTAAGTACTTATATTTCAAAAACGGCACGGTTAATTTATTTCATATTATCGAATTTTGATGAACAGTATGAGATGCAACTTTTGGCAAAGTTAAAGACTTTTCTGCACATAAGGTTCAGAACCACCTTAAATTTCAAAGATTTTAAGGTGGCTCTGTGAAAATCGGAAAATTTAAAGGTGTCCTGCGTAGAGACGGGAGTGTTCACACGGCATCCGGAATAACCCACAATTCTGACAAAACCGAAAGGTTAGTCCAGTCCCTGAACTCTCCTATCTTCCCGCCCCATATAAGAGCTCAACCCGGGCGGGCGAAAGAAGAGTCCAGGATAACTTGCATGCGTATGCTCAGAACGAACCAATCAAAAATTACTAGGTCCCAAGCACGCCGCTCGCGTCAATGTGTCGCGCAATGCTTTTTTCAGCTCGCGCTCTGAAAGAAAACGTTTTCTTTGACGTTGATATCGTCGTAAAAACGTAAAAACGTAAAAATCGAAATATGGTTTATCGTGCTCTGTATTCTTATCGACAAGTACGCTTCGTTACTCTTTCCCAAACATTTTTTTCGTATCGTTTCTGTATGTTGAGCGATTTTGCAAAAGGTTTTTACAGGAAAGTCTGACGCGTACAAGTAGCTAATTTGCATAATGCAGCGCGTGCACTTTCAAGTCCGAGTCGGTGTTTTCAATTGTCAACAAATCTTGGCAAAGATTTCTTTCGTTATCTTTGATATTGCGATAAAAAACAAATGACGGTTAGCGTGGCACTCGTAAAATTCCACTGATTTGGGTTTAATTGACATGTTTTTAATCAATCTGAATGCAGAAATTGTTGCTTGTATGTTGTCATTCAGAAAATCGCGCCACAAGCCAAATCTGGAAAGTACTTCC
>Ga0126343_10000286_pt1 | contig 18156 bp, 13 predicted proteins | sample Cyp2metagenome_FD_92531 | JGI IMG/M metagenome (GOLD analysis project Ga0126343, IMG submission 92531) | Coral microbial communities from Lord Howe Island, Old Settlement Bay, Australia - Cyphastrea 2 metagenome | ecosystem: Host-associated > Invertebrates > Cnidaria > Coral ...
TGCCCGGATATAAAAAACGCAATCGACTGCGCATGTCTCCGATCTTACATCCGACAGATTTTGCCGATTTCGCCCTATTATACAAAATAGTGTGCTGTCTCGCTATCGCTCGCCAGCAATTATTCAACGGAAAAATATGAAGTGAAACAAAAAGTCGATGTAAAGTGCAGAATTCGTAAATAAACCGTTCCTTTCTAATTCCCAAAAATAATGAAGCTTTTGATCACATGAATTCACTTATCCTTTCTACATACAGTCTTTTATGACGGCAATATTAATGGGCTTGATTTGAGATCGGAAAGAATCACTCGAACCGAAGACCATCTTTGGATATTCTTTGGATCAAACGCGGCGAAATTTCGCGGGCTTGGGACAGAATTTGATCTTGACCAATCAGGAGTCACCGGGTGATCGTGATAGGAAAGTGAAGAGTCACGAGCCGGTAGAATTTTTCTGTCAATATAATAGTGCGAGTTCTCGGTCCGTATTTTGTGTAATTTGCCATCAGATTTATTTTGCTGCCATCCAAACGAAGTTATAATTGTAACTAGAAACAAGCAAACGGGCGTAAATGACACAAGAATATCATTTCTGGACATTGCGTCACTATCACCATTGAACAACTCCCTTCGAGTCTTCAGTTGAATCGTTCACCGTCATCACTGGCTTTGCGGTTTTGTTGCCGGTAGGGTTGAAATTATACAAAGATAAGGACGAATTGAATTTCCAAGATATATCCCTTTGGAGCAATATCTCTATTTTTGTTACACATCGTTGGATGAATTTTTCACACTCGTTGGATGAAAGTGATCCGATCGACCGCGAGAAACCGGTTAGCACTGCTTTAGCGAAGGAAGCTAAGGATTGTCCAAGTCAGTACAGTGTGTATAAATTAGTTGGTTACGTACGTTTTGAATCAGAACGATACGTTTGTCTGAGAGGTAAACCTTTGGTCGACTGCGAAGGATTATTTTTCTTGCAAGACATGACTCATAGCCTCAAGTTGTCAGAACAACAGGCTCTTCTTGGAGCCAAGAACGTCCAGGGAGGCCACGGTCACTACGAGAGCCCTTATTACAGTGGTTCAAGAATGCTTGACGTACCGGTGTCTTCTAGTGATATAGACACTACTTCGAGTGTTGGTGTGTTTAGATCTCGCTCAGTTGTCCAACAACCTGATAACAGTCCGTATGTAGAGGGGCTGCCCATTTGGCGAGCAGCTTTGCTGGTTGTTAATTCAGCCCTTGGTGCTGGAATTTTGAACTTTCCCCAGGCATATGCAGAATGTGGTGGTATTGCTACCGCAATTACCATCCAAATGGTAGGTGTTTCTCTGCTATCCGATTAATTTCTTTTCATTCGTTATAGCTAGTGCAATTTAGATTTCCTCTACCCATTGTTGGCTTTACCTTCAAACCAATGATCATTTATATATGTAACCATACTTGTCAGTTGCGTCAAGAAAGCACACATCGTGATGAAAAACATGATGTAATCGACCAACTTCAATTTAATAGAATTCAGCTGAAAACGATAGACTTCAGTAGCAGGCTCTGGGGAATAATGACAGAGTTTGTGGCGTTTATTCCCCAGAGCCTCGCACTGAGGTCTATTGTGTTAGCTAGGCTGAATTTTAATTTATCGTAGTTGGTTCATTGGGTACTATCAAAGTAGAGGGGTTTTCATTTGAATTTCTAAATTAATCAGGCAATTACTGTTGTTTTCATATAAGCATAGATATGTGACAGAAAAACATGTTCAAATTGGGCACAAACATGAGATGCTTGGTAACCAAACATTTGAAGTTCTATAATAGCCGTCAAGCAAACTGTTGCACCAAAGTTGGAAAGTTTTTGAATTTGTTGGTTTGTTTTCAATAAACAAATGCAGCCGAATCTTCAAACCAGACACTCCTCTGTCTAAAGATTTTTTGAAATAAGGTGATTCAGATGGCAGCTACATGTACATTGACCATTAAGTGAAATATGTGAAAGGTATCATGTAAACTGTGCACAAGTACACCAAAAAATATTGTGAGACAGACAGCATTGATCCGTTTTCAAGAAAGCAGATCCTGCTTGTGTCAATCCTTCATTGTTACACTTGATGAGGAGGCATACTGTTAACAGGTCTGGATCAATTTATTCAAAAAAGTCTTCAATATCCATCCTTTATGCCTTTTTTAATTTGGCGCAAACTTGGCATGCTTGGTAACCAAACATTTAAAATTTGAAGGGTGTTCAAGCAAAAACTACTAAGTGGTCTTTTATTGGAGGTGTTAGCAGAGGTTGGAAGTTTTTTCAAAGCTACCAAAAGAAACAATGATTCAGGATGAAAAACTAGATGATTTTATATTGAATACATACAAGTCATGGCCATTCATTCATAAAATACTGCCTCTCCTGTCATGCAAGAGATGTAATAGGATTTTTCTTTTTCATCTTTTGCAGTGTTTATTAGTGTTCATAACTGGGTCATTCCTGATCCTAGCATACTGTGCAGACAAACACGGATCACAAAATTTTCAAGAAATCATCCGAGAGGTTCTAGGACCAGGAGCGTACATTGCAACGCAGATTATAGTCATGTTGTATATGTTTGGTTCTACTGTTGCATACATGATTCTGATTGGTGATCAACTGGAAAAAGGTAATTGTTCCTCTTTTTGACGTTATCTTTCTTTGTATAGTGTTGCCACATAAACTATTGAAGCTAAGTTCGCTGCTAGAACCTACAGAAGTCCAGTCACCTAAAATGCTAAGACATGCAATCTCTAGGATCTCCACTTCATGGCTTAAAGTGGTACTATGACGAAAATCACTCCTTTCCTATCACAGCCATTTTAAAACATAAAAAAGTAGCCTGAGTGAGAAGAAAAATGCTTTTTACTATATTCAAATATCTCTTTTCGTTCCAGAGATATTCAAGTCTTTTTTTTTATATGCAAATTAGCTCAGTGATGACGTCATACACTCAACCGACTTTTGATCAAATATGATGAAAAAAGATATCTCGGCCACTTTGTACCAGAAATTAAGATTGTTCTAAATGTGCTCCACAATATGAAAGCAGCAGCCCTGTTACCATGGCAACCTTCTGGGTTCCAGACCTCCCCAAAATTAAAGGCATTTCTGGCCACCTTTGGTGTTCTATTTTGATATGTGCAAATGGTGCCTCATATGCGTGATCCAGCAAGCATATAAGGATGTTAGCTCACGTTTGGCCTCATTTAATATTTTGCGAGCTGAAAATCACTGACATATTGAAATCTAGTGAGTGGGAACTGGAGAAGAGTGAGTTGCCACGGGAACATAATTTTTGTAGCCGTGGGGGTGTTTCCTGTAGACCTATTGGCCTACCAAGTTTCAATGGTCTATGCTTCAAATTGACCAAGGTATCTCTATTTATATATACTTGATATAAAATTGGGTTGAGTGTATGAGGTCATCAGTCATCTTAATTGTATATTTTACACATTTTTCAAACTTAAATATCTCCAGAACTAAAACAGATATTTGCAAACGGCAAACAGCGTTTCTATTCTTTCATGAAATCCTATGTAGTTCACCTAAAAAATCAAGGGGGAAAAATTTGATCATAGTACCACTTTAAACTAAAAGGCTTGAGTCCCAGGTTTACCATTGGCCAGTCTTACTAATTCTGTGAAGACATTTCTTTTATTACTTCCAGTTGGAGAAGCTATCAACTCTCATCCTCCCTGGTATTTAAGCAGGGAATTTCTGATGTGTGCCGTGTGTATCCTGCTTCTCTTGCCACTGTGTCTGCCAAAGACCTTAAAAGTTCTTAGCTATTCAAGGTCAGTTAGTGTAAAGTGATAAGTTTCTTCTCATTTTAGTTGCAGTCAAATGCAATTTAATGGTCACAGGGAACAAAAGTCTTGCTTTTGGCGAGTTTGCGGTCAGTGGCATTAAGATAGGTGCATATCTCTGTATTCCATATGTTCCTGGACCAAAATTATGAATTTCAGCAGTTTTGCATTTTCATATCTGTGGTAGCTGCAAGATAATGATTATTACCACAAACACAAGATAAGTTTTCCAAGAAATTCTTGCATGGAAATATGAAAATCTAGTTTTGGGCCTCAAAAATTAGGGGTCGACTCATTCACGGGATCAACTTATACATCGGTAAATATGATAATCATCATAAATTCAAGCATTGGCATTTTCCTCGGGGTGGGGACTTTTCTCAGAGGTTCTTTTCCCTCTCCTTCCTCCCTTGTTCCTTTATTTTATCAGCGTGATGGGGACCTGTTTTTTCTTTCTTCTGTATGGGAGCTCATGGCTGTCTTACCAGGATTTACAAGCTAAGGGAGCAGTATCCATTAAGGAGCTGGCTGCCAATAGTGGAAGCTCCTGGATGTCTCGGGTACCCAACCTCAACGTTGCTAGGCGGTTGTAAACACAGATAAACTCTGCTATGTTAAACTCTTGTGGAGAAAAACGTATTTTGAAATGGCAAGCTAAAGGGAAAGAGAAACAGCTGGCTCAGTGTTAAATACGAAATTAATAATTGTGTTTATTTTTATAATAATTATAAAAATAAACATAATTATTAATTTCGTATTTAACAGTATAGGCCACATAAATTATTTATGTGGCCTATACTGTTGTTATAACAAAAATAGAAGAGGTTAATATATATTTTCACTGAAATTTCATTTGTGTGAAAATTTTTAACAAAATTAATGTTATTAAGTAGTAAATAGAACAGCCTAAAATTATAGAGGAAGTGAATTTTTGCAGCTTCTGGTTTGTAACCATTTGCCCTTGTTTGTTTCACTAACAACATTTTAAAGAGATTGTTTTTTTTTACAGTGTACTTGGAACAGTTGGAGCATTTTTTGTTTGTGCAGTTGTCACTGTCAAATATGCTGTAAGGTCTCATACAGTTAGTAAAGAATTTGTTGAGTAAGTAGCAATCATGTACAACCGTGAAGGGTTTGTGTGGATGTTATTAAGTGTAGCGAGATCCATGTGGCTGTATCTTGCCGTGAAGCTGGCTGACACAGGGCAAAATTTAGTTTAATTTCTTAAGTCTCGGCATCGACTACTGTGGTCATTGCATTTTCATGTTTCAGTGGCTTCATTCTCAAGCCATCTCGACATTGTATTGTACTTCGAATCATGTCAGAGTAATTAAATGATAATTATTTAATTAATCAATTAGGTAATTAACTAATCATGTTCTAGTTGGGTTGTCTCAAAGTTTGTAAGTAGGCGACCTAATCGTTGTTAACATGAGTCAGTGGCAGTGCAAGATGTCTATTCCACCAGTTAACTGCATTAAAGCTTGAAGATTAGGGCACTATTTGGATTGAAGTCAAAACAGGAAGTTAGCAGTCCTGTAATATCTAGTGTGATCATCCAAGTCCATTTCTGGTGATGATTCTGCTCAAATTGTTGTTGTTATGGACTAGCCTCAGTTGGCTGATTGCACTTTTCTAGATGTTTAACTACTGAAACTTACTGATACTCCAGGATTCATTCTCAATGAAAATATAAGATAGGTTTAATTTTCTCTAATGAATCAATCTTAATTCCTATGTTGTTGTACGTTGTATTTTAGAGTAAAGTTGCCGTGGACACAGGCATTTGCTGCAGTTCCAATAATTTGCTTTGGTTTTCAGGTTTGTATTTATTCAACATTACTTTAGTTAGCTGTGACTCAGAGCAAGGTCTTCTTGAAACATTCAAGGCTCTTTGGGTCTTGGGTCTCACTGCCACTTCAGGTGACCCCACTTTTTTTATTGCATTTTTTTTAATGCTCATATCACGAATGTTAGTAATGCCAAGTTTCAAAAAAAGTTTAAAGACAAACCTGTAAATATAAAAATAATGTGAAACATATTGATATTTTTCATGTGCAGGATTGCTTCAAGTATTGCATAATAATACTAACTCAGTCCAATTTGTGAATATTTCCAGTGCCATGTACCTTCAGTAGCTGTGTATGTAGAACTCAAACGGGCAAGTGTACCTAGATTTGGAATTGTTGTCGTCATCGCAATGGCAATTTGCAGTACAGCTTATTCAATTACAGCTTCATTTGGCTACTTGACATTTGGCACAAGCGTTGAGAGTGACGTGCTTTTGAGTTATGACTCGCATGACGTTTTGGTAAACATTGCTAGAGTCATGATATCTGTCATAGTTTTATCAACAGGAGCAATGGTCGTTTTTTGCGGAAGGTAATGCCATAATAACATTTGTCATGTATTAGACAGTTTTCTTTTTCCTACTTAACCCAGTCAACTCTCACACTAGACATCGCTGCTGCAAAATGTGCAGGCTTAAAATTATGCTACATTACTACATGTATGCAGGGTTAAAATGCTACATTGCTATGAAACTCACATCTGTCTTATTAAAGTCATTTTAAAACATGAACAAGTATTATGCTACTATAATTATTTTCTGAAAGACCTTTCTAATAGTTCTTTCCTGGCCGGTTGGTTTTTGAAATTGGAAAAGATCTTTGACTTGCACTCACAGCTTCACTGCCCAAAAAAAAGCCCTTAAACATGGAGCGATCCTAATAACAAGGCTGAGGTGTTCAGCCTGTCAATCCCAAATCCCAACGGACGGCAAATGCTCCTATTTGATTGGTTTATTCACTCCAGTCTAATTTGAGTGAGTTGCCACAGGACTATGTTTTTCTGCTGGTTTTCTGCAGTTGAGAAATAAAAATTGAAAACTAAAATTCGTTAAAAAAAAAATACAGACTGCGAAGGTAATATATTTTATCTACGGTAATATGGTTATTTCCAGTTATCCAAAAGAGATTCCGTAAGGTCAACATTAGCTGCTGTTGTACTCTTGCAGCTAAAATTCAGTCGACCTTTCACGAACATAGTCAGTTGTTTTGATGGCATTCAGCCTCAAGTCTTCCATTTCCTTTCTAATGTCAATGTTCAGGCGAAATCTCACTGTGCCATTTTTCAAGTTCTGTTGTTTCTTCGTAGCACTTATTGTTTCCAATTTCTTTGTTCTGAATATGGAACAGTTTGAGGAATAACTCAGTATTGTTCAATTTGCATTTTGTTTGCAGCATCATAACGCTCATATTAAACCTGAATAATTTTAATTTTCCCACCGAAATCCGTCTGTGTTCACAGGCTAACCAAAATCACCTCTTACGAGATTTCATTTCGTTCTCAGCATGCTGAGATAAAGGAAAACAGATAGCTCGCAGACATCAGCTTTGTGATTTTAGTTAGCGACGAAATTTGAATGTTCCGCGTGCAGCGACAAAGATAATTCATTGTTTTTGGTCTTCCAAAGTAAATACCCGGTGTAAGTTTTATTTTCACCGTATTTTTATTATTTACCTTATATTGTTCTACGTAATTGACTCCGTTGCAATTGGTTTGAGGGAAAAAAAAACGCTATTTCTCCACGACTTCTATGTTATGCGACCGTTATTCTGGCTTTCCACCATTGTACAGGAAAGCCAACAAAGTGCTTCAAGGGGGCGTGTCCTTGCCTTCTGTAGGATCGCTCCGTGTTTAAAAGAGACAATCAAATGAAAGACTAGCCAAAGGTCGACTTGTGGAAAGTCTAATGGTCAGCCAAAAAGAATCCCATCAGTAATCTCTGAAATTTGCAAAATGGTAGTGGTACTGTGACGAAAATCGCATCTTTCCTATTCAAGTTTTTAAAATATGCAAATTAAACCCTGTGATGACGTCATATGCTCAACCAAATATTATTGAATAGAATTTTTAAAGCCACAGATGTGTTTCCTGTAGAACTATCAGCCTACCAAGTTTCAATGGTCTACACTGCAAATTGACCAAGATAGCTCTATTTGTATACTTGATATGAAATTGGGTCGAGTGTATGACGTCATCAGTCACCTCATTTGCATATTTTACACATTTTTCAAGCTCAAATATCTCCACAACTAAAACAGATATTTGCAAACGGTAAACAGCAATTTAATTCTTTTATGGAATCCTATGTGATTCACCTAAAAAATCAAGGGGGGAAAATTTGACTATAACACCACTTTAATGAAGCACCAGTAATCTTTTGTCCCAAGAGGAGCTCAGTCACGGTCTTTTGAGTTATTTTGAGCATCGACAAAATTACTGTTAAATTGAAGGAAACCTGAAAATAATACTTTACAAATATATAAAAATACCCATGAGATTATAACAAAGCATAAAGGAACAAGGATGGTGAAGGATGGAGAAGATTGACACGGATTAACAAACAACGAAATTGAAAAGTTTAGCTAAACTTTTCAAACCGTTTATCCGTGACTGAGTCCCTTTAAATCAAGTATTATTATTATTATTATTATTATTATTATTACTATTATTATTATTATTATTATTATTATAATGAATGATCAAAAGACTTAAAATTTGTTGCATGTCTGTGTCTTACAGGAGCTGCCTGGAGGGACTGTATCTGGCAGCCTTCAGAATGCCTCCATCCTTTGCTGAAATAAATGAATCAAGACGACGAATTGTACAAACATTAGTTTGGTTTTCATCGGCCCTAATTATTTCTGTGTATGTAACAGACATACAATATGCGATAGCTCTTATTGGTGGGCTGGCAGCATTGTTTATTTTTTTCTTTCCAGGTAAGAAAATGGCATTTAATGCAAAACTATAATTTAAATGAAACTACCATTGGTAAGAATATTCAGGGTTCGAGACCTAACGGTAGCCAACTAGCCACAGACCATTAAAAATTCCATTTTGGCTAGAAAGAGTGGTTTTTGTGCTTCACTAGCCATTTTGGCTAGTGAAAATTTGTGAGCACTGAAGGCCCAGAGAAAACCAATTAAAGGAAAATTTAAAATTTTTCACAAAACAAAATTAAGTCAAAGCGTGCAGATTTTAAAACACCAGCTGTAATAAACATGAACTTTAAATTACTAAAATGTGAAAGAATGACTGCTTTTTTGTTTGAGTTAAGATGGAATGATTATTATTTGGTTCATGAGGAATCGCAAATCGACATTTTGGACCAAAGAAATGTTTTTCTGCGGCGAGTTGTGAGGTTCTGCATGGAAAAAGTGAAAACTTTGGTTTTCGTTTGTTGAGCGACGCCTATAATTATACCAGTACTATAACATCGATACCTATGTTTGCAACATATAGACTTAAATCGTAAGGTGGGACACAGTATTTCGTTTGTGAAAATTGTGAATCGGTATTTTAAAAAACAAGAATTTTTTCGGTGATGTCAGGTGAGTTCCCCATTGACAGCAGTTCTGGGTTCACAAGTCTGGGAGAATTTTTTTCACGTTACTGTAACAAATGTCTGCGTCTGGCTAGGGAAAAATGTTTTGGCTAGTGAATCAAACCTGTCACTAGTCACTGGGCTAGTAAGCTGAAAAGTTAGTCTCGAGCCATGAATATTGAATGCCTTTTTTTCTTTGACTGATACTTGAGTGTCATGCAAAATAAATGATTTCATGGTCTTTCCATTTAGCGAGAAGTGTTGGCACAGAGGTGAGAGCGCTCGCCTCCCAACAATGTGTCCTGGGTTTGATTCCCCAACTCAGTGTCATAATTTTATGTGGGTTGAATTTGTTGTTGGTTCTCTGCTCTCCTTCAACAGGTTTTTCTCCAGTTTTCCCCTCTTCTCAAAAACCAACCTTTCTAAATTCCAATTCGATCCTGGAATGCACAGACATTTCTGAACGAGTTCTTGTGAACTCCTCGGTGCTCCGCGGATAACAAATTTCTTTACTTTACAGTTCGTAGTACAAGTTATATTGATCATTTACAAAATCATTCTTCTGATTTTGTTTTCTTGTTTTTCAGGCATATGTCTAGTTCAAGAAATGCTTCAGTACACATTTCTCACAACCACAAGAAAATTGTTGATTGTTCTTGGTCTCTGGTATGTCGTTGTGGGAGTGTTTATATTTGCAGACTCTGAAGTGTTTGCCATAATGCAGGACATCACAGGAAAAGGCTTGTTTTAAGCTGACCACCACACTTTGACTTGCAGCATCTTTGTGCTTCTGTGGTGTCCACCCATTACTTTTCCAGCATGCCCTGATGGCAAACCAGTTCCTACTACAACAAAATCTAAATGCCTGATGATAGCAAACAAACTTTGCCAAGCAAGCCATTTGACCACAAAACACTCTACAATCTATAACATGCATTGAACTTTACATCAAAATTTACAAACAAAAAATCAGGAGTTAGAATGTATCATGTCACGAATTCTACACACACTTAATAGAACAAGTGTAGCAAGTCTTTCTGACTATTGCAGTATTTGCAAATCCTGCAACAATAGTTCCTGCATTTGGAATAAGAATACAATAATACAAGGTTCTGTTGATTTTAACAGAGGTGACAACTCCAATAAATACAATGGGCAGTATCACAAAGCAATGAAGATTGTTTCAAAAATTCAGTGTAATGACTTGGTAACAGAATAGTAATATTAATCCCTAGTTTTCCAGAAAAGGTTTCTATTTTAACCATTCTAATTAATTCCTTTAAAATCCCAGCAAACACTTCCTGTACTGCTGCAATAGTGTTTATCAGAGTTGTCATCAATTTTATTTTTTTGATTTTTTTTAGTTTTTTTTTAAGTTGTCATCATCTGATACTCCCTCTAAATGTTTTGGGTTGGGTATATGCTTTCAAAGTAGCTATTTATTTTGTTATTCTAGACAATACCTGCGGGTGTACCTTTTGTCACATTCAACAAAAATAATTACAAATAAACTTGTACTTAGTATTTGAGATTTTACTTCCTATTGAAGTAAAATGTTATTGGCATTCTTAGGTACTACGGATTATTTGCATTGTGAACAAGGTTTACTTTGATATTTATTATAAAATGTGTTACTGTTCCTACTGTCACCAATTTAATAACAACTAGACCATTGTTTTCAATTCGTATGAAACTGTGGTTGTTGAAAATATAAAACAGAAGAAGAAGATCAAAAGGGGAGATCATTGTCAATGGGTTTTTTGAATTTTTCCCAATTGGTTTAATGGGGTATAGGTTTATGGGAAGCTGTGAATTAATTTGGAGCATTTTTCTGTTAAAATTTATAAATTATTGAAGTAATTACCGTAGTTTCCATGTTTATGTAGAAGTTACATCGAATATTAGAAGGCGTGTCCTGACTGATGTAGTTTTACATGATTGTAGATTAGTTAGCTAATTAATAGTGTTGCCATAAATTCCTCAGCAAATAAATACCACCTACACCTACCAATGGCTCAGAAATTCTAAATGACTGTTAATGCAAGTCCCTGCCTTCTTAGAGGATCATTATAAATGTTTTCCATCTTGGAACACTATAAATCACATCCTTAGCTGCGGCCATTGAGAAATACAGTAAGTTTTGGTTTTTTCAATAGAGGTTAAATGTTATGTTTGGCATTTAAGCATGCCTTCACAGAGTGATTTATAACATGCACTAGTTGTGCAACATTTTTCCAATCACTAATTCAATTCCACCATTAGAAGCCAGGGCTTATCAATAACGGGTGGGAAGAATGCAGAAGAGATCAATTTTCTTTTTCACAGTGGTACTATTCTTTAGTGATGTACAAGCTTCTTAAGCATTCTTCCAAAGTTCTGAGGTTTAAGTTAACAAATAAGTCATCAAGATGACAATTAAATTGCTTTACTATGATCTTCATGTCATGGCAGAATGGCTGTGATATTCACTATTCACCAATCACAGACTTGTGCTACTGCATGATCTCTGGGTATGTACAATAATGGCAAATCAATAGGCTGTTTTCAATATATCAATATTCTAATGTGGCTCTGAGGCTTTCGGGTCAAAATTGTAAATCTTGAAGTTTATTTTGTCTCTCAATTCCCAAGAGACTCGCAAAGAAAACACCAAACATAGACATGTGTCCCACACATGTCCTGAACGCCTCAGAGCATTGGAAAGAAACAAGGGAATGCCTTGAAGAGTATTTTATACAGCAATCAAATTTACACAATTATTTTCCACATTAATAATAAGAATTGCATTACCCAAATAAATAAGAAATGAAAATGGAATCTTTATTTCTGCTAACAGGGTATGTTCTATAATCAAGCAAATATGTAGATAGTATTATTATCGTAAGATTGTTAAAACCAACACCACGGGTGTCAAAATTGTGTAAATTGACTGGAATAAATGGATGGTAATTTTACAAAGATCATGGTGATGGTGATTGTATCTAAAAATATTTAGTTTGCACAAGTGTTGAAGCTTGTTCATATACTTAGATATTGCCGACATAGTTAGAAAAAAAATAGTAGTCAGTGACAAATCTTGAGTGAAAGAAGTACTGACTTGCTGTCAAACACCAGCCTGATCACAATGAAGAATTGAGGGAAGCTTATGATGAGCCACTGTGAGGCCTTGTGATATTTTAGGATCTTCCATAACATGCAGATTAGCAGGTCACTCAATCATGGATCTTTTGCGTTTTTTGTGGTTCACAACAGTTTCTGATGTCGTAAGTTTTGATGTATTGCCAGCTTCCCACTGAAGAAATTCAGAAACTCCCTTGCGCCCAGCAGAGAACACTTGTTTTTCAATGTGGTCCAGCTTACTCGTCAACAGGGAAGCATCTTCATTTGCAGCATTCTGAGATGAATCCATGATTTTTCGAAATCGCTTGACAAAGGTCTAGAAACGAAGAAAACATGTATACCAACAGTTCACACTCAACAGACCCTTAAAATTATCTAAGATAATAATTATGAATGCAAAGACTGGTCAGTTTTATAGGACATTCTTTCGCAGAACTTGCTTCTGTATGGTTTAAGATTTTCTCAAGAGTTGGATACCTCCTCCTCATGCTAGAGCATTGCCAGGCTCCACCCAATCTCGTTCTCAGAGCTTCGTTCCCCTTGACCAGCGGTCGGGAAACAAGAGCTCCAGGAGCATCCAATGAATGGATGCTCCCAGAGCTCTTGTTTTCCGACCGCTGGTCAAGGGGAACGAGATTGGGCTCCACCAACTCCGCAGGCACCAACAACCAAGCTCATCTATATTGTTGATGGGTTTAATGGAAATTAACCTTTTTTTCTATCTGCAGTGTAAAAGATGAATCCTCTTAATTTTCATTGTGTTTATACTTTAATTTTGACCATATTTCTACCCCAGCATTTGGTCAGTTGCCTTAACAACAGCACACTGAAAAATGTCCTTAACCATGCCAATGAAGCTATAAAAGAGTTAAGTTTGAAGTTCCAAGAATATTTGAGGAGAGGGGTGATGACACATAAAATGGAAATCCAAAACTGAGATTTAGACTCGGAGGCAGAAGGAACTGCATAAAGATTTCTTCGTTGTGGTACCATCTGGGAAGTTTATGCCACATTGTCATCCTGTCAACAGCAACAACCACATTGAGATATTAAGGAGTTTAAGAAGTTAAGATGGCGATGCCAAGGACATCGTCAATTAAAAAATGAAATTATATTTTACAGTGAAATCCTGTTAATACAACCACCTTTGGGCCATAGAATTTTAATTGGTCGTATTGAAAAGGGTGGTCGTATTAAATGGGGTTCTTTAAATGAGAAAATGACTGAGCTTTATTTCTGGCCAGAACTAAGTGGCCTTAATAACAAGGTGGCCGTATTAACTGGGTGATCGCAAGGCAGGGTTCCACTGTACCTACAGATCTTGCGAAACTCTTAAGTCATCTACTCTGTTTATCACTGTCAAAACTATCACGAAACTGAATCTGGGACACGGCAATAAATTTGAAAAAGAAATTTAAAAACTTAGCCGTTGTCGTTCACATTCTTCAGACAAAAAAAATTTGGTTATCTCATATTGCTGTTGTGCAGAGGACGGCAAAGAAAGTACCAAGAATTAACACATATGCACATCCATTGTTCTGCTCATTAAGCCTTTTGTTTGGCAACGTTCCCATTGCCTTCGTGACTTTCTTAAACTCCCTATTCTAATTGGGGGTGGTCAACCAGGCCCGCTTTCAGTTCTAGGGAGGAGTGTGGCAGGAGAGTGCAACTTCCATACAGCGTCTATTTTTAGACAAGCCCTTCCTGCAAATTAGTTCTCAAAAGCCAATCAGAAGCGAACACATAATTAATAATAAACTGTTAATGCCTAACTATTAGTGACAACTCGTGCACTACAAAGGCGCGAGAAAAAAATCCAAAGCATGGATTCAATCGCATGAGCTCGCACTCGAATACATTATTCTTTGGTGGGAAAGGCGCATCTAAAAATAACCTTACTTGTGAAAACGCTGTTGCGCGAAAATAGGTAACTTGCACGCTTTGAGTGATGGGCTCCTGGCGTGGGTTCATTTCCGGAACAGTGGCTGGAAATACATGGAGCCCAGTGGAAACCCCTTAACTGAAAAAGACTTTTGACCCAGGGTGATCTTGACTTTAAACATCCCCCATGCACATGACGAAAATATTTATTCCCCTGCCCCCACCCCCCCACCCAAAACATACCTCTTGCATGGAAGAAGCCATTTGGGAATTTTCTTTAAAATCGAAATGAAGCAACTTCGTCCCAAACTCATAGAAGTAGGGTCCTAGTCGATGAAGATCCACGACACTTGCATCAGCCTTAAATATCTCTCTGTAGCTATCTTTGTAGGCTTTCGGAATGTCCACTGTGACTATCTTTCTCCTTCTGTTGCAGAGCTCTTTTGCCAGCCAGAGAGGCAGTTCGAGTTTTGCGCCAGCTTGCAGATCGTTTCCCTCTGAACTGGGATCTAAGAAGCCTAGATTGTAAATCTGTGCTTCTAATTTAGAAGGAATTCGTCCTTGTGTAGCTATTATATCGTCGATATCAAAATAATCAAGTTCTGAACTTGGATGAGAACGAAGCGGTGGACCGGCTGAAGCCATCACTAAGTTCAGGCCACGGATGCACCCTTGCAGACTTAAAAGTAGCTCAAACGATAGACAGTGGATTTAAAAAAATCTACTGCCAAGTTCAACGTAATTTGTTCATAGTTTGGGTCGTTACGGCCTAAAACACTGAATATAAAACAGATATTTCTTCGGCGCCAAAAAATTTAAGAACTAGTGCCAGTCCTAAAAGGGGAAAATTACCCATAATGCCAAGCTGCCTTCTGTTCTTTCTTTGCACTCGTTCATTGTTGGGGAAGGTTGCATTTTGCCTCACGGGGAAGAAATATGGATACTTTCTCCAACATAAAGAACATCTTGGTGAAATTCTACGATGAATACAACCAGACGACCCCAAAGAAGCTCAAGATCGTAGATGCGTATCTATTTTACATTATGTTAACAGGGATCATCCAATTCGTCTACTGTTGTCTCGTGGGGACATTTCCGTTCAATTCCTTCCTGTCTGGTTTCATTTCGTGTGTTGGATCATTTGTTTTAGGAGGTAAGGTGGAGTATAGAGGCTTAATAGTTTTAAGCTTCCCTCGGTAGCCATGTTTCGAATCTCCATGGTATTGTAACCCTGAGCGAGTGACACGTAGTTCGTGAGCTCTCGGGAGACACGTGGTGTTTGCTCACACGATAAATCCATGCACTAAACAAGCCATAACATCTACAGAAAGACTTGTAGAACATGTGTAAATGTAATTAACCTGCAAGAACTAATTATATATTTCTAAAAAACAATCAGTGGGAAAGTAATGGAGTGAGTGGCTTCGATTCCCCCCAAAATATGAGATGATGGAAAGAGATCAAAGCCACAGAAATCTTGTTGAAGTGCTGAGACTTTGTGAATTGTTTGAAAATGTAATTTTCTTCAAATTGTCCTGACTATTTCAGTGGCCAGTAAGGCGTTGTTCTTACATACAATGTATAACAATTTGACAGAAAAGTCCTGCAAATGCAAAATGCATCTTATGTTGACATTTTATGTCACCAGTGTGATCAACACAACATAATGACAGAAAAGGGACAATAATTACCATAATAACGTAATATCATTTTTCAGCCATTTTAAGCCAAATAAAGAGTAATAAATTTCTCCATTTTGTTCTGTTCTGAAATAAGGTATCCCCTATTGCTTTAGTATCTACAAGAGCAACAGATTATTGGATATGGCAGAGATGAAGTTTGAGGGTCTTAACTTGAGGGTCTTAACTTATAATAATAAATTATTTATTATTCACCAAACAGCTGGGAGTGGACTGAGTTATTTTTCCATGTGTGGATTTGATGGCCTGAAATATAAAACTGTGGTATATAAGAATGGTAATTTTATTTTGGGCTGAAAATAAAAAGATGGACCAGCATCTCATCCAGGAGGGAGGGGGATGGGGGTAGAAATGCTCCTAGTCAATGTGTGCTAGAGAAACTCGTATAAGCTCCAGCCTGATGGGTCTCTTGGGTTGTATGCAAACTTAAACTGGAGAGATCACCGACAGGCCCCACTAAAAGTACCACCCTACTAAAAATTCCCCTGAGGAGAACCTTTATGGAAAGAGAGAGTAAAAACAGAAATCACCTTAAGCCCGCGCCAAACGATCGTAACATGCTAGCGCAACATATTGTAATCGTTTGGCCACTATGTTGGGATGTGTTGTGTCATGTTGTGTGTTGTTGGCTCAAGTTTGAAAATGGTCAAGGTTGAGCCAACAACACCCAACATGTGGCAGCATGTCCCAACATGCTGGCCAAAATGCACACGACATGTTGAGCCCCACAATGTTGCGATTTGTTGCATTGGCATGTTGCGATTGTTTGGCCAGGGCTTTATATTTTCTGCCTTCCTGGTGGAGAATACTGATTTTATCTTTTGTTTTCATTCTAGTTTGTCTACGAGTTCAGAGTAATCCTGCCAACATGTCAGACTTCAAGGGAATCTCACCAGAGAGAGCATTTGCTGACTTTATCTTCGCTAGTGTCATTCTTCATCTGGTGGTCATGAATTTCATTGGCTGAGGTGGACACTTGATGAATGTAGCATCTTCTTAAATGGACAGAAAAAATGACACAGAACTGTTTTTCTGTTGTAATTTCAACCAGTTTAAACTTGGAAGACCATTTGATTGTCACAAATTAGGTCCACACTTCTATAAGGACAGTATTAAATACATAATTTTCCATAATGTTTCATTAGTGCTTTTGTTGTCCTTTGTGGCTTAGCACCTACTCTGGGTGTTACCTAGAGGGGGTAAGTTTCTAAAGAAGCTGTTGTGTTGCGTCAGTGAGAAGTATAACGAGATAATTTGGTTTCATCAAATGAGTTGATAATGTGAATTGGAATCGGATTCGCCCTAATGAAAGGCTAGTGCTCAAAACATCATCTTTCAAATCTCTTTACGGTGGCCAATTCACATTATGAACCCAGTTGATAAAACCAAATAATTTGTCTTGTTATCTAGAGAGAGCATTTGCGCCATTACAGTTGTCAATGTAGCGACGGAAGAGTTCGGGTTTGGGGCGGTTGTATTGATTGAAAAACTGGTTTTCAAAGATTGGCGTAGCTGTGTACTATTTTGGTACCCATGGCCACACCATTGTTTTGCTTATAACAATAGTAATGATAACAATAATAATATTAATGAACTAATAATAGTAGCAATAATATTAAAAAAATTATGGAAAAAGGTCAATAACAAATTCTTAGACAAACTTAAATTTATAATATATGATCTTTTTCTGTTGAATTATAATATTATTATTATATGGCAAGGTAGTCTTGAGGTAAATCCAAACATTCTGATTGGTTGTTTCTTGGTAGGGATTTTGCCACACGGACCATTTCCGAGGAAACAGTCATAAGCTGTGTATTTTTTGTTTTTGAAAGCTGGCAAATTGAAAACAAGCATGGCCCGAGTTCTATAAAAACAAACTACTTACTAACCTAGCTAGCTCGAGCCGTACTGGGGAATATTGACCCTTGGTCGTTTTTGTACGGTCTAGTGCGCAACTGCACTCAAACCGCAGTGCCACTACTTCAGGCCAGTATTTCCGGCCTGAAGCTCGGTTAGTAAGAGGTTAATAATTTTTTTCAAACATGCCATTAATAATTCAAAACTATTCACAAAAGGTCATGTATAAAAATCACATCATCTTCCAAAATATGATACTTTAAAAAACTGTTTACAATAATTAGGAATGCGTAGTAAAACTTTTTATTCTATGCAAATTTTTGCTGCTTTGTTTCGTGTGTATGGCGATTGTTAGAACTCAAAACGGAAGGCAA
>Ga0126343_10000287_pt1 | contig 18156 bp, 10 predicted proteins | sample Cyp2metagenome_FD_92531 | JGI IMG/M metagenome (GOLD analysis project Ga0126343, IMG submission 92531) | Coral microbial communities from Lord Howe Island, Old Settlement Bay, Australia - Cyphastrea 2 metagenome | ecosystem: Host-associated > Invertebrates > Cnidaria > Coral ...
ATTTCCTACCAAGTAACTTGAACACAGCGATACGAATGTCCTTGCTGCGAAAACAGTAAATAAAGGGATTCAGTGAAGAGTTCATGTAAACTATCGCGGCTGTGAAGTTGTAGATGATGTTCAAACGGAGACTCCGACCTTGGTTCATCCTGACCACTAGTGTGGATAGAAAAGGGATGTAACAAGCCAGAAACACCACCAGGATGTACAGCATGGTCACTGCCGAGCGCTTGAAGCTATTGATGTTCATTCCAGGCCGGGTAAGGTGCATCTGATCTCTGGTTTTATTCTGGAGTTTTCGGATCTGGAGGTAAATCTTCAGGTAGGCATACATTGTGATGGTGATACACGACACGTCCATGGTAACGATGATTAGGACGAGAGTTTTGTACGGAGCGCCCAGAAAGCGGGCGAGGATCAGAACCAAGCAAAGGATCCAAAAACCCACCGCCACAAGCAAGATCCGAGGGATGGTAACCAGTTCCTTGTATCGCAAGTGTAGTTCTATAGCGATAAGTCTCTCGACTGAAATAGCCGATATGACCAGGAACGAAACTCCGGCGCAAATCCACGAGAGCGAGCCGGTTGTCAAGATCTTGGCGATGCAAAAAAATCGAGCGTTTCTTTGTATTTCGAAGACCATTTGTAGAGCATAAGTCGGTTGAACGACGAGGCCGACCATTAAATCCGCGAACGCCAGGCAGCAAAGAAGAGTGTTGGACGGAGTTCGGAGCGCCGGCGTTCTCGACACGGCCAGGAGAATTAACATGTTGCCGATTGTTGCTGTCAGAGCCGTTAGCACGTTTAGCACAGCCAAGATCACGTTGCTGACGAGTGACTCCTTTGCAGCGATCCACTCCTCTTCCAAGTGATGACAGTTGATTTTGGCTACTAGTGATTTTACGGATGGAGCAATGGCGGTGGAGTTGTCCATGTTAAGTGCTTTGCTTGTGAGGCGTCAATCGTCTTGTGCAGAAGCAATTGCTGAAATCGTTCCGTAAATCAAGCGAAGGATGACTTGAACCACGTAGCCCCGTGTGTATAGATAACTATCAGCAAAATCCAATGAGTTTGAAACAATACCTGTGGCGCGTACTATAAATGAGACTCAGACAAAAAATCGATAAAGGATGTTTGTTTGACTTCTCCTGTCGTCAAATGATGTCGAAACTTTCAAGCTAGTCACGTTTGATCGACAGTATATGCTAATACCTATTGCATAAATGATGTCCGCGTACCATTTCCTCAAGGTCTATTCGTATAATGTTTGATTAAATGTCTTTCATTCTTCCCCACGTTTTTGGCTGTTACAGTAATAGCGATCAAGAGAAATAAGTTATTATTGTCGGGAGAAGTCGTGAAAAATGTCGATGGGACAGTTCGGTTTGTTTTCGTTTTGGGTGCTGGTTTCGTTTTCCATTTTTCGGGGCGCGTCGTTTTCGCTTTCTGGGTTTGTGTAACTTCTCTTTTTTTTTAAGTGCTTTTCTTTCGATGCTTACGTTGATTGTCTGAAACTAAATGCGAGTTCAACCTTTGGTCACTTGCATTGAGCCGAACTCCTTCACCTTCAAGTTTTTATATTTGCATGTTGAGAATATTAGAACGTGAAAAAAATTGTATATAGGTGAATCTTAACGTCAATGGAGTCGAAATGACTTCCGCTATTTGTTCTGGCTGTCAGCAGCTTTTTTTAGCGAGCAAACAATGATGTTACTGCAAGGCAGAAATGATATCGTAGTGCTAATCAAGTCGACAGTAAAAACGACGCTGTTTCAACAATTGTCGCTTGCTGATAATGCCTATTCTTAGTAATTGTCTTTTGGGAAGCACCTGGTGTTATTGAGTTCCTCATTTGCCATTTATCTTGCCACAACGAGCTATAGTGAATTTTGTTTAAGGTGAAAGTGATTAACTTTTTTTTTGTTTTTAAGTGCGGGTAAACCTTTTAGCTTCAAGGGGCAGGCGCGCGTGGACAGCGTGCCGCAATTAAAGTTTTTCATTACAATGTTGATTTCCTTTCTCGTTTATTTGCTCTTTGTGGTGTAAAACGCAGCTTTTTAAGTTTGAGAAAATTGTCATCGATGTAGCACTGTAAAATACGTTTCATTAAATAATTTGCAGAAAGATACTGGACTTTTTAAAACACAGCTATCTTTTTATAATTTTCTTGATATTTATGAGTGCTGGTTTAGTGTCAATTCTCATTTGGGGATTAGGCCAAAGATAAAGGAGTGAGCCTCGAGAAACAAAATATTGTTAATGTTATTTGCGTAACGGCATAAAATCATATTACATGTAAAAGTCAACAAAAAAGAGATTTTTGCATTATTTGTTTTGAAACTGGCTCCACAAAGAGAATTACGTGCGCGTTTTTCTCGTTGTGTTTGTTAATTTTATATCGTGGAGCAATCTAATTCATTCTATGTTCTGGAATATTATCGACCTCAAACTCCTCAAAAAATTATAAGTAATAGTAGCAGCTGGTCGCGTGAATCTTCAGATCAATTTGGGAACACTTTAACATGGTTTTGCTTTTACCTTAAGGCTTAAATGTAAATACAGAAATGTTCTGTCAATTAAGGGATTCGAAATCCAACTAAATGATGAAAAGTAGTGAATGTAATAAAAGATTTCGACTACTCTGTGGCGGGCACGCACCAAAATGATAACTAGGCAATGAACGTATCGCCAAGATCAGTTGTAGCTCAACTTAATATTTCATTCGCAATTTATTAAATGTTTCCATGTATGAAACTTACAAATGTCTTCAAATTAATTCCATTTCCTTTCTAGTCATCATTACCGATCTTTCTCATGGCTTCCCGTTTTCTATTGAGTACTTATCTGCAAAATAAAGCCAGTATGGTTGGGATTGTTACTATCGAGCTTGGGAGGGGCATCCTGATAAACGTTCATGATATCGAGCAGCTCGAACCTTATTATTGTCCAGAAGTATTTGTTTTTGGCGACCGATATCGCACAATTTCAGACCGACCTATACAATTGTGTACTTCTGTTAAGCTTATAATGTCAACTACTGCTAACCAAGAACATTTTTTTACTCGCGGTAACCGTTTAAAAGGACTTCAAATCTTCTATTTTAGTGAAACTAGACAAAAAAAAAAGTCATCTTGACTACTTATAAAATTCCAGACCAGAGTACAGAACTTAGCCTTTTCAGACCAGGACATCTAAAAAACCAGATCCTTTAGCGCTGTACATACCTAACTGGCTTATATAACGACCCATGACCTCCCCCCTTTCCCCAGCTCCCTTGGTTACTCAACTGGTATATGATAATGAACTTGTCGAGAACTAAGCTGCCAAATGCTGCTCAAATATCGACTGTGCGGTTATTACAGTACCTCTGTTGTGTTTCTTGTTTTATAAGATGGAGTGTTGTTAGCTTTTTTGCTCTTTTATTTTGATAGGTATGCGTGATCAATTTAGCCGACTGCTAGAGGACTCGGGCTTAGTCCCCAGCGCCAACAGTGGCAGCGCGGTGAATAATTTCTCTGGGAACATGGAACTGGTAAAAGTAAGAAATGGCCACGACGCGTTATAGTTATAGAAGATTCTTCGCCTGTCACAAAATGGCTTTGTTTTTCAGTTTTCTAGTCCTTACAAAAACAGATAAACAAACAAACAACCAAAAACTCATCATGTCTTTAATGCATTTGTAGAACATAGAGCCAATGTTTAGCTAATTTCTTCCTGCAACTCTTCCGGGACGCTGCCCACCTTATCGGTGTGTCCGACATCTCACTGTGAAAGGCTACGAAAATATACCAATCTTGGTACATTACGCCCAAGCAATGTATGTTCCTTGTATGGCATGGACAAAATCACTCCGGCATTTGTTACACAACTTTATGTTCTGAACGATTGATTAAGACGTGCGCAGATTTTCCAATTCCTCCACTACGTCCAAGTGTGAGAGTTTACTTGAGAAGCAGCCTGATAGAAAGACGGTTCTGCAACAGAATTATTAGCTTCAAAAACTAATTACAAAGTTATAATTGAAAAGGGAATTGTTTTGGTAAGTTAATGGAAAAACTACAAAAGCACCGGTTGTATTTAATGCGTTTTGTTAACATAGGAAGATAAAGCTTTTTCATTTGTTTACAGAATCGGCAAAACATCCTGTTATTATCGTGGTTGGCTCATTTGTTAGGGTGACAATATTACCTGTTGAAAAATGCAACAGCCGAGTCTCCATACATACGGCAGTGGTTTGTTGTTTATTTCTCGTGTAGCGTGGAGCGTTGATTGAAGTTTTTGCCATGTTTACAATGCTGTAAAATCATTATCAATGAATTTAAAATATCCGGGTTTTTTAACCTCCACTTTGGTGATAAATGTTACATGTGTAATATGAAGCTTTTGTCATTTTCTCCAGGCCATTCTGTGCGCTGCTCTGTTTCCTAATGCTGTCAAAGTCGGCCTTGGTTTGGAGTCGAAAGGACGGGGAGGGAAGAAGCGAGTTAGAGTCGCTTTTCGAACCAAGTAAGTAAGCTAACGTGAGTGTTTTTTCCACCTCGCGCAGGGAAAGGGAAAAATAATGGAATGTTAGTGAATGTGGTTAAGGAAGATCAGTTTTGATGACTTCAGTAAAACATGACCAAAGCCAGTAAAATCGCTATCAGGTCTTTTAGCCAATCCTCGAAACGCAGAATGAAACAATCAGATCTCGAACGACTTAAAGGAAAGAGTTGGTGCTAAGGATGGGAAAACATTCAACCTATACCCTGCGCGAGAAAACATACACCCTGTCCAGCGCAAGTGCGTGAAAACACTTTTTGTACCAAGCTCAATGCGTAGGTTACTTTATGATTGGGTTAGTCTTGGTCAAAAGTAAACTTAGTGGCCAGAACGCGTTTGAACCGGCTCACATGCTTCAGTTCTTTCTTTTTATTTTAACTGCTTGATCTGTCTAGTATCATTCGGAGTAAAAGTTGTCACTGCTGTTATTCTGTTCTTGGTGGTAGTGGTGGTGTTGGTTTTCTGCTTGTTCGACGCTTCTCTCTTTGTTTATCTTTGCAGATCTGATGGACGAGTGGCGCTGCATCCGTCCTCAGTGAACTCTGACGAGAAACAGTTTATCAGTCAGTGGCTCATTTACCACGATAAGGTAATAAAAATCCTCTCAATATACATCACAGGACTTACTTCTAGAAACAAGAATAAAGCAGCCATTTGAAGTATATTAAATTGCGCACGTCAATACATAGCCTGATTTAAAACGAAGGAATTCGCTGGAGACTACGAAATTTAATGCATTCCCTACTTCATTCATGCGCTGGCTCTCATCTCGCCAGGCTAGTAGCGGAAAAAGGATGGCGAGAAAAATGGCCGGGCGAAACTGAGTTTGACGAGGCACGCAAATCCCATTCCCAAGGCACCTTTTCTTTGGAAAGTAAAAAAGCTCCCTAGGGACGAGTGGAAGAGCGCAAGAGAATGGGCACTCGACCCCAGTGTTTGTACGGAAAGGTCTCTTTTCTTCTTGCTCGAACATCATAGAGAAAGTAAGGCAATGGTCTTAATTTTGTACGTTAATGCAACTCATCGTAATTGTTCTTGTCCGGCTTTCCGCAGGTTAAGTCCACACAAGTTTTCATCCGGGACAGTAGCATGGTTCACCCGGTAGCTTTAATATGCTTCTCTGGAAAAGACGTGCGCGAAATGCATCATGGTATGTATTGGTACTTTGGTAACGTCACCTTACAGACCGTGGTCGTAACAGCTTAGCAATATTTTATGCGCAAAAGCATAACAACATAACATCACTTTCCAGGTGAAGAGTCTAGTGTTGGCCATTTTCGTTATCTTAAGGCTGAATCTACTGAAAATATTGCGTCCTCCCCTTCCCCACCCAGAAAGGCTCTTCCGTGGGTGTAGGGGACAAATTTACTTTTCCTTGATTATGTTACAGGTCCCACACCGTCAGCTCCACAACCTTTCGTCACTCTGACTGTGGAAGGAGACCGCTGGATGGCATTCCACTGCTCACCAAGACTGGCTCGAGTACTGCAGGCCATCAGGGGAGAGATCAACAAGATGATAGCCTGCAATATATCAGTGGCATCGAGAAATGATACGCTGTTTCACTACCACAGCAAGTTAATCGAGATTGTAAACTTGCTGCTGACCTTGCCAGTTCAACAGCCTCTACCCACAACTCCCTGGTAGCGTTACCATGATTGTACCGGCGTTCGAGAAACAAAAGAACTTTTGACAGTTCAGTCTCGCGGTGTTCGTTATTGAGCACGCTCGAATGCGCACGTGCTTTGGGTTTCAATGGGGGTACAGTAAAACGCAGAACTAGAATATTGTTCATCAGTGTGGTTGTACAAATCAGGACACTGGGACAAGAGAAGATTGTTACACGGCGAGAAGCACGACAATACAAGGCTTACAATTTCTCGGGCGTCCTGCAGGTGCCAACTTAGCACATTAAACTAATGCCCAGACTCACAGGAAGTCACTGAGCTGGAGATTATGAAACCTAGCTAACCTGTAGAAACTTAGCTCTGTGGTTAACATTAAAAAAAAAATAAGAATACGAGTTTTGACCCTGCAGTCTCGTTTTTCAAATTCCTGGCATCAGTAAAGATATTTAGAAAGTGTTACATTTGTAGTGTTTGACTTTTCCTGACCGGGAAATTTAACCCTTCAACTGCCAAGAATGAGTCCTCTTTACTCGTTAAAAGAGACATCAGTCTACCTGGTAGTGAATTAGATTTCACCTCAACAAGCACAAGAAAGGAAGAGCGCGTCTCCAACCTCTCAGTTTTCTCTACGATCGCGCATTGCCTTTAACGTGCTCAATATAAACAAAAGCCTCCATTAGGGGCAAAAAGATGCTCAGATCCACTCCTGCCCGCTAGGTAAGGGGGAAATTCAGCCTTGGTCGAGTAGCTAATTCGTCCTGTCACCACGGTCTTGCTGCAGGCTGCAGGTCATAAGAGGATGGTATAATTCGTGAACCATAAAACAAAATCGGGCTCTTTTGCAGGGGCAGCCATAGCGGGGTGGATTGTGAAGCTAGCTACCAATCTTCGGAGAGGCAAAACGTTAAAATGAAAAAAAAAAGGGTTTTGAATATTCTGGCAGAACTAAAGGCAAACACTAACTCTGGTCAGGTGCCTCATTGTCATTTCTAATTTGTGGCACTAAAAGTACTTCTGGTGTAACAGTTTTTAATAACATTCCAATTCTCAAATTTCGTTTCCTTGTATCGTTTCCTAGTATAGGTCCAATATGTCGCAACGTTTTTAAAAAGACTAAAAAAGAAAAACATGCTAACGTTTGGTGTTTCAACTTCTTAGCGGAATTACATAAAGCAAATTGACTCATGGAAATCATTATACTGTCATTTGATTCTCCTTATAAATTAAACTGTTCGATCCTTTTCTCTTCGCTAGCTGCTGCCGCGTTTACCGCAGTTCAACCGCGTCGGTTTCGTGAATTTCGCGTTCGTTGTGCTCAAGATAAATCCACTGCTCCTAGACTGTACCATTATATGGCGTATGAGCTAAGATATTATAGCTTGTATGTGTATTTTCCGTTTCAAAATTGGACTAGAACAGTTCTTTTCACTTTCTTCAGGGAAATTACTCAAGACTGTGTACCTGTAATTGTTACTGAATAGAAATAAATAGGAGCTACACCTCGCCGACAATTCTTGGTCATTTTTGGTCATTCTTGGATCCCAAACTGCCAACTTCCTTGAACGATTTACTCTGGCAGGCAGGTTATATCAATCTACATACGACGATTTAGCCATTCAAGATAATCGTGACACCTCTTCAGACAGGCGTTGCGTGACTGAAGAAACGATTTCATAAACGCCTTGAGCCATGTTGTACTTCGCTTTAGATAGAATTTAAACTAGACTTTCCTTTCTTTAATTTAAGGTGCTTTTGTTCAGACTGTGCTTGGTAGTCGTGCCAGTTATCATTGAATTTTCAATTTGAAATATTATTACCAGATATGATGGGCTCCTGCAGTGCAAATTAAATTCGTTGCGTGGCAACAAAATAAATAAGTGAACACGCGCGTACTCATTGAAATGCGCGCTCTGTGATGTCAAAGTAACGACTGGTAAACTTTGGCGTTCTATTTGTGTTGTTGCGATGAAGTTACATGTAACATTTGCAACACATCTCGATTTCATTTTCTGATGGCTTGCAGTTGTACTCTGTTCAAGATCCGAGAAGTTATAACACAGTAGCTTCTCGGAAATCGTAACAGTATGGATTTTAACCAGGTGGATTTTAACTGATAAACAACCGTAAACAATCGTTCGATCTGCCGGCGAAATTACACGGTGAATTTTAATTTGCTTTAAACGTTGAAGACGATTTCCTGTTCATTCTATCACCGGTCATGTTGGCATTAATCATCGATATGGGTTTATTCAAGCTTTTCAATCACAACTAAACGACGGAACTGTTATGATCACAAATAGAAAGCAGTGACTGACACCGATCAAAGATGGCGACAACTAAAGCAAGTTTTCCCGGCCGCTCCGATCACGATGTTGGCCAAGGATCAAAGAAAGTCACTTTCTATATTAACGGTGATCGAAATTTCAGAGGTCAGGTAATGGTTATTACTCCGAGAAGATTCCGTAGCGTCGACATGCTTCTAAACGAGCTCTGTCGTCTCACGTACTTCAAAGATCTGCCCCTGGGAGTCCGATATCTGTTCTCCCTCGAGAGTGGCGCCAGAGTTGACACTTTGGATCAGTTAATTGACGGCAAAGCTTACGTATGCTCGTCACACTCAAACCTGAAGAAGATATCTTACGGTGGAAAGCCTCCACTCGCCCAATGGAGCTCAAGACATCAGATTGATCTTCCTGATATCGATCTAAGGATGGCCCACAGCGAGCCCAAACGTCGACCACTGGGTGTCGCAAGAATAGCTGAACCTTCAAGACAGCGAGGTTATTCTGACTCTAGATCAAACCCTAACGACAATAGCAGGGTGAACATGAAGCCTAAAATGGTACAAGTTATCAGAAACGGTCCACACAAACCTCGCACGGTTGTTAAAGCTCTTTTAAACAAAAGGACAGCACAAACCCTCGAACAAGTTCTCGACGAGGTAAGCAGTTCGCTTGGAAATACAGGAGGTTTGAGTGCACCTAGGAAATTATACACAATTTCCGGACAGCAAATTCGCGAGGTAGCTGAGCTGTTTCGTGACGAGAACAACATATTTATAGCTGTGGGAAGCGAAAAATTCAGTTCTGACGATATCGCTGACATAATGGAAGATTTTGAGCAGAGAGGCTCGAAAAAGCAGAGCGCCAAACGAAAGCAATCTAAAGGTGGTAACGAAGGAATGTTACATTATAAACAAAGAAAGGCCAAGGATGCCGAGCAAATGAAACCGGTTGTTAAATCGTTTAACGCAATCGAAGAGAGCAAACTTCCAAAGCTGCCTGACATTCATCCAAAAGTTGAGAACAAATCGAGACCAGAGAATATTAATAATAAAGACAACAAATCCCATATACAAGGAAACCCGAATGCATGTAAGCGTTCTCCACGTGGAAAAAATACTCACGCAAGGAACACCGAGAAAAGAGCTCAGAACAAAGTCAAACTGCCTCCAATAGGTGACACTAATTTAGTTTCAAAATCAGAGAAGGAGAACAAAGAAAACGGAGAGGTTCCGACCGCTGGCAACGACGATAATGGCTTGCGTATTCAACCAGCAAATGCAGAGCTAAACGAATCGGAAAATCACAACAATTTAAATCAGTCAGGCGATGTTGGCAAACCAAATAGGAAAGTGTCTGTGAGTAAAAGACCCGGGAAAAAAACATCAAGGGATGATAGTGGAATTTTATCAGAAGACGAGATAAAATACGGTACGGTAACGGACAAAACTGTGGAAGATGTTTATGACATGGGAAAGAAAATTGGAGACGGCAATTTTGCCGATGTGCGTCAGTGCATCGATAAAATAACCAAGAAGGAATTCGCGTTGAAAATTGTCGACAAAGCGAAAGTTCGAGGCAAGGAGCAAATGATAAGGGACGAAATAGACATTATGAGAAGATGTAAGCACCCGAACATTGTACGAATGTACGAGGACTATGATTCTCCCAGACATATCTACCTTGTCATGGAGTTAATCAAAGGAGGTGATCTGTTTGACGCGATTTCATCCTCGGTCAAGTTTACTGAAGCTGTCACGCTAACCTACGTCAAAGACATTGCTAAAGCACTGGCTTATTTACACAAGAGAAAGATCGTGCATCGTGATCTTAAGCCTGAAAATCTGCTGGTAAGTGTTAAAAGGAAGTTGTAAACCTTGGTGACAGAAGGTCGCCGGAATTGTCTGCAGTTTTAATAATACCATCTAATTTACATAATGGTCCAAAATTTAACGCGTATATATAGGGAGTAAATGTTTTCTTTGTATTGCTCAATACAAAGGAAGGACAATACATCGCCGTTTTTCTTTTAAATCAAACAATTACGCCTTGGTTTCATCACAAAACTTCTCTTTGTTTGAATAAATTGACGTAACAAATGAAGTTTTGTTGAAACCATGGCAACTTTGTTTAACTTCCTCTCTCCAAGTTCCACTTGCTGACGCTCATGTGTCGGCCAGATAATTTTTGTGGCCACTTGAAGCTATCAGTTGTCTTAAGCTTTCTTGAAAATACTGCGTTTGATATCGATATCAGTGATAAAACGTGTTTTTACGTCAGTTCAGCTCAAAGCCACGTACTTGAACTGAAATAGGATGACCTGGTTAGTAAAATATTTCGACAGGGCATCCATAAAAGTATTACACAATTAGCAAACAGATGTACTTGGTAGAACCAACTTAAATTTGAACAAGACAGTTTCTAAATCAAATACAAGGCCAGTTGTAAGAGATAGAATAATTTGACTTGCAAAACACTACACTATCATCTGATGGCTTCTAAAAGTAATAAGTCTTAAGGAGCCTTTAGTTTACTTTCAGAATCACTCCATCCTGGCCTTGTTGAAGACTACTGTAGTTCTCAAATGGTAGGGATCAGTGTTCAGAATGGGAGATCTGAAGTCTGCCTATGGACATTCTCAGTTTTTGTTTCTCCAAGCGCGCGAGATTGCGCGCGTAGGGCTAGTGTGGTCACGAAGCGGACGCAAAAGGATTTGAACCCTTTATTTGTTTTTCCCTTGGACCACCCCCAATTTCCGTTGGGCTTTTTTTAAATCCTCTGCTGTTAAGAATACTTTGCAAACTCAAGACAAAATAGGGGGTCTGTGGACAGAGTATACTGACTTTTTGTGTCTTCAGAACCAGGCTCAGCTGCTAGGGAGAACTTACTCGCTTCCAGAATGTCGGAAATGAGTCACGCTCTCGGAATCCAACTAGCTAACAATAGGCCAGCGCCCCTAATAATGACCAACAAATAGTCTTTATACCTCGAGCACTGTCACTTTCTTTTTTCCAAACTCCGTTTTGGGCGAACAGGAGTTTGTCACGCAATCTTACATATTTAGAACTGAACGTCTTTTTGGGCCTTTTCGAGCGTTTTAGTGTAGACAATTGGCAAAATTGTATCAAATAGTATTACATTTTCATACCGTCAAAAACGCATTAGTGTGGACAGTTGAAAACAAACCGCAAATGATAGTGTGGGCAAAAATATGATACTTTGCTTTCGTTCAGACGAAATAATGAGTTAGTGCTACCCCCCCCCCCCCCCCCCCCCCCACCCCCCCCCCCCCCCCCCCATCCTCACGTCCCCCCACCCCGCAGAATTACTTCAATACCTTTTAAATCGGGCTAGTTTGAGCCACAAAAAAAATTAATCCACCGAGCGGTCGGTTAGTGGGTTAGTTGATCTATCAATGGCTCAAATCAGTCGATTATTTGATGATTAGGAAAAGCTTTTAAACACTTTAAGTATGAGGCATCTTCTTCCCTTTTTTTCCATTTATTCAGCTTGAGTGGGTATGTTGATGAAAAAGTAAAGACGAACGAGAAGAGAGATTGTTCTAGCAATTGAGGCTTTGTGCTACTTTTTTCCTGTTCTTCTCCCTTATCTCTGTTTCATGTGAATTCTTATTGAATTGTACTTGAATCCAGCTACTTCTCTCTTCTAATGTTGTCAATCTCGTTGCAGGTCCACAAGAAACCCAATGGCCAAGTTCTCCTGAAACTGGCAGATTTCGGTCTAGCCATGGTGGTCAAATCACCGATATTTACGGTGTGTGGCACGCCAACTTATGTCGCGCCAGAAATCCTGGAAGAGGCTGGGTACGGGCTCAAAGTCGACATGTGGGCAGCGGGTGTCATCACATACATCATGCTCTGTGGTTTCCCGCCATTCCGCAGCGCGAAGAAAGATCAAGATGAATTGTTTGATCTGATCATGGAGGGAGATTACGAGTTTTTATCCCCCTACTGGGACAATGTCTCCGACGAAGCTAAAGATCTGATCTCGAAACTTCTCGTTGTGAATCACAACGAGCGTTATAGCGCAGAGGAGGTATTATTGCACCCGTGGGTTAAGCACGGGGCCGACTCTCTTGACCGCGAGTTTCTAGGTGAAAACCCCGGAGCGCGGAGAAAATTCAAGGCCGCAGCCCTTGCTGTTCAAGGAGCGAAGAGGTTTGAAAACTTAGCCGAGCAGTTTCAGCATCAACGAGGCGAGAAGATCATAATAACTTGAGAAATTAAGTCTGACGTACTTCCTGACTAGCTCTTGGTGTTAAGAACTTCTAAGGGGTACTCGATTTGCGACTACATGCAATAGGTACTTAAATGATAAGGAAATAGGTGATCATCGGTAATCACCGCCCTATGGTTCTCCAAACTGTAGTTATTGCTCCAATTTATTCATGATCCTCCTATAAAGCTAACAGGCTTGATGACAGGAGCCATAATCGAGAAGGGAGGCCGCAAGCGGATATATGACGTCAGGATGGCGCAATTTGTTCTAAAAAAAGTGTCCCATATCATGGGTGCGTGTGGATCCAAGACTTACGGTCTCCATCCCTGATTATGGCTCTTGGTGATGACTAATTCCATGCGACCGTACACCGTATATTGCAGGCATTTGTGACTATTCACAACACCACCATCAATGAAAATCAAGTTGTCCTCTCCTTTGTCTTACGTTTTGTAGCAGTTAAAGTATTGCGTGGCGTGATACCAGTGACCTTGTGACTCAAGTAATTAGAGAAAATGACGTACAAGTTGTTTTTTACTGAAAAGAACGATGCAATTTACACTACTTACGGAGGAATGTTACAAAAAATTTACACTTCCAGGAGCTTAATATATTAGAGAACAATTTGCAGTATTCATACATTCTTACATGTCGAAGTAGAAGTAGTGGTAGCATTTTAGCACTTCTAATTCTCGGGGGGAAATACCCTGGATATATTTTTATACAAAATTTGTGACTTTGATTACCTGAATAATAACTTAATATATATTTAAGTATGGCAAGGTTTTGATTATGACTCAATTTGGTGAGTCCGTTTCTACTACACACTCCAGGAAGATGAAATTCGCTGAAGATCTTGGAGATGATATATTACTTAGACATGTATACATTCAATATTATTATTCAAACTGATTCTATTACGAATCTAGTAATTTGATAAGGTGCATTGAAGCTATTGTCAATCAATTGCTCGCAATTAATTAAGTAGAATGATCGCCCTTGGTATTATAGATACTGCGGATTGTTAGATAGTGGTTAGTGCTTATAGCATCATCCAATTTATGTTAGTTGTGCAAATGAAAATTGATTAAATTATTTATTGATAGAAAATGCACTTGTTTGTTAGAAAACTTGCAAGTTTATTTACTCATGTTTGGCGGCCGGATGAAAGGATTTATACACCTGGGTGAATAATAGGCACTGTGAGAGAACATTCTTGCCCAAGAACAGAACTCGGTGACTTTGGCAAAGGCTCGAACCCGTACTGCTCGAATCAGAGACCAGCGCACTTCCCACCGCTCATAGCGTAGCGCTACTCTCACCCACCAAATAAACCGTCAGTGGTGGTCAAGACACGATTATGTCTAAACTTACAAGCACACATCTATGGGGCATTGACCAAGCGTGAGGTCAAGATGGCTGGACGTTGGCCACGTTCCTTTTTTTGCGTGTTCATAGACCGGGTGCATAAACACGCAAAAAAAGAAATAGGCCACTATCTAGACGTGTTAAGCGAACTTTTCACTTGCCCGCTCGGGTAGCCAAGCAGTGCGCAAAATATGGTTCTCCTCTCCCGCTGTAGTCCAGTCCCTGAACTCTCCTTTCTTCCCGCCCCATATAGGGGCTGAACCCGGGCGGGCGAAAGAAGAGTCCAGGATAACTTCCATGCGCATGCTCAGAGGGAGCCAATCAAAAAACGACGCCGCTCGCGTCAATGTATCGCGCAATGCCTTTTTCAGCTCGCACTCTGAAAGAAAACATTTTCTTTGACGCTGATATTGTTGTTAAAAACATAAAAACGTAAAAATCGAAATATAGTTTATCGTGCTCTGTACTCTTGTCGACAACGAGCACGCTTCGTTACTCTTTTCCCAACCATTTTTTCGTATTGTTTCTGTATGTTGACCGATTTTGCAAAAGTATTTGAAAGGAAAGTTTGACGCGTACAAGTAGCTCATTTGCATAATGCAACGCGTGGACTTTCAAGTCCGAGTCGGTGTTTTCAGTTGTCAACAAATCTTGGCAAAGATTTCTTTCATTATCTTTGATATTTTCTTTCATTATCTTTGATATTGTGATAAAAAAAACAAATCGAATGTGGGTTAGGGTGGCACTGGTGAAATTCCACTGATTTGGGAATAATTGACATGTTTTTAATCAATCTGAATGCAGAAATTGTTGCTTGTATGCTGTCATTCAGAAAATCGCGCCACAAGCCAAATCTGGTAAGTACTTCCAAATATGGTTTTTCCCCCGATTTGGGGGGAAAAATGGCGTCGTTCTGAGCATGCGCATGCAAGTTATCCTGGACTCTTCTTTCGTCCGCCGGGGTTGAGCCCCTATATGGGGCGGGAAGAAAGGAGAGTTCAGGGACTGGACTACTCCCGCTGTCGTAGCTGTAGAAATCGGACTAGGGCCCAGATCCGGCGACATTGGTCGCGCCCTGTCCCGCTTGCGTTTTTACCAGGTTTTACCATGCTTTCCAGGGCGGGGGTGCTTTTCATAACGCCAACGATTCCAGAAATTTCGCTCGGGATTAAAATGAAAAGATCCGTTTCGGTTTCTTCCGACCGGAATATTCGACATCACCTCTGGAGTTCGGTTGGAATATTCCCTAATCCTATTGGTTGGCTCATAGCACCCCAGGTCTCTCGCGGTTCATTGCGCAATCAACTGCGTGACACGATACTCTGAGGTGTTTGATGAGCACAGTGAAGACATGGAGGAAGAGCGAGAGATTATTTACGAGAATTTCAAAGACGAGTTGCTCCACAAACTTAACGAGCTTAGAGAAACGAACATTCTCTGTGATACGACCATTCGAGCTCAAGGACAGGACTTCCCTGCTCATAAATGTGTTTTGTGTGCTGCAAGTCCTTACTTCCGGGCTAAGTTCACCAGTCGACTGCAAGAAAACGAAAGTAATCTTGTAGAGTTGCAGGAGGCAAAATCGACGACGATTAGCGATGTTCTTAAATTTATCTACACTGGTGAAGCAAGCATCGACTCTTCCAATGTACAAGATCTGTTGATGATCGCGGACTACTTGATCATACCTAGTTTGAAATCGAAAGCGTCAAATTTCCTGAAGTATTCGCTGAATGCTTCGAATTGTTTGGCTTTAGAATCACTCGCTTCTCAGTGTAACTGCGAGTCACTAAAGCAAGCTGCAGTCGTCTTTAAATTTCAAAATTTTGTATCTGTGGCAAAATCCGAGGATTTTAAAACGCTCGATGCAGAGAACATCAAAGAACTGATTTGCAAGGACGAGATAAACGTCTCAGATGAAGAGGAAGTATACCAAACAGTGATCGCTTGGGTGAAACATGATCGGCCATCGAGGGAATGTCTACTTCCCGAACTTTTGAAATGTATGAGACTGTTTTCAATGTCGAAGTACAGTCTACGAAATATTCTTGATGAAGAGTTAGTCAGCAAAAACCCCACCTGCACAAGGGTTGTAATCAATGCACTAGATTTCTTTCTGTTCCCAGACCGTTTCCAAAACATGTCACTTAAACCTCGTGCGTCTGTAGACAAATACGAACAGGTGGTGGTATTCACTGGTGGGGTATTTAAATCTAGTCACAGACGGGACACCCAGTGTTTTGTTCCCTCCAGCCGAGCAACCAGGGTATCCCTTCCCACAATGCCACACCCTCGTAGTCACCATGGTGCTGCAGTGTGCAGTGGACTGCTGTATATATTGGGAGGGAACAACTCAGTGCCAATGTGTTGTTTCAACCCAAAACAAAACAAATGGAGCACACTGGGCGGAACATTTAAGGTTAAAGATTGTTCAGTCACATGTTTTCATGAAGAACTGTACATGATTGGTGGAGAGGGTTCTTGGCAAGACATTCAGATATACAATCCAGTTCTCGATAAATGGAGACAAGGAATATCAATGGAAACCCGCCGTGCTGGTCACAGTGCAGTTGTGCTACAAGAACTTATTTATGTAATCGCTGGTCATGATGGCAACATCTGTCAAGACAGTGTGGAGTGCTACAATCCATTGACTGACCAATGGACAAAGATTTCAAGTATGTCTAAAGTCCGAAGGTTTGCTGCTGCTGCAATAGTTAATAAAAAAATTATTGTTGTTTGTGGATTTGGTGACATGACTGTTACAACCATAGAACCGTCCTGTGAAATGTTTGATCCCAGTACAAATCAATGGAGCCTGGTGTCTAGTCCACTTAACCCTCGTGCTGCGCATGGTGTTGTGAGTATAGATGACAAAGTCTACTTGTTTGGTGGAGAAGGTGAAGAAACTTATGAAAATGCTGTGGAGTGTTTTGATTTGAAAAATAATGAATGGAAGAGAGTTGGTTTTATGCCAGAAAGAATGCAGGCTTCATACTTTGCAACATCTCTGCTAAAATTGCCAAAAGAGTTTCTTCACAATTGAGCAAAAAGCCCTGACCCTCTATCCCTAGGGAATACTGGGTGACTACAATAGTTTTTAGAAGTAAAACCTTGCATGGTGGTATTTTATAGGATGATACCACCTCACTCAATGTAATTTGATTACTGGTAGCTGTTCTTAATATGCTTATAACCTAGAAAGTTGACTGGAAACTTATCCACCTGAATGATAAAAAAATAGAGCTTTTGTTTGTGGGCATAAAGATGCTTTGAACTCATTTTCAATTATTGTAGAAGACATGACAGGAAAGTTCAATAAAGCTTATATGTAATTGTTGAAGTTAATTACTTGCAATTCCTAAACTGACAGTTTGTTTCAGCAGGCTAAAATACATTTCTAATTATATCAAATTCTCCATTTTAGCCCCCAAAATGTGCCACAATGCCCAACAAAATGAAAATAATAGTTGTTATGGAAAAATATTGCATTTCTATGATAAAGCAAAAAGAGTTGAAAAATCGCACTCCAAAAAGTAAATCAGTTGTATTATACAACTGATAAAGCAAAAAGAGTTGAAAAATCGCACTCCAAAAAGTAAATCAGTTGTATTGTACAACTGCAGAAAATGTTAAAGGTAAATTTAAAAGGCTCAAGTGGAATTTCCAGCAGAATGAGGGGGTTCAAACCAAAGTGCATTCTGTGGTTATGGATTATTATGTCACTTAAGATATGTGGACTATGTTTTCATTCAGTCACGAGAAATAGGTCTGCAGGCGTGAGAAGGCATGCATAGAATCAAAGTTTTTGCCAGTCAGGCATGAGACTTGCACCTTATGCTGAGAAGTTGTAGGCATACCAACCTCTTGCTTGTCAGTCATTTCAGTGAATAAGTTGATCAGTTTGAATTCAAATCTGACTTGGTGTTAAGATTGACTCAGAAAACAGATTTGCTTCTCTTTATCTCGGATTAGACTTTGTTCTGAATTAATTAGTGTATATCTAAATCCATGGGATGTTGCCAGTCTCCCTCCCCCCACCCTTTTTACTTCACTTACATTTAGCTGTATTTCTATTCTACCTGGATGCGATGTTC
>Ga0126343_10000288_pt1 | contig 18151 bp, 8 predicted proteins | sample Cyp2metagenome_FD_92531 | JGI IMG/M metagenome (GOLD analysis project Ga0126343, IMG submission 92531) | Coral microbial communities from Lord Howe Island, Old Settlement Bay, Australia - Cyphastrea 2 metagenome | ecosystem: Host-associated > Invertebrates > Cnidaria > Coral ...
AAGGCTTACCTCTCCAGAAAAACTTTATTTCTGCTCATGCCTGCTCTCAGACAATCTTTACAACGAGCTAAAGTACTGATAGATACTTCCACCCCGTATCAAATTGGGGAAAAAAGCACAATTATGGCGAAAAAAGGCACCTTCTTGAAGAATTCAATATGGCGGACAAAAACAAAAAACGTGATAAATGTATGCTTGCATAAATTTGCATGCACAAATGTGACACCAAAACGAAGAAACGGAGCCCATTTTACAACTCATGCGCCATACTGCGCATGAGTAATTACACCTATGGTGAACGAAATTCCTTGGTTGCTCAGCTAAACGAGGAAACTTCTGAAGTTAAGAAACCTATCTAAAAGTCCGATAACTCTATTTCCTGTTTCCAACCGAAGGAACTACGTCACGATTGGTAGATCTCGAATAGTCTAGCTTAGATTTGTCTAGTTCTTCGTTTTTTTATCCTTATTTATCTTCTCCATCTTTAGCCATTTTTGGTCTCTTACGGATTATTATCATCTGTTTGGTGTTTATCTCAGTAGGCTATTATTTCCCGGTTTCCTACAAGTTAAAGGTTACTTTGTTCGTGGCCAAAACAACCCACAATACCGTGACAGAGTTTCTTCACGAGTCACATTGACGTGACATATTCCTCAACGCTTCCAGCGCCTTTAAGCAGCCAACCTTCTGCAGAGCGTCGTACAGTTTTTTGACTGTCGCATCCTCGGGGCCAAGCTTGTATTTCCATTTCAGAAGCCCTTGATAGCACTTTACAGCAACCTCAAAGTACTTGTTATCCTCTTCCAAATTTCTAATGATCGTGTCATCCATGGACCTTCTTCCAACCGAGTTCATGGATGCTAAGGATATGGTTGTCTGTGACATGACCCTCGCCGCTACGTGCTAACGATGATTTTGTGATCACTTTTGTGTTTAGTTCGCAGGAAGACCACGCCACAGAACGATAGGAAGACTGCGTGCGCGGTGATTGGTTATAAAAAGCTCTTCATTATTTTCTTTGGGCTGCTTTTTTGTTAAAAGGAAAGAAAAAAAAAACATCACCTTCGCGTTTCGTTTTAAAGAAACACGCCTAAAAATTTACGAGAACGCGAAAGAGCTTTTCAAGCAATCGCCTATCGCTCGTGTTCAGCTTTTGCCGTTCTCCAAACTTCCATTCTTGTTTCTATTAAAAACTCAGGGGAACCCACCGACCATTTTCTTTCGAAAACTTTTAAGCGTTGCTATCTGCTTAATGGTGTACTTTTAAAGCCCTGCGGGCTAATTTTAGGTTGCGTAATAAAATTTTTATCTGTTCGGTTATTCTAAGGGAAGTTGAGTATTCTCAAATTTGTGAAGGCCTTTTTGTCCATTTCCCGAAAACCTTACTCTTATCGCTTTTCCCAAAATGAGAGCCGATCTTTTTTTGGTTACTTTAAACATTTTTACATGTAACAATCCGAAAACAACAGACATTCCATTTGTCGTATCTAGAAAGTTCGAATTCACAATTCTCTTAAGAAAATCAGAGGGGATTAAAGGCCTCCCGAACAGATAATTTACCGAAACGATCCATCGAGTGGCCCTGAACAATTAGATTATGAGCTCCATATTATGAGCAGCGCCTCCTCCAACTATCACGCGTAGAAATCTGATACCTATTTGTACTTAACTTTCTAAACTTATTTCCTGAAATGTACATATTTATGCCAATTAATTGTCTGCGGCAGTGACAAACTCGAAAGCTTAAGCTACTTTGGAAACATTCTGCTTTTCACTACCTGTGCAATTTAGTTTGCTTATGTCTCTTGCTTATAATGTGCTTTAATGTAGAAGTATTGTTGGTGAGCAGTGCAAAAAAAAAAACAATAATAACAATAAAAGTAATCTTACCTCGCAATTCACAGCCCTGAAAAGTCATCAGGTGCTGCAAATCGTACTTGAGAACGACTTCTACGTCTGAAAAGCATTGCACCTTAGTACGCAATAGTGAGCCATGTCTTCTAATATCCCATGCGGTGCAATGTAACGTAGGAGTATGAAATGACGTAAAAGCTAATTCAGTAACATGTTAAGAGATGTTTTGTTTAATAGCTTGTTTAAGACTGAGTCTCAAGACTGCCCAGGGCAAGGGCAATCTGTCAAACGCTGAAGAGATGTTCGAAACTAGTACTGTGGCCAGTACGTCAAAAAAGGCCGGTGAATGAAAATGTTATTGTGGATAGAAAACAGAATTTCACCTTGGACAATCGAGGGAAGATGAAGTCAATTTCAATCTTTCTTTACTAGCCACCTCATTACCCATTCTAACAACAACAACAACAACAACAACAAGCTTTATTACCAAATAAAGCAAGTTAACCTTAACAATATGATATACTGTAACATACAAAAATGTAATATTTACTCAGGATAACTAAAAAGCTAATCGAGCTGAGTAAAACTAAGTAGTGTTTTAATATAGGAGGTATTTTGGCACTAAAGCTTGTGCAAAGCAATTAATTAGTCAATAACAAATAGACCAAAAGGGAAAAAAAATCAATCAATACGAGGCTACTGGCAAACGACAGAAATGTATGTGGTCACTATAGATTTGGACGCGTCTGTTATACAGTTCCTTGACACGTCCTATCCTGCCATTTATTAGGGTAAAAGCCAAGTGCTTAGCAGTAACAGGATCTGCTAAAGGAGGAAACAGATCCAAATGTAAACACAGAACTGGCAAGCAAATCAATAATAATAATAATAATATGAACTAATACTTTCATTTCCTTTTTTGCCAAACTTCATCACTCCTAAGTGACTCCTTTAATGTTCCTTTAACTCAGACAACTGATTATGGATAAGATCCGCACAATCAACTAAGTAAAGTAACCTAACTCAACAAGTTTTATTAATAACTCATTTCAGACAATTTTAGACAAATTTATCACTTATTATCAAGTATTTACAGCTGAGCAGTTCACCATGTATCTCGTTTAACAGCACAAAAAGTGCTTTCCAGAAAGAAAAAAATTGCCTTTATGAAAACTTATATACTACTTCAACTGACAAAGGTTTTAATCATTGGAGCTTAACGAAAAAGGTTTAAAATTTGAGTAGAAAACAAAAACAACAACTGCGTACAGCCCTACCACTCTACTGTTCGAATTTGAAGCAGAAAGCCGAACCTTATGCATTGATATACGAACAAACCCACCTCGAAACAAAACAGACATGGATATAATTTGAAACTTACTACCATTTTTTTCCAGACTTAAACAGACGGTTTGCGTTACAGTCAAAATGGCAGCTTCTCACATATAGAGTATAAATAAACGCCCAGATTAAACGCTGGGAGAGTATTTATGAATAGCATCTAGACAACATAATCATGTCGCGAATGGTCGTATAGCTACACTTCTGGTTTTCGAACTTTGAGATACATCAGAAAACTACTCTCTTTATTACTTCGAATATCGTATGAGCTGTTTTTCTCCCGAACAAAAAAGTACGGCTACAGAATATTTGTGATCGTTTTTTATTAAAATTTGACTTCTTATCCCCACCACTTCGGGGACATTAGGCCCTTTGCACGATCAGGCCACATGGTGCAACATCCATTTGGGCCACCTGCTGGCGAGCAAGTTGCGTAGTGGGACTTCCAAAACAATGAAACTTGTACCAGGCAAAAAGTTTGCAAGGGATGTTCGAGAACCTCGCACAGGATCAACAACAAGCTCGCCAAGGACACTTTAACAAGGCCTACATGGCAACTTGCAGATCCCTACGAGCCGCGTGCATGGAAATGGAGATCTTTTCCCATAACTTTTGCTGATAAAAGATAATATAAACTTCTCTACGCGGTGGCTCGTATGATGCTTTCTCGGGGTTTGGCCTGCGGGGTATGCTCGTATGATGCCTTCTACGGTTTCTCCAAAGACAATGCTACTACTTAAATCGACATTTTCATTTAAGACGAGTTTATAAGTACAAAAACACCATAAGCCAGAGTTATTGACAATCTTCGAGGGAAAATCCTTTTAAAAAAATCCAAGCGGAGTTTATAATATAGGTCTAAGATTCATCGACTAAAAAAGAACTATTTCTTTGAAGGGTTAAACTAAAATTCACGGTTATGCTGCATACTAGTATAAGCCAGTTGAAAACTGACGGCTATTGCTAAGTAAAAAACAAGTTTCTAATCGAGCTCGACCGGGCGAAATGTTAGCTTAACCCTACTTTGCATCCTATTCTAAGAAATTGTAGAAAGGAAACTGAAATTGAAATGGCCGAAGACCGAACATATTTATAATGCAAGTTGTACTGCTACCTCATACTGAGCTGCTTTACCAAGGAGTCTAGGTGCTAGCACACTTTAGCTTTGATACTTGCCCTAGGTCTCACACTTCTTTCTGTTGCAACAAAACAACAGGAAATGCAAATTCTAAATAGATAAACAAGAAAAACAAGCGATTGCAACTGTAATCAACGAAATTCATTGGGTGCTAAACAAAACCCAGACACCTTCCAAAACTATGAAACGTTCTCAACGTCCAATAGTTCTAGGTTCTAGTAAAACAGCAAGATCTAAGTGGATCATATCGTTTCTTGCTTCTATTGAAAATTTATGTCCCTCTGGTGGGACATACTCTGTAACGCTTCCAGCGCTTCTGAGCATCCCACGCTCTGGAGAGCCTCTCTCAGTTTTTTAATCGTTGCTTCCTGTGGGCCAAGCTTTTCTTTCCATCTTAGAAGTCCCTGGTAGCTTTTTTCAGCAACTTCACAGTACTTGTAATCCTCGTCCAAATTTCTAATGGCCATCTCACTCATGGACAGCTTTCGCAAAACTTCCTTCCAGAAGACTCCAACTTTTGATCCCATGCACAAACAATGATTTTCTGTTACGGGGACCTCATCGCTTCCTGACAATGATAATTTTGTAACAAGTTTTAGAAAACAGTACTAAAAAAATACGCACGCTCATTGAATAAAAAACGTGTTTGTATTTAACAAATAGACTTCATGTTGCCGTGCATCTGTTCAGTAATAGATCAGAGATGACGTCAAAATTTGGTAAGGACAAAAAGGTGGCACACGAGGCAATAGCCGAGTGTGTCACTGATGTTCTTATCGTCTTTTGAAGTCCTCTGTGATCTATCACTGGACAGATGCACGGCAACATGGAATCTACTTCACTTATATAATAAAGAATTAAACTTTGTACTCATAAAAGCTGCTTTATTTCACGTAAGGCGGGCGAAAGTGGAGCCTTCCCCATTTTGAAAAACACGATAAAAAGCCACTTGGCGTCATCTATGATCTATGCAAAAATGAAGCAAACCATTGGTTGTTGTGCGTTGGCAAAGAATTGTGATTGGTTTAGGTAAATCACACCACTGTCAAACTTAACTCGAGTGTCGCTTCTGGTTGAATGAAAACTTACCGCGAAACAAGAATTGAACTGCGAAATCTACTAGAAAAGTCGAGTCAGTTTTTTGTCATCAGATCAGCCCAATGAGCCGAAAAGCTTGGATGTTGCCCTGACTATTCAGGAGTTGAAAAATACGCTTGGAAAACTTGCGATTGCGGTCAACCTGGAGGCCATTCGATTCGAGTTTTCAATGAAAAGGAGCGTTAGTGACGATGGAAATTTGTGTTCGCTGTGGTCGGTGATTCGCAAATCAGTTTGAAATAGTATCGGAGACACCTTTTAGCTGCGACACAGTACAGTTGGCCGTGAGCTGTTTTGAGCTGTACTTCGCTCGCTGCTGTGCCGTGAGACGGACTGGAACATTCGCATCGAATCGGAAAGCAAGGTTATGTGTTTATTTTACATGATTTTCAGATGTGGTGTCTTGATGTTTCGCATTCCTAACTTCAATCAGTATGTCAATAATTTCTTGCGACTGAGAAAAGTTGAATTTATTAAATGAATCAATCTCATAAACGTTTTGTTTTCTTGGGTTTGTTAAGCAACGGTTTACGGCTCACCAAGAACAATTTTCTGTTTGGTTTAGTTTCGCTCGACAGCGGACTGGTGGAGAATTTTTTCTGTGCCATTTTCTAAGAAAGAAAGCGGCTTTATCTTTCTTTTTCCTGCTAGACTATGCTTCTCGTAACTGTTCAATGCCTCGAGAATACTTTTTTGTTCTTATTTTTTGCACAATCGTATAAAATATTAACTAATTTCTAAAAACGTTCCGCCATTTTAAAAGGCAGAAGAAAAACTTTGTAATGATGACGTCATTCGTGCATCTGTCCTCTAATAGATCATAGGCGAGAACCAATCAAAATGCGAGAATAACTTGGGTTATTATGTGATAAACAGTTAGATTATGAGCTCGAGATTTCTACATGTCTTATGATAGTTGACGAAGGCGCAGCCCGGGTCAACTGTCACACTTAGAAATCGAGAGCGAATAATCTAATTGATTTAGTATAAAACTACTAGTCGTTTAAAACTTTCGTCTAAATCCTCTTCACAGGTGAGGCACTTCGAAAGAACAAAGCGGCCTCCAGGGCACACTGCTACGCCACTCACTATCTATCACAGATTTGTAGAATTCTACTAGTATAGTAATGCAAATGCTGCAATCTGATTAGCTTATACTATCAGCCATAAGAGTACAGTTGGCCACCGGTCGTCACTGAAATGCGTTGTTTTTATAGTTTTCAGAGGTTTTGGAAGAGATTTTAGATGTGAACGGGTTATTAAATTCCTGAGAGCTCTAAAAGAAGCACTCTTAAGGTTTCTTGACTTTAAAAACTTTAAAACATTGAAAAAGCGGGTACGCGCGTAAACAACAGCAAGTTTTCCAAGGACAGCTCTATACGTGCAACAGTTACTTTGTTTATGGGTAAAGCTCAATAATGAGTTGGAAAATCATTGGAAACCGTTATTTGCGTTAATTTCAGTTAGAATTCTACTAAAACAATTAGATTATTCGCTCTAGATTTCTATGAGGCGATAGCTGATTCGGCTTTTCGCCTAATCAACTATCACCTCTTATAGTTCGTCACTAAATTTTCTCCGATTCTTATTGGTTTAAATTGACCACGTGACGCGATAGTGTTCATCCGCGGAGAGACACGATCAGCCCATAGTGCCCGTCCGCGGAACATACCCGGATGGATAGTAGCCATCCGTGAAAACATCTCTGTAAACAAGGGTGTCTTACAGAAAATAAACCATTGAAATTGCATTAAGTGGGATTTTGTCTGTTTTCTTTTTCAAATTTAACGTTTGACTTTAACGGCTTTCTTCAAAAAAGTTTAAAATAATTCAATGTGGTTCTTGAACTGGCGCACGGAAGAAAATTTAGTAGTGAGCAATAAAGACAATAGAGTGTTTATGTCTCGAAACTATCAGTCTGATAGTTGCCCCTTGGATGTTCTTAAAACTAGCATATTTACCCTCGAAGCTTCGCTTCTTGGGCAAACATTAGTTTTAAGAACATCAAATTTCCGCGGGGCCACTATCAGCCGATAGTTCCTCGACAGAAACATTCTATTGTTTAAATAAGAATCTCGAGCTCATAATCTAATTGCTAATTTTACTTCACCACTATTATAGCTTTAAGTGCTTGTAATTCAAAATCGGTAATTTGAATTTTCTATCTTTTGATTGTCAAATTAATAATATGTTTATCAATATGATGAGCATTATAAGACGCAATTTTGGCTAAGTTTTAAGACAATCTGTAGAAGGAGTTCAGAGCGACCTTAAATTAATATTCCACCACCGAACATGGCATTAATTAACCATTCCAAAATTGATAGTGCGATTTAAAACTCTGATTACACACCTTGAATTAGTTCAACTCCGTAATTGTTTCGTCCCATATTCTCCTCTTCTCCACGGTGTTGCCTTCCCCTCATTCTGCATAAAAAAGTAGCAAAGAAAAATCCATCGAACTTTATCTAACAAAGAATTGCACCGTATGTGAGATAAAGAATAAAAATATTGCATTAAAGAAAAATGTCGGCGGAGGATTCGGTGAACAAAGACAAAGGAAATCAGTTTCTCGTCTAACAGTTTCGCCGATTAGGCATTTGCTGCTATGACGCTCGCGCTTGTGCTTCCCAAACGCGAGTCTGCTCGCTAAGATTTTGTCCTGAAATTGAGTGTAGGGTTAAAGGTTCAGGCCGCACATCCCCACAATCCCCGGACATCCACATCTGACGCACTATTTGGTATGGTAAATATTTTAAATATCGAAAACACCCGACTCACTTAAGTTTGTAAATTATTGCTAAATTGTCGTATCGCAATTTCCCAAAAGCCTTAAAAAACTAGATACCACATAAAGTCGGAACCCGGGTCATCCAATTGATGGAAATCAATGATCGGAAAACCACTCGATCAATCGATATCAATCCATAAAATTTGTTAATTGGTATCGATTGGCAGCAGCCAAACGATAATCAATCGATAGCACACAAAAACCGTCCATCGATTGCTATCGATTGCACAACAACCTCGAGAAGACGTCAAACAAGCTGCCTGTTCGATCATCTACCATTTCTTGAGAACGCTAGGGACGAAGTTGGTGAAACAATCCCGACCCAGTTATCTCAACCCAAAGAATATACCCCGGCCGTTGCACGTGTACTTGAGTTACGCACTTGCCAGTTATTGCCTTTTCGTGTCATTACGTCTACGCAAGAAGTCCGGGAAGACTGGCTTTACTGAATCGATCAGGTGAATGGTCTAAAGCTATGATCTTTGTCGCTCGAAGTGTAGTTCGGCGAAGTGTCTACTGCTAACAAGAAAAGGGGAGAACGCGTAAATGCGTTTTAAGTTGTTAACCTTGGTGGACAGCTCGGCCACCTACGGTCCGAGCATGTGGTTTCTCTTTGGCCACAGCATGCAAATATCTCTGTCTCTCCTCTTAGGATAAGGTTTTCAAACTTCAGACGTTTCTGTTTTGGCTAACGTTTTTAATGCGATACGTGTGGAAGGAAAGCAAGACCGGGAATAAATTTCTGAGTTGTCAGAGGAAAACGGATACGTGTGAATAGGGCGTTAACGAGAAAGAAGAGAGTATTGTACTGTACAACGGATAATTAACGTTCAAAGCATTAAACAAATGAAATGTGTTTACAATTACTGCGTACAAATATGTGATATTTATGCGTCAATTCCGTCAATGTGCAACCAATCGGTACCAATCAATATTAATTTATCTATCGATTGTTATTGAACATCGATACTAACTTATAACTACAGGAATCTTCTTCATCGATATATTGGTCATCGACTGTCAATATCATTGAATGAATTGATATCGATTTGTATTCAGTGATTAATATTGATCGTCATTGATTATCGCTTTCATCGATTGGATACTTGGGGATAGAAGCTTGTGTGCAAATCGGGCTACGCCTGGAGATCCCCTCGCTGCAAAAAACCGCAAACTAACGGAACAAGTTATAGGGCCTCCTGACATCAGTGGTAATAAATCTTACTTTTCGGAAACAGCATCTCACTCTTTCGCTGCAGCGGTGAAGAGAAATAAACCCAGACGGGTAAAATAGCCAAAGGCAAGAGAAAAAGCTGTGAAAAAACTTTAAGAGTCAGCACATGCACTGCTAGGATCGGTATCGAATCAACTTACAGCCTTGTTAGGAAGGGCCTTTTTTTTGTTTCTTCCTATAAAGAAAGTGCTTTTTCGTCGTATTTACTTTTTTCCTTTTATCTGTTTCTTCGTCCGAGGGACAATTTTCTTCTTTTTTTCAACTTTAGAACAAGAGAAAAGGGAATTCATGACCATTAAGAGTGAGTCCACCTGAGGACCATGCAGGCAAGTCTACAGTGCACATCACCGGTTCCCCTGAAACATGGCACACTTGTACAACATCACTGGTACATTAACCATGTGGAACCGCTTAGTTCAACTGTCTATTGTTTACGAGATATGTCAATCAAACTAGACGACAATGAAAAGTGCTCAAATTTGGAGTAAAAATATACCTCAAGCTTGATCTCTTGTTGCAAGGTAGAAACAACGAGAAATGACATGATATTTCTACATAAGATAGTTCTAGTCTTGAACAATACGACAACGCTTACTAAACATTTGTGGCTTATATTAAATGGCCAGGAGCTAAATTTCAATTCCCCTTAGTCAAATCCTAACTTAACAGTGGGGTCTCAAAGGTCGTTGTTTGTAGAGATGCGGCGTTTTTTCAATCGAATTCAAAGGTATCTAAAGCTTGCCAAAGAAATGATCTTTCAGTTTAAACAGTAAAATTTCTGTAAAGTACCCTGTCGGAAGAGCTCTCTTTGCATCAAACTAGTGTTTGTTTGTGACAATATGCAAATGAGCTCGACAAGGCAGTACCGTCAGAATAGAGAAGAAATAATAAAACGCCACTCAGCGAGAAGGAAAACATCGTTATGAAACATTTTTAAACTCCAGCTTAGTCATTTTGCTAGTATCTAAGCTGCTGTTAGCTAGTTGGCATAGCTAATTAGAAGGAAAGCTGCAAGCGTTAAGTTATCATACACACCTGATGGTAGTACTCGCACCGAAGTAAGATATTTTCCTAGAAGGCCGCATCATAGCATTTAGAAATCAATGCCTTCAAGGTTGAACGATGTAGAATATGCATGTAGTTCGTATGGCAGGCAAGCTTCATTTTGCTGTATTTCTAACACCATAATACTTTTGCTGAAAAGATGTCATCGAGCCACTCGGCGAGCTGGCGACATCACATCAGATAATTTTAACTGCAAGACTTGTTTCACTATCCAGCCGCTAGTTTTGTTCAAACATTGAAAGCACTTTTTTCTCCGCAACGAAATCTTATATCACTTTTCTCTTTCCCATGTAAAATGGACACTAGCAGAACATTTTTTGCCTTCTTGTTAGTAAAGCACCAGTTGAAACGATTGATTGCGTGACAGTGTACGTCACTTGTGACATCTTACAGCTGTATTTTGTATCAAGTTTCATGACTCAAGTCTCACCCCAGTTTCCGATCACATTGCGGTATTTATTTCTCTGGAATGCCAAGAAAGAGTGTGGTGTATCTGGTCTGTACAAACTCCAGGCAGCACTTGTGCCATAAAAGACCTGCTCACTGAAGACGTTTCTTATCATTTGAACGGCTGTTACAAAACCACTGACACACACACAGATGACGAAGAGGAATTGGAACTTCGAATGTATAGGGTTGGTTTGTCTGACAAGGCATGAGATTTGCCCCCTTCGCCCTTCCTCCCGGATTCCCTTGAGAAACCGCACACGAAAACGTGTTTTCTATGAATCATGCCATCAATTGACATTCAGTTTGACCTCGCAAATGATCGTGAAAGTTTTTCGGTCAAATGTTTCCCCTCAGATCCAGGCAGGCTCACGTTTTCAGAACAAGGGTAAGGGGAGCTGAAAACAACCTTGAATTTGTTGAAAAAAAGAACGTTATACCATGGAGTACTCCCATACAAAAAGAACGGGGGTGCTCATCATACCTTTAGGGACGGACCATTAAAAAAAGTGTTGGGGTTGTGTGGGACTTTTTCAGCTAGCTTATAGGAATTTTTTTCACGATCACTGCCTCTGAATGAATTTTTTTCGAGCTTAAGTTCCCTGCTCGAGCTTTATTTTGTGGGCTGGGAGCGGGGACGGGTTTTACTGTCTCTACTGTTGCAATCTTAATCTTGACACTCACCACAATCTGATTGCCTGGAACAGGCTTCAAACAAATATTTTTTTTGCTTCACACCGTCGTTTTGCTTTACTGTCAAAATTATACTCCAAAGGAAACACAACCAAGTATCAGACACATTTGAGTGCTTTTGGCGCCTAACTGATTGGGCTGCATTGCATTTTTTGTTTGATGGTTAGGGGACTAGGATTCGGTGAGTGGCCGTTCAGTGTCAAATAAGGAGTCAAAAAGCCTATCCTACTAAGGGGGGTCTGTGGTCATTTCCCCTCCTGAAAAGGAAGCACTTTTGGTACATTTCCCACGATTTTCAGCCGATGAGTTTTACGCATCGCTTAAACTTGAATAAAAAGGCGTCGTCTACTTTGTTGAAAACCTAAAATGGATTCAAACTGCCCATACTAAACGTATTAATATTTTCATTAAATTTCTCAATGATTGTCTTTGATTAATATGACGTTTGTCCAACAAACTAGCGGCAATCTTGAGGAAGCTTGTTACGGTTTCGCCATGAGTGTGCACATATGTATCCACAATTGTCATGCCAGTTTGGAAAGCGCTCCAATTTGTCAAGGCTTCCAAAACATGGTGTGTGCTTGATTAATTGAAAATGAGTCTAGCAGGGTATCTGTTTATAGCACATGCTTTTTTTTTTATCACTTTTTAGCAATGGTTATTCATTATCCTTTTTCATGGGCTTTTAGCTAAAATTGTCCATGATGAGGTGTATGCGCACTTCCGAGCTGTATTAGCCTTGAAAGGGAAAGATGCCCGTGTTCCTAATTGCAGAGAAAACCAGGTGAATGGGACTCCACCAGAACCAAGAAATTAGACTGCAGAATAAAGTGGCTGCCAAGTTGCCTCTCAAGCGAGTGCAGTTTGTAAGCGCGACAGTGCAATTTACTTTGCAAGACGTTTTTTCCTTCCCTTCTTCTTTGCACGATGTGTTTTTCAGTCACCCTCTCTTGCATGATTTTGTTTTTGTTTTTTTCCCCGTCCTCCCCCATCACTTTTTCTAATGGGCCGTCTTAAGGTTTTCAGCCTTGTAAGGTCCACAGTGGGAGCCTTCGCGGCACCTTTTGGAATATTGTATTGAGCCGACGAAAATATGACACTGCCGAACGTACTCTTTGACAATCAACTGTCAGTTAATTTGTTGTTTTAAAATTGGTATCTCTTAGGGGTGCAAAAACATTTCAAGAGCTCGCCACAAAACAGGATCTTGCATGCTGAGACAGCAGCAAGCAAATCGTGATGTTTAAGAAGTTTTCGACAGCTGTTAATTCATAAAACAGGTCTCGATAATGTTAGTAACATCGAAACATGTTTTATAACTCAACAATGACATAATCTTCTTAAAGATCTCGCATCTTTTGAGTGTGCTTTTCAGAATGTACGCCAAACATCCTCGTCCTTGCTATATGGGAGTCACCGCCCGCCGCCCCAGCCCCCTGCCCCTAGAGCTATGTACTTACATAAGGAACAAGTCTAGAAACCAACCGATCCCGAGAAAACAAGAAAGCTGTGAATGCCCCGATCGGGTCGAGTAAAATGGAACCGACTGCCTCATTCTTGTGCATGTTAAAGTTTGTGGTTGAAAAGTTTTGTGACTCCCTGAGCGCAACGCCATATCAGAAGGTCTGAATAGGGGGGCCCACATGTCGGTTTTCGGTTAAAATTTCATTACTTTGGCGGTTGTGGCTTAAAATTTTCGACCTTCATCGGTTTTCAGTAAATCACAGTTAAGTTTTTGGCGCTAGGTCAGTAAATTTTTCACCGTTTTGCCGGTAGTCAGTAATATTGTCTCACCCTTTTCCGTTAGTCAGCACACCCTCATACCACACAGCAGGGGTATCGATTAACACTCGTTCGAGCTTTTCGACTAAGCGGAAGTCAGATGTGGAGTTAGATGCATAGAGTTGTACCGAGCGCAGTGGCTCGGAAGAATCTTGAGGGACTGGTTAACGTTTCAGTAGAGAGACGGTGGACTGCGTCCTTATTTTATTCCTCAGTCCGTAATACCGCGGTCCTAGTTTTATATAGTCCATTCCCGGAACTCTCCTCTCTTCCCGCCCCATATAGGGGCTCAACCAGGGCGGGCGAAAGAAGAGTCCAGGATAACTTGCATGCGCATGCTCAGAACCAAGCCATTTTTTCCCCCCAAATCGGGGGAAAAACTATATTTGGAAGTACTTTCTAGATTTGGCTTGTGGCGCGATTTCCTGAATGACAACATACAAGCAACAATTTCTGCATTCAGATTGATTAAAAACATGTCAATTAATCCCAAATCAGTGGAATTTCACCAGTGCCACGGTAACCCACATTCGATTTGTTTCGGTTTTTATCACGATATCAAAGAATAACGAACGAAATTTTGTCAAGATTTGTTGAAAACTGAAAACACCGAGTCGGACTTAAAAGTGCACGTGCTGCATTATGCAAATGAGCTACTTGTACGCGTCAGACTTTTCTTTCAAAACCTTTTGCGAAATCGCTCAACATACAGGAACAATACGAAAACAATGTTTGGGAAAGGAGTATCGACGTGTACTCGCTGTCGATAAGAGTACAGAGCACGGTAAACCATATTTCGATTTTTACGTTTTTATGTTTTTTCACGACAATATCAACGTCAAAGAAAATGTTTTCTTTCAGAGCGCGAGCAGAAAAAGGCATTGCGCGACACATTAATATTGATGCGAGTGGCGTGGTTGGGACCTGGTAATTTTTGATTGGTTCGCTCTGAGCATGCGCATGCAAGTTATCCTGGACTCTTCTTTCGCCCGCCCGGGTTGAGCCACTATATGGGGCGCGAACAAAGGAGAGTTCAGGGACTGGACTGAGTTTTATACTGACCCGACTGGGTATTAGACTCAACCAAAATGGCGCCGGTGCAGTTGTTCTTCGTTTGTCAAGATAATTGCATCTTTCAGCCTTGCGGATGAGTTTTGGACGTTGAACCTACTTGTCATGCAGAAATGAAACCAGTAGCCTCGTGGCTTGTCCTTTTTTCCGGATCAATTTTTCCGTGAATGTAAGCTTGCAGCCAGTCAATGGTGCATGGCGACTTCGGTGTGGCTTGGGTATCTGTCTTCCCCGTCGCGCTTAAGTTGTTATTGCGAAGGCACTTTATAACAAGGTAACTGATTAACATTAACAGCTATTGCGGAAGGTAAATATCAATATGGATTGGAATCTGGTGCTTACTCAACCAACCTATTCACTATACTATGACACTCGTAGTTTTTCGTTTTCCTGCTCGGAAATATAGCATAGTTTTGTCCATCAAAATCTCATGGAGGTTTTAAACTTTACAGACTTTTGATTGCTTTTATTTATAAACCGATAAAGGCTTCATGAAACAGTAGGCAAAGAGACTTTTGAAACAACGCCGCATCGGCGATTTTCGTAATTATTTTTACCCTAAGATCTTCTCCGCCCGACACTTACGGCATTATTTTTAAAATGCGCGTGTTACTAAACAACCAAGTCATTTAAAATATCAATGGTATCATTACAATCCAATTACATGACATTAATTTAACCCGCGTTTTGAGCTGGAAAGACTTAATGCTCTTAGAAATATTTTGGTCGAAAAATGGGTCAAAATTTGGGCAATTTTTAACCTGAAGCCGATCGTGAACACGTTGACCGCAATACCTCTGAGACGTTAAAGTATTTCGTAATAATATTCTTCATACTTCATTACCACCTTCTAATAGTTGCGGTTCCACTAGACCTTTGCCCATGGGAATGTGAGACTTTACCTATGGGAAGTCTGTGTTTTGTGTGTGACCTCTATTCCCACAGTGAAACTGCCCACGGGAAATCACTATGGGTACATCAAAAAGAACAAAAGAATTGCCCATGACGTTTCCCGAACCAAGTCGTAGGATTTAGTCTTGGGTTATCTAAAAAAATAGTAGCTTAACCAATCGGGTGCAAGAAAAAAGTAAATCCGGAAACCGCAGCACGTGCTGGGTACATTTCAGTGGTGTTGCGGTGAAATTGCGGCAAATATCCTCGCATTACCAAATTCAATAAGCTTCAATACACGTGGTATCAAACATGGCTAGCTTTTGAAGTTCACGGTGAGTATATTTTACTGGTCCTTGCTCTACATACCCATTAGGTCGATTTCTTTTAATGTGGCATAGTTTTTTTTGACCCGGTATTGCCGTATCAGAAGCAGAAGAACGACCGCAAGCAAGCCATACGTTTCGAGATTTGCGATTTCCGTGATAAATTAAATTTCCCGCCAAATACCGCCAGGTAAAGAGTTGATCTTGGGTAATTATTTACAATGTAACCGGAGGACTAAACCTGACCGGAAACCCAAACCGATTCCAACCAAGGGCAGTTACCCACTGGGTTACTTCGGGAAGGAGGCAAGTGTAACCGCAACTAATGTAACCCTACAAAGAATCTGAACAAAATCTGAGAGGGTCGATGTAAACTCATATTTTAATACTGCATGGTTTTCAGATGGATGCTCTCTTAATATTTGCACATTTTGTCAAATGTGCGATGTCATTACTACCAAACAACGGTAAGATAAGCGTTTGTAGCGCAAGAGTTTTGATCCATTTACGATATTATGACACCCTGACATCCTGGTTGTTCACAGTTGCTACGTTTATTCGAAAAACAACAACGACAATTGGCCGCTGTTTCCGATCTTGAAGCTTGTCCTTTTGTAATATTAGGTAAAATTGTTGACTTTGAATTTATGAAATAGACTGAAAAACTGTTTCTTTTTTTTCTGCCCTTGGAGGTAGGAAGTAACATGAAACAACGACAATATAACCAGTGCGCTTTGAAATCGCGATCTAAAGAATCAGTTATAAATCTAAGCTTCCGTATCATTCACCTCTTCTTCTCTGTTTCACTGATATTGCATTCACGGTAATCTAGTGGTCCCGTTGAAGAACTTACCGAAAGCCACGTTTCCAGAGCAGCAAAAGGATGGCTCCAAACAATGCAACCACTGCAATGGATGATCCCAAAGCCATGGCTAAAGAAGGCGTATGCTCCGAAATGACTGTTTCTCTCAGTTTGGTATTGGAAGTTTCTGCAATGAAATAAAATAAAACATCATTAAAGTTTAGTGAGAATCCAGAAAATTCAGAAACAGTAGAAGTTATAGAACGGGCGACAAGTTTAAACTAAGACAGACCATACCAAAAGAGATTATTGAAAAACAGGTCCCTTGCATGACAGAAGAATGGCGAAAAGCGATACGCTATAGAAATAGGCTTTGAAGAAAGTTTACGAACGATAGAAGTGACTGTAATTATCAGTTATACAAAGCACAAAGAAATAAGTGCACATCTCTAAGACGAAAGGCAATATAATTAAGGGCGTTTTTGTAAAAAGGCGACGCAGTCAGAAAACCCAAGGGAGTTTTGGAAGGCATACCGGCCTTTCTTCCATTAAAAAAATTGTAAACAAGCAAATGATATCATTCTTCAGGAGAATGACACTGTTTTTGCCGACAAAAAAACAAGTACATGTAGCAGAATTATTTAACGAGCACTTCGTGCACATTGCGGACGGTGTTGGCGAAATAAGTGGTCATAATTATGGAAGGGTTCTTACGACCACCCAAGCATTAAGGTTATTCAAGCGAACATTGGTACAAAAGGCGAAGAAGATTGTCTCAGCTTTCTACTCACAAACGCCACGCAAATAGAAGAGTTGTTGTGTAATGTAAACACTGGAAAGGCTTGCGGGCATGACATGCTGCCCCCGCGCCTTATGAAGGAGTCTTCGAGTGCCATAGCTGGCCCTGTCGCGAAAATTCTGAACACTTCTATTGCACACAGTCGATGTCCATCCCGCTGGAAAATGGGGCAAGTTACACCCCTGTTCAAGAAAGATGAGGAATTAGACAAACGAAACTACAGGCTTGTTACCGTTCTACACTGCTTGAACAATATTTTTGAAAACCTGCTCTCGGTTCAATTACAACATTTCTACCAAGGTCTATTGTCAGACTTCGTTTCAGCTTATAGGAAAGGTCACAGTTGCGAGACTGCGCTTCTCAAGCTTACGGAAGACTGGCGAGCATGCCGGGATAAGAAGGAACTAGTGGCTGTCGTATCTCTGGATCTATCAAAAGCTTGCGATACGATTCCACATCCTCTTCTACTTGCCAAGTTGAAAGCTTACGGTCTCAGTAACAGCGCCTGCGCCTTGTTTGCAGACTACCTGAGCGGCAGGACACAAACGGTCAAAGTTGGAGATTCTTTCTCGGGATGGCAGACAGTCACCAGAGGAGTTCCGCAAGGAAGTGTGCTCGGGCCGATGTTACTTAACATATTTCTGAACGATCTATTTCATCATATAAAAGATGTTAATCTACACGCCTACGTTGATAACGAACAACTTTATGACTCGGATGTGGATCCTAGAGCCCTTGAACAGCGGATACTTCATCAGCTCCAAACTGCGAATCAGTGGTACACAGAAAACGGCATGATCGTGAACCCCGACAAACACC
>Ga0126343_10000289_pt1 | contig 18123 bp, 14 predicted proteins | sample Cyp2metagenome_FD_92531 | JGI IMG/M metagenome (GOLD analysis project Ga0126343, IMG submission 92531) | Coral microbial communities from Lord Howe Island, Old Settlement Bay, Australia - Cyphastrea 2 metagenome | ecosystem: Host-associated > Invertebrates > Cnidaria > Coral ...
GGGGCAGTAAACAGATTCGTACCACCGTTCACACTGAGCCTGTCGAAGTGTGCTGCCCGCATCCTTCGACAGGCTCAGGATGAACGGAATGTGGTGGTATTTTTGTGTCCACCACTACCCTTAGACCAGCGTTTTACCTTTGAAGGCACCAACCGGTGCAATGGCATCCAGTTCCTGAAGAATATCCTGACTGAGTACAACCTGGCCTGCTGCAATATTCTCATCGATGCGTGACGTTTTGCGGCTGCCGGGAATGGGAATCATATTGTCACCCCGGGCCAGAACCCAGGCCAGCGCTAACTGGGCTGGAGTGATGTGTAAGGCACTGGCAATCACCTTGATTTGCTCAAGACGGGTCAGATTACTGGTAAAGTTCTCACCCTGCATTTTCGGGTTGTGGTTGCGAAAATCGTCGGCAGACAACTCACTGACTGTGCCGGTGAGGAAACCGGCACCTAGCGGTGACCAGCACACCAACATTGCACCGATGTCGTTTACTGCCGGAATGATCTCCAGTTCAGCTTCCCGGCGGAACAGGGAGTATTCGTATTGCACCGCAGCAATGGGGTGAACCTGATGAGCCCGCCGGATCTGAACGGCAGTAACATTGGACAGCCCGATGGCGCTGACCTTGCCCGCCCGGACCGCTTCTGCCATGGCAGCCACAGTCTCCTCGATGGGGGTGCCCGGATCGGGGTAGTGGGCATAAAGCAGATCGATTTGTTCAACACCGAGGCGCTCAAGACTTTTGTCAATGGCCTGATGGACGTAATCCCGGGTGCCGTTGATGGTTAAGGGAAAGCCCCAGCCGGTTTCCATAGTGCTGCCGCCCTGGCCCTCTTCGTAGACAATACCAAACTTGGTGGCCACAAACGCTTTTTTATCAGCCTGCTGTATTGCCTGTTTAATCAGTGACTCGTTATGTCCCGCACCGTAAGCATCAGCGGTGTCGATCATCATGTTATGGTTAATGGCATGGACCAGCGTGTTGATGGCATCGGCATCGCTGCTCTGGCCGTAGTAGCCTTCCAGTACCATGGCGCCGTAGCCGACAGGGTTGATGGGTTGGGACTCATTAATAAGCATAGTGATCACTCTTCTCCAAATGCTTTCTGGATGAATATAAACGACGAAAGTTGTCTTGCGTTTCGCGGTTGGGGTAAAGGCAGTTGTTTCGGGGCAGCTCCTTAACTTTCCAGCCAGACGTCACGGGCCCAGTGCCAGATAGATGGCCAGCTGTCGTCTGTTACTTCACCATCGGCCCAGCGGACGACCTCACCTTCTTCAGAAATACCGTAAAACTCGCTGCCGTTTTCACAGATTGGAATTAACTCCCGTGGCAACCCCATGGCCCAGGCATTGGCCGCCACTTCTGGCAGATAGGTGTGTGAGTGTGGGTCGGTCACGGTTACCGGCTCCAGGGTGCCGTAGATAACGTCACTGACTTGCAACAGAAACTCCCTCAGCTCCCAGGGCAGGGGTACCAAAATCTGCTCTTCGACCTCAACCAGCTGATCGTCATCCGGCAACGCCAGTGGGACCGAAACGGCCAGGGCCCGTTCGCGCAGCTCTTCAATTACATCTTCCACAACGAATGACCTTGATGTGTTGATTTTTAACTAACAAGCCGGAAAACGGCGTGTATGGAACTTTTGACTGGATTATCCATCAACATCTAGTAGGTCAGCCAGCATAATTAACTGTCAGAGGCATTATGAAACCAGTTGCGCTTACGCAGGCGCCTGCCGGGTCCAGTGGCGGGATGCAAGATGTGCAGGATGTGCAAAAAAAGTTAGCTGTCATCAGTGAATACCAGCAGCAGGCAACAAAGTCATTGCTGGCTTTTGGCAAGCGCATCAGAATCAAGTCTGACCAAGATCGGGATAATGCCATAAAACGGCTGAAATCCGCCAGCCCTCCTGGTTGGCGTCTGACGACCAGGGTCCGGCAACGGCAGGTGACTGTCTTTGGCATGCACTTCGAAGAAAAAGCGCGACGAGTCGAGCAGAGGATTCAGCAGCTCGACAAAATAAACAGCTTGACAATCAACAACGATGAGCGGCTGTCGCATTTTCTGGGGCAGCAGGTGGTCATCCCGTTTAAATCCCAATACTGGTTCAAGGGGTGCAGGTGCGGGATCGCCAGCGAGAGTGTCGCAGTGGAGCTGTGCGGTTGCAGCTGGAGCAAAGGCCGGAGCATTCTCGATCAGCTGGAGGCGGTAATGGGTCTGCCCATTCTCAGACTGGGGGCAAAGTCTGAGGAAAAAGAGAGCACACCCGGTTGTGGGAAACGGGTCTGGGATTTACTGAAGCAGGTGAAAAAAGAAGGCTTGTTCTGTCGTGTGATCGCCATTAACGGTAACGATCACAGCGTTCGGGCGTCGGAGCTGTTTCAGGAGATCAGGGAGCAGTTCGAAGGCAGTGGCCACAAGGCAATTGTGATTGTTCTCAGCAAAGAAGATGGCGGAGTACCCGACCTGGGACGAAGTGACAAAGTAGAGCGCTATTGGTTTGACTGCCTGAAGGAGTCAAAAAGCATTGCCAAGTCCTTGCAGTTACAGGCCGAGGCAGTGGTTGCCCTCAATGAGATTGCCAGCAAAGAGTCAGACAAAGGTGCTGACGTTGCCAGTGCCATTGCCGCTTATAAAACGCCCAATGGCTGGCGTATTGCGACCGGGCGGCTTGATGGTTACACGCAAATTACGTCGCTGCAATTTGATGTGATGAACGAAGCGCTTGACGCTATAGAACCGCTGACGATTCCAGACAATACCGAACTGCAAAAATTCATGAATGAGAATGTGGTCATTCCGTTCAAGAATCAACAAGCCTACCAGGCCTGCGGTTTGCTGGATAAAGTCATGGTGTCCGTGTTGTGTGGATCGACCATTGCCAGACGTGAGAAGTTGCTCGACAACCTCCGGTCAACGCTACAACACCCCCTTTATCTGTTCCCTGCGCAGGGAGATGATACTGCAGAAGACACGAACCCGGTCAAAAGCTGGTTGGACAGTACGCTTGCAGAAGCTAAATTTGTCAGCCTTGATTGCATCGTGCTGGCCATTGAAGCTGATTTACTCAAACCAGAGATCAGTGTCCCAACACTGCTCAGCACTATTAAGCGGGCAGTGACGAGTGCCGGGCTGCGTGCCATTGTGTTGTTCATGGGTTCCGGCAATATAGCGTTTGACGAGTTACCATCGGACATAAAACGCTTTGATTTTGATCCGGCAGCAAAAGTCGATCTCGAGGAGAGGACCAGGTGGCATTTACTGAATGGAATCAGGAAATGTTGTTCTGACCATGGCAAGGATTTTGAGAGCGTCGACTGGAAAAATGCCATCAAAGCCCTGTTCAACGATATAAGCAAAGATCCGGCATCCAGCCGGGGGGGCATAAAAAATGAGATTGAGGAACTCTGCACTGACAAGGCCAAAGCATTTTTCGCTAACTTGATGCATTATTGTGCCAGTCACGGTCTGAGCCAAATCTCTCAGGACGCCATTGAGGGGGCTCTCAGGGAGCCGGCAGAGAAACAATTCAGGAAACTGGAGAGGCGGGTAGAAGATTTTGTTCTGCCTGGTCAGTCATCTTTGACCAAGTTCTTTCGCAGCCATGTTATTGAACACTTGTGTAACCCAGAGAATTTTGCCAGATACGGTCTCTGTTTTCCCGAGTCTTTCCTGTTGTCAGGGCCTCCGGGTACTGGTAAAACCCATGCTCTGAAACAGCTGGCTGAATTTACTGAACTGGCCTTTTTTGAAATGAACCCCGGTACGGTGGGCAGCAGTTACGTTGATGGGTGCGAACAGAAGATGGAAGCCATGTTTCGCGAGGCTGAGGAGAAAAAGGGCGCCATTATCATGATTGATGAAATTGACAGTATGCTGCCTGCTCGCGATGACATTGCACACCACAATGTTAAGCGCACCAATGAACTGTTGCGCCACATCGAAGAGGCCCGGAAGAAGCGTATTCTGGTCGTAGGGACGACCAACCGCCTTGATGCGCTTGACCCTGCGGCCATCAGGAATGGGCGTATCGGGAAAATAGTTGAGGTCGGGGGGCTAACCCGTGACGAAGTGACAGAACTGCTCGAAGCGAATCTGGAGGGCTTTTGTCAGGAAGATACACTGCTTGATTTCACTGCTGTGCTCAATACTCTGGGCGAGAACCGCCTGGTTGCCGATGTTTATGGTTTTTGCGGCGATCTGCGGATGTTTGCCGCCAGACAGAAAGTCTATCCCCTGACCCAGGAAATACTGAATCAATACCTTCTGTCCGGCATTCATGAGCAGCGCCGCCCGCCCAGAGCGACGTTAACTGTTAAGCCTTCCGGGCAAGGCAATGCAACATGTCATCTCGTTCCGGGCGAACGGTAACCGGATGACCTCGCGAAACCATGAGTCTGGCGCTTTTTCGCGGCTGGTCTGGCTTGTTTCTTGCGACGTTGGGTGGCAGGCTCCCGTACGTCTGCCACTCTCACTTCGCCATCTTCAAAATAAGGCAGTGGTTCAATGGTTAGTGGCTTTTTGATCAGTTGCCCAATGGCTGCCAGCAGTTTTTTCTCCTCCGGGTTCACCAGTGAGATGGCCCGGCCTTTCTGGCCAGCACGACCGGTGCGCCCGATGCGGTGTACATAGTCTTGGGGAACTTTGGGCAGGTCGTAGTTGATCACCAGCGGCAGCTGTTCAATATCCAGCCCCCTGGCGGCCACGTCGGTGGCCACCAGAACGTCAAAATAGTTGTCTTTAAAGTCTTCCAGAATGCGTATGCGCTGGTACTGACTTCTGTCACTGTGGATGGCCTGGGCGTTGATGCCGTCTTCAACCAGCAGGTCGGCCACTTTGTTGGCGGCTTTTTTGGTGCGCACAAACACCAGCGCTTTGGGCCAGCGTCCACCGTGGATCAGGTAGCTGAGGATCTCAGGTTTGTCCGGTTGGTCTACGGGGTAGAACGACTGCTTGACCGTGTTGGCAGCCGAGTTGGGGTTTTCCACCTCAATTTTGACCGGGTGACGCATAAAGTCGTGGGCCAGCTGCTTGATCTCTTTGCTGAACGTGGCAGAAAACAGCAGGTTCTGGCGCTTGCCCGGTACGCTGGCCATAATCCGGGCAATGTCGTCCCGAAAGCCCAGATCCAGCATCCGGTCCGCCTCATCAAGTACCAGGATGCGCAGACCATCCAGACGAATATGACGCCGGTTGAGCATATCCAGCAGACGACCGGGCGTAGCCACCAGAACATCAACGCCGGCTTGCAGGGTTGGTAATTGCTCCTCAATGGCAACGCCACCATAAACGGCAGCGGTCCTGATGCTGCTGTGAGCACCGTAGGTTTGAAAACTTTCCAGCACCTGAATGGCCAGCTCACGGGTGGGTACCAGCACCAGCGCCCGGATGGCTTGGCTGGCCCGCATCTGGCTCAGCCGCTGCAAGATGGGCAGGGTAAAACTGGCAGTTTTGCCGGTGCCGGTTTGGGCGGAGGCCATCAGGTCACGGCCGGTCAGGGCCATGGGGATGGCTTTGGCCTGAATGGGCGTGGGTTGCTTATAGCCGGCGTCGGTAATGGCCTGCAGCAGCGTTTGGTCCAGCCCAAGGGCCGAAAAGGGGGTGTTATTACTCATAGGTATCACTTCCTGCGTTTGGGTGGGGCAAAACCGGCATCGGTTACCGGTTGCGCATCGTTGGCCGGAGTCCGGCGTTTGCCCACGTTTTTACTCACCCGGTGGCGCTGTTTTTCGCTAGCATTTCTTTTGCCCGTGCTTTTTTTACCGGCTGTTTTTTTCTTGCCGGCCGCTTTGCCCGAGCTTTTCAGCTTTTTGGGCCCCTGGTAGCTGCCCTTGAGTTCCTTGATGGTGCGTTTTTCAAAGCGCAGGCGCAGGTAGCGTTCAATGCCGGACATACGGTTCCACTCGTCCGGGCCGATGAGCGAAATGGCCAGCCCCTGTTCGCCAGCCCGACCAGTACGGCCAATGCGGTGCACATAGTCATCGCCATTGCGTGCCATTTCCAGGTTGATGACCAGCGCAATGCCTTTGATATCCAGACCACGCGCAGCAACATCAGTGGCAATGAGGATATTGATTTTGCCGTCTTTGAGCAGATTCATGACGTGCTTGCGTTCACGTTGATCCATATCACCGTGCAGCATGCCCACTCTCAGCCCTTTGACCCGGATTTTGCCGACAAATTCCTCGGCCCGGGCCTTGGTGTTGGTAAACACCAGTGCTTTTTCATAGCGTTCGTTTTGTAACAGCCAGATCAGCAGCCGTTCCTTGTGGGCGGTGTCATCAGCCAGAACGATCTGCTGCTGGATATTGGCGTGCTGTTCCCGCACTGAATTGAGGATCAGCCGTTGCGGTTCGCGCAGCACTTGAGCAACCATCTCCTGAATGCCCCGGGGTTTCAGGGTGGCGGAGAACAGAAAGGTCTGCCGCTCAGGGCGGCAATCTTCAACAATGCTCAGCACATCCGGGCCAAAGCCCATATCCAGCATCCGGTCGGCTTCATCCAGTACCAAGTACTCCAGGTCGCTGAAGTCGTGGTTGCCGTTTTTCATGTGCTCAATCAGGCGGCCGGGCGTGGCAATAAGAATCTCCGGGTTTTTGCGCAGGGTGTTGACCTGGTGACGATAGTCCTCACCGCCAACAATCAAACCGGCCTTGACCCAGGTATAGCGCGCCAGCGCTTCGCACTCCTTGAGTACCTGCAGGCCCAGCTCCCGGGTGGGCACCAGAATCAGTCCGCGGGTACTGGTGTTGTCCGCTTTGCTGGTGTGCATATGGTTGAGCATGGGCAGCAGGAAAGCGGCGGTTTTGCCGCTGCCGGTTTCAGCGCTGACCATCAGGTCTTTGCCACTGATGGCCAGCGGCAGGGTCTGTGCCTGCACTGGGGTGGGCTGTTCAAACCCCAGTTCGGTCAGTGCTTTTTGCACCCGTTCATCAAGAGCCAGCTCGGAAAATAGCAATGGGGAGTTCCTCGACCACAGTGGGGGGTTGGTTGGCAAAATAGGAAATGAAATAACCGGCCATTCTATGGCTGATTGGGGCAAAAGCCAATATCGGTGGCGGTGCTGTGGCTTTGCCAGTAGTATTCGGCATTTTATGTTTGCCCGTTGCCCATGCGTTTAGATAAATACTTGTGTGAAAGCACCGAACTGTCCCGCGCTAATGCCAAAAAGTGTCTGCACCGGGGCGAGGTGACTTGCGACGGCGTGGTGGTGACCAACAGCGCCTTCAAGGTGCCTGCCGGTTGTGACGTGCGTCTGCTCGGTGAGCCGGTTATGGTCCGGGGTTTGCGTTACATCATGCTCAACAAGCCGCAGGATACGCTTTGTTCCAATGTGGATGAAGTCTATCCCTCGGTGTTGTCGCTGCTGGGGGTTCCCAAAGCGTATTCGCTGCACATTGCCGGTCGTCTTGATGCAGACACCACCGGCCTGGTGCTGATCACCGATGATGGCCAGTGGTCGCACCGCTTAACGTCGCCGGTAAAAGTGTGCGCCAAACGCTACCGGGTGCAACTGGCCGATCCCCTGACCCTGCCAAACCCTGAGTTGGTGGCCCAGTTTGCCCACGGCATTGCCCTGAAGGGGGAGGCATCGTTAACGCGGCCAGCAACGTTGGAGATACTGTCGCCGACGGAGGTGTTACTGACCATCACCGAAGGCAAGTACCACCAGGTCAAGCGGATGTTTGCGGCCATTGGCAACAAGGTGGTGGGATTACATCGGGAGCAGGCGGGGAGGATTGTCCTCGATTCTGACCTTGGGGCAGGGCAATGGCGCTACTTGACTCAGGATGAAATTGATTCGGTGTAGCCTGTTGATCACGTGGGTGTCAGCGACGCTTTCTGGGCACGAGGAAGGGGGACGACTGGGAGCAATACATTCCGAAGGCAGCTGCCCCTCCTCCTCCTGATTTATCGAATATCTTTGTCTCTCCCTGAAAACTGTCCGAAGTGAAGTATTGATGCCATATATCAGGCAAAAAGTTTGACATATTGCCATTTTCAGCTTTATTACTTCGTTGAATTACGCTCATCCACCGGAAGGGAGATCCTGCATAATGAACACGAATGCCTTACTGCTCATGGCAGCGTCCAATGTCTGTACTAACTTGGGTGCGCAGAACAGCGCTGGAAATTTTTCTCACCCTGCCCTCTGGCAAGGGTGGCCGGTAAACGCCGCCAGTCAGGCGGGCCAAATGGTGCTATACTCCGATGCTGCTTCAGTGAAATCCCATAACACCCATCCACAGCCGCTCTCCGTTCACAATACAGCAGCATTATCTACATCTACCGTGCAGCCAAACTTGATGTTGAATCAATCTCTTGATTACCCCGGTAATCCGCTGACACCTCACTCTGGAGTTAAATACCCAACCGGTTCTTCGTCAGAGCTTTACTCCCGACGGCCTGATCGTTCGCCCCGGGAGCTCTCAGAGGCTGAACTGTATGATTTATGCTATCCAAACCGGGATGACACCAGCAGGCCCTTCTATCCTCCGGTTCGCAGAAGACATAACGATATACCAAAGGACAGTACACCAAACAGCCATCGATCAGCCCGGTACTCCCCCTACGCAAGGCCGGGGCACAGTGAGCCCGGCAATCATAATAGTGCCAGAACACATTTACGCGGAGGCAGCATGGCAATGCCCTTTGGTGCTATGACGGTCGGAGAGGGCTTGGCCGATAAAAACAGGGTTATGAATATTCTGAAATTACTGCAAGGGAGTACCGCTGAAGCCAGAATCACCTATGTTTGCAGAGATTTCGAAAGAGGGGTCGCTGTATTGAATGATTCCGGGCTAAGCATCAAGTCCCGATTTTCGGTATGTAGCAGAATTATTAACAAAGCGTTTGATAAAGCAGGCAGCTACGGTTTCATGGGCAAAGGAAAATCGGTTAGAGGAGAGCTTCAGATTGACGAACAGAAACTCGGAGAGTACATTGACCGTCAGCCCTGTAATGCGTTTAGAAACCACCAACTTCAGGCTAACCATGTAGAAACAATACCAATTCATATAAAAGTTTGTGAGTTTCCGGAAGAGCAAACACTGGGGTTCAGTTATCACAATGTGATTCCCTGTGTGTAAAACCCCGTGCCATGCCAATTACGGCAGTTGGAAAGCACGGTTGGTATTAGAACTGAAGTTTAGAGTGAGCCAAACTCAAAGAACACACACATGACCATCACAAAGTAAATAAAAACCGGTGTTTGTCAACAAAGCCTTTAATAAGCGTTAAAAAAATACGGCAGAAACTGCCGTATTTTTTGCCGGTTCTACATCACCCGCATCCCCGGCTGAGCACCCTCGTGCGGTTCCAGAATCCACAGCTCCTTTCCGCCCGGTCCGGCGGCCAGAACCATACCTTCACTGACGCCAAACTTCATTTTGCGCGGTGCCAGATTGGCGACCATTACCGTATGTTTGCCGATTAATGCCTCCGGAGCGTAGGCAGATTTGATGCCGGCAAACACATTGCGCGGCTCAGGCTCGCCGATATCCAGCGTCAGGCGCAGCAGCTTACCAGCACCTTCCACCAGTTCAGCATTGACGATGCGAGCGATACGCAGATCTACACGAGCGAAATCGTCAAAGGTGATCTCATCGGCCACCGGCTCTTTTTCCAGCCACGGTGACAGGGTTGATTCTGGCTGTTTTGGTTCCATACGGGCAAGTACCTCCTTACTGGCATCAATCATGGCTGTTACTTTGTCGGCTTCCACACGGGTCATTAACGGCTCAAACGTGTTGACCGTATGCCCGAACAGTAGGTTTTGGCTGTCTAGCCAGGTGAGTGGGGCGATATTCAAAAACGCCTCGACCTTGAGTGCCACAGCAGGCAGCACTGGCTTGAGATAGATCATCAACAGGCGGAACAGGTTGATGCCTGTACTGCATACGTCGTGTAATAACCGGGTGTTGTCTTCGTCTTTGGCCAGTACCCACGGTTTTACCTCGTCAATCCAGGCGTTGGCCTTGTCGGCCAGAGCCATGATTTCCCGCATGGCTTTGCCAAACTCGCGACCTTCGTAGTGGCTGGCGATGGTGTCGGCGGCACTCTGGAATTCGGCGGTCAACTCTGGGGCGCTGTTGTTGGCCGAAAGCTGGCCGGCGAAGCGTTTTTTGATAAAACCGGCGTTGCGGCTGGCAATATTGACCACTTTACCCACCAGGTCGGCGTTGACGCGCTGGATAAAATCGTCGGTGTTCAGATCCAGGTCATCAATGCGGCTGGACAGTTTGGCGGCATAGTAATAGCGCAGGTACTCTGGGTCCAGGTGGTCAAGGTAGGTACGGGCCGTAATGAATGTGCCGCGCGACTTGGACATCTTCTCGCCGTTGACGGTCAGGTAGCCGTGGACGTTAACGCGCGTCGGAGTGCGGTAATTGGCGCCATGAAGCATGGCTGGCCAGAACAGACAGTGGAAATTGACGATGTCTTTGCCAATAAAATGATGGACTTCGCACTGGCTGTCCTTGCGCCAATAGTCGGCAAAGTCCAGGTCGTCACGACGCTGGCACAGGTTGTCGAAAGCGGCCATGTAGCCGATGGGGGCATCAAGCCAGACGTAGAAGTATTTACCCGGTTCACCCGGGATTTCAAAGCCGAAGTAGGGCGCATCCCGGGAAATATCCCAGTCCTGCAGACCGGCATCAAGCCACTCAGCCAGTTTGTTGGCAATTTCATCTGAGATGGTGCCGGAGCGCGTCCACTGCCTGAGAAAGTCGGTAAAGTCAGAGAGTTTGAAAAAGAAGTGTTCGCTCTCTTTATCCACCGGCGCAGCGCCGGAGATGGCTGAACGGGCGTTATTCAGCTCCGTGGGGGAGTAGGTGGCACCACAAGCCTCGCAGTTATCACCATACTGATCGGCAGCGCCGCACTTCGGGCAGTCGCCTTTAATGTAGCGATCGGCCAGGAACATCTGTTTTTCCGGATCGTAGGCCTGGACAATATTACGGCTGACGATATGGCCGTTTGCTTTCAGTGCCAGGTAGATCGACTCAGATAAACGACGATTTTCGTCAGAATGGGTGGAGTGGTAATTGTCAAAAGCCACATGGAAGTCGCCAAAATCGCGAATCCGTTCCACATTAATGCGTGCCACCGACTCTTCCGGTGTGATGCCCTGTTTCTCGGCGTGCAAACTAATGGCCGTGCCGTGGGCGTCGTCCGCGCAGACGTAAGTGCACAAGTTGCCGGACAGTTTCTGGAAGCGCACCCAGATGTCAGTCTGGATATATTCCACCAGGTGGCCCATATGCAACGGGCCGTTGGCGTAGGGCAGGGCGCTGGTGACAAGTATTTTGCGTTGGCTCATTCGATTTGGTCTTGCTATTAGGCGGTGGAGGGGAAAACAGGAATTCGCCATTATACAAATTGTCTGCCCGAAAGCCTAATTGCCCCCCCCGTTGCTGTGCCAGAGGGTTGTCGGGGTAGTTGGGATGATCAATCGATTTTGTCTTTGTCTTCCCGGGGGAGGGCATCCCTGGTCAGATCATCTCTGGTCTCATCTCGCCTGATTTGACTCCCTTCGAGTTGATCGGCGTCTGTTTTCTTTTCCTCGTTTGCGAGTATCCCGGTAATTTCCCTGGCTATTGCTGCGGCAGGTGTGCGGATTTGATGACGCTTGGCGGGCGGATCCACGTGGCAAATGTAGATGGGCAATTTCTCTTCCCCATCTTGTTGGTAATGGGAACCGACCTGGACGGTCATGTTTCTGTTTTTGGCCTTGCGCTTCTTATTGCGGAAGTTGTCAATTTCAGCGGCAATCCGTTCCTCAAATTTGTCCAGGCCGGAGCCTTCAGCCATGGCAACCTGGCAATAAACCTTGTTCTTGTCGCCGTAGAATATAGAGACCTGACGAGAACGCACGGTCGATGCTGGTGCGCCTGGGTCAACCGTGGCGGTTGCTGCCATCTGGTAATCCGAGGATTCCGTAGAGCTGACAGAGCCCTGCTCGGCCGTGGTGAAACTGGTTTGAGAAGCAGCCCTCGACAAGCTGTCAGGTTCTGCGGCGGGTAGCATCTCGCCCTGCCTGGGTGTGCTTTCGATCGGAGGGGTATCACCGGTCAGCGCAGCATCAGGGTGATCGTGAATGGTCTCCGTGGTGATCGAAGTGGTGGTCACTGTAGCGTCCGGGTCGTTATTGTTGCTGCGATCCTGGGCCGTGACGTTAATGGTTTCGCTTTCCGGGGCGTTGACTTGTTGTCCGATGTCGTTTGTTTCCTGGCTCAAACCGGTGTCATCAAGGCCAGCCGGGACTGTTGTCTGCGTTGCCGTCGTCTCATCACTGGCCGGCACGGTTTGCGCTGAGGCACCGGATTCTGGCCGTTTACTGTCGTGTATATTGGCGTCGGGCACGGATTCACTGACGCTGGCTACGGCTGCTTTTTGGCTGGTCAGAGCGCCGACACCACCGATGCTGAGGGCGAGAAAGCGGTTTTTGTGTGCCTCCAGCATGCGCTGGCTCTCCTTCAGGCGCTCTGTTGAGGTTTTGATCATACTCTTTTGGTGAGACAGAAACTCGTCCCTGATGGGGGAGCGAATGTCTCGCTCCTGCAGGCGACCTTGTGTGCTGTCATCATTCCCTGGCGCAGAGGCGGGGTCAGGCATCTGCTGGTTGGTGCTTCGCAACGGCTGCGCGGTAAATTGCTGAAACTGGCCGGCGGGGGGCGGGAGTTGAGTTGGGGTAGCGGCAATAGGGGTGTCGCTTAGTGGTTTGCTGTGCGAGGAAATTGGGTCGCTCATTCTGACTCTCCTGATGGAAAAATAGGCGCTCTCATCAGATCATTGAGTGTTGAAGAAAGTTTCCTGAATCGGTAATTTATCGATACCTTTCTGTCGGTTGTGGCCACGGTTCCGGGTTTGGTGCACAGGGCAGAGGGTGGAACCTGACCTTAATTTCATTTTGCAATCAGCGGACACGTTTTTACTGTTTTTTGGCGACAAAAACGCACTTCTAAGAGTGAAATGTGATTTATATTTGCTCGTCGTCACCGTTAGAATATCAGGCTCACGCAAAGTGGCATGAGTGCATTGGTGCCTTGTACGCATTGCCAGACAGAGAATAAGGTTACACACTGTTTGGTTTTGGCTGACGACAATGCAGTACTATACCCAAAGGATTTCAAGTTGATTCGAGGCGGCAAATGAGCGAAGCCCCGGGAGCATAGAAATACTATGTGACCGGGGTGAGCGAATGCAGCCAACAAAGTAGCAACGTAGCAACTTGAAAGGCGACGGGTATATATAGCCATTTGCCAACGGGGTGTGGGTGCGACAAGTGCAATTGCGTGACGTAGATCGGAATCGGGAAGGCAGGTATTGTTGATTACATGACTGACGAGAACAAAGAATACATTCGCCGGCTTAATGCCGGCGCATTACCTTGGCAAGTTGAGATGGGTACCCGGACTGAGCATTCAGTTTTTCATGCCGACGAGACACTGCAGACGGTGTCTGAGGGCGCGCGGATGAAGCCGTTACCGGAAGACTTTGCACCATCGCGGGAGATTCTGGAATTCCTGCAGGTACACCAGGGTGTACCGCTGGAGTTTATCGCCACCGCGCTGGTTGATTTCAAACTTTACTGGCATGAGACCGGCGAGGCCCGCAAGGCTTGGCAAAACCGGTTCAAGTCCCATGTCATTTACCAGTGGAAGCGCAATCAAAGTGAAACAGGGCAAAGAACTCATCGTTCAACAGTTGAGAAGCTTACAGACCGAAGCTGGGCCGAGGGCCTCAGGTTCGATGACGACTGGGACTAGGCACGACCCTTGCAGCAGTGAACAGACCGTATCGTCCATCAGTGCTGAGTACGCTGATACCATGAACGCGGTTTTCATGCTGCTTGAAGATGCCTACCCACTCAAGTTCAAGCGCGCCTTTGCCACCGATGAGGCGGTGGCCCGGGCAAAACGGGTCTGGATCAGCGCTCTGAGAAAATACCCTCCTCGTCGTATATTTATGGCGGCCAGAAAAGCCCTGAGTACCTCTCACTTCTTCCCGGATCTGGGCGACATCCGCAAGCTGTGCAAGCTGCGTTACGATGAAGTGGGCCTGAAGGAGCCCCTGCAGGCGTACTACGAAGCCTGTCATGCCCCGGTGCAGAGCCGGGATTATGCCTGGTCGCACATTGCCGTTTATCTGGCGGCGCGGGAAACCGGCTGGACCCTGTTGCGCTCTGAGGCGCAGCGCATGGCTTTCCCGGTGTTTGAGCGCAACTACGACATACTGTGCAACCGGGTGCTGGATGGGGAGGACCTTGAGGCTGCCATCTTCACCGGTATTGAAGACAGTCGTCGTAAAGAAGCCGGCCGTCGCACTGAAGAGATGGCCCGTCAGCAACAAAGAGCTGCGATGGTCACCCAGGGGATCGATCCCGATAACGGGTCATCGGCCCGATCACGACTCAAGGCCATCTTTGAGTGCTGATGGCACCAGTCACAAGGTAAAGCAGTCAGTCAAACCAACACCATGTCCTGATGGGGAATGTTGTCCTCATCGTAAGGCTCCCCCGTCACCTGAAACCCGAGTCCCCGATACAGCTCCATGGCATAGACCTGAGCTGAGAGCATGACCGGCGCATCGGGCCATTGCCGCCGGCAGGTGGCAATGGCCTGATGCATGATGATCCTGGCATAACCTCGGCGGCGATACTTGGCAGCCACCACCACCCGGCCAATGGCTGAATGCCGGTTAAAGCGGACGTCCGGCGCCAGGCAGCGGGTATAAGCAATAACACGGTCGTCTTCTCTGATGTAGAGGTGGCGTGTGGACGCCAGAGTGTCTTTGTTGTCCAGGTCTTGATAGGGGCAATTCTGCTCCACAACAAACACGTCAAGACGCAGCCTGATCAGTTGGTAGAGTGTATCCGCCGACAGCTGATCAAATGCTTTTTCGTATATGTACATGCGACCTCGCAGCATAAGCCCTGAAGCAGCAGCCAGGGCAAAGGGATAATTAATTATTCAATTATTGTCGTGTAACTGGTGTCGGAACGGACTCAATAATCCGCTGAAACGGCGGCAAAGAGTTCAGGATCATCTGGCCGTAACGGGCTGTCACCAGCCGGCGATCCATAATGGTAATTCGTCCGCGATCCTGCTCTGTGCGCAGTAAACGACCACAGGCTTGTATCAGGCGAATGGCGGCATCCGGTACGGTGATCTCCATAAACGGGTTGCGCCCCTGAGCTTCAAGCCACTCCGAGAGGGCGGCTTCCACCGGGTCATCGGGCACGGCAAAGGGGATTTTGGCGATAACCACATGCTCGCAGTAGTGGCCGGGCAGGTCAATCCCTTCGGCCAGGCTGGCCAGTCCGAACAGAATGCTGACTGCGCCATCATCAATGCACTGGCGGTGTTGTTTCAATAGCTCCTGGCGGGAGTAGTCATCTTGTAACAGTATTTTTTCCTGCCATTGGGCATCCAGGCCAAAATGCACATCTTTCATCTGTCGGCGGGAGGAGAACAGCACCAGCACACCCCGCGGGCGTTCATCGACGCCGAACAGCTCTGGCAGCAGTTCAATGATTTCGTCGGTGTGTTCTTGGGCATTGCGCGGGTCGGAGGTCATGGCAGGCACCACCAGGGTGGCGGCCTGGTGGTGCAAAAACGGGCTGGGTACCACTACGCAGCGGGACTCGTTCGGCACACCCGAGCGCATGCGAAAGCGGCCAAAACTGCCCAGGGCGGCCAGCGTGGCGGAGGTGACAATGGCCCCGTAGGCCGGATTCCAGAGCGTTTGCCACAGGGTCATGGCTGACATAATGGGGCTGCTGAATACCTCCAGCTCTTCGCCAAACGGGCCCTCTGACCACTTCAGCCAGCGTGCCCGGGGTGGCTCATCTTCAGGGTCCTTCTGCGTGTAGGTCAGCCACAGCTGAAAATGGCTTTCCAGGCGCACCTGCATGGCTTTGACGTCGGGGTAGAGCTGCTCCGCCTGCCAGCGATCGACGCCGGGCGTGCTGCCGTCCATGGCATCGTCCAGCGCTTTGGCCAGATTTTCCAACATGCTGCTGCACTTGCTGAAACCGGCCTTGAGTTTTTCTGCCTGCTGGCGTAGGGCATCGGGCACAATGCCTTGGGGAAAACGGTAGTAGGCGACCTGCATTTCCCCCTGGGGGGTAAACTGGGTCTTGGGCTCAAAACTGGCAATGCTGTGCAGCATCTGACCGGTATGGCTCAAGTCATTGATCAGGCGCTCAAACTCCGGTTGTACCCGTTCCAGCCGTTCGCCGAGGCTGCCGGGCAGTGACTGCTGGCTCAGTGTCTTGTGCAGATGACGCCCGGCTTTTTCCAGCCAGATGGCGGTGCCGCGCACCCGGGACTGGCAGGTGAAGTGGCCGATGGCTTTGTCGGGCAGGTGGTGGCCTTCGTCAAACACATAAATAGTATCGTGGGGTTCGGGCAAGATGGCACCACCGCCCAGTGCCAGATCGGCCAACACCAGGTCATGGTTGGCCACCACTACATCGGCGTTGTCCAGCTCTGCCCGGGCCTGGTAAAACGGGCAATGACGAAAGTAGCTGCAGCGCCGGCCGCTGCATTGGGCGTGGTCGGTGGTGATGGCGCGCCACTGGTCATCGTCCAGGGCATCGGGCCAGCTGTCCCGGTCGCCGACCCAGGTCGAGGCGGAAAAAGCGTCCAGCATTTTCTGGTACAGCTGACGGGCGCCGTGGTTGTTGGATTGACTAACGTTCTGGTCGGCGAACATATCCATCAATGAGGCGGTGGCTTCTTCCTCTTGCAGCAGGCGATCGAGCTTGCTCAGACAGGCATAGCGACCACGGCCTTTGGCCAGAGTGTAGGAGAACTCCAGCCCGGTTCTGGCAATAATGTCTGGCAGGTCTTTATTGATCACCTGCTCTTGCAGTGTCACGGTGGCCGTGGCAATCACCAGGCGTTTATCCGCTGCCTGGGCCATGACCACCGCCGGCAGCACGTAGCCGACGGTCTTGCCGGTGCCGGTGCCGGCTTCAATCACGGTGACCGATAAGTCACCTATCCGTCGGCCTTCGCAGTCGGTGTCGATGGCGCCAAGCGCCCGGGCAATCTCGGCAATCATCTGCTTCTGCCCCGACCGGGCTGTTAACTGGTTGCTCTCCAGAAAAGCGCTGTAGGCTTTCTGGATGGCTTTTTTTTGCTGTTCTTCAAGCACAATGCCAATCGCTCTGGTCAAATTGCCGGACAGCCGGGGCTGTCGGGCGGTGACTGAATTGTATCGGATTTGCGCGGGCTGCACAGTGGTAGTTGCCACGGCTGCACGGGGTTGCGTCAGTTCACTGCACGCTTTGAGAAAGTCTTGGGCAGCGTTACCATGGCGTGATCATTTTGTTGTCCGAGTCATCCCCATGCCCGAAGACTTATGCCCTTGCGGCTCAGGCAAAACCTTTGGCGAGTGTTGCCGCCCGTTTATCGCTGGCCAGCCTGCGCCTACTGCCGAAACGTTAATGCGTTCACGTTACTGCGCTTACCAACAGAACAATGTGGCTTACCTGGTGGTCACCACGCACCCCGGACAACAGACACACATCCGACAGCAGGGGTTTTACCAGCAGCTTGATGGCACCCATTGGCTCAGGCTGGAAGTTATTGCCACCGAGGCTGGCACTGCTAACGATCAGCGCGGCGTGGTTGAATTCCGTGCCTGGTTTACAGACTCTGAATCGCCCGATGCAGAAAAAGTTCATCACGAACGCTCTTCTTTTACCAAAGTCGACGGCCGCTGGTATTTTGTCTTTGCCGGCGTGCCGCTGATCAATACCGCGACTGTGGGGAGAAATGATCCGTGCCCTTGCGGCAGTGGCAAGAAATACAAGAAGTGCTGCGGTTAGCCAGATCATCGCAAACCTCTGTAGAGGACAATTTCGAGATAAAGCACAAAAGGAGAGGGTGAATGGGATGATCGACAGCAGGTATCCTGCAAGCCCTTTACCTCAAGCAGTAAACTTTTGTGCAACACACCCATTCATTCGCGACACAGCTTAGGGAGGTAGTAAACAGATCCATACCACCGTTCACACTGAGCCTGTCGAAGTGTGCTGCCCGCATCCTTCGACAGGCTCAGGATGAACGTCCTTCGACAGGCTCAGGATGAACGTCCTTCGA
>Ga0126343_10000290_pt1 | contig 18113 bp, 10 predicted proteins | sample Cyp2metagenome_FD_92531 | JGI IMG/M metagenome (GOLD analysis project Ga0126343, IMG submission 92531) | Coral microbial communities from Lord Howe Island, Old Settlement Bay, Australia - Cyphastrea 2 metagenome | ecosystem: Host-associated > Invertebrates > Cnidaria > Coral ...
GAGGGGCACTTATTTGAGTGGGAGCACTAATTCAAGGATTTATAGTATAATTACAGAGTTGGAAACACTTTGGAACTTTGCAAATCTTGCAATGCTTATTTGAAGTGTAAGCACTCTAACTGCTGTTCCAGCTTATACCTTATACCTTATACTTGAATTTTCATTCAATTCTTAAAATGATTGTTATCATGCTTTACTTCTACTACACGTGTGTGACATCCTGATACTGTAAAGATTATGTTTTCTATACTTTAATTCTGCAAATATAGTGTATTATCTGATCTGTTTGTGTAGGAGACTCTTGGCTACAATTTCTCCTCTTGGCGTTTATGTGCTACATTATGGTAGTCAGTATTTCAATGGTTTTAAAGAGAAAGAAAATGTTCTCAGTAAAAGCAGTGTTCAATATGGTTTTTGTTGTTGTGCTCTAGCTCTTGATATCTATTTCAAATATGTAATAGATAATTATTTCTTATAACGTTTTGCCAGAAAAGGAATTCAACCACCTAAGGGGAGTCAATAAACAACCATATTGAGAACATCAAAACCCATCCATCGCATTTGACCAACTTTTTCTTTTACTGTTTTCCACTGCAGTACCAAGAACAACTCTACAACGATCAATTCCCCCTCTCTGGGTATTCAACTGCATTTTCTACATTCATCCAATAGGCCATGTCTGAGTTGCCTTTTGCCTCTATCTCAAAACGAGTCTAAGTGGAAAACCATTCATAGGACTTCGCCTACAGGCTCATTAACTCATTTTTATGTGAAAGGTCTCGCATAAAGACTCGTTTTGAAACAGAAGCAAAAGGTAACATTCATCCATGAGCTGCTCACAGGAGCCTTTGATTTGTACACAGGGGTTTAAAGCTTGTACAATTGGTGAAAACAGTGCTTAAACACGAGAGATTTATCGAGGACTTGGAAGATGACATCCAAGTCACGCCGGGTTTTGGATTTTATTTACGTCCATCCTATTCTTTTATGGCGCACATGCAAAGCCCAGTGAGTGGGCTTGCTAGTTTATTAAGCGAACACGAGCTGGATAACACACCAAGGTCACCTTAGGTGGTTTGACGAGGCCATTGCTCGGTTCGTGGACGGGAATTTCAATCGCCATTTTTTCCGAGGTTTTTATGGTGCCCAGGCCGTTGGCGCAAGCGCGAGCTATGAGATCTCGCACATGCGCAGACGTTATTCAGCCCTGTCGTGGTAATACAAAATTAAGTACGCGCGGAGTCTGGGCTATGAAAACATGGCGTGGGTCGGCAAGTGGCCTTTGCGGCTTACAACCATAAACCGAGAATGACCAAAGAATGACTATGTAAGAGCTGCGATGCTTTTAACATAAACTAAACAGTGAAGGAAAACTTTGAAGTATATCCAGGTGAGTCTTATAGAACTGTTATGGAAATAGACAAGCTTACCCTTCCTTAGTGAGATGACAGTACAAAAGAATCATCGTGGCAACTTCGAACTTGGCAAATTGTCGTCCACAAAATGCTTGGGAATGTTTGAGTAGAGCTAATAAAGAGCAAAATTTCGCTCACATGCTCGAAGTCATTTATCGAACAGAGCGCTTTTTCGCTTGAAAATTCGAAGTCACTTTTCGTTCCAAGTGAACTGTCATTTGAAAATTCGCATAGTAGTGAACAATAGGCTCCAGGAATTATCATGACTTTTCGTTGAAAATTCACTTCCATCGAGAATGCAATATTTTTTCGTCGAAAAGCCAAGAAAAGTCGCGAATTTCGGCGAAATACGTTCGCATTACTTTTGCACAATACTGTAGATCGTTTGAATGTGGGAGTAAAAAACAGTCCCTTAAACTGGGTGTTGCTACTTGGATATTCCCTAAAAGTTGCCTGGCCAAACCTTTGGTGCTTACTCTTTGGATAGCTATTTCTTCTTTCTGTATGATGTCATGAGAAGGTGTCTTATGCATGTCAGTCCATTTCTCTCTCATCGCCATCTTGAAGTTTTTCCGCTGGCTAGCCATTTTGCTGACTACAAATCTGACCATTACCACTCCATTCTCCTTCATCCAAGGCCACCTTTGCACAGTCTGCTGAGATGCTATGGCAGACATGCAGTGTAGGCCATGGACATTTTAATTTTATTTTGTTTTTCAATTAATTTAAAATTTTAAAGGGCTTTCAATTTACTTTTACTTTTACTTTAACTTTATTTCAATTTAGTTTCAAATTTTCTTTTAATTTTTACTTTTCACTTAATTTCAAATTATAGTCATTTTATATTTGTTTTAATTTTACTTTTAAGTGGGTTGGTTTAATATTAATGTACAGTTTTATCTCTTTCTTTTCTCTTTTTGCCTGAAAAATATGGAAAAAAATCGAATGGCACTCATCGGCCACTATACAGAAGCATCTCGGCATATATTACGGTTTTCGGGACACTGCAGACTAATTAACAAACACTCTATGTTGCAACTAAACCTGGAAGGTGACAGAATGAGTAGAATTACATAAGCTGACTATGTAACAGTTTCAATGAAATTAAAGATTCATTTACATCATCAGACATGTTTTGAATGCCACTGAAGACCAAGCAATATCTTACAAGGCTATCTAAAGATCTCTGAAAGTTTTCAAAGTTGAACCAAAGACTTCTGAAAATATCTGAAGTTCACCAAAATTCTTCAAATGTCTCTAGAAATGGCTTCAAGTCTCCTAACAACAATATTTTGATAGTTGACCTGACAGCTTGCAACAACACAAGATTTTAGAGGGCTCATAATTCACAATTAAACTGATGTGATTAATGTAACCTCTCGCGCAAAAACGTTCCTTACGGTTAGCCATTTTAAGACGGATAGCCGTTCATAGGCCATTCAGTAGCCATTCGAACGGTATGGGATACGGTTCGAGCTATCTGTTCAAAAAAATTAGCATCCGTTCAAACAGTACGAGCTATCCGTTCAGAAAAAATCGCATCCGTTCGAATGGTTCAAGCTATCCGTTCCAAAAAAACTTGTCAGCTGTTCAAACGGTTCGAGCTATCTGTTCCAAAAAATTACCATCCGTTTGAACAGTTCAAACTATCCATTCCAAATGATTCGTCAGCCGTTTGAATGGTTTGAGCTATCCGTTCCAAAAAAAAATTATTATTCGTCAACCGTTCGAATGGCTCGAGCTATCTGTTTAAAAGAAAACAAAACAATTATTATACTATTGTTGACGGTTCGAACGGTTCCAGCTACCCAGTCTTAATAAAGTTATTACTGTCAGTGATACGAGCATTGTGGTTTGCCGTACCTAAACAATTCGCCAGCTGTCAAGAAAATCGTCAACTGTTCGAGTTAGCTAGCGCTATCTGTTGCAATAACTATGACAAACTGTTCCCTCATCTGTTTGAAGTTCGAGGATAGCAAGGGTGCATTCCACACAAGCTACGCAAAAGATCTTCCCTGTGGATCTGTACAATACTTTAACATCTTGGAGCCAACTCGGCAGCTCTTCGACGTGAACTTCGCGTGGAATGACCATTGGTTTTGTAACAGTAGCATCGACATCACTAACGCTATGAGCATTAGGTGCATGTAACACTCAGCACTAAAGCTCAAGAATGGTCATTATCCATATATAATGACTTTTCCTAGAATTAGGTATAAAAAGTCGAAATGATAGCCAAATTAAACTGATATTCCGATATTCCCGTCCCCCACGTGCAGCCGCCATTTTGGATGTTTTGAAAATGCTCATCGCCATGGTGATCATGTTGTGGTTCGTGAAGTAAAGCATCGTCCTTCCAAAACTGGCATGCTTGGGAAAATCCAAGAACTCGAGAGCTTTGAGAGGAAAAAAAACTCTGATTCACAGGCTTCAAAGTTAAAGCTCCTTGCATCTTTACGGGGAGTTCATGAAGTTTTCGTTTTGACGATCACACATTATTTTTTAGTAATCTAAGTTGGTGATGGTCTCCTGACAAAACTAGAGATTAGCTACGGGCGAAAAAGCTCACAGGTTAAAAGTCTATTGAAATTAAAATTAGGGATTTGAAAAAAGAGCAAGTTTATCCATTGTCAACTTTATGCATGCTGACAGAAGGAGCTGCCTGAAGCACAAGTTGACGAATGTCGCAAAACATTATGCAGTTGAAAACAAGTGTACTTATCTAGAACTAATAATTTATACTTTTGGTTGTTTCGATCCGCTGTTAACGCAGCCAATTTTGAACAAATAATATTTTATTCAAGTCGAAAAAGTGCAACAAAGAAAATTCTTCTATTCAATTAAGGCGGAGAGATTTCGATCCGCTCATTACAAATGCAAACACAAACTTCTGCGAATCATTCATATGCTAAGTAGACTCTTGATTTGCCCAAAGAGAACTGTAGGATTTTGATCCGCGGGATGCTGTGAAATATTATCAAAGCACTCCAAGTGGCGTAAACGATTTACTCTTACAGCTGCGCTTTTTAGTACTTTTCATCAGTTTTTATTACGTACGATCGAGGTTATGATTACTTTGTCATTCCAACATGCTCAGACAGTTATGCAGAAGGACCAGCCAACGTCCATCGAATGCGTTGTTTTACTTTCCTAAAGAGAAGTTAACCGGGATAGCACCAAGGCATAAAATCACTGAAAAAGACCTGGATTTCAGCGTAGGAATCGCAGTAACTGTCAATTGGGAGGGAAAATTAGTTGGGGCGGAGATCCTTGCATTAGATGGTAAGTCTGGCTTTTTCAATTTCAGTCAGTTACGTTCAATGCAATGTTGAACAAATGTTTATACCGAGATATCGTTTACTTTTACTGTGAAGTTCCAGGGTCAAGTGAACAATGTAAATTGATTTTACTTATTACCATCACTTACGCACATACAATTTCCCTTAAAGATGACGTGAACATCCTAAGCGAGTGGCAGGCCCAACACCTACCTGCCCCTGTGAGAACAGAGTCGGTGGACGACGAATAGAATACTAGGCTAGCCATCGAACCTCAAAAAACACAAGTGACGGGTCCCGAAAAGGTTAGTTTAGCAACGGGTTTTAACTGTACATATATGCGGCCTTACAGCGTACAAACGGAGAGGACAGAAAAAAATTAGTTATATTACTTTAAAACGACTTGGCGTAAGCTGTCAGTTAACAACAATGGCGGTTTTACTGTTGTTACTTGAAATGCGCGTCGCGTGCAGTGTACTAACGGAAAGGATAGCGGGGAATGACGAGTTCTTTTACTTTAAAATGACTTTTAGATGCGACTGTTTGTGACAGACGAGGGTGGTTTACAGTCACTTTGTTCCATGGCCACTTCTTTCCATCAAAAGAGTCACTTCCTTCCACCAATTAGTCACTTTGTTTCAAAGAATAGTCACTTCGTTCCAAAGGTAAACTACGCTATTAAACTGTTATTCTGAATAAATTTTTCGGAAAATTCGAAGTTAACGAATGCTCGGTCTGTTTTGAATCTTCGTTTACGAATGAGTTACCCCGCATCATAATTTGGCATCGATCAATGAACCAAGACTTTGAACGGGCATGGAACTCAAGCTGCTGATCGGAGGTGAAAACTAGGTATCTCGACAAATTCTAAGTCCTGGGGATCTTTCTGGTCTGATGCGAAGATTTCAACACTTTCATTAGGATATTTCTCCAAGTTTACTATTGTAAGTAAACTAGAAGTTTGTATCGAATTGACTTTAGATGTGTATGGAATCGACTATAGAATTACTGATGTGACTAAAGGATGGAACGAAGTGATTTGGAACGAGACCACGGAACGAAGTAACCACTGAAACAAACTGAGAAAATTAGTATTTTTTATACACAACACCTCCATCATTCAGTTTTGAGGTATGGTCCTGGCATAACTAAAGGGCAATAAAGTCATTTTTTAGCTCAGAATTTTACTGAAGTCTCAAATCTCGACTTAGACTCTAATATATTGCCACTTTATTTTATGTCTCAGTCTGATCAAGTGCGAAGTACAGAGGACAAAGTCGATCCTCCCTTCTAGTTGCCAGAATAGTAGCATGGATAACTTTTTTCATTTTTTCTCCCGGAGCGTTAAGCATACTGAGCCAGTGAAATATATTTTCCTTTAATCTATGCTTGGTTTACTATTGCAGCAGCTAGAGAAAATACAGGACAGCATGGCGACAATGACGGACAGCACGACCACAAGCTCTGCTGTTTTAAACCTGGAAAGACGACTTACAGTGCTATAGGGACAGGCTGCTGAAAATCAGTACATGTATAACTTGGTGAGAAATTTATGATAAATTGATAGGTTGCTGCTAAAGACACCTCAAGAATGAGGTCACCGTATGAACTAAAAAGAAAATTGCTGTCACTACGCCGTCTTTTTTTATACAGTAAATGGACGATTTTAGACTTTCGGATTGGAGTCTATGCTTTCAATCGCAAATGTTTGAACTCTACCTCCTTTTTTGTTACCTTTCCCTTTAACGATTCGATGGGAATAAGATATTTAATCATGAAAATACGGTTGTTTCGTGATCACTGGGGTAATTTACGTTTTCAAGCCCTAGTATGATGAAGTTTTGCTTTCTTTCTTTACCAGCTTAACGTGTGTGATACAACCCCAGTGGAGGAAGCCGTCAGGGAAATCCCTGACCACCATCAGCTACAATACCCTGGATGCACTTCGTGAGGAAGACGAAAGTGCCCCACAACAATCTGTTGCAAGACATGCTTCCCAGGAAGTCGGAGAAGAGTTAATAAGTACATGCGTCACGCCGACCAGGATAAAGACTATCCAGAACGTCCTCTCCAAGCCAGACACCGAACGACACTTATGCGCCTTAAAACTCCTACCCCACTTTTTCAGTAAAGAGGAACAACCTCGTTCCCAGGGTCTCTCTTCTCTGCCTCCCTTGGTCGTTGGAAGAAAGACCCTGGTTGCGGCTGGTCATGTTACCACCCAGAATCTGGGTGGCAAAAAAATCTGTTGTGTGGGAGGGGTGGCAGAGTGTTTTGTTTGGTTGATGTGACAGACTTTGTGGGTTTCAAATCCTCTAGCAGTTGCTAAAAACTACTTGCTCTATCGGGGTTCGAAGTCAAATTTGCCGATGAAGAATGTTTCACGATTTCTTCCGTCTTCAGAATAGAAGACTTTCGATCACAAAGAAATTCGGCAGCCGAATGGAGCAGAAACTTTTTGACGGTTAGCAAATGCAAAAGGTCACGTACGGGATCGAAGTGAAACCTTGAATCTTTGAATTCGGAGGTAATTTATTTTCTTCTTTGTGCGATTTTTTGAATGTTGAAAGTATTTCTGTTGTACGGTTGATCAGCCGAGTATTCTGACTTACATTTTATTTACCGCAATGCAAATTGATTTACAGTTTTGTTTTGTTGACATATAAGCTGCACACCTATGTTTCATCTGCATCAGGTTTAAACAAGTTTATATTTAGACAGATGTTGATACAAGGTTCCTTGGCGTAGTCAAGAAATATATTTGGCAAAGTGGTTAATAAAACGTCGTTTATTTAGTGAACAATGTGCTGCGAGGCTAATTCAGGTACGCAATATGAACCAGTGACTGCAGCGAAACAGTTTTACTTCTAATAGCAAATAGACCGGCTGGAATATAAAGCAGAGAAGGGTGTTTGACAAGGAATCAACAAACTCTCCAGTTATGGATAAACTTTGGCTATGTAGCTGGCCACATAGCCGCTTTAATAATCCTTACCATTTAATTACAAACAAATGAATTAAGCCCTACACAGCAAAGGTGAGGGTCAAAATCCGCAACAAATAGCCAAAGGTACATGTGGCTAGGCTAAGGGTGGGGGGAGTGGGTAAAACAAAGTAGGATATGATCCCTCTATGCAGTCGAGTCCAAAACCACATGGGATGGACAAACTGTCTAGAGGGTTCAAATAATGTTCCAATACATTGCACCCCCTATTGGAATGCCCTGGCCAGCATAGCGAGTCAAGTTTAAATATTAACTGAGGGACAGAATAAAATTTTTATTGTCTGGCCAATAATTCCATTTTGTGTGCAGAAATGTTATTTTGCCGCATGATTCGGTATTGATATATTTATAGTTGTGGAAAGCTGCAAGATATAATGCAAGTGAAACTCCTCCTGAGTTTAGTGTCGAAAAGTTTGGACATTTGCGAATGCAAACGTGAATAGGTTATTGTTTACATGCGAGACTAGCGTATCTAAAAGACAGTAATGCTGCGGAACATTCTGTTGATAGTGACATAGCTCAAAGCAGTGATTCATCTATCTGTGCATTTCAAGACTTAACATTAACCTTTATTTCTTAAAGCACTGTCAAGTCGTGGGGAATCTGTCCTTGTATGCATCAACTTCATGTGTGATGACACATCGATGGCGAGTTGTGACAAGGGATCGTGACAAAAAATCACACTATAATCTGAATTATGATTCACATCGACCTCTCTTTTACCAGATCGCGATAATTTTCGAGAAATGCAGCTTTCAAAGCGACCAGCATCCGTGGCTGTGATTTTGTGTGCCAAGGAGCAAATAGTCATGCTGTTTGCCCCACGCTGATTGCATTATTCTTTAGCATCATGCAATCAGCGCGGAGTAACAGCGGATGAGCTTTCAGAATGTCACAAACGGTATTAAAAGTCGAACGGTAAGTTTGATAACGTAAAGCGATTTTCAAGGAGCATTTAAATATATAACAAGCAGTTTCGTCAGTTTAACAGAGGAGCATTTCAGTGAACATCAAAACAGCGTGGCACAAAATATTATATTGTCATAAATCAATTGTGTCGTGATGCGGTCAGGGGAGAAATACTGTGATTTTACTCGTCAATGACAGGTTTTGAGTGAACAGTCGACCTCAGTACGTTTAATTTTAAACAGAAATTTATTTTAAGCCCATTAGCCTTTGGCAAAGTACTCTAATCTAATAGCTCATGTTGACTCAGTTATCTACAGTACTTCCTAAATGACGAAAAAAACATCTTCCACATAAACTTCACTTGCAGCACTTAACTTTCCAATGGAAACTACTAGTTTAAATCTAATATCCCTAGGATCACACAAATCTCAAAACTTTAAGAAACATCGCTAACAATAAGCTGAAAAAGGGTTTTTAAAGTTCGCGATGCTGGTGCAACCAGATCTTCTGTTCCGGGCTTACAGAACTGCCTGATTTCACGGTGTAGATACATGTACTGTTTGCATCGTTGGGTCAACCCAGCTGGATTGACTTTGGCTGGAAGCCATGAGGCCAGAGGAAGAATTGTGCGGTTCTTTAACAGCATCAGTGACTGCCAGGCTCGTCTCTAGCAAAGCGAAAGTGTTGAGAGCTCTTGATATTTGGTAGCTTTCTAAAGAATTGTTCAAGATAAGAAGAACAGTTGTACTCTGGGACGATAACTGTTCTGTCGTGTGTCCCAACCAGTTCTGCTTTGTTGATCCCACTGCTTAATGATTCTACCATACTGCCAAATTCATAGATAGATGATATTTAGTTCAGTTTGTACAAACACTTGATGATGCTAAAACATTGATCAAGGCCGAACTTGGTGTGTCCCGCAATCAGAAAAGAGTGTCTGACGGAATGATGGAGTTGGAGAAGTACCAAATAAAATAAGTACCAAATAAAATAATTAACCACGCAGCCATGGGCTAAGCGCGGTTCTTGATCTACCCGTTTTTTTTTTTTGTCGTGTCTGTCACCAGACGCAGACTTCCAAACTTCCTCTCGGCCTAATGTTGAATCACGCAAATGCAGACGCAGACCTCCAAACTTCCTCTCGGCCAAATGTTGAATCACGCAACCTGTGATGTTAAGTGGCCAAAAGCTTTTGAAACATTGTGTTACGGATATTATTTTCTTTATTTTGTGTAAAATATATTTTGTTTGGTTTTATGAAAGCTTTTGATTCGAAGGGAATAATACATGACCGCAATACTTTAAGATAGGCGTGAAGATGTTTATTGTTAAACTTTCAGCAAAATCGACCAAAAGCAGACTTACATTTGATACTTAGGTCAAGTAGGGTCAACTGCTTGAGTAAGTAACATTTTGGTCTTAAAAATCCAGAATTATTGCCTGAGTGCCAAAAATGGGAACATTTTCGAACTTTTCTTAGGTGATTTAGACGAAAAAATGACCTCGACGGGCTACACAGGACAACGAAACAAAAACAGACCGTGACAGTGCAATAAGTAGATAATTATTTGTTCACCGTGGCCTTCATCACGTACAAGTTAACAAAGCTTACTTCTGGATAATTCAGCCAAAGAAACCTAACCTGGTTCCAGATTACTTTCGTTGTACTTAAAAATGTTCTGACTTCCATCTCCGAAGGATTTGGCCCCAATTTTTGAGGAAATTAACATTTCACGGCAACCTCCATCACAGTGTCTTGCATACTAATAAGCTAACTTGACGAAACTCTCCCGAGGGGGGGCTCCCACTGTCCAAGTTTGGTGAGAATCGGATGTAACGCTGGTTTTCTGTCACGAAGTAGACCGAAGTAAGATTTTGTCTTAAAACTCCAGAATTATTGCCTAGCGCTTGTCAAAAACAATCAAGCAATCTCACCTCAGCACATATCCAATTTTTATATTCGTCTGAAAGGTTAATGAAATGACCTGTTCCGGGTATCACACTAAATTCAGGCTATGCAAAGAATGTAAAGTGATATATTACCGTCTCCGAAGCGATATATCACTTTCGTGTTAACAGCTACCACACATCGGCAGAAATAAAATCTATTCCTTTCCAATCCAGCCTTGTAATTTTTTTTTATAGCGCGGTTTTAAGATCATCAGATCTTCTTGTTGTTTTTGTTCTGACTCGAACAGTTATTGGCATGGAGATGAACAGATGTCTCTCCAAGTCCATGATGTTCAAAATAATGGTGGACATAGCTAGTAGTTGCGTTTGCTCCCTCTCTGGCTCGCTGGCTTCATCAACCAGGAAGTTTACCTGCCGAGGGATTGCCTTGCACGTTACACCAAAAATTGCACATTTACGCGGCATCTTGGAAGTAAATTGGTCCTGGCTGCATCGGATTACTTGGAATATGTATCAAAAGAGTAGTGCACTGTAATTGGCAGTGAACACGCCTCATAGCTTTCATCAAGGTTTATCTGGTCTTCCATCGTTTCAAAACTGCACTTTGACTCTTCGCAAACCTTTCTGTAAAGTTCCCTTTCTGACTGAACTGAATTTAAGTACTGTTGTTGTGCCTGAACACAGTCAGATTTTCCTGCCTCTGGAAGGTAGGCTGCTCAAAGGACACTTCGAAGTATTCTGCTGACAGGTGAAACATAAGTCCGTCATCGGCTTGGTTACGACAACGTTCGGATGAAATTCCTTCCACAACTCAATGAATTTCGTGTAACACACAGCTTGCTTGTTTGAGTCTTCACAGGCTCTTCTGAAAGTCTTCCACACGCTCATTTTGGTGTCACATGATGACAGTAGCTTGTTGTCGTTGTTTTTATAACCTGGAATCCTTCCTGGAAGCAGTACCGCATTCTCATCTACGTAGTTGCTCAAAAAGTTCTGTACGTCCTCAGAAACAGTTTGTGGTAGCGTGTTGTGTGGCAGCCTCTTGCTGTTTCCGTGTGTCCAAACAGAAATTCAATGATTTTGACAATGATCCAAAAGCCTCTAGAACTGGGACTTACTAATGCCATAAAGGTTCAGAAACATGTCCTTACATAAGGGCCTTGACTGATACAGGAAGGCAAATGGTGGGTTTCTTTTTCTTTTTTGTCCGGTTTCTTCAATCGCGGTAAAATCTTGAATATTTGCAAGCACAACAAAGTCCAGTTCTGTGTGAGTCTGTTCCAAGCAGTTGTATAAATTATTGAGAATAGTTTCCTGCGCGAATTGGCTTGAACATTGAATTCCCGACAGTCCGTGACTACATCCGCACCCATCTTGAATTGCGTTAAACCTTCCATTTCGTTTGTGTGAAAATTATAAGTTGGATGTGATGTTGACAGTACTGTAAGTTTATCAAGCTGTTACCGAGGCAATGCATTTTCGTAGAGCTGCTAATGATCAGTGGTGTGTGAAATCATGCGGAACTCTAGGAATCACGTTTCATGCGTGCGACATCTGGAGGTCACGTACGATTTCCAAAAAAACAAAAAAAAAATATCGCAGTTGCTTATGCGGATATAATATCGATGCCTATGTTTGCAACTTGTAATTAAGTAAGATGGCACGAATTATTTGTTCATGAGAAATTGCGAATCGACAATTTGGAGAAAAGGAATGTTTTTTGGCGGCGAGTTGTGACTGACTTCTATGAGAATTTCTCACGGAAGCAGAACTTTGGTTTTCATTGTTGAGCGACGCCTATAATTATATCATCGATACCTATGTTTGCAACGTGTAGACCTAAGGTGGAACACAGTATTTTGCTCGTGAAAATCGTGAATTGGTATTTTGAAAGACGAAAATAGGCGGCGCCAGTTCTGAAGTTTTGACAGCGCACAGTTCTGGGTTCACAAGTCTGGGAGAAGTTTTTGCTCATGTAGAATTGCCACAACTCGACCTCATGGATTTTAGAACAGAATATGTTATATTTGGCAGCTGCCGTTTTAAAGGTCACGAAGCCACCTAGCGAGCAATGAAGCCGCCGAGCGAGCGACGAAGTCGCGAGAGGTCAGACGAAGGACTTTGTAAAAAATCTATTGTTCATGGTTATTACTGTAACAAAATTAATGTCTGCATCTGGCTAGTGAATCAAACCTCATCAGTAGCCACTGAGCTGAAAAGTCAGTCTTGAACCCTGTCAAGAGTTCGATAAAACGAATAATATTTCTCAGTGCAAATGCTGCTAGATGTGACAGTACCACCACTCATTCTAAATATGCTAATTACTTTGTACTCTGAAAGCGGCTTCGCAAAAGAAGCGTTATTTGTGTCAGAAGTGTCTGTTGTCAATTCCTATACACCCATCGAACATCTCTTGGTTTGAACGGCTGATATATTTATTTGCTACACATGGCAAATCGGAGCTGTCTAACTCTGATGAACGTGGCAAATCAACACGTCGTGGAATATCTGTGTTTATCATTATTGTTTGCTTGTGTCAACATCCGTTCAGCAGTTCAACCGATCTGTTTGGAACAGGTTGTCTAGCCGTTTCTTATCCGTTTGCTAGCTGTGCGTTCGGCCTTTCGAACAGATACCGTAAGGAACGTTTTTGCGTGAGAGGTTATTTTGTTCTGGAAGTGCTTCGTCAATTTTTCTTACTTTAAGTAAAATCGCAAAACCAATTATCCTGATTTAATTACATGTAATGTCATGAATGATTGTGAAATAATTGAGGTTTTTGTGCAGTTTCCTATACTGATCCATGAGTGTATAAGCATTTATTGTTTAGACTGTTGTATTATATACAGATTATATCATAATATCAGGGTTTCTGGTAGGTCACGAAAAAAAAAAGTCAAATTTCGCGGAATTTTCAGGGACAAATTCGCGGAAAAAACGGCCCATTTCGCGGCAATTTCGCGAGGATTTTCGAGGCCAGTTTCGCTGGGAAATGATTGCAAAAGAACGGCTGATTTCATGAAACCTTCCTGGGGAAATTTCGCTGGAAAGCGATTATTTTTGGGCTGATTTGAGGAACGTTTTTAATGAAACTAGACGCTCTTACAGCATTTACTCAGGCTTCATGCCGTGCAATATAAAATCGCACTTCACAAGTAAGCTTATTGGACATAATAAAAACAAATAAAAGAATCAGGATATTGAAAACACATTCCAAGTTGCTTCGTCGAGTATCTTCTTTATCCAATTGCATGTTGTTTGCCCCACCTTTGGAATTCTGTTTACGATGATTCTTCATTTTTTTAACATCTGAGGCACACTTCTCAGCATTATAGTTTGTTTTTCAAGTCGGTAGTCACAGTGTTTTTGTAGCATGAACTCATATATGGCATATTTGTTCTCTCATGAGAACGGGCATGAACTTTGCTCATTAAGCAGGTTTTCAGGCATTATCAGTCGTGGACTGAACCGTTCAGAAGAAGATCGTCATCTTTGTAGGTGAGGTTCACAAAATGCAGCATTCCTCATGACGAGCGAGAAAACGATAAATCTCATCCCCAGTTTCTATGGTCTGCGCTAGGAATGCCTGTGACAAAATCTTTTTACTTCGGGGAATCTTCCCAGTTTTTCGCAACATTAATCTAAGAATGCCTGGTAGTTTTGGGATATTGTTTACTCGCTGAAGTAACTGAGTTTCAATGTAAATTAGCAAGTTTACAGCAAGTAAGCAGCCCCAACAGCCAAGACAACATTTAAAGATGTTGTGCCGACATGTATTTGGTAAGATTCCTAGCGAATTTCGCCGCGTTTCGCGTGTTTTTGTGAATTTTGTGGGATTTAGGGGATTTACTTGAAATTCACGGCTCCACGAGCGCGCGAAATATCAGAAGCCCTGTAATATTGAATTCCAGTAGTACACATGTTTCTGCATTCCATTGAAAATTATAAATGGAGTAGATCTCCAACTGAGGTGTGTTACATGAATTTCTCCTACAATATGAAGTAATAAAAGACACTGCTGTACCGGTACCAGTATATTTTTATTTGTTTCCAGAACAGAGATGATGGTCGCCCAACATACAATGTAATTGATGTGTGGGAAAGAAACATCACTGGTGCCGGAGTGGTTGTTGCTGTTGTAGATGAGGGACTTGATCCAGAACATCCTGAGCTTAAAGCTAACTATGTAAGCTAAACTAGTCTACGTACATGTATTACATTTTTGTGAAGGGCATAGTGTTGCTGAAACACGCAGATTGTAGTGCAGACAGCAAACTAGTAGCAATCATGGTGTTCAAATTCATGAACTGCAGGGCTCAAAGTTAATGACCAACTGGTCGCACATGCGACTAGATTTTTGGCTGTGCACCTAAAAAATCATTTGTGGTCGCAACACCTGCCTTAAAAGCCAAAGTGCTGCCCGACTTCCCTTGTGCTTACTTGCCTGACCATATTAACAAACTCCGACTATTAACGACTCTGATTGATAAATATGAACATAGATATAAGACAACCAGACACAAAATAATAAGTCGCACCATTTTCCTTTCATTGGTGTGTGTTCTATTCATCATCTTTAAGCCTAATTTCGCGAGCAGTGGCCTCATGGTTAGTGCGCTCGTCTCTGGATCAAGCAGTCCAGGTTCAAGCCCTAGCCGAGGACATTGCGTTGTGTTCTTGGGCAAGACACTTAACTCTCACAGTGCCTCTCTCCACCCAGGAGTAAAAATGGGTACTGCCAAATTTAATGCTGGGGGGTAACCCTGTGATGGACTAACATCCCATTCAGGGGGGAATAGAAATACTCCTAGTCGCTTCATGCTACAGAAACCAGGATAAGCTCCAGCCTAATGGGCCGCTTGGCTCGTATGCAGACTTTACTTTTTTTATAGCACAGCCAGACACAAAATAATGAAGTTGCACATTTTCCTTTCATCGGTGTGTGTTCTATTTGTCATCTTTAAGCCTAATATCCTGGTGGATTCTCTGAACTTGAACATTCATTTCTTCTCAACGTTCTGTGTTGTAAACAACTCCGCTGACATATGCAAATGAGGGAATAAAGCAGAAAGATAGATAGACAGACAGACAGATAGATAATCTTTATCTATCCACGGACAATTCAGCTGTAAAATACATCAGTATCAACATGCACTAAGTGGATAAGACACTATTATAAAAACTATTCTTAAAACCTAGCCCTAACTAAATATGCTCTCCACGAATGCCGTGCCTCAACATATTTAATTAAACACTTAAAGGAGCTGCGTCATGACCCGCGCATGTTCAGATTTTGCACCACGCCGTTACGATTCACAAGTCGCCGCCTTATTGAATTTTTCGAGGTGCAAGGATTTTGCATGGTAATAGTCATACTTTGCCTACGTTTTGAGGTTTTTTTCTTGTTTTAGTTTAGTATATTTTATAAGTACGATTTTAGTTGAAGAGAGACAAAATTAATACGAAATGACGGACGCTGAGGAGGCAAGGGAACCCGCAGTGGTGAGTTTCTTTCGATGGTGATTAGCTGTTGTGTAAATTTTCGTTCTTTTGAGGCATTTTCTGTGGCGGATCGGTCCTTTCTCACGTCTGCTATTTCATTTCTTTTGGAAAATTGCATGTCCTGTTCATGCAAGAGTACTTGCTCCACAAAAGACCGCAGGAGTCACATGTGGCACTGACTGCACATGCGGATTGACGGCGAAACCATGTCGAAATCAGGTTAGATTGCTTTAATTTGTGTACTTCATTTTGAAATGGCTCACGAGAGACGAATGGTATCACTATATTATGCTCGCTTTCTTTTTCTTTCGGAACTTTGTTCACTTTTATAAGTGAGCTTGCTTCGCATGGGCCAGATGCAAATAAGTCGCCTTTTGTTATGCATGCATCATGCGCGTGTTTAGCTTTTCGAACGTTTTCATTTCATTTAGATGATCCTAGTGTGCTGGAAGGCTTTATTTAGAAGAAAATGTCATACAGTTGTTTCGTAAGTGAATTGATTATCTTTTATTCTTAGCCTAGTGGAAGTATAGCTACACCTTCGGCAAGACCTCAGAGAAGACCCCATCCTTATCAGGCTGAAGACAGGCCAAGTGAAGAGGAAGAACGAATAGACCAGAAAATGTTAGAAGTTCACTATATATTTTATGCAAACGTTTGTTCCAAAGGCTTGTTCAAGTTTCAATCCCTTGCCTAAGTAAATGTCCACCAAGTGATAAGTTTTTCAGTGTTGCAGGACATTGAAGTCCTGTAATAAAGCTATTGAATCAAACTAAGGAAATGACCAAAACCATTATAGGTCTTAGTTTTCATTATCTCTACTTCTTCCTCATATGTCCTTTCAGGAATTTGTCCAAACACTCGACCAAGCAATGGTATTGAGGTTGTGTATCAGGAGTTTGCGCAGGGGGTTAGGCAGCATGGATTACATCCATGGCCTCTTAATCATGGAGGATGACCTCGATGATGAAATTAGACCAAATGAAAGAAGTCTTTCAACCACCCCTGGCACTCCGACGGAGGAACCAATGGCTTACACATCAGATGCAGCTACACCAGATCCTGGCCCTCCCCCCGGCAACACAGCAGCATTGCCCTGGTGCAAGTGTGGGGTATGCCAAATAATGGCCTAAATAGAAAATAAGTGTTGTGCACAGCGCAGGTGTGTGACTACTCACAGCAGATTTTCTAAGCTCTGTCTAGATCCTGATGTCCTCCAGCTAGCCATCAGAAATAGGGGGGACATCAGGAATGACCGTGACGACAACAGCACCTGTGCCTTTAGCAAGGCAGCATATGGGCAGTATGTTTTAGATCGATATGGGCATTTAGGTAAGGGAAATCGAAAGATCTGTTCTTCCTGCATGGTGACGGTGATACGTCGCCACTACTCATCACAAACCGGTGTTTATATGGGTTTCAGGGCTGATTAAGCCACTGTAAAATTCTAGAATTTAGCACACTATGAAACAGTAAATTTCCCTGTTGATTTGTTCAGTAATAGAATTTTGTTTTGTTTTATCAGCCCTAATCCCATTTAAACCTCAGTTTGTAAGGGTCTTTGCTGTCAAGTTATTGCAAAGCTATAGAATGTGGTTTTGAGAATGTTTTAAAGGACTTTCCTCCTTCAGAAAGGCTCTCAAAAAGAAATTATTAGTATAATAGTTGATGCTGCGTTTGTTTTGTTCATTTCATTCGATTCATCTATAATAGTGGATGCTGTGTTTGTGTTGTTCATTTCATTCAATTCTTATTGACATGTAGTTTTCACATTGTTCCAGTGTGAGTTTTTGTTAGTTATGCTGAAATTACAGCAGCAGGATATCGATGTAGTGTAATAAAGCTACATTACATAAATCAGAATACAAAATTTCACTAACCACTTGTTCAGGTATTGTTTACTCTTGCACCCTCAAACAAGGCCAATGCCTCTTCTTTGAATTTTACAGGACCTGTATACTGGAACACAGAAATAGACAAATAAGTTCCAGGTTTCAATTTAAACGAATCTCCCCCCCCCCCCCCCCCTTTAAAATTTTCCCACCCACACATCTATCACTTTTATATAAAAATTATCACAATATGGAGATTAAA
>Ga0126343_10000291_pt1 | contig 18111 bp, 14 predicted proteins | sample Cyp2metagenome_FD_92531 | JGI IMG/M metagenome (GOLD analysis project Ga0126343, IMG submission 92531) | Coral microbial communities from Lord Howe Island, Old Settlement Bay, Australia - Cyphastrea 2 metagenome | ecosystem: Host-associated > Invertebrates > Cnidaria > Coral ...
AAGCAGGCTGCGTTGCTGGCTGGTTGGTGTTTGCTTCTGGTGGTTCCGGGATTACAACCCCCACCAGGTCCTGCGCCGCCGTTGTTATAGGGCCTGGCGGTGCTGGCTGAGGTGCAGGAGGCGTTATTCTGGATTGACTTGCCGCTGCTCCTGGCAACCCTCGAATCTGTGGCGCAGCAGGTAAACGTATTGTTGCACTTTGGCTAATGATTGAGGTTGCGCGCCTACCATTTTGGATCGCGCCCCGAAGAACCACAGGCAGAGTACCGGACGCCCCTCGTAATGCAGCTAAAGATGGAATCCTGATCATGGTTCACAGGTCTCTTGACAGGAGCCAGAGGGGCTCTTTTGTGAGCAACAAGCTGGGATTTGGTCTTTCTTTTTGTTGAACTCTGTCTGCACAAACGCCATAACTAGCCAAAACCCATGCTGTCACTTATCGGATTTCGCCAGCACCTGTTTCAAGGTGGTGGTTTTACGCATTTATCGAAATGGCGTGATAAGTAATGTCTTATTAAAAACTGGAATACTTAAAAAATTAATCAAGCCTAGCACGGAAAAACTGCTCATTATATTGCCTTAAATCGCAATACAATCTGGTTAACTACGACTACCAAAAAAACACTGCCCATGCTCAGTAAAATCTGAAACTTCTTCGAACTTTGCGCTGCCTTAGATTTTGTAAGTGTGCGTGTATTTGTTTGGCAAAAAACTCAAAAAGCCCAATATTTTTTGGGGAAGGTGTCCGTGCACGCGACAGATTGATCTTGCCGGATTTGTTGAAAATACAAGCAGGGCCATGGGTTTCTGTTTTATATTTGACCACTAACAATGGTATTCAATTTTTTTGGAAAAATATTTTTCTGGTAAAAAATGGCTTTACTGTAATTTTCCCAATTAAATTACCCTGCTGACATTTATCTTAAATGTTGTTATTTATTAAAGGCTGTCTGTTTTATTGGTAAGAAAATTCTCAGGTTTTGTTTTTGAGTGGGCTGAAAAACAGGCAAGGTAAGTGTTTTTGGTGGAGCTTGTGTTGGACAGGGGCTTTATCCTAAATAAAAAAACAGACGTTTAATACCTTTATTTTGCACCTGAATATCACTGCATGATTGCTGCGGTTTTATAAGAACAAAGGCGTATTTTAATAAGCGGCCAACCACTTCATGATTTAACGGCGTTCCCAAAATCTCTTCGAGAGTTAAGAAATAATCTCCCGCGAATGAGCAGAGAAGGAGTGAACGATGAAGCCGCTTAAATTAAATGAAATTACTGCTGCGATTTTGTTGGCATCATGGATGGTGCCCATAGCATCGGCTGAAACTCTCATATTTACTGGCAATTCTGCAATTGATCCACAACTGCGAAATATTATTTTTCCAGTGGCGCCAGCGGTGGCTAACTCCCTGGCACCTAATGAGTTGAGCAACAATATGGTGACCGTTTCTGGCGGCACCATCGGTGGTAATGTTTTTGGTGGTGTGCATCAACTGGCCACACCCGCTGTATTGCAAGATGTGATGGGGAACATGGTTGCTGTCAGCGGAGGCTCCATCGGTGGTGATCTTTTTGGTGGTGCCACCGTTGCCGGCGATGTTACTGGCAACCAGGTTGACATCACCGGCGGAACCATTGCCGGGCGCGTGTTCGGTGGCCGGACGCAAAGTGGCGAGGCTGCTGAGAATACGGTCACCATCGCCCCAACCACCGGTTCAATTGATCTTGTCGCAGTCATCGGCGGCTGGGCAGCGGCCATGGATGACCGTGCTGCGCAAAATGAGGTTACTCTAAACCGTGGTGCCAACATTGTGGTGAACAATAACTCAGAGGGTCGTGCTGTTGGTGGCTGGTCCGAGGGCGATGCTTCACTCAACCGCCTCACCATTAATGAAGGCGCAAGGGTAGACATCACACTCACAGCCAATGCTGGCACAGACCGGATTGTTGGCGGATATGCCAGAGAAGGCAACGCCACCAACAATACGCTGGCGATTACCGGTGGCAGTGCTTCGTTGTTACTGATTGACCCTGCCGATGCAGACGCCACAGCGCAACCTTCACCCCTGGCACCCATTGCCGGCGGCTGGGGCAGGTTATCGGCTAACCAAAACTCACTCACTATCAGTGGCAACAGCGCGGTAACCGGTTTCAGTGCTGGTGGGGCGTCCGATGGCACTGCTTTGGGCAATCTGGTAACCGTGACTGGTGGCACCATCAGCACCAACAGAGGCGCTGCTGCTGATCCAAACCAAACGGCTCTGGCTGGCGGTTTTAATAACGGACAACTGCTGACGGATTTACTGTCACCAAGTACCGTCAGTTTCAATACCGTTGACTTGTCCGGTATGACAAACGTCACTGGTAAGGTACACGGTGGTCTCTCTCTGGGGGCGACCATTGTCGAGAATAACACCCTTTCCGTTAATCTGGCCGAGACCGGTGCTGGCATAAATGGCGACGTTTATGGCGGTACGTTTGAGGGTATGGCCTCAAGAATTACCCCCATTGATGGGCTCAGAATCAATACCAACACGCTGGAACTGAATGCCGGCAGCGTTAATGGTGATGCTTTTGGCGGCAAGATTCTTAGCCAGGGGGTAGGCGTCAGTAACAGTACGGTGAGTGAAAACTTCGTCACCCTCGACGGTGCCAGAGTCACTGGCAGCGTTTATGGCGGTTACGTCACCCATGCCGGAACGGCGGATACCGGGGCGGTGGTTACCGGACTCAACGTGACCAATAACGCCGTGATGCTCACCGGTGGTGAGGTGATCAGGCCAGCAAATCCCACAACGCCCCAGCCGTTTCCCGGCAGTATTTACGGCGGGAATATCACCACACCGGGAATGGCGATCCGCAACAGTACCATTTCTGGCAACAGCGTCCTGGTGGATGGGGGAACCATAACGAGCGGTAACGCTTATGCCGGTTTTGTTCAGTCGGGTGTTGGTATCAGCAACACGGCTCTGACTGGCAATATGGCGCAAGTGGACAGTGGCACCGTCAACGGTAATGTCTATGGCAGTTTTGCCCTGCTGACCGGAGGGACAGCCACAAACCTGAATGTGACCGGTAACACCACCACGATCAATGGCGGTTCGGTGTTACAAGGCCCGTCGCCACTGCCTGATGGTGTCACACGGGCTCAGGCTCCTTTGGGTGTTTACGGTGGTAAGATCATCAGCGTAGGAACAGCCGCCATAAATAACAGCAACATTAGCGGCAACACGGTGATGATCAACAGTGGGGCCACGATTGGAGCTGAGGGTGCGCCTGTTAATGTTTACGGTGGTTTTCTCTCGTCGCGGGCTGCCCCTACCAACGTCAGCATTACCAATAACACGGTCCATTTGGCCGAAGGCAGTACGGTCTATGGCAATATCCGTGGCGGCTTTGTTGAAGCGGGAACACCGGGCAGGGAAGGGGTTAACATCAGCAACAATACGCTGGTGGTCGCTGGTCGTGTGAATGGGCAGATCGGCAGTATTACCGGCTTTGATAATTACGACTTCCGCCTCAACACAACCGCGCTCAATGGTGCGCCCATTTTGAGCACCACCGAAACCGTTGATCTGGCCGGTGCCAATATCGCCCTGAGCATCACTGGCGGAAATGGCGCCTTGGGAGCACAGGGGGAAAGCCTGGAGCTGTTCAACCGCACCACGGGATTGCCCGAAGGAGAAATGATCGCGGTGCGGGGTATCACTTTCCTTGATTCGTACACCCTGACCACAGGAGCCGATGGTAGCTTAAGGGCGGTTTTGGGTGAAACCGTCGTCAATACTCAGGCAAACAACGTCACTGGCGGTTATTCCGCATCGCTGGTCGGAGCAATGCAGGCCAATGCCTTTGCCGTTGACCAGGGTTTGGATGCTTTTATGAACACGGCAATCCAGCCAGGACAGTGGGCACCGTTTATTGCGGCCGGTACCGGCAGCAACAATTACAACGGGCTGGATACACGACAGACCAGTAGCCTGCTAGGTATCGGTACTGCGGTGGCCCTGGCCGATGGCATCTGGCACATTGCCGCCTTTGGGGAAACGGGGCGGCAGAGCTACCAGACCAGTGCCTTTAATGTTACCGGCGCGGGCGATAGCCGTTACGGCGGTGGTGGTCTGATGACCCGGTTCACCCTTAACAATGGTTTTTACGGTGATCTGACCCTGCGCACCGGTTCCAGCCGGTTCGACTACCGCTCCAATAGCTTTGGCGCTCTGGATGCCAGCTACAATCTGCGCAGCAACTACCGGGGTGCGGCAGTGACGGCGGGTATAATCAGTGACTTTGGCTCTGGCCTGGTTCTGGACTCCCACCTGCGCTACCTCTACACCAGGCAAGATGGTGCCACCGCTACAGTAGCCGGTGATACCGTGCGCTTTGGTCGGGCCAACATTGGCACAGGCCGCCTTGGTTTTGACCTGGCGTACCGCCCCGGCTCTGGCTGGACGCCTTATGCTTCGGTGGCGCTGGAACGTACCTTTAATAGTGACAACAACACCACCTCTCAGGGTGTCCGATTGGAGTCGCTGGATCTCAGTGGCAACACATTCATTGGCGGGGTAGGGGTGCGCTTTAACCCAACCACCAACTGGTCGGTGGATGCCAATCTCTCTGGCCATACTGGTGTGCGTGATGGTTACCAGGCCAATGTGGGCTTGAGCTACGGCTTCTGATTAAATGACCATAGCCTTCTGTCTCGCTGAGGCAGAAGGCTATCAACTCAGGTAAAGCGGAAGACGCTATTGGCAGAATTCATTAATGGCCGCTGTGAGTTTGTGGCTGTTTCGTTGTTGTTCTTGTTTTGTTGAGCCATTTTTCAGGATCGTGTTCAGCTATATATTTGCCGTGTCCGGAGTGGGCATCCAAAGGCCCTTTTTTCCCGCCTTCAGGCACGATCTCATACACCTGACCAAGGACGTTCAGACTGCCATGAGGGTTTTGCACGCCTGGGACCACATCGCCCTGAACATGAACCTCTTTTATGCCGTCGGCTAAATTTTCCACCTTCGTGCATAAATTGTTGGTCTGCATGTTTTGGGCAATCTCTTCGCGCATCGCTCTGTTGATGGGTGCCGAGGCAAAGGTTCGCCCCTGCACGTTATAGCCCATTGACCGGGCCACGCCCACAGCGTAAGAGCACAGGCCGCCACCGAGGGAATGGCCAGTCACATAGGCTTGGCCATTTTCATTATCTGAGGCTTTTGCCAACAAAATCACGAGTCTTTTGGCATATTGGTATGCGAGGGGTATGCCGCCACCCCAGGCTGAAATATTGGCACCTAATTGACCAGCAACCTCTTTTTGCGTTGCACGCTGGCCAAGACTTCCGGTACTGGATAAGCCGGATGCTGTACCACCAAAAATAAGGCCGTATTCCTCCTTGCCATCTGTCGTCTGCCTCTTTATAGCGATAGCAATAAGCCCAGAACTCTGATCGTTGATTATGTTTTGAGTGCTGTCAAAACTAATTCCGGCACCATCGGCCAGATTTTGTCCCATGGTTGGATCTACTGTCCAATTTCCAGTTAACAAATCCGAGTCGCGTGAATAGGCATAACTGGCGAGTTTTGAAAACATCAGCATTTCTTCTTTTGGATACAAGTCGCTAAGACCGTGTCTGTGAGTGCTTCTCAAACAATGCAGATCGTAGCCTTTGGGTGGTTTGTCTGACTTTTGAGTACCTTTTTGCTGCTTGCTGTACTGTAGCGGTCTATTTGTTATGCCTCTGGCTATGGTTTTGTGCTCTCCTGATTGGACTGAGACGGTGTTGATAGGCCTGCCTTTAGGCCCCTTAGGGAAAAATCTGACGTCATAATCATTCTGGCAATTATTTTCGATTTTTATCGCTTGGCGAAAACCGCTCCAATTAGGCTTTAAATAGCCAGCTTTATTGACTTGCAGGCAATCGTGTTTGTGTTCAGGTTTCTTACAAAGAGCTTCTGTGGCGTTTTTTCTTACAAACTCAGTTAACGGCTCATCCCAATTGATGGTGGTGGCCCTTTTGGGGCGATGGTGGTGATGACGATGGTGATGATGTCTCGACTCGCTGTGTTGATCTGAATGATGCTTTCTTTGTTCTGCTAACTTTGCGTCCATCTCTTCAATCAGTTTTGCAACTTGGTCATAGCCACCACTGGCAGACGCGCCCCCTGATGGGAAATCGCCGCCTTCGGAAACATCAAACACTTCCACCTCGGGCACATCCTGCAAAGTTGACCATCCCTCTGCACCTAACTCTGGCTCGGTAGTGTTTGATGGGTTGACCGGTTCTGCTTCGCTGGTACCCACTTCTTCTGATCCGAACAGATATTCACCGACATCTGAAAACACTCCGTAAATACGGCTCAAAAATGACTCAGAGTCTGGATTAACCGTTGGGTTAATGTTTACCCCAAGGTCATTTGCTGCTCCCTGAGCAAGCCCCTGAAGTCCAGTGGTGAGTAGCGATGCTCCTGCGGTATAAGCATCTTTTTTGGTAAAGAGTGGCTTGCCGGGATTATTTCTTGGTGCCGCCTCAACACGGGTGCTGCGGTCAGAGAACATTTTGACGAACTCTTCGTACGTGGTTGTTGGCTTAATGTCCAATGTTCCGGGCGTACTTTTGGCCTGCCTCTGCCTGCGTGTTGTATGTTGCTGACCTCTCGTTGACCGCCCCGATGAGTCGCCCACATCCTGCGTACCCCATTTGCGAACAATTTCGCTCATGGTGGGTGACGAGCTGGTGGATTGCTGTCGAGGTGCTACCGACGGTGAGGCTCTGGCGCCGGTGATTCTTGGGGGAGTGGTACTTGTACTCTGTTGCCGGGGTTGCAGTGCATTGGCAGAAGTGGATGGTTTTGCAGGTTGGATTGGTGGCATTTTGCTACGGTCTGAACAACGTGAAGATAACTGTTTCGAGCTTCAACGACCCCAGAAAAGTACCCAAGGGCGCATCAACACTCAAGGGCGTATGTAGGCGAGTAATATTGCTTGATATTTAAACGACGATATCACTTTATCTTTAAATTAAAAGTCATTTGTCTTTTATTTAATTTCTTTTACACAACCACTACGCTGAGTCACTTGCTTGTTATGCAGGGGCGTCCACCGTTGTGTCGTCCTTTCAGTTTGCACGAACGCACCATGCTTCAATGGTCATTACTGCGCCCATCACCAGTTCCAGTTGAGGCCATCTTGCAAGGCAGGCCTTTTTGTCAGCTTTGAACGTCGCGCAGCCTCAAGTACGACCCCGGACTGTCACAGAGCACCGGTTCTGTGTTTTTCAGCCATGCCTGATCGGTTGAGGAGAAGTGATCAAATAGTGTTCTGAATCGGTACTCTTCGAGAAGTGGCGGACGATTTTTGCACCGAAAAAAAAGTTGTGCCCGCCTCTTGAAAACAAAAACGTTTACCCATACTAAATGGATCGCCTGATGAAAGGTTGCGCTGCAAAGCAGTGTTCCGCTTTGCATGAAATAAGATTAACCCAAGCACATTGTTGGAGAAGTAATCGATGAAAATCCGTCCGTTGCGTGATCGCGTGGTCGTTCGTCGTGTTGAAGAAGAAACCACCTCTGCTGGCGGTATCGTATTGCCAAGTTCTGCAACTGAAAAGCCTAACCAGGGCATCGTGGTTGCAGTGGGCGATGGCGCGTACCTGGACAATGGCGACAAGCGTCCTGTTGGCGTTAACGTTGGCGACAAGGTGATCTTTGGTAAATACGCCGATTCCAACACCGTGAAGATTGACGGTGAAGAGCTGATCATTCTGTCTGAAAGCGATATTTCCGCCGTCCTCGAAGGCTGATTGTTCGCCTGTAGTCGGTCATTTTTTTGATTTCGCACATTTTGTAAAGGATCACCAACCATGGCAGCTAAACAAGTTAAATTCGGCGACGAAGCTCGCAAGGAAATGCTCAAGGGCGTTAACATCCTGGCTGATGCGGTCAAGGCGACCCTGGGTCCAAAGGGTCGTAACGTTCTGCTGGAGAAGTCTTTCGGTGCCCCAACCATCACCAAAGACGGCGTCTCCGTAGCCAAAGAAATCGAGCTGAAAGACAAGTTTCAGAACATGGGCGCTCAGCTGGTCAAGGAAGTCGCTTCCCAGGCCAACGATCAGGCCGGTGACGGTACGACCACTGCTACCGTACTGGCTCAGTCCATCCTGAACGAAGGTCTGAAGTACGTTGCCGCTGGCATGAACCCAATGGACCTGAAGCGCGGTATCGACAAAGGGGTGGTTGCCGTTGTTGAGCAGCTCAAAGCCATGTCTACACCGTGTGCCGACAGCAAGTCCATCGCTCAGGTTGGCACCATCTCTGCCAACTCTGACGAAGTGGTTGGTCGCATCATTGCTCAAGCCATGGAAAAAGTTGGCAAAGAAGGCGTTATCACCGTTGAAGAGGGCAGCGGCCTGGACAACGAACTGGACGTCGTTGAAGGCATGCAGTTCGATCGTGGCTACCAGTCTCCTTACTTCATCAACAACCAGGAAAGCATGTCCTGTGAGCTGGACAGCCCATATATCCTGCTGGTTGACAAGAAAATCTCCAATATTCGTGACCTGCTGCCAATTCTGGAAGCCGTAGCCAAGTCCGGCAAGCCACTGCTGATCATTGCTGAAGACGTTGAAGGCGAAGCCCTGGCGACTCTGGTGGTCAACAACATGCGCGGTATCGTTAAAGTGGTTGCGGTTAAAGCACCAGGCTTCGGTGACCGTCGCAAGGCCATGCTGCAAGACATCGCCATCCTGACCGGTGGTACTGTCATCTCTGAAGAGATCGGTCTGTCTCTGGAAACCGCTACTCTGGACGATCTGGGTTCTGCCAAGCGTGTGCAGATCACCAAAGATACCACCATCATTGTTGACGGTGCTGGCAACCAGGCGGACATCGCTGCCCGCGTTGAGCAGATTCGTGCGGAAATCGAAAACTCTTCTTCTGACTACGACAAAGAAAAACTGCAAGAGCGCGTGGCCAAGCTGGCCGGCGGTGTTGCCGTGGTTAAAGTGGGCGCTGCCACTGAAGTTGAGATGAAAGAGAAGAAAGCCCGCGTGGAAGACGCTCTGCACGCTACCCGTGCTGCGGTTGAAGAAGGTGTGGTTGCCGGTGGTGGCGTTGCCCTGATTCGTGCCCTGTCTGCCATCAACGTGGAAACCGCTAACGATGACCAGCGTGCCGGTGTTGAACTGATCCTGCGCGCTCTGGAAGGCCCGATCCGTCAGATCGCCACCAACTCCGGTGACGAAGCTTCTGTCGTGGTTGACAAGGTAAAAGCCGGTTCTGGCAACTTCGGTTATAACGCGGCTACTGGCGAGTACGGCGATATGATCGAAATGGGTATTCTGGACCCAGCCAAAGTAACCCGTGCAGCCCTGCAAGCCGCTGCTTCTGTAGCCGGCCTGATGATCACTACTGCTGCCATGGTTGCTGATGAGCCACAGGAAAATGCACCTGCCATGCCTGATATGGGTGGCATGGGCGGTATGGGTGGCATGGGTGGCATGATGTAATACGGCTTTAGTCGTTTACATTCCCCCGTTCTTACCGGATTGTACTGTTAGCGACCAATAACCCTTTGGGTTTTTGGTCGCTTTTACTGCGACCCAAAAACGTCTCAAGCTGCTGGCCTGGCTTAAATGCTGACCGGCCATTGCGCTGTTTTCTGCCCGCAAAATCATCAGTTGAGCATGGCTTCCGGCTCAGTATGTTCCCCCCGGCTGCGCTTTCTGTGCTTCCTTCATCCTCTCATTTAACTGTTTTACAGCGGCGGCTGACAGGTTATCCTTGCCCGTAAAATCGCAACTGTGCTATCGAACATGTCACCTCATTCTTCATGTTTAAAAACAGGCTGTAACAACATGACCACGGACCAGAATTTTGCTGAAATTGGTCGCCGCACCATCCAGATCGAAAGGGATGCCATTAACGCGTTGTTGCCTCGTATTGGCGAAGCGTTCAGCAAGGCGTGCCGTCTGATGCTGGAATGCCGGGGGCGGATTGTGGTGGTGGGCATGGGTAAGTCTGGGCATATTGCCCGTAAAATCAGTGCCACCCTGGCCAGTACCGGCACGCCGGCTTTTTTTGTCCATCCGGGCGAGGCCAGTCATGGTGATATGGGGATGATTACGGCGGGGGACGTGGTGTTGGCTATTTCCAACTCCGGTGAAACGGCGGAAGTGTTGACCCTGTTGCCGCTGTTTAAACGGATGGGCGCGGCGGTGATTAGCATGAGTGGCAAACCCACTTCTACTCTGGCCCGGGCGGCAGAGGTCAATCTGGACACTGGCGTGGACAAAGAAGCCTGCCCGCTGGATCTGGCGCCAACGTCCAGCACAACCACTCAGCTGGTTATGGGCGACGCGCTGGCCATTGCTTTGCTTGAAGCGCGGGGGTTTACCGCCGAAGACTTTGCTTTCTCCCATCCCGGTGGCGCACTCGGGCGTCGGCTGCTATTAAAGGTGCAGGATATTATGCACGAAGGCAGTCGTATACCGGCGGTGCCGAAGGGCGTTCGGCTGGGTGAGGCGCTGCTGGAAATGACCCGTAAAGGGCTGGGCATGACCTCAATCATTGATGAAAATCGTGTGGTGGTTGGCATCTTTACCGATGGTGATCTGCGCCGGGCGCTGGATCAGGGCGTTGATCCGCGCAACACTACTATTGATGAGGTGATGACCGTTAAATGCACCACCATTATGCCCGATATCCTCGCCGCCGAGGCGCTGAAAATTATGGATGATCGTAAGATTAACGCCCTGATCTGTGTCGATGAGCAACGCCACGCGGTGGGGGCGATCAACATGCATGACCTGCTCAAAGCGGGTGTGGTTTAACCGTGACGGAGCCTGGATGGCGTATCGCAATTATTTGATTATTTCGGTAATCCTGGTGCTGCTGGCCGTTGGCTATTGGTTCTACGGCGGCTCAGTGGCTATGATGAACCTCCAAAGCTGGGCAGGGGAGCATATTGAGCAGGGGTCGGATTATTATATTTCCGATGCCCTGATTGAGGAGTACAACGTCACCGGTACCCTGGGTTATCAGTTGGTGTCCGACACCATCTCTCATTTTCCGAACAATGACACCACATTGTTGCAACAGCCGCTACTGACCATGTTTGGCGATAAGGGCGAGGTGACCACGGCCCGATCGGTGCATGGCAAGGTTTTGCCCGGTGGCAATGATATTGAGCTGTGGGATAATGTCGTGATCATTCAGTCTCAACCGAGTGACGAGAGCCCGGAAGCACTGGTGCAGAGAGTCCGGATGGATACGGATTTTATCACTTTATTTCCCGATGAAGAGATTGCCGATACAGACCGCCCGGTGCTGATCACCGACACGGCGGGTGAGACTCGGGCCGTTGGTATGACCGCGTGGTATCAGTCGGGCAAGGTGCATTTGAAATCCAGGGTAAGGGGGGTCTATGAGTTTGGGCAACGTGCTGATTGACAGTAACCAACAGCCCCTGTTTGGAAAACGACAACACATGAATAATTATCTTCCTCGTACGGGTAGCGCACCCCGTCAGAAACACTCGTCCAGCCGCGTGCGGCAGTGGTTGCTTGCTTTGCTGCTGGTTCCCGTTATGGTTCAGGCGCTGCCCAGTGACCGGCAGGAGCCCATCAATATCAGCTCTGACACGGCAGACGCCGATGCCAGAGAGGGCGTCTCGATTTACCGGGGTGATGTGGTGGTGACTCAGGGCACCACCCGAATCACCGGTGATATTGTCAGGGTGTACACCAATAACCGCGAAGTTTCCAAAGTGGTTGCCGAGGGCAATGGCGGCGGACGCCGTGCTTACTATGAAGAGATGCAGTCCAATGACCAGGGCAAGCTCCAGGCCTGGGGTGAAGTCATCCGTTATGACATCGACGGTGACCAGATTGAGCTGATCAAAAATGCCAAGCTGACCCAGAAGGGTGATGTCTTTATCGGTGAAAAGATTGATTACAGCCCGTCGCAGCAGACCGTTAACGCCCGGGGTGCACCGGAGCAGGGTGAGAGTGGTCGGGTGCAGATGGTGCTCCAGCCAAGACAAAAACGCGACGACAGTACCCCTTGAACGGGCATTATTAAGTAGGCAAGATTAACGGATGGCAATCCTCAAGGCAGAACGTCTCAGTAAAAGTTACAAAGGCCGGCACGTCGTCAAAGACGTTTCTGTGCGTGTGCGCAGCGGTCAGATTGTTGGGCTGCTCGGTCCCAACGGTGCGGGCAAGACCACCTGTTTTTACATGATCGTCGGGTTGGTCAGGGCGGATGGCGGCAGAATCAGCATTGACCAGCAGGACCTCACATTTCGGGCCATGCATGAGCGGGCCCGCGCTGGTATCGGCTATCTCCCCCAGGAAGCCTCAATATTCCGTCGTCTTTCGGTGCAGGATAATATTCTGGCCATTCTGGAGACCCGCAAGGATCTGAACAAAAAGCAGCGGCTGGAGAAGATGGAATCGCTGCTTGCCGAGTTCAATATTGGCCATATTCGTGCCAGTGCCGGTATGGCGCTGTCAGGCGGTGAGCGCAGGCGGGCGGAAATCGCCCGGGCACTGGCCACTGACCCGGCATTTATCTTGCTCGACGAGCCGTTTGCCGGCGTTGACCCGATCTCGGTGGGGGATATCAAAGCCATTATTCGCCATTTGCAGCGGCGCAGAATTGGGGTGTTGATTACTGACCACAATGTGCGTGAAACCCTCGATATCTGTGAAAAGGCGTACATCGTCAGTGAGGGGCATATCATCGCCGAAGGCGATAGCCATACCGTACTGGCTAACCGGAAAGTGCGGGATGTGTACCTGGGGCATCAGTTCAGCCTTTGATGTGGTTGAGGGATGAGATTCGTGAACTTCCCTGAAGGTCGACCAGTTATGCTCCCGGCACCTGTTTGAGAAGAGGATGTTAAGGATTAATAACCAGCGGCACATGGCAAGCCTTAGGGTGGTGGTGGATACAAAAGTACCACCAAACTCCGTTCATCCTGAGCCTGTCGAAGGATGTGGGCAGCACACTTCGACAGGCTCAGTGTGAACGGTGGTACGGATCTGTTTACTACTCCCCTTACGGCAGTCCATGACTGGTAACAACTTGAGAGTTTACAGCGGCCATGAAACCATCCCTGCATCTCAGGCTGGGTCAGCAGCTGACCATGACGCCCCAGCTGCAACAGGCTATTCGGATGCTGCAATTGTCGACAACGGACCTGCAGCAGGAGATTCAGGAGGCCCTGGATTCCAACCCCATGCTGGAGAGTGACGATGGCCAGGACGGTGACGGGATGGAGGCTGGACTGATCGATCTCAGCGCACCAGAACCAGAGCCTCGGGAGGCACAATGGCCGGAAAGTATGCCTGACCAGTTGCCCGTCGTGGATTCGGCCTGGGATGAGGTCTACAGCAGCCTGCCTCCTGTCGGTGACGATTATGATCTGCAAGCCCCGTCGGTGGAGTCGTTGCAGGATCATCTGGAGTGGCAGTTGGATATGATGCCCATGGGTGACCGGGAGCGTTTGATCGGCTTGGCCATTATTGAAGCCGTCAATCCGGACGGTTACCTGACCTGTTCGCTGGATGATCTGTTTGACGCGTTGCAACCTCAGCTTGACGGGCTGGTAATGGCTGAGATCAGGGCGGTGCAACAATGCATTCAACAGTTTGACCCGGTCGGTTGTGCCAGCGTCGATCTGCGTCAATGCCTGCTGCTGCAGTTGCACTTGTTGCCCCCCTCAACCCCGCACTTCAACAATGCCGAAAAACTGATTACCTGCCACCTTGAGCTGCTTGGTACCCGTGATTACGCCCGCATTCTGCGCCGTGCCAAATGGTGTGAGGGGCAGCTGCGTGATGCGTTGGCACTGATTCGCCAATGTAACCCGCGCCCGGGCAGTGCCATCGATCAGGGCGAGGCACAGTATGTGGTGCCGGATCTGTCGGTGCGCAAAATCAATGCGTGCTGGACCGTGGAGCTGAACCCGGAGGCATTGCCAAAACTGCGTATCAACAACAATTACGCTTCTCTGGTACAAAGGGCCAATAACAGCCGCGACAATGTGTTTATGAAGAACCATCTGTTTGAGGCCCGCTGGTTTTTGAAAAACCTGCAAAGCCGCAACGAGACGTTGATGAAGGTGGCCTGTGAGATCATCGCTAACCAGCAGGCGTTCCTGGAACAGGGCGACGAAGCCATGAAGCCGTTGGTTCTGGCCGATATTGCCGACGCGGTGGGGATGCACGAGTCGACCATTTCCCGGGTGACGACGCAAAAGTACTTGCACACCCCACGGGGAGTTTATGAGCTGAAGTACTTTTTCTCCAGCCGCGTTTCCACGGCTGAGGGCGGCGAGTGTTCGTCCACGGCCATTCGGGCCAGGATTCGCAAGCTGATCGCCGGAGAGCCAGCGCGCAAACCGCTCAGTGATAACAAAATTGCCGCTTTGTTGAGCCAGCAGGGGATTCAGGTGGCCCGGCGCACCATCGCCAAATACCGTGAAGCCATGAAAATTCCCCCATCCAATGAGCGCAAACAGTTTGGCAGTAGTAGTCAAAAGTCGTATAGCTGTACATCTAAATAAACAACAGTTGACGTTAAAATTGTGAATAAATCGGGCGGGAAATCAGTTTTTTTCATTCCGGGATATTCCAAGGCGCATTGACAGTGTTAAAATTCAGGTCATCTGGAGCGAAAAATCCCGCGCCCCGGTGATTATTCGGAAATGGGATCAGGAGAGCGTTACATGCAAGTCAACATCAGTGGACATCATGTCGAGGTAACAGAAGCTCTGCACAGCTACGTGATCAAGAGACTGGAACGTCTCACTTCACATTTTGACCATATCACCAACGTCCAGGTGACGCTGAGTGTGGAAAAACTGGTGCAGAGAGCGGAGGCAAACCTGCACACCCGCGGAGCCGAGATTAATGCGACCGCCGAAAGTGAAGACATGTACGCAGCTATTGACCTGCTCTCGGACAAGCTGGATCGGCAGTTGGTTAAACAGAAAGAGAAAGCCCTGGACAGGCAACAGGGCGCTAGTGGCCATGCCATCTGATTTTACAGGTTGCCATTCTTATCAAGCATGATTATTCATCGCATCTTAACCCCCGGGCGCACCTTCGACGGTGTGCAGGGGGGCAGCAAAAAGAAAATTCTGGAATTTATCGCCAAGCACATCAGCAGCGATTTCCCTGAAATCAATAACTCAGAACTGTTCGATGCCCTGGTGGCCCGTGAGCGCATTGGTACCACGGGGTTGGGGGCGGGCGTTGCCATTCCCCATTGCCGGTGCAAAGATTGCCCCCAGCCCATTGGCTTGTTCATTCGTTTGGCTGAGCCGGTGGACTTTGATGCCGTGGACCGTGAGCCGGTTGATCTGGTGTTTGCTCTGGTCGTGCCGGAGGGCGAAGATCAGGAGCATCTGGAGATTTTAAAGGCCCTGGCTGAGCGATTTCATTCGCCGGCCGTGTTGGAGAGGATGCGGACCGTGGATAGCGAGGCTCTCTATCAGTTTGTCAGTGGGTAGTACGATGAGCCTCGAGTAGGTTTATGCAAAAACCGGTCATTTGTTGTTAGCGCTGAGCAGTCTCGCAGCTTTGGTGATATCGGCCCTGATCTGCCTTCTGTTCATTTTGGCGTTCATGGCAGCCTTCGCCTGCTGCGTATTTTCCGTTACTGGCTTCAGTTGATAGTAAAAGGCGACACCACCTTTAGAGAATTTCTGGTGGCCTGGTGTGGATGCTGCGCGTCTCTTCTCCGCATCACGCCTCTTTTCAGCATTGAGCCTCTCTTGAGCATTGCGCATCTCTTCAGCATTACGATTATTGGTGTAGTGTTCACGCAGCTCACGATCCCTTTTAGCGCGTTCCAAGTCCATATCGCAGATTGCCTTCATCATCTTTGCTCTGTGGGCGGCACTTCTGACCTCCTGATCACTCATTGCCCAAGCTGAGTCGTAATCGTAATCGGCTTGACCAACGCACGGTGAACTCTCTGTGGTGTGTGGCTGTATGAGCATCCTGACACCCTGGGTTGACTGAACGCCTTTAAGCTCATTAAGCATGTCAGCTCGCTTGAAAGCACTAACTTTGGCGTGAACAATGTCCATTTTGGGAAGGAGTCGTTGCTTGATGGCCTTGGCTATAAATTCCAGCCCCAGATAGCGACAGACAAGACCTATCTGTTTTGCAGATCGATCCTTCAGGTGTTTAAGGGCAGAGCCGGCTTTGTGCAGGATGCTTTCTCCGGATGGCTCGGCTATTGATGCCAAGGCTTTCTCCATTTTGCGCTGAGTGTAGAGGCTTTGGCTGTGTGCCAATCTGGCTACTTGGGCGCTGGGATAGCCGACGATAACAGAAGGCAGTTTTGGCGCAGGGTTCTCATGGGCTCTTACCATACGCCTGTATGCCAAACGAGCCTCTCTGTTGATCCGCTCAGGTGACTCTGTGGACGTCGACTTATCGACCATGACCAGTTGTGAGGTGTTTTGTACAGTAGGCATAGCGCTACTCCTTCAACGACTCTGGTAAAAAAGGCTACCGAAACAGTATTTGACCCAATGGGTTTTTTCTGGGTGTCACCTTATTGCAGTTTGTTTCCGGCAATGCATAACAGGGATGTCCATTTTGCTGACAAAATACGTGCCTTAATTTCCGGTCAGCTGGCGGTAGGCTGGGTGACAAAAAGTTGTTCTAATAAGTAAAGGTGCCAGCTTGCGACAGGTATCCAGCCGTTGGCAGGCAAAGGAGTCTGGTTTATTTGCTACATATTGCGTAATAACCTCCGGGGTTGGCACAGGTAAGACGAAAATGTTGGATCAGGCGCTCGTCCTGAGCGTATAAAGACGATTTCACAAGCAAAGCCCGGGAAGGGAACCGTTATGAAACTTATTATCATCAGTGGGCGCTCCGGTTCAGGCAAAAGTTCTGCGCTGCATACCCTTGAAGATGAGGGGTTCTACTGTGTGGACAATCTGCCGGCCAGTATGCTCAGCCAGTTGGCGGATACGCTCAAGGGGCATCACTCAGAGCCGCCAAAAATGGCTGTGAGTGTGGACGTGAGAAATCTGCCCGGTGCCCTGGATCACTTTCCCGAGCTGCTGAACTCTCTGAAAAACAAAGGCATTGATTGTCAGGTGCTGTACCTGGACACCGACATTGAAAAGCTGGTCAGCCGCTACAGTGCCACCCGCAGGAAGCACCCGCTCAGTGATGATCAGATCTCATTAAGGGAGGCCATTGAGCTGGAGAAAAAGCTGCTCCGGCCGGTGCTGATTGCTGCTGATTTGAAAATTGATACCACCTCGTTGTCTGTGCATCAGATTCGTGACCTGATCAAACAAGAGTACTGCGACGATGAAAAAAACGGCATGACTGTACTGTTTCAGTCGTTTGGTTTTAAAAATGGCATCCCTTCCGATGCCGATTTTATCTTTGACGTCCGCTGTCTGCCCAACCCCTTCTGGGTGGAATCGTTGCGTAACCACACTGGTCTGGAAGAGCCGGTGATTAATTTTCTCAAGGATGACGCCAGGGTCATCGAAATGATCGATGATATTGCCGCTTTCGTTGTCAAGTGGCTGCCCCGCTTTGAATCAGCCCAGCGCAGTTACATGACCATTGCCATTGGTTGTACTGGAGGCCAGCACCGCTCGGTCTATATTGGTAACACACTGGGTGAGCTGTTCACCAGTAGGCTGGAACGGGTTCAGGTCAGACACAGAGAGCTGCACGAATAATGATTACATACCGGAAAAAAATCATTAACAAGTTGGGGTTGCACGCCCGGGCGGCGTCCAAGTTTGTTTCCACGTCGTCCGCTTTTGCCAGCCAGATCGAAATCGGTTTTAACGGTCGCAAGGTCGATGGCAAAAGCATTATGGCGGTGATGATGCTGGCCGCTGGCCAAGGCTCCGAACTGGAGCTGCACTGTGATGGCCACGACGAAGAGGCAGCCTGCAAGGCGTTGTGTAAGCTGATTGACGATCGCTTTGGTGAAGATGAGTAGCGACATTGACATCCTCCCACCACCAAGCCTGACGGCTATGGTGGGGGATTCCCGTTAGTCACCCAACAGGCTTCCTGTTTCAACACGCCTTCCCTAGATGACACCGACTAAGCCGCTGCCACCCCCG
>Ga0126343_10000292_pt1 | contig 18105 bp, 10 predicted proteins | sample Cyp2metagenome_FD_92531 | JGI IMG/M metagenome (GOLD analysis project Ga0126343, IMG submission 92531) | Coral microbial communities from Lord Howe Island, Old Settlement Bay, Australia - Cyphastrea 2 metagenome | ecosystem: Host-associated > Invertebrates > Cnidaria > Coral ...
CCCTAAGCCTATTATGTGTGTATGTAACCCTAGTGTGGGCGGGGTTTTTTGGGAGGGGGAACCATTCGGCTGACCTTACCACGGTCCCCTAAAAATTGACCGGGCACGCGTGCGCTAGCCCTTGGCTGACTTTGGCCAGCGCACACGCTGGCTGGCGTGGCTTGACCTTGGACTCCTTCCCAAAAGGGGGGTATTGGCTTGTGCGCACGCTCTTTTTTTTCCCAGCCACCTCAAAAAGTGGGGGCCATCTTGACCTTGGCTGATGTCGGTTTGACCTTGGGTTGCGCGCGCGCTGACTTTTTTAGCTTGCGCTCTAAAAAGTGGGAGGGGGCCGGTTTTGAACTTGCGCGCGCGTGATGTGGCTACGACCTTGGCTGACGTTGGGGGATTGTTTTTGGGGGGGGCTTTTATAAGCCTTGACGTGCATGCGCTGTGACTTTTTCCCCCCTCTCTTTTATATTATAAAGAAAAAAAAGACGACAACCAATATTCGCACGTGTCTTTTTTCATAATTATGTTTTTTTACACAACAATGACCATGGGATGATTGGGAAAAAAAAGGTGGTGGAAAGGGTTTCTTTTATGAATCACGGCAGTGCATATCCCAATACTTGCCGAAAAAGGTGATGGGATCTTTGATGCCGTGAAAATGGTTCCCTTCTTTTAAAATGAAAAGGGTGTTGGGCCTCGGTGACCCTACAAAGACAAAATGACACGACTGATCGTTGGCCTGGACTTCCGCCATCAAGAGTTGGCTGTCGCCTAAGACCTTTTGTAGTTCCATCAGCTCGAAAATGCTCTAGCCCTCTTTTCCGTAAGTCTGAAGATGGATGATGCGACCCAAAGCGTTGTTTAGAAATGGACCGTGGCGCAATTTGAGGCCTTGACCAACGTCTTTTCGTCTGGGGTGATGAAGTACGTCTTTCAAGAGTGTGTGGTGGTTGAAGTGTTCCTTTAATTAGTATGGTTTGATTATAAAGAGTCCATCGACCCAATAGCTCCACCATGCCGGGTAGCGCGAATCCGTACTCGGGCGGTATGGAGAGGATGGTGCAACAGAGTGGCTGCAACATGTCCCGCAGCGTCTGCTCGCCCGTTTTCAAAAATCCGATTCTTTTGCCGTCCTTTTGTCTAGCGCTCAACCAGCTCTGAACCGACATGGTGGTTTAAAAAAAGAAAAGGTGCTCTCTCTTTTACACGCTTGGGGGTGTGTGTATTGGTTTTTTCAGTTTCGTAAAGGGTCACGTCATGTTGGGGGGTGGGCTAGGAGGGGCTTGCTTTAACCCCCTTGAGTGCGTTGGCGTCATATTATTAGTGAAGAGGAAGAGCGAAGAGTGCGGTGGTTGCCATTGATGGCCTAGTGGAAAATGAGTGAGTATATGGTGTGGAAGTGGTGGTTTCCAGATGTGCATAAGTGGGAAATTGGTGAGCTTATAATGTTGGTCATTAATCACTAATAAATGATGATAGATGTAACAGTTCGAATTTAAGGTGAATGTAATGCCAGCCCCGTTTCAGTCGGTCGTGGGCCTGTTGTCGATCGGCCATCCATTGTATCGTCTGTTGGAGTTCCAGCGGTAGTTTGTCCCAGTGACTGAGTATCTGTTGATGCCCCCCCCCCCGCCCCCCCAAAAAAAGTTGTTTGATATGGAAAAAAAATGGGGGATTTTAATTTATTTTTTTTTGGGGGGGGGGGGGGCTTAGAAGCTAATAACACGCACACACACAAAAACTTGCAGAGCACTCACCTCTCACATGTCTCGCTCGTAACGGAGGGCTCGACGTAGCAGGCTCAAATCTCTGGAGGACATTATGATGGGCTCGCGTGTTTTGATTTTTTTTTTAGGGGGGGCGAGTTGGCAAGGGGAAAATGAGAAACTAGACACGCGACTCTGAGTGGGAGGTGGGGTAGTTTTGGGGGGCGGCGGACTGACGTCAGTCTTATTGACTAATCCTAAAAAAAAGCAAACTATGAAGAGGTGCGAGTGACTCAGAAAACTCAGGTACTATTTTTTTTTTAGTTTTTTTCCTCTCACTAATAAAGCTTCTTACATTTATAAAATGCATTTCTCTAAAAAAACTTAGGCTCAGAAAACTCAGGTAGTAATTTTTTAATTTGGTTTTTTCCTCTCGCTAATAAAGCTTCTTTTATATAATGCGTTTCTCTAAAAAAATATACATCAGAGAGGTCATGAGATCTAAGCGTTCAATTTGGCGGGAGTCGGTGTCAAAAGGGCACGTAAGCAATGGATATGACTCGTCTTGAGAAAGTAGAGCTCGATTGATAGCTTTGGCCCTTTTTAAGTGGCGTTTTTCTTTTCAGGATTGGTTGATTTTGTGTTGGTTCTTTGCTCTGTAGATTCATTGGTACTCTTGGATTTTTTTCTTGTGACGCTGTTTATAACGTTTCTGATAGATTCGGTTTCTGGTTCTGATTAATGCTCGATTTTTCTCTCGATAACCACGGTTCCATTCACAAATCTTGTCTCGGTTTCGATGGCGATATGCTTGGGCCAGCTGCCTTATATGTTTGGCATTTTTCTTTAGATACAAGCTTCTGTGAAGTTCCAATCGTTATGGGAGGAATTTGTATTGCCCAAACAAAATTTGGGGGGTGGCATTAACGTCAATGCCACCCCCTCAATTTTGCCACGTCAGGGAGAAAAAGCGCAAGTGTTTTTTTTTTGGCGGGGAGTTTTTAATAGTAAAGAGTCGTATTTAGAGGTCAAGTCAAGATGGCTGCTGCTCACTCAGTTCCTTCAGAGGTTGAAAAGTCAGAGGAGGAGGAAGATCCAGTCAAGGAGGTGATTCGTTGGGTGGTGAAGGGTCTAATTAAGGAAGGAGAATGGGTGCTGGTGAGCAACATGCTCGAGTACCGCAACAATTTGTGTCAGCACCTGTCGAATCGTCTCTCGGAGCTGGGCAGGCAACCAGCCGATATGACAAGATTTGGGGCTAGTTTTAAGGCCGGTTGGCAGGAGTGGAAGAAGCGGGGCGATCAGCGAGAGGAATCTTCCTTTGCCGTGTTCCTGAACGCCATGAACGTTGGGGTGGAGGACCCAAATCTTGCCGATCGTTAACAAAGAGACAAACAATGAGAAAGAGAGCCATTTAATCTGTAACTAATCATGACTTTATTTCGTATTTAAAAAAATGTTGGCGTGTTAATTGCCTCTCCGATCTGTGGAGATATATAAAAAAACACAATATTTAAGACTGGGTGTTTGCGAAAAAAAAAAAAAGAACTAGAGTAGGCACATAATAAGCCGTTGAACTCACCATCTCGTATGTTGCCTCTTTTTTCATCCGTTCAATCTGTGGAGCAAAAAAAAAAAAAGAAAAAAATTGTCAATATAAACTGGAGTTGACGATAGAGGCATATCTGTTTTCCTCCATGTTAAAACAGGCCTAGCAGAGAATGACCAAAAAAATAAAAAAACCAGGAATATCATTACCCAAGTTATCAACTTGGTATACACAACACATAATAAGAGGTGGTAAAACTCACCAGACCACCCACAAGAAATCAAAGGGATATCTTAGACATAATGAGATAGTCACGCTTTGTAGAAGATTATACCCTCATAGACTTCATAGACTTCATAGACTTCATAGACTTATAGTGTTCAAAGTCCAGAGACTACTACTATCACCTGCCTTGTTTTTTCACCCACCCCTTGCGGGAGTGAAGAAGGTTTGTTTTTTCATTGATAGTCTCACCACACCAGTCTAGAGACTACCATCATCATCAAGTAGATGTGATTTCTTTTAAAAAAAGGTTCAGTAAAACAGCTCTGCACCTTGCAGTTAAACATCAACATGAAGACGTTGATTATTGATATTAAATTATAATATGGTTTTGGATCTATTAAGTCAAAGTTAACAAACATGGTGGGTGTGTAAGTACGAAGCCTGAGATTTTTGCCAAGCAAATTATGTTGTTTGAATGTGTTGGCAAGTGCTCTTTTATTAGCAATGGCTATTTCAAGCAGAGGCTTTAAAAAATGTTTTTTTTCTTCCTATCAATAGACTTCAGAAAGAAAAGTCGCAAAATATGACATACCAGCACCACCCCCAAGAAAAAACTAGGAAATGTTAAATCACTGCTACTTGTACATGAAACTGACTGAGAATCAAGTAGTTACGGATAGTCAGGGCTTGTTGAGGATCGGAAATGTGATGAGGCTCATTACCCAGTCATATGTTATAAAATTGATCTCGATATGGTTTGACGTAAAACCAATATTTTTGAGCTCGGTATCAAAGTCAAAGAGTCCACCATCTTAACAGTTATCGTTTTGGCGAAACAGCACTACACCTTGCAGTTAAAACATCAACATGAAGACATTTTGTTATGAAGATTTATAATATGGCTTTTGGATCTTTTTTTTTTTAGTCCAGCTTCACAGGATTCTGACTATAACAAGGCAATGTACACTGCGTCAACTAGATAGATAGCTTATAGCCAGATCAAAAAAACACCTGACTGAATAAAAAAATATCGACCCTACTCATCCAATCATTAGTTATTATATTGTTTTTTTTACTATGTAAATTATTGATCAAGGTTTTTTTAAACAAGTATTTTATGAGTTATCATCAGCATATACCTGAGGTCTTTTCTTTTTGACCAGGTATAAAAGGCAGAAGAAGCAGCAAATGGCAGAATCGAGCCTGTCACACCACTGTGTGTCTATGCAATGGACAAACAGCGCAAAAACCACTATACCATTGTTTTAGACACATGAGCGAGAAGTTGTTGTCGTTGTTGGGAAAAAAAATGAATCAAAGTCTTCCAAAAAAAATAATAAAAGAAATGGTTGAAGTTTGAAGAGGCACTTGACATATACCTGAGGTCTTTTCTTTTTTACTAGGTATAAAAGGCAGAAGAAGCAGCAGATGACAGAATCGAAGCTGTCACACCACTTTGTGTCTATACAATCGACAAACAGCGCAAAAACCACCATACCATTTAGACACATGTGCGAAAAAGAAAAACAAAAAACAAAAAAAGTACTCTTTTTATAGGTCACCACTACCATACACTTAATAGCCGGTTTCGACTAGGACGATGAAGAGAAGGAAGAAGGAAAAAACACACTCTGTTATCAATTGGAGTCTTAGGATGTTATGTGCTTTGTTTACGCCAAAATTCAGAGGTGAGAATATTGCTGGAGTGTCTTGTGTGCGACATTTGCAAATAAAATAAAACCTGGCAGCATGTGTAATAGTGTGATTTGTTTTCATTCAGGCACACCACAGTACATGCCTCCTGAATTCAGTAAATCCAAGCAATATGACCGCTGTCAGGGTACTGTGTGCCAAATGGGAATCCTTCTTGTGGATATGTTGTCACCTGAAGTCCCAGCATTTAAACATCCATGCCACGCTTTGCGCATGGCAAATTTAAGCTTGCGCAATGGGTTTTTTTTACCAGTAGAGAATGAAAGAAAGGAGGTTAATCAAAGCAATCGGAGTTTTGGGGAGTCCCTTTTTTTTTCAGAAAAAGGGTTAAAGGAGTTTGATGACTTTTACTATCTTTTCAGCCATTTGATGGGCGAGGCAAAAGGTCACAGAGAAAAAAACACACAGCCCACTGCCATGAAATCTGTCTCCCGCGCATGTCTCAGAAAGCGGTAAAACCTTCCGTGGAGAATACATGTGTCCTCAGAGAAATGCCACTGTCCAATTTACCATTCAATCAATATTTAAGAATAGAGCTGATTTATTGTCAACCATTATATGTAGAATGTTTTTCTCATTCATATTTTATTTTTTGAAGGTTAAAAGGTCTTTGTCAGTTTTAGGGGTTTGGCACAAATCACTATCCAAAAAAACAAAAAAATTGAAAAAAAAAAACCCAAAACCCCCAAGATGATGTTATCTATCTCACCAAGAAAATAGACCATGATTTATTCATAAGCTTACTACTGGTATGTCAGTTAATTTCCTCTTAAGCTTGCAGGCCCTTTCAAATTAAGCTTTAATTTATTTGTTATGATTTTAGGTCAGTTTGTTTTAATCACAAAAATATCTTCTTAAAATAATAGTTACTGAACAATCCAGGTGAAATTGTACATATATAGGTTGTTCATTTAATTTCGTCATAAAGATACTACCTCATCAAGACTGATTTGGCGCAGTTTCTCAAATCCTAACTGATATCAGTTTATGCTGGAGGAGGCCTCTTCCAAAGCTGAGTTATGGGATGAAGTATTGCAACATTCACAGAAACCTCTCCTGAAAAGTGGAGTCTATTCACCATGTTGGTGAGTGATGTACAATATTTTTGTTAGCTTCCTTTTTCATACCAGTGAATTCTTGTGGTACTTGTTAAGCAATTTCTATTTCTGTTTAATTATCAACTTCTTAAATTGCAAGTGAACTTTCACTTTTCTTCCAATTGTTTAAATGATCTAACTGGACAGGGGCAGATCCAGGAATTCCTGAATGGGGAGGGGGAGGAGGTTGTTCAACATAATACCTTTCAACCCTATCAGATTGGATGGCAAGTGTAGCAAGCATGAGCTTTTGGTGGCGTCTGCAGCCATGATGCCTGGGAATGTTTTAAAGATTTTGCCCCCTTATCCATCATTTGCAGCATTCCTGACACTTCAAAAATGTTTGTGAAGGCATTATATTGAATAAAGGGTTTCCCTTTTATCAAGCAGAAAAACAAACAATATTTGTAATACTACATGCAGTTCTCAAGTTCTCCCCTGGAAGAACTGATTTCACATTGGTATTGAAGATTCGTAGCTTGGTTTTTGCTAGCCTGCACTGCAGGCGTTTTCGTATTGGAGCTTGCAATCGTAAATTCGCCACCATATTGACTTGGGAAAAGTGGGTGGGCAGGGGGTGGCGAGGGGGCGGGAAAAAATGGAAATAAACCTCCACCGTTACTTCTCCTTTCAGCCTGACTCCAACTCCCTAGGACGCTTTTTCGTCTCTCCCCAAGCCTCTTCCGAGTTTGAATCCAAGATGGCGCTCGCTTGATCAAAATCAACCTCGTTCCCAGGGTCTCTCATCTTACCGCCTGGGCGAGTGAGGAGAGACCCATCTCTCCTCACTCGCCCAGGTGGTAAGATGAGAGACCCTGGGAACGAGGTTGGATCAAAATTCGCTCGCTCGTGACCTCGCTCGCCAATATACACCTGCATTGCAGGCTAGGATATTGATGCTGATTTAAACAAGGCCTGCGTGGCTTTGCCTATCCTGCTGTTTACATCTGCATCTGCTCCACCGTCTGTGAAATGGCAACATTACTTTCAAGCTGACTTAAGGACGTTCGCGCGAACATTTTCCAACATTGATTTTTTTCTGAGACTTTTACGAGTCTAATATGATGATTTAGTTATGTCAAAAATGTAAAAAAATTGGGGCTCACCGACTTCGTTTTGGAGAGAACGTGCCCGGAAGATCACCCCAAATCTGAAAAAATCGGGCTTCGTTAGCGAATAATGCCAGTGTCTTTAAGCCCAAAAATATTGCAATTAAATCTTTGAAGTTAAATGTTCTCTGCCAAATATTTTTTAAGTGGACCTGTTAAGTGAATATAGTCAACTGATGAGGTTCCTTAAAGAACAAGTTCGAATTTAGCGACCACAATTTCCCGCTCATTGCAGCCGCAAGATGGCAGGATTTGACATCCCATGGACAGAAATCTTGATTTTTTTTAACTTCCCACATTGATTTTTTGTTCATTTTTGCACAACGTGAAAATAATTGTAAATAAAATCTGATTATGGAAAGAAAAGTAGTGGTCACCGAACGTCCAAGACCGCTAAATCCAGGCAAAGCTATGGCAATGGCCATCTGCCCTATCATTTGTTCATTTTATTACTTAGTGGGCGCGCTCATGTATGACATGGCGCGTGAATTTGCGCGCGCAGTAACGATGCGCAGAAATAATTGGCGCGAATGTCCTTAAAATACATACATGTACACATGTAACAGATATAGGCAACACTGAATGTAAATGCCACGAACAAGGAAATTAGTGTCCAGTTTTCATTCTCAGCTCGCATCCTTGAGTTGTGACATAGCATGTGCATATATGGTAGGACTTAAAGTATCATGTGTCCAAGGATGCAGACAAACATGTACATTATTAAATATTAACCCTTCATTTTGTTTTGTTTGGTTTGGTTTCAGGACAATCAAAAAAATAAGCTGACAGAGGTTTGCACTTTGTTCAACTCAGTGGGTGATTACAGACAACCAAGTTAGAGACAGCAGGGGGATCGATTGTATCAGTACTGAGTAAAGTTGGAAGGAAGGAGTATAATTATTCTGAAATTCAGGTGATATCTGTAAAACAACCAGGGTGAAATAATTTACCAAAATGACTTGCCTGTGAGATTGTGAATATATATAATTTCATGCAAAATTTTTGGTGACAGTCAGGGCTGTCATTAAGGGCCATAACCCAATTACCACCTGTCACAGCTGAGAATGATTGATTTTCCCCTGATGCTGTAGGCCGATGAAATTTCCTGTTGTTGATATAATTCACTCACAGAGTGCGGAGATTAAGGCTACAGGTGACTAAAAAGTGACAGCCCCTCATAATAGCAAAGCAAAACAAGTGCACATTTAACACATTTGCCCATAGGGCACATGTAGTTGTACTATGTTCAAGTTAATATAGTCTCTTCTTTGAATAGCAATGCAAATTATGTATAAAATTAACAAATAATTATTATTATTAATGCTTAAGTCTGCAGCAAATGTGAATAAACTGTTCAGAAATTTGCATTTTAGTATTCCTGAAGGTTCTGTGATCAGTCCCTGTGAAAAAGCTGCAAACAAAATTCTTTTTCACAGGTTTTAATGCTATGGAAACTGTCCTTACAGACAGGCAATCACAGTTTTGAAATTTAGCAAACTAGCTACATGTACAGTCCTAGTGTATTATATAGCTGTGAAAAAGCTCGAAAACAAAATTAACATTCACAGGTTTTTCACAGGTTTTTATTACACAGGTTCTTACACAGGTTGTGACCATGTGAAAAGTGCCCTGTTCAAAGGTTTTGAGATTTTGGACCCTGTGAAAAAAACCTGTGAAAAAGCTCCAGAACAAGATTCTTTTTCACAGGTTTTATTTCACAGGTTTTTTCACAAGTTTTTTCACAGGTTTTGACCCTGTGAAAAGTGCCCTGTTCACAGGTTTTCAAAATTTCACACCCTGTGAAAAACCTGTGAAACACCTTTGAAGAAACACATGAAAATTAGTATTTCACAGGTTTTTTCACAGGAAAATTCATAGGTTTTTCAAAGGTTTTTCACAGGTTCTCAGCCAATAGTTAGATGTGCCTTTAATTTTTTTTTTTATCAATCCCAGAGATATGTATATTTTTTATTTTTCCGAACGAAAAATTATTTGCTTTATGAAAACAAGTACATAGAAACACACACTAACACTAACCTTTACTGTTCAAAATCGAAAGTTACATCATCACCAATTAGCGTAAAGGGTGCCCATTGTCGCACATTAGAGAAGCCATTTTCTCTCATCCACTTCATGGCCTGGTGAAGAGATTCACTGGCACTTTCCCCATGAACAAGGTGCTCATAGAAACGACTCATAAACTGCAAAGTAGCTTCGTCATCTATGGCCCACAGGGATACCAACACTGAGCGGGCACCGGACCCTAAAAAAGCTCGAGCAATTCCAACCACTCCCTCAGCCTTTATCTTTCCACGTGCGCTGTGACAACAGCTAAGGACTACCAGTTTGGCTCGTAGTCGAATTTGTGAAATGTCCGTCATTGTTAACAAATAGTCTTCTTCCTGCGGAGTCCCTGTGGTGGGGCGCGGAGGAGCCAAAACAATTTCTCCTGTTTCAGCATTGCCATGGGCAGCGAAATGAACTAGGCCTACTGAATTTATCCTTTGAACTACTGCCTGTTTTGTTGCTTGTTGTCCTAACAAAGGCTGAGCTCCGAGCAGTTGTCCAATCAAATCTGCTTCCTTTGCTGCGTAAGGTAATCTGATCGGGTTACAAACAGCTCCCTTGTACAATACGCCACCAACATCAGGATCCCCGACAATCAGTGCCCCAGACTGACTGTGATACTCTGCTGGACTCTCTTGAATGAGTTTAAGAGTCATCAACGAAGGTACAATGCGGATTCTGAATCTCTCGGACAAATATTCTCCATTTTCATCCTTTAATGCTGCAAACGGAATTTCATAGAGGGAACGATCAGGAACAATGAGAATTTCGGGTTCATTGAGGAATTTAACCACAGGAGTAACCAGCATTCTGTAGTAAAGCTCAAGACTCACTTCCAGATCTTGGATTTTATCTGTCAGGTCCTCTTCTGGTCTTGATTCGCTTGTCCAGCGGCTGACATTTGAGGCTGGTAACCATGATCGGTCTTCACAAGTTTGCTGATCCAATACCTTAAACTTTCTGTTTAGCGTTTTACTGGTAAGTACTTCGTCAACACTTTGCTCCATTGCTTTGTCGAGAAGGCAGCTGTTTACATCTATTCTTCGGAAGACAATCGGTTTGTATGCCTTAAGAACCCACAGAAAAAGAAATTGTCCAAAGTATGAAAGGTATAAACAAACGGAGCTTTCTCTTTCCATGACCTTTTCGATACCAACACGTGTCTGTGGACTGACTGGTGTTTCCTTCTCCACAGAGTACTGAGCTGACATCAAGTCCCTCAGCGCTCTGGCTCGCCCAAGCTCCACAACGTGGAGAGCATCAGAAGTTTTCCCAGCATCGCAAAACAGTTTACTGAGTAGTTGATAGGAAAGAGCGTGCTCTTCAAGAAAGGCTATCTTGAACTGGTCACTGTTGCCAAGAAATCCCAGAAGATTTTCGTTTTCATGGATACTAGCATAGAGATTACAAAAAGCTTCTTGTGTGTCTCCTTTAGCCAGAATGTCTAATGCTAGGTAAAAGTGCCATTCGCACTGTCCTCTGATGTCCCTAATCTCTTTGCAAATTGAAAGAGCCTTATTGTGATATTCGCAGGCCTTGCTATATTCCCCCAAATCTCGAAACACATTTCCCAGGTTTCCTTGATCGGTTGCTTCCCCTCCTTTATCGCTGATTTCTTTTCTGATCGAAAGGGCGAGCTCGTAATATCCCTGAGCCTTAGCATAGTCGCCTGTAGAGTAAAAAAGCGTTCCCAGATTTCCATAATCATCTGCTTCTCCTTTTTTGTCGCCAATTTTCTTTCTTAACGCAAGAGCTTTTTCGTGGTATTTTATGGCTTTGGCAAACTCACCAAGAGATTGAAACACGGCTCCCAAGTTACCATAGTTTGTCGCTTCTCCTTTTTCGTTACCCGTATCTTTGCAGATCGCAAGAGCTTTCTGGGAGTAATCTTCAGCCGTGGCATATTCGCCGATAGAGTGAAACACAGTTGCCAGGTTTCCATAACACGATGCTTCTCCATTTTTGTCGCACATTTCTTCCATAATCTGTAATGCATTCTGAAGATATTCCTCAGCCTTCGCGTATTCACCAAGAGACTGAAAAACGGATGCCAAATTTCCATACACCATGCCTTCTCCTTTTCTGTCACCCGTTTCTTTCTTGATAAAAAGCGCGTTCAGAAAAGATTCCTTAGCTTTAAGATATTCACAAAGCGACATAGATAAAACTCCAAGGTCTGCGTAAAGTGCTCCTACTTCTTTTTTCTCGCACAAATTTTTCTTGATCACAAGCGCTCTCTGGAGATACTTTTCAGCCTCGTCAAATTTTCTGACCGATTGAGAGAGGGTTCCTAGGTTTCTGTAACAGGAGCTTTCTGTCTCTGTCGCCCATTTGTATTGCAATGGTAAGAGACTTATTGTGGCAATCTTCAGCCTTACCATATTCACCGAGTGACGCATAAACAGAACCCAGGTGTCCGAAATAACAGGCTTCTCCTTCTCTATCGCCGATTTCTCTTGCAATCTTAATTGCTTGTTGAAGATGTTTTTCAGCTTTTAGAAATTTACCAAGGGACTGACAGACATTTGCTAACATTCCAAGACAAGCAGCCTCTCCGTCTCTGTCGGAGAGTTCTTCTGCAATGGCCAGTCCCTTTTGAAGATATTCTTCAGCCTTGGCATAATCTCCCTGAGTTTCAAAAAGACTGCCTAAGCATCCATAGCAAGTTTCTTCTCCTTGATTATCACCAGTCTCTTTCATGATGTTGAGTGCTTCTTCATAGAAGTCTTTCGCTTCTTGGTATTTCCTTTGGCGTTCAAACAATTCCGCCAGGTTAAAGTTCAGTGTACCTTCCATTTCTCTCTGTCCAGTTTCACGAAGGTAGACCAGGAGCTCTCTACCACTTTCCAAGGCACTTGCATCATCACTCCCACGAAGATGAGCATTGAATATTTGAAAATATAGATCCGTTTTATACTTGACGAGATTCATTTGCTTTTCTACAGCCTTGTTGTTTAAAAGAACCAAACATTCCTTGAACACTTCAATAGCTCTTTGAATACTAGAGGTGTTGAGAAGGTAATGGGCAACTCCAATGCCTATAAGGACAGCTAGTAGAATCTTGTCTTCGTTATCCATGACGACCCTTTCTAGAAAGGACACCAAGAACATCAGATGAACAGGTAATAAACTGGTTGGCGCTAAACAAGTCAATCTAATCGACACATTGGATACGTACATTTCAAAGAATTGAACAGCAAAACTATGCACGGCTATAAACCCACATTATTTTCCGCTTTAACTGTCAAGGAACTAGTTAGGTGGACTTAAGAATTTGCTTGCCGGCAAATGAGACATTAGGGCATTTATACGAGGAAAAATAAGACGCGTCTTACATAGGACGCGAACTTTCCATATAAACGGCACATTTCGTCTAAAATAAGACGCGGCTTAGCTAAGACGCGTCTTATTTTAGAACAGCCCTTAACACCTGTTCTTAGATAAGACTTCGTATAAATGACCTTCGCGTCTTAAATAAGACGCGAACGCACAGTACGCATGCGTTAAATTTTGGCCCGCCACGTTGGATTGCCGTTGCTACGGGCAACATTCACATGAAAACGAGTCGAACAGAAATAAGACGCGAACCATTTATACGAGCTGTTCTCGTCTTAGATAAGACATGCTCGTATAAATGGTACAGTTCGCGTCTTATTTAGGACCACTTAATTGTATGACTCGGTTCTGAGTAGCGTCATTTCAGTAAGACAAATCTTGAAGGGTGAAGCGGAATTTTAGAGTGTTCATTGTTATTCCATTATCCCCTGTCAAAATCTGTTGCAGGGTTATTCGCTTATTACTGGCCCCTAAAAAGGCCATCAGTCAATTAACCCGGAATAATGGAAATTTTTTACTCTTCTCTATCCTACTCCATACGTGAAAGCGTGACAGAAAATCGGCGTTACATCCGATTCTCACCAAAGGATCTCATCATTAGCCAATTACAGGCCGTTTTTTAGCTCTTTTCGCTATATCCCCCCCTCAGGAGACTTTTGACAAGTTAGCCAATTAAATATTCCTCCTTGATCTATGGCGGCTGCATGCGGTGAATGTTTATTTGGTCAAAAATTGGGACCAAATCTGTCAAAGATTGAAGTCAGGACATTTGTAAGGATAAAAAAAGTAATTTGCGACCAGTTGCTGGCTTCTAAGGCTAAAACTATCAAGAGGTAAGTTTTTTTTAAAATTGTACGTGACGACGCACATGCAGTGAAGAATCTGAATAAATTATCGGCTCTTCGACTGACCCGCTTTGTTTTTTGTTTCGTTCTCTTTTGGAGCTCGCCAAGGTCATTTTCTCTTCTAAATCATGTAAGAAAAGTTTGATAAAGATGTTCCCATTCAACTTTCAACTCTCAGACGATAATTGTAAATTTTTTGGACCAAAACGTGGCATCAGTTTTCCTTTGCTATGAGCAACGGCCGCTCCCTGTGTTTTCTCGGGTCACCCCAAAACGCAGACCATGCAGACTGCAGACCGTGCAGACTGAGTACTTTTTTCTAACACCTGCCTCACTTTTCTCGGTTCTACAGTTAAAAAATAGTGTTCAATATGTCTTGCTGTTTGTTATTTATCCACAGCCCGCACATCTTCAACATCTCAACATCTGACCACCGTTTTCGTTGACACGTGGCTTTGGAAAACAAAACACCCGCGGAAACGTTTCCAAAATTTCCGTCAGTCTTGCGTGCTATCGACAGATCGGGTCGAAATCCACCAATCATAGCCGGGTGATCGAGGTCACACTCCAACAGCCATTTGGAATTACATTTTGTACACCAAGAGTAGAAAATGTACCTCATACGTGTGGCATTAATTACAAGTTTATTTATACATTTTAAAAAAGCTTAACTTGAGCATATTAAGGAGTTTCCCTAGCAAAGTCTATAACACGTCAACAGTCAGATACCGAGCTGGCGCGACACTCCGAAATATAAATAAACACTAATTTGTCACCAGAACCAAAAAGTATGCGAATCAAAAGCGAATGCAAAAACGAGAATAAGAAAGAAAAAGTACTCAGTCTGCACGGTCTGTAGTCTGCAATCTACAGTCTGCGTGGTCTGCAACCTCGTTCCCAGGGTCTTTTCCCTGGCTTGGGGGCGGGGCCCACCCCCAAGCCAGGGAAAAGACCCTGGGAACGAGGTTGCGTGGTCTGCGTTTTGGGGTGACCGTGTTTACTCAAGCACTTGAGCGAAGTATCAATCACAAATTCTAATTTGGTCTGGTTTTCTTGACCTTTGTTCGATTTTGCTGAAATCTTCACATAATGAAGCTGGATTGTCAAGGAATAGATTTTACGTCTCGGATGTGTGGTAGCTTTCATCACGAAAGTGATATATTTTTAAGGAGATTTTTTAGCTTTTTTCGGGGACGCGTGCCTTCAGCGTGAATTTGTATTGTAATCCGAGATTTTTATTTACTCCGAAGGGAAAAATACTCAGAAAAGGTCACTTGAATGACCTTTCAAACGAATGTAAAAGTATCTCTGTTCCGAAAATAATTTCCATTGAAAAAAGAATTTTTGATGAGCGCTATGCTTCTAATTTTTTCCCGCGAAAACGTCGGATGAGAAAGCTAAAGAGTTAAGGCTTAAAGTTTCCATTTTTCCGTTGTCTCACTCCCAAAAAGGGCATTATTCCATTCCTTGGCCATGGGTCTTAAAATACCCTTGATTAGTAGGCGAAACTGACTACACATTGATGACAATGTCGTTATTCCTGGTTCGATCATGCCTCTGCAGGCCCCTGAATAAATCATATTGACGATAGCCAGCTATAGCTTGCGAGCCTACATTCGAATGTATTTTAAAGAGGCCTTAACAATAGATCGTTTTCACTGTCACGCAATAAAAAAATAAATCGAAAACCATTCAAAGGATAAAGTCAAGAAATTGTGACCTTATTGGATATAAATAAACAAGAAACTTGTCCAAGTTTTACATCTGTACGTTTTCCCAAACCGCAGATATTCGTCGAAATGTTTCGCAGAATTTTACAGAGCTTAGTGGAAACGTAGAGGAACGCGTGACAAGCGTAAGAACGTCTGCGTGGAACGCCATGTTGGTGCACATCAGATATGGCGGCCGAAATATAGTGTAAACATCTGGAAGTTACTTTGGCTATCTAGGCGACTCATTAGCTGTACTGAACAAACAAACATTTACATAAACACTTTTTCTAATGCTCTAACTTCTAAAAAAGCTACAAATCATGAGATAGGTATATATTTTTCGACAAATGCAGTCGTAGCTTTGTGTCACGCACCGCCTTAACTCTGAACTTCAAAATGCTCTGGTTTCCAAACAAAGCACGCTATTGAGCTGTAAAATTGTAAGCAGATATAAATATACCGTCTCTTATGCCTGATGAAGATAAAAACTTTGGTGGCGCTCTAGTTTTGGATTTTAGAAAGCGATGACGTCACGTGAAAACGATCTGTTGGATTATTTTTCGCTGGTGCATATGAGGTCAGGTGGATTCATACGCTAACCGTTTTGGTGCTGCTCTAACGGTGCATTATACTCTAACACTCGTTCAGACCAGTAAGGGTGGAATACAAGTCACCGACAAGCAAGGCTCAAGCAACTATGTGGCGTTGTGAAGAGTAATTTACTCATGTCAGTCTAAAAGTCATTCACTGAATGCTTTCCGGGTTAAACAAACAAAACTAAAGATAAACATATTACGTTGTGTTCCAAAAATCACATCAAACAACTGGACTTTCGTCCGGCAGATTGTAAAGTTTTTCCTTTCTTCTTGGTTATCCAGTCCGGCCCTAGTTTTGTAGCTTTTTGTCAACGGCTATCGCTGCTGAGTTTCGCTACGATCATCAGATAGTTTTCAACTATATACGTAATTGATTTGCATAAAAAAAGCGTATTTTGCTGATTAAAAGTTTACTGCATTTATAACCAATGGAAGACCGCCTTTCGATCAAACACTGCACTTTTGTTCTCTTTCATTAATGTTCAGCGTGCTTCAATATATGTATACAGTATGGCCAAAGATTAACGACACAAATGTACTTCCGCTTTCGTTTTGTGCTTTCATTGAACTGCAACTGAAACTACAGTCCGTAAAATAATTAAGCAAACGTTCGAAAGAGTCTTTGTTAGTTATAAAACCGTATATACAAAACGTTAAGTACTAAAAAGTTCTAATTAGAAAGGACAAGTGGCTTAAAATACAAGATTAATTGGTTGCTTTGTACTTACCACGACGTAACGTACCGCAACGACGCAACTCGCTGCCTTCGAGAAATGAATTGCATGACGTCATGTGTTGAATTTTATATCAGCTTGGTCACGCTATTTGTTTGATTTCTTTTATCATTTTTATTAGATTGGCTGTCAGTAGCCATCACGTCAGTGTTAAGAGGACAGTGTAATCAAACTGCGAACGGGCCGCATGCCTGAGTAACTGGACAGTAATCGGCTGCTACGCAGGCTATCTTAACGCGTGCTTTCACAAGAGAGTAGCACTTGAATCATTGGATTCGTTGCTCGTTGCGTTAGCCTGTACACACACGCTTTATTTTTCTTTTCGTTCTTTTCGAAAACATCGGCGAGCGCGCAAGAACAAGCGCGGAGCCGGCGAGAAAGAAAAATAAATTAAGTCTATTTCTTCTTTCCCCACCCCTACCCCCTTGCGCTGGTGGTCAATAAATCCTCCGGCGATTTTTTTTGTCACGCGGGCTCGACGGATTTTGCAGAGAAAATGGAGGGTCTGTGAACAAGTTATCGTTACGTCGGAGCAATAAAACATATTTCTAGCAGGATATATAGTTTACGTCATAGAAAGTGCGGCGTACGGGGTTTTATTCACGAGTTGTTTGTGTCAAAAACCCGAACGAGCGAGGTACGAGCGAGTGAGGGCTTTTGACACAAACAGCGAGTGAATAAAACCCCGTACAAAGCACTTTCTATGTCGTGAGCTGTTTATTACACAAAACAAGAGAATTTCATTGAACTAGCTTTCTGAACGCAAATTAGAAACAAAAACTCACTAACAATAGAACCAAATGCAAATTTAATTTAATTCAGTAACAAAGTACGATTTGCACGAGACGCACGAGTGATTGGCACGGAAACGCCTTTACGCTATCGTTGATTGGTTATACTTCCCTATGTGAAATAGCTGTACGCAATTCTGATTGGCTTTATAGGCTTTTTTCACATGTGAAAATAAAGCGTATAGATTTGTACAAATGAGCTTTATGGAATAAAATTCTTGTGTTATGTGTAATAATTTTGAATACGGTTCGCTACCATCAAATATAGACCTCTTCCGTCAAACATTTTGTTCAACCAAAAACTATATCGAGAGTAGCCAATAGATTAAAACTAGGCGACCAAACATTGTTTTTTTCTTCTTTCCCTCCTTTCTATTTCTGCTTTCCATTCCTTTCCTAGTGTGATTTTCGAGCTTACCGAGTGACAGAAACCCCCGCGTTTGGGCCCCTTTTCACTCCAATGGCTGCAACATTTGCTAGTTTCGTTTCAAAAATATGGGCTAGATATCTAAATAAATATTTGACACGATTTTATATTTCAAACTGCCAAGCACTGGGCAAGAATTTTTGTTCAGCCAACCATTGGGGAATTTTTTTCTGGATTACAAGCTCTTTTTTTTTTTTTTAAAAAAAA
>Ga0126343_10000293_pt1 | contig 18079 bp, 7 predicted proteins | sample Cyp2metagenome_FD_92531 | JGI IMG/M metagenome (GOLD analysis project Ga0126343, IMG submission 92531) | Coral microbial communities from Lord Howe Island, Old Settlement Bay, Australia - Cyphastrea 2 metagenome | ecosystem: Host-associated > Invertebrates > Cnidaria > Coral ...
CAAAGAGAAAGCTTATATTTTACTGACATTACTGGTGGGACTTAAGTAAGACATCGTTATTTAGAACAAGGCATGGCAGTTTTCATTTGTCCTTCATTTCCAACATTTCCTTAAAAGCAAGTTTAGCTGACATACAAAAGTGGTTTTCGTAAATTGCAGTGGTATGTTAAGGATTTTTCTTGGTGATTGAAACGGAAAGCAACGGACAAGTTCATTAATTCTGGCCAATAAAAACAACAAACTGTTTCCTAAGTATCCATCATGTTCAGTTTTTTTCCGAAACCAGCTGGCATAACTCTTATTTCAACTCTTGAAAGTAGCTGAGTTTGATTAATTGCGCTACCGAGTCTCAATACAGCAAAAAAAAATTCTAAGAAAAAGCGTTATGAACATACTTTTTTAAGCGAAAAGATCCATAGACATTCCTATGTCGCTGTTCATGACATTGACGGAATTATTTACAAAACTTCTTGATGCAAATAAGCAAAGGAGAATTTCGAAGGGAAGGTAAACGTTTCTTAGTAAACGTAATATATTACATTTTTCAACTAGTTACGGAAAAATGCAAGTTAAAAATAATCGAAGCAGTTAATAGCGACGGGTCCTCTCTCCTTGTCACAGACTGTAATTTTACTTGGATACAAGGAGAATCGATTCACTTTATTCACTCTTCACGGGATGTAATAGAGATAAATCCCTTTCCACTATTAGTAAGGCGTAAAGAGCAAAAACCATAATTGAAGAAAAGAACAGCATTGTTCTTTCTTGAAAAGGCAAGTAGAGGAAAAAATAGAATTGAAGAAGTGAATAGCATTATTTCTATTATTGGCTAACGGCACCTTCCCTCAAAGAACCTGCAACGGCTAAAAATATTGTTTTACTTTTCTACGAGGCACGTTAAAACAGGTATTCAACAACGTTTAACAAACATCTCAAAAAGAAAACTACAACGAGGACAGGGACTACAACGTGCACATCGCAAGCCTTCTATTCCTATCACACAATTAGCTGGAATAAATGGAATTAAAATTGACGAGCAAAAATAAAGTCTTGTAGTGATTGATTCTATTTCGTAGTTCGGCTTCACGTCTTGGATCACACTGAGAAGATGACATTCGTAGACAATAGACCTTTGTTCCTACGTGGATTTCGCAAAATGGTCATTCTAAGCAAAAAGATCGTAAAATAATAGGAATGAATAAACGAGGCCTTTGTTGTGAGCCGAGAGTTTTTTTCACAGTCAAATAGACGACTTGCCTTTCTTCATGGATAAGGTCTACAGGAATTTTAAAGCAAACAACAGTTACGACAATACATGGTAAAAATGCTTTGTTCTACCATGGTTAAAACTTTGAACAATTAAGTCACTTCAAGACAAGAACTCTTTTGCCGATAGCCACGTTTGCCGAACAAACACTTCTTTGAAAACACATCCAGTTGTCATTCAAGCATGAAAATCACAATAAGTTGCTTGGCACAAAAGTGATCAAAACAAATAGAGCTTATTACCTCTTCTTTCACGTATAATCCCATAACAATTGTAGTGATGCTGTGCTGTATGGTTGAAGCTCGAAAGTAACACGTATCGCAATAATTCGTAAATAATGAGTCGACCTAAGCTCAGCTTTCTTTCATTGGAACTCGCATGGAGTAATTAGCTCCTCTTAAAAACAACTTTATACAAGTACCGAAGTACAATATCACGCAGGAAAATTGGAAGCCATTTAGCCATAAGTGATATCATATCAAAAGCGGCCGCGATTTACTGAAGCGTGTGATGTTTCATGGCTTGGCTGAAAGGTGCGTTGTATGAGGCAATGGCTTCAATCCGAAAAACAAACCAAAAGAAACATAAAATGAATCTAGCAATTGCAAGGATAAAGGACCTTGAGCTAAGCTAAGCTGCCTTGTCAGAGAAGAATTAAGAGACCCAAAACTAAATTGGGTCGTTCAAAGGGGTGAGATTCAAGAGGCCAAACCTGACAGATTGATTTTGACTCGTTTAACAGCGGGAGGTATTTCATAAAACCGTTGGCTTTAAAGCCATGTTTGGAATAAACAATTGGCGATGTCTCATATTAGTTTTACTGTGTAGGAAAGAAATTGCACAAACAAGGCACTGTGTATTTGTTTTAATGGTGGCATTTTTTCGTGTTAGTTGCTATTTAACTTGACCTTAGTTCTCATTGTCGTTTCTACTCCTTTTGTATAGGGCAATTCATCGTGTCTATTGTAGACTTTTTGAGACCGCCTTCGCATTTTGCAGCCATTCCAAAAGTCCTTTTTAAGTGCTTCTAAAACGAATCACAAAAAGCACCGACAGAAGCGGTTTTTAATTAGTTTGCCTTTTGTAAAATTGCTTATTAATGAATCACTTTACAAACAGAGACGCCAGGCGTTCTCGAGAGACCCGCTGAGTACTAATTGGTATGTAATTTGTCCCAGATAAGTAGCATTTTTATATGCATTTGCTAAGTAAACACAAGATAATTTCTTCTCAAGTGCGCTATGACCGTAATGCTGGTTAAATTGCAAGGTCTCAATAGCTTACGTAAAACAATGAAATAATGAGACCGGTATCTGTTTTAGAATACAAACACATTTTCCCAAACTTTACGAACTTAGAAAACATGTTAATTTTTCATTATCAGGATAGAAACTTGCCACGAGCGAATTCCAGCTGACCGAAATGTAAATAAATAAGACTCTTTCTTTAAATCCTTTAAGTGCTACTTGTCAAAAAACGAAAAAAAGAAAGAAAAACGTTGAAATACTTTGTTCTCTTCTCCTCGGCGCAGGTTTTTTGCGGTCCAAATATTCTCTAGGGACAAACGCTTTGTTCGAGGCAATCTTAACCGTGGATTGAGATCTCATCCAGAATTAAAGAGTTGTCTCTTCAAAGCTTTATCCCATACTGTGATGTAGAGCTCTTCAACACACAACTTGGTCAAGGAAAAGACAAAAATACTCTGTTGACTGAACGAAGTCAGACTTCAATCGAAAGACACATACTTAAGATTATATCAGGAAAATCTAGTTTTCTTTTCTTCATCCCAGGGTATTAGAAAGGAGATTAGCGCTCTATCAACAACATTTCGAAGTGCCAAAATAGCACTATCATACAAGAACTATACTAATGATAACAAGGGAAAGCTCTAACTTCTGAGAGAATTTCATATGCACTCCACTCATAATAAGTAATTCTTTCCTCCAACACACGATAAACGTTATCAACATGTTAATCACGAGTAAGGAAACGTTCGTTAGCAATATTGCCGTAATATTTTCGTTTGAATAACAGTTTAATGCATGGGGTAAAAAATGATGGCTTAAGTACTGCTAGGGAGTAAAAAGCAAAACACGGCTTATAATCGACGCCGAACCTCAAGATCCTAATCAAACGCAAACATATTGGTACCAGATGCGAGAGGTAAGGGCATGTCTTGGCTGTTGTTTGTACAACAGCTTTTTCAAACAGCAAATAACAAAAGTCTGGTTTCCTTATCACAAAACAACATTGCATTCCCATATCTATTATTTCCTAATGACGGCCATATGGGTGAAAGCTGTTTTGGTATGTCCATCTACCAACGCTGACCCCATGGCAGGTTGCTATGAGAAAAATACAGCGACAACTGATTGTCCTCTTTTTGTGAAGTAATTCACAGAGGTAAATGGGACCAATGGAAGAAGCATTGAGGTACCAGAAGAACTGGCTATCGCGAAGAACAGAAGACGACCTTACCTGCAAAGGATAACTTTACTTCTGTTTTTATATTACAATAGACTGTTTGTTCTTGCTATTTACAAAGACCATGTGGACACTTCAGGAATGAATCCTTTTTTCTTGGACTAAGAACTAGTGTCACTTGTACTATAATCGCTGGTGGCTAGGTAAATAATACCATTGAGCTTTTAAGTGCTACTATTGAAATGCGAAAAAACAACGCCACCAGTTTCGAACCAGAACTTTTCTAAGCGGAAAACAGCGTGGCAACACCTTAAAGTCGGATCAGACGATGAAATTAGTGCAGCACTACCAGTGAACAATACGATGATTAGTTTTCTTTTCACAAGTTCTAGCAGGTACAAGCCGTTGACAACCAGTTGCTCGGGCTAAAAAAATTCTACCAAGATACTGTATGGCCCAAAGTTTGCGGTACACTCGTATCAATTCTTCCCACACAGTTGTACGAGACGAATTTTAATTTATTAGATCATTGTTTCGATGGCCAAAGGAACATCGAGTTGAGCTGCTGCAATACCGCCTGTACAAAGCATTTGCTGTGCCTAGTATTAATAGCCTTTTTAGAAATTGTTTCGAAGACACGTGCTTGATGTCTTTATAATTGGTCTCACAACAACTTGAATACAATTGAATTACCTTTAGCCACAAATGCTTTTTCAATACGTGGCCACCACAGACCCTTCTTGGGTTTTTCATATCCGCCTTTGGCAATAATTGTACATAATATTAACAAAATTTGCGAAGTCCATTTTTTTAAAAAAAATGTTCACCGCTTGTTACTATAGGTTTCACATTTAAATTTTCTGAACTTTCGTTATAATTTTCTGATCAGCAAACTCTGGTATACGAAAATCACAACTGCCACTGGGGGATGGGAAATAAAATACAAACAAAAGAATTTATCTAAACAGATCGGAAATTGCAATTAGAGCTAATACCGCCACTTGCCAACTACGCTAATGGTACATGAAATTATGAAAGGCTTGAGGGGCAACGTAAGGACTCCCGTGTGAGTAGTTCATGGTCTGTCCATAGGGTGAATTAGGTATATTGACGTGCGCGTAAGATTGAAAAGCGAAATGAGGACCGTATGGCGAAGGTTCACAGCACACAGATCCAGCTCCAAGACTCGATGGAAATCTTGGTGGCAAATACGGTTTGCTTGCCAGTTTAAGTTTCTCTAGTTCCGCTTCATGAAGTCTTTTCGCTTTTGCTCTGCGATTCTGAAACCATATCTTTACTTGCGTTTCCGTAAGGTTCAAAGAGGCAGAGAATTCTGCTCTTTCGGCGATTGAGAGGTATTGCTTTTGTCGAAATTTCCTTTCCAAAGCAAGTAGCTGCGAAGTCGTAAAAGGCGTTCTTGGTTTCCGATTAGTTTTATGTTTCCTGAGTTGACATTTTGTTGGGCTCAAACGTGGACGAATACCTGATAGAGAGAGGCGAAATAATGATATAAGTGAGTACTTGATTGTACAGCAAAGGACTCAGGTTAGTTACTAACACACGCGACGCTGTACTTGGTCAGTCCGCAAGCCGAGGGAAACCGCTCCGCTTCTTACAACATAACGGTGCAACTAAGACAATTATACAGCGTTAAACACTGTCTCATAACATTAGGTGGAAAAAAGTGAAATAGGAAACGACAGAGATTTTGAACTTACGAGGTGGAGGGTCATATCTAGTAGAATGCATCCAAGGGAAATCTTCTGTCCATTCCACACGATCATTTGTGTCTTTGCTTTCGCTAGCCAAATCGATAGAAGGCTCCGTACCCTTCACAGCTTCTCCACCCCTAACATCTTGTTTATCCAACAGCCTTTCAACAGAAAAGTTAATCGGCAACCCTGGTGCGCGGACTGAATTTGCAGGGCTGTCGCCATTTTGGTCTGGTTTGGATATAAGCGATTCAACGCTGAAAGATATACCTCTGGTCGCGGCAGGTCTGCTTTGCTCCATAACGTTTGACAACTCTTTGACAATATATTGCAGTTCTGTTTGCACGCAAAGAACGCTTGAGCGTTAGCGAGGAGTCCCTAGAATGCCTGCTTGCTCTGCCGGCCTTAGCTTTAGTTCGGAACTGAAGAGAACCCGCTGTGAACAGCCATTTCACCCGTTTGACGTCCGCGTATATTGGACCCTGCCTAATAGGGCATAAGATAATTGTGTCATTATCAAGCAAATTTGTTGTTGATAAATGGCAGCCAACCACAGGACGCGCAGGGTGTCATCTTTAAAAGATTTGATAACTGCTAAATTGTTCCCATTGGTTCGCATTAAAACCAATTTACGGCTTGGTAGTTCCATTGTTTCTGTCGGCGTGGTGGCTTCGATAATTCTACAAACATGTTAGAACTGCCTTCCAGGCATTTACAAAATAATTTCGTCTGACGTGCCCACACTGTCGGTTTGAAGTTGTTATCCTAAAGTACCGCCTTTCTTGCTTCAAAACCAAAACCACTTGTCTGATAATTAGGATTAATATGCAAGGTACTTAAAAGAAAAGTAATGGGCCGGTTACGAGATGGGAATCTTCTTTCATCTGGTGACGAAAGTCACGAAATACAGCGCTGCCCAGACTCCTATTTTAGCCATGGATGCGTTCCCGTTATAAACAGACATTAAACTATCAATCACTAGAAATATGGCAGCTCTCTCCTCTCGCCTTTATTTTGTTTGCCAAAAATTTTAGCTCTAAAGAGAAAAGCATTTTTTATTGTTTGCTTTAATCCTTAAAACAAATAGTAGACGTCAGCGGGGGGCTCTCAATCGATAGTATCAGATCTTAAAGGAAAACAAAATTTTATGGAAATCAATTAGAGCTTTTTCAAATACAAATTACTACGTGTCTCTATTATCGGCTTGTTCGGGAACTAATTTCCATCTGTGTATGTAACCGGTAATTGAGAGGTAATTGAAGCAAGCGATGTGCTTTCGAAGATAATGATATGGTAATATGGCCTTCACCAAGGCATACATACAATTTCTAAGCACAAAGAAAACACCGTTCACTGCAGTGAAGTCTTGAATAGTGCAACATGATTGAATCAATTATAACACCTTTGACAATCTTCTAAACACTGCCAAGGAGGGACCATATTGATTTTTAGCGATAAGACAAGAGGTTTTGTTTGGATTATTCCCTTCCTGCATGCCCGAAAGCTTTGAATGTTTATTATCGGCTCTCGGTCTTAATTTGATATTTCCACAAACTGTTTGGTCAGGCTGATTATTTGATTTCCAGATGCCGAACTCGGAAAATTCGTGATTAGCAGCGCACTCAAAGGTATCCCCGGTATCAAAAAAGAACAGGCTGCGCATTCTTGGCGCTAATGTCTCCATCGATAAACTTAAATTGTAACCATACAGCGTTAGCCAAGGAGATTAATAATTAGAATAACTTTGGATATCTATGAAGTTCTAGTGAAATAGATATTAATCGCCATTTCGATGTAATTAGCAAAAGACGCCAGTAGTCTGAAGACCTAATAAACAACAGCCGTAAGACTCAATTATATTTGACACAGTGGATAATTTTAGAACCTTTAGAGTTGCTCTGAAAAAGTCCATACCCTTGATTTCTGCCGTGTTTGCTCTCTTATCTTTGTCTGTAAATTAGTGTTCTTTCAGGAGACAGGCAACTTTATGGAGAACACTTCAGAAAAGCCAGATACAAATTACACAGCAGAACTACGCTTTTTACGTATTTCGACTTCGACGTTGACAGTTTGGAAGATAACCAAATTTGAGAAGTATGGCTTTATCTTGCGAGTGCTATTCAAGTTGAAGTTATCTTTGTACAGCGCCATGTTTTGCGATACCGAGATTAAGTTTCTCTAAAGCAAACGCGAACGAGATAAGTGGGCCATGCCCTTTATCGCACTCATTCAAGTTCTACTGTCGCTTCTGACACGAACGGCCACATCTGCTGTCCACTCATTGAGCTGTATTTTGTTTCGCGTCTTGTCATATTTTAAGCTTGAAGCTTTGACAAATTCACGGTTTGAAAAATTTAAGTGTCGCGCTTTAGCCATTTCACCCACACAGATTTTCAAAAATACCAAGACTTTTTTATTTAGCTGTCACAAAGGTTACGCTATCTCTATCAGATTAGCAAATTCTGAGTATTTCGAATCTTTTAAATACCTGTTCAGAAATATAGCAAATTCAGGGTCTCTTTTGCTTACTGTAAATTATGCGACATACACTTGGGAAACCTGAAACTGTCGACAATAAAAGCAACATTCGCGAATCACCAGAACAAGTTGAAGGAAAACAAACACCTGTATAAATGCTGTCTTAAAATCAAACTATTCTTAAACGTTGCCATTATTTTAACTTTTGCAAGTTCATTCTTTAAACCCTTCTTCCCACAACCAAAAGGCAATTACAATAATAATAAACGAAAACTGAAGTAATGGACGAAACTCAATATGACAGTGAACAGAGCTCTACGAATGGATGACACTTTGAGAGATCTCGAAGGAGACATTTGAGTCCAATGCTGAAAGCTTCAGCTTTCACTTTCAGAAAAAGAGAAGGAAATTAGTAACGGTGCATCAGTTTTCACCTGATTGCAACTAAAAGGTTGGCGACCATTTCGAGGCAGCTACTAGCGACAGGTGCTCTGTCGACAAAAACCTCTCTGTCAATCTGTACAATCTAGGTACATAGTTTAGGAATATGAAAATAATTATCTTAAGTTGACAACCTGTAAGACCATTTTCCAGGCAAGTCAAGGGTTGCGAATCATGCTTACACCTTTACAACAGAAGGGACGAAAGCTTATTTTCAGCTACGGAAGGCAGTATTGTAAGAACTCGGCGGCTAAAATCGCACAATGCACAGTCATCCAAAGGCCCATGAAAGGTTTTAATGTTGTCGATCAACGCAATTGTCTTTTTCATAGCCATCTTTCGCGCATTGTTGTTGAAAATACTCGTAATTTTAATTGAGAAAAGGAGAAAGTGCCCAAAACTAAATAGTGGAAACACTATATTAAAGAAAGAAATCTACTAGATAAAAGCCATGCAACTATACCGCGATTCACAAACGTTTATCGTTAAGATAATACGATTAGTGAGTTTGCAGGCACAGACACCTGAGAGTCAGTTTAAGTGAATTAAGATTGATAGGACAACTCCACATTGGTTAATCCTCTCCTCATCCACATTAATTATCGTTCATGAACATTAATGCGATTGACTCTGAAATTGCGTTAAAAAATCTTAAAGATGGAACAAACAGATAAATTATTGTTCTTCCTGTTTTAAACTATTAACATGGACAATGAACATAACTGGAAGAATGTATCAATACTATCAAAAGAATACCTAGAAAACGATATCAACTATTGCAAAATCGGAACGGCGCAGTTCATACATTAGTAGAGACTTCCAGAATACAGTGTTTAAAATCAACCACAGAAAGAGCCTATTATAATGAAAACCAAACACTTTTAGTTCCAAGCTCAATTGTGCCACAGGTAATTAGCTAAACTGCTTAAGTGTATAATAATTAAATTTATCTTACAACGCCACAGCCATACACTGATTAAGAAAGGAAAAAATAAAACAAGGAAGCAACGTAGTCACACGTAATGTGCATTTTGTTCAAATCCTAAAATTTGTGCTTAGCAAGAGTATAGGAAAGAGCAATAATAGTTACTTGAACGGACAGGAAAACTTCACCTTTATGATTAAACATAATTTTGAAGAAAAGGAAAAAAAAGACTCTGTAAGGCACTCAATCACTTGAATACAATTTACGTAATTTACCCACAGATTTATTTTCAACATAGATAAGACACAATAAGTTCATTACTTGTGACATCAGATGTGATGTGGCTAGATTATACTGTTCCTTGAAAGGAATTCGATAAAATGATAGATTAAAATTGGTTTAAAAATATAATCTATAGGCAAGATTGTTTGTATTGTTCACAACAGCGACAATGAATAACAGTGATTTCTGGTAAATCATTTCCGAGTCCCCTTTGAATTTTTGGTCTTTAAGGTTTTGAACAGGATTTCGGAAGGAATCGTTCCCAGGAAACAACCTGGATAGAATCTGTAATCCATAATCAAGAAACATCACATTGCTATTGTTCATTAAGTTCATGCAAGGTCTTACCATGTGACCTAAAACCTTACCAATGCATGCGAGGTACCGGCCATCTGTCCTGTAATATCTAAGCTGCGCTGATTTTTTTTGTTTCGATATATGATGAAAACACACAAAAAACAGCGGCTCTCGCCTGACAAATAAAGACATGCACGTTAAAAAAATGCCAATAGATTGTTTTCTTCTCAGGTTTTTGGCCATATGCATTTTTACTCTATTGATTATGAATTGACCTGTGTTGTCATATCTAATCATAAAATATATATGAAAAGCTCTGGTCACCCAATGTTCCTTTCGCCCCAGGGTTCAATTAACACACATTAGTGAATAAACACTGGCTTTGCGGAAAATAATAATTCAATCGAACACAAAAGAAGCAAATCTATTGTTAGTAACTGTCACTTTCCTTCAACCTCGTTAACAAAAGTCTGAATTGGTTGTTTACAAGAGAGAAAATTCTCGGGGTGAGTGGAATTTCTAATCTTTGTTACAACTTCTGATAAGAAGACAAAGAGACAAAACACCACACACTTAACAATGATAAGGAAAGAGAGAATGGTTTTAATTCAGACAAGTTTTGCCATGTTTGGATAATTTCTGGTGAGTTTTGAAAACTTGTTTTCTATTTTGCAGGTTTGTTTTGACATGTTTCTTGCCCAACACGTGGTGAAGGCAGGGAGCAGAGAAACAGGATACAAATGATAGCCATAAGGACCAAACAAACAAGCACAAAAGGCTTTTTATCTGTTCAGTCTTTGTTTTTACTTGCACAATACTAAAGTTATGAACACTTCACTGAGGAATCAATGAATACAACAATGGCGATTAACAATGCTTTAGATTTATGACGAAACAATTGAGCCGTTACGTGAATGACTTCTCACAAATTAAACTGTTAATAGAAGTGTGCTCGAGCTCGTAAATACACCTGCCTAAACCACCAAGCACTCTATTTTCTTTTTCTAGGTGAAAAAGGCTATGACCTGCAAGAAATGAACTATACTCTTCAACGAGGACTACACTTAACTGGGTGCACTATACACCAGCTTCAGAAATATTTTAATAAATTTTACTTTGAAATTGAATAAAACGTATGGTGCCAAAATTGGAAACAAACCATGCCACCGGTTTGGCAACCAGAGCCCATTCACTAACACCTTTCATGGTTTTTTTTTTTAAGATCTCAGAAGACTCAATCACATAGCGAAACCTCAAAGGGAATAAGGCAAAAAACTGGTTACAATATTTGTCTCTTCTTGAAGGTCGTTGAATACCGTTTCGGATTTACAATAATTTATTTTCCAGTTGATTCGTTCATCAGATTATTTTTCAGAATGCAATTGAGTTAAATTAATAGAGACACTACCTATTTTTTTTTTCGTGACAACACTGAAACTGTTTGCGTGTTCAAAAAATTCTTTGTAAAAATGATTAGCCACTTTGGACAGGCTTCTGTATCCTGCTGTGTCTGTTTAAGTGGCCCACTTCTTTCATCAAATACTCCCCACAGGGACTAGAAATACTTCGTCAGATATAATTGAGAAGCTCCGGAAATGGACGAAAAAAAGTGGCACAAGTGATTTATAGAAGTAAGGGCGTAATCACAAGCCCCTACGGCAATAAACAGTCAGCAATTCACGCTTAACACTCATGATATTTTGCTTGTACGACACCTTGTGGCTCATTGTTGAATTTTCGTGTTTAAAGAACGACGATCCCCTCGTTGCAATACACATATGCGATATCACGTCGTTAACATAAGGGAAATAAAGGGACAAGTACGTCAAAGTTCCTTGAAGATAACGAATAACAAAAAAATGGGGGACTATTATTAGCCCTCGGAGAGTTCAGCCGATAAGAAGTTGTAGTTATTTTGTACTCCTACTAAATGCCCGAATCATCGATGCCCTCAAACAAGCTTCGAATTCCTCGTGTCAAAAAGAAATACATACTCTGTTAAAATTATACGATAACGCGAAGTAATTTGCGCAAAAGTAAATGATAACACTATGAAAAGTTGAATTTCAGCGACCTATATTCTCTTAAATCAAATCTCATAGACACTTAATTGTTGGTGTTTGGGCCGGTCTCTTTTGTAGCATGTTCCTCGCGTCATCTAACACTAAGTTATGCTTAGAATACGGAGATTGCCTGCTTTTGGCGGGTTCTTGACGCAGTTTTATCCTTCTCTTCGGTCCTTGAAGACCTCTCCTTTAGAAATACACTACAAGCAACATTTCAAATTTTTGCTTATCTGCAAATTTTGCTTTGCCGTCACGTTTTATTCAATAGGTAAAACCATGATGTAACATTCATGTTATATTTAACTCAGCTTACTACAACAGATGACTTGAATCTTCGTCAAAAAAAAATGAATCCGAAAAACAAAATCTTGAAATGCCATTTAATTACAAGCTGCGTCAGAAACAAGTGTAAATAATTAAATTCAAATTTAGAAGAAGCGACCTTGACAGACAATCAAATCAAGGTTACATTCTGCGTGGTCGAACCTCAGATATAAAGAACGTTGAGTAGTCATCAGTCGGTTTCAAAATGTCCAACATTTATTCAATCAGTAGCCTCACAGTAAGAGTAAGATGGAATAAGTAGTTTATGGGAGTTTTGCCAGTTTAGTAACTTGCATATTTTTTTCCGTGTTAGTAAATAATTTGATAGTTATTCCGAGGCTTAGTGAGTGAAAAAGAAGTCCTTAATTACGCCAGGGTTTAATTATCGATTACGATTAGCTTCGTTTCAAAGACTATGATTTTAACACAAAGCTTCCCGACACATCTCACACCAACAGCCTTAGCTAGAGTCTGCGTATCTTCTGGCCCAGCACCATTTCAAACAAAGACTTACTTGAACGGTGTAGAGCTGAATCAATGGCTACCATGATTGTAATGACAAGGCGATCGGCCATGTCATCTTTACTGAAGACCGCTCTACACTGCACTTAAGAAGGAAAGAGGAGGGGCCGCCCAAAGGACGCTGGAGAAAGAAATGAAGCAAATAGGAAAGATCTGGAGCAGTGTTCAAGTCATGGCAAAGAACCGGCAGATGTAGAAGGATGACATTGCTGCCACTTCAAGCCACTAAGGAGTCAGTAATGGGTACGAGTTAGAGTGAGTGAGTAAAGAAGGCCTATATACATGCAATGTGCAGAAACGAGAGAATCCTGTTTGAATTCTATAATTGACCATGGATAATTAATCTATAGTTATATCAAATTTTACATGGCTAGCTATATGGAATTGTTTTCACAAGTAATGAAAAACGATTTACCATGTGGAACCACTGTTTCTTGCACCCTATTCGGGCTAAGGGATTATTCGAAGCATACCATTATTGGTCTTGAGAGCGGGAAGAGAACTCATCTACGTTCCCTTAGCTTCAAGCATTTTGTCAGGTAATGTCCCGCAATGCTAGCAAGTGTGCTACTTCTATCGAGAGAGACATACAGTTATCTTGGAAACTGCTAGACAAGGGGATCTACGCTGTGATCTGATGACCATCGCCTCAAACCAAATCCTCATAGAATATATTCTTGGGCAAGATGGTAGTCTCGCCCTTCATAAACGACATCCTTTGGCAGCAGCCGTCATTGAATTCCCTAGTTAAACATCTTAATTTATCCCTTTCATACTAAATAGTCTCCTTTCTTAGTTTAAACGGTTTTAACTTTTTTTGGTTCGCGCCTTCATCTTTAATTTTTCTTGTTAATATCTTACTGTATTATACTATTTATTGCATATTTTCATTTTTAATTCTCCCCGTACAACTGACGATGGATGATGTCTCATCCGAAACATGTGTTGTCTTCATTAAATAATGACGATCGCTAATTGGAGACTCTAATAATTGAAATAAGTAAGTACGACAAATAGGAGGACGAAAATGGCTGCTATTCTTCTGAAACAATCAATACCAGTTCTTTTTCTTCGCTTAGCAATGTTCATCTTAACGAAAATATTGGCTGAAAAGCAGTTTAAGCTCCAAAGTATACCTCAAGGTTGTCGTTAACAGATCCCAGCGTTTTAAGTTGGTATTTCTGCGAGTGATTCGAATACGTGTTTGGTTATCAGTTTAAATTACCTGGACTTCGCACTGATTGCTTTATGGTAATTTATGCTGTCATTGTCAAAGATCTCAATATAAAGGCTACAGACAATTTCTTATTGGAGCTTCACATCCCGAATGTGAATTATAAATAGTAACAACACTTAACATCTCTTGAGACCAACGCCGCGTAATGACGTCATAATTTTCATCAACCAAGTCGCTGAAACTATTTAACGCAAGCACCAACTTGTGCTTTGGAAAAAAGTGTTTTTGCAAAGATTCTCTTTCAACACTGGTTTAGAAAAATTGACAAGTCTGTTACTGCAAAAGCTCTTTTGGGCCCCATCTCTTATATGGTAAAGACGTTATAGCCCCTCCCCCGGCCTCCTCCCATTCCCCTATAAAGCTCATAACATTACAATTAACTTTTAACTCAAAAAGTAGTTGTAGTATAACTAAACAACAATCAGCAATATGCGTTTCTTTAAAATGTACTAGTTTGGAATAACCAGTACTTTGTAGTTTGAATGGAGTTATATATTCTTCACTGTAATTGTTAAAAATTGACATCAAGTGTACCAGAAGCATGCCGTTAAACTCTTTAATGTCAGATGTCAGTTTGAAAACAATCGAGAGGAATCGGTGTGTCATTCCTGGCCAGTGTCGGTAAAGATATGTAGACATGTGATCGAAACAAGACCGGCCAGTTGAGCGTGGATTAGTATTCGACCCTGAACAAGAGGAACAGAAAGTTATGTACTATGCTATGTCATCAAGGAGAACCAAGATTCCGTTCTGTCCTCGTGTACTTGTTCACAAGAACCGATACAAAAGACCCAACAATGATCAACGGCTAAACAAAGGTTTGTGAGGAAAGGAGTACAATGATTATTCCCTTTTTTTACCAGTAAACCATTACACAAACCGGCAAGATTCGGTCTGCCCTGTGCGCGGACAGTATTTTATCCAGAGGATTGAGCCATTAACATGCTAAGTGATAAAAGCAGGCAAGCACAAGAGTGACGAGTGCAATAAGTAATGTCACCAGTAAAATGACCGTCACCTTATAGACGGCGCCAAACATAGCTCGACCTTGCAAAGTGAAACGATCAAAACGCCAAGAAAGTATTGGTAATATCGAGCATCAGGTGAGCAGGAATCCAATCTACCAGGAGAACAAACAGTGGTCCCAGTAGTTATTTTAGTAATGTAAGTATGGATATTACTGTCACTGCGGACTACGGACTACGAAAATGCGCGCCGAGAACACGCTGGCTCGAGGTTTAATGCGTATACTCTTTAGGGCACGCGATACGGGGAGAAGTCAGGCTGTTTCGGCGTAGTAGGGACTACGCAAGTATTTTTGTTACTAAATTTCGACCCCCTCCGGCTTGATTTCTAAACATTTAGCCAGAAAGAAGGTCGCCGATTTTTACACATTTCTATTTCCGACTACTCACGTTTTTCTTGCTTGGTTTGTTTTACTATAGATCTTGATACGACCGCGCAGGATGCCTACGGAAAGGGAAAGCAGGTAATTGACTGTTTTAAGGCTTTCCAAAGATGAACTTCAATCCTTGTTGAAAAGTGACACGAATTGTGAGCGCCTTGAAGAACACACACTCCTTGTTACTAGCAAAAAAGAATTATGCCATTTGGAGCTTATTAAATCATATTTGTATTATCTTTCATTAAATCGAAATATTTTCATGGGTAGACTAATCGCTTCAGCAGTAAGTAAAGTCCTTCCATTCCACTGCAAACTGTTCTTATGGGTGCTTGAAACGTGCCGGAACCTGCGATGTGTTCAATAAAATGGGAAGATCATCTTTGGCCACCCTGAATTGAGCTTGGCAATGTAGACTACGAGTATGTGTAGTCCCTCTTTCGTTTAGTCGAGAAAGACCGTAAAAGAACCGTGAGCAAAACTGGCCGCACGAAATTCTGGGGGCGAGAAGGGCGCTTGTCGCCCCCAAGATCTTGCGTGATTTTTTTCCTCAGGTTTGTTCACGGGCTCGTTCGACGGACTACGCAAAAGGGGAACTACTCGAAGTCTACTTGCAATAAGAGTCGAACAGAATGGATCATAATTCCAGTATGGAAATGATAGATCATGGGCTGGCAGTGATCATGAAGAAACAAGAAGTCTTCGGCATCATCTAGAAAACCATCGGCATGAGCTCTTGCGAGCCTGCTTCTGACATCTTCGAAATACCTCTTCTTTCTCAACCGCAGTTGTAGTCTGAGTCTTCGTGGTCACAATCTCAGTTACAGCCAAATACCAGTCCGATTTTCGCACCCTTTCAACATAGTCGGCCCGGTCCACGAGGGGCTTGGACTCGCACGTCTGGAAGTGGTCCGTAATCTGTAATACCGTATCTTAAAGGCCTTATTCGTAAGTAGTTCTCCCCTACATACACTAAAGTGATCGTCAAATATTTATACATGCACGTAGCTTTCCAAAGATTGACATAGATCCAACCTCTTACGATTTAACTACCTGGCTTTCACAGCAGTACCTACGATCGGTTTTCGCCGCTATTCTGTACATGTACGCTGTTCGACTACCAGTGATCTCAAGCATATCGCACCACATTGTCTCTCATGAAAGGGTATCCAATAGCGTGGTAGCTATACTACTTTACTGAAGGAACAGAAAACACATACCGTGTTTCTATCGAGTTTAATAAAGAAACACGAGTGGAAGTTCGAGAGAACTAAAATTGCTTTTTCGACTGTGTTCTCCCAAACTTCCACGAGTCTTGAAAAATGTAAAACAAGAAAATCATTTGAAAGGAAATAAGACAAGGTGGCTTGGAGATCAGATCGAATCTGACTGCAACACGGACCAGAACGAAAAGAGACAGGATGTTCAGTGATTAAGGACAAGCTGGGAAATTCACGATAGTCGAGGAAAGAAAGAACAGTAAGCTGTCAGCGTTCACACTGAGCGGTGAAATAATATCCAAGAAATACGAGGTGAAGACAGTAGTGCAAAACAGAAACACCTGTAAAGTGACTCATGAATGTGGGCCACAGAGAGCCAAATGTAGCACCGGAACCTCAAACGAAAGTAAAACGAGTCAAACGATGATCACACTTAGTTAAATACCAACATGGAGATCATGAGGTAAAGCACCCGTCGTTTTAGACTTAGCAAGCTGACGTTTTGAACGTTTCGCCAGTGGATCTGTTTTTCAATTAAGGCACTGACCAAAAGTATCAAAATGTCAGCTATTTAAATCTTAAACAAGGTGACTATGAACTAAGAATTTCACTCTTTAACCGATATTATGTCCAAATCAGAAACCAATCAAGAATCTCTCACTACCGTTAAAGGGAAAACACGTACATGCAGGTGAACACATGCAAAATAAAAAAAGTTGCCCGATTTGACACGTTAAAGATGTACAAAGTCCTCAGCTCGAGTTAAGAATTCGTAATGATAAGCTTTGTTCATTGGGCGTAGTCGAGAAATTGAGGTATCCCTGATAACTCAACACGCATTTCTTTCTACATCTACTACTTACCAAGGTTTTCCTTTGTCTTCATGTCGACCACTGAATCAGGCGCGGCCTAACAATAAATGTGGATAATCTGTTATCGAGTTTAAGAAACTCCAATAGAGTAAAGTACAGTAATTAAATTGGTATTCTGATCTTTTGGTGCAAGAGTGACAACGGAACTGTGCAGATAAAGACCATATTCAGAAACGACTGCCTTCGAATTTTAAACAAACAACACGCCATTTCTAAGTAACCTTGTGCCTCTGATTCAAAACAAGTCTTCGTACAAAACCTTTCCCATGTAAATGAGTTTTGTTTGCACGAAGATGAACCTGCAGGGGGAGTACATTTTCATCTAAATGCCGGGTCTCGCATGAAGCCCCGCTTTATTGACACAGAGGCAAAACGCAGCTCGGAAATATCAGGTAAAAAATTGGACACAAAATTAAGTTCAGATCAAAGTGCTACCGCTACCGCTACTGCTACTGCTACCGCTACTACTACTACTACTACTACGTTGGTATCATTTTCGTGACAATAGGTTACCATAGCAACACTATGACCTGCTAAAAACACCTTTAATTTCAGCTTTCAGAGCTTATATTTCAAAAACGGCACGGTGAAATTTTTTTTATATCATCAA
>Ga0126343_10000294_pt1 | contig 18079 bp, 11 predicted proteins | sample Cyp2metagenome_FD_92531 | JGI IMG/M metagenome (GOLD analysis project Ga0126343, IMG submission 92531) | Coral microbial communities from Lord Howe Island, Old Settlement Bay, Australia - Cyphastrea 2 metagenome | ecosystem: Host-associated > Invertebrates > Cnidaria > Coral ...
CCACCCACCCCTCTTGCTTACTCTATTAGCACCTTTCTTGTTTTCCCCAGCGAGCTTGCTCGTCTGGGGTGACTCTCCCATAACTAAATGCTAATGAGTATGCAAGAGGGATAATGAACTATTTATTACGTAGTGTAGCAGACTCCGCTTGTTAACGAAATGACGGCAACTTCCTTGCCTTTTGAGGAGGATTTAGATAAAGTTTTGAAGGATTAGAAGACTTATGATAAAACAATTAGATTATTCGCTCTCGAATACTATACTATCTAGTAGACTCGAGCTGCGCCAATAGGAATCTCGAGCTCATAATCTAATTGTTTAATAGAATATGCAGCCAATTAGAACGCAAGAAAGCCTTGTATATTCGACGGAACTACACCCAAATTTACGTTTCGGGCAGATAGTTTAACCGGCCATTGACTATGCTTCAGCAAGAGAAAATGAGGTGAGAGAACACATTCCCGTGCCCTATGATAATATTTTTCAATCTATTTTAAGCTCACGTCACGCTGTCAAAGTTATTCTTAGTCTCGGTCCCATGGTCGCACAGGCAATGGCTAACGGTCATTAGGTTGTGTCCATCTAAATAAGAAATGGATAATTTACCAGGTTAAGAGAGAAAAAAAAACGTTATTTTCGCTTCAGTTATATTTTTTCCGGCTACAACCCTGGTCATTATCTTCATTGTATTGTATATTTTCAGCAAAAACGGCAATCTTCAGTAATTAATTAAGGATAGTTCATTTAACTTACATGACGTTGATAATGAGTCCAGCGGATGCCGTTAGTAACATGATCTGCGCATCTATCTCGTACTGTTTTGTGATGATTCTTTGAATTGCTAGATAGACTAACACTCCTGTGAGCACCCAGATAAACAGCACTGACATTAAAGCGCCCATCACCTCTGTAAACAGACATACAATGGAAGCCTGTTAATTTATCGTTCAAATAGAGACATCAACATCCCCACGGGGGTCTACTCGGATATTTGCCAGACTAGATGATGCGCCCTGGGGAACGGTAATTTGACGCTGTATAGGAGGAGGCCTATGTTGGGCTTTTTATGAGTGAGCACGTAGATGATTATCATTTACGGTACATATTTCAGTTTTTCTCAAATTTTTAGGCGGATGCCCCACCCCACAAGCCAAACCTGTTGCTTTTAAAACCAAATCGTATTCAAATGAAGGATGGATGTTGCTGTCGTCATTGTTGTTATTAAGAGTGAACACCGTTCTTTATATACTTTGTGGATCAAAAACAATACCTAAGATTGTGTGCACAACCTTGTTCCCAGGGTCCTCTCTCTTCCTCCCGATAGGACCCTGGGAACAAGGTTGTATTGTGCTCTGATAACAGATTATCAAGGTTAGTACCTTCATAATCTCTTGGCAATGATTGATGGTAGATACGAGGTCTTCACTGCTTGGTTATAAATAATATAAAAGAATCATTCTTGTTCTTAGCACAATAGAAGCTGGACGCGGTCGGTCCAGGTGAATATTTGACCACTACGTTTGTGTCCTGGTAGTTGGGGCATTCGATTGCGTAGTAGGACCCTTCGTTTGAGCAATTGAACACCATTTTCGCCCCAGGGGATCTGAAAATACAAAATGCCATATACCGGGGGGGGGGGCGTTAATTTGCCGTGGATGGTGGTAAAGACGTTAAAGTTTCGAATAGACTGATACATTACAGTATTTAAAGTGTTCCTTTGGACAGAAAAAATCTCATCGGGAATTCCAAGGAGTCGTTACCCCAAATGTATAAATGTATAGGGAAAACGAAGGTTTCTTTTTCAACTATCTTTTCTAAAGCGATTTGATCATAATGAAACTTTCAGTCGGTCTTGAAGCAAAATCATTTGAGGCCGATACTGTCTGTAGAAACCACGGGCCTGAACATGCTTTAACTAATTCTCCACATAAACTACTACCAGAGTAACGGAGAAGCGTTCTCAAGTCGAAATACTCAGAAAAAGATTTTTCTGAGCCCCCAACGGGAATCGAAACCATGACCTTCCAGAATACCGGTTGGACGCTCTAACCACTGAGCTATGGGAGACTCGTGGTGAGCAAGGTCATATACTAGGTATATCCACGTAGTATTTCGACTTGAGAACGCTTCTCCGTTATTTTCACTTTATCCAAGTCGCAATCCACTTATCACTTACTACCAGAGTCTTCGTTTGTTTTGACGAGCAGCGTAACTGTAGCCGACCAGTAGACTCTCAGCGAATGGTCTGAGAACGAGACTGACTGTACAACCTCCTTCCCAGCGTCCCTCATCTTACCGCTCCAGGGGGCGGTAAGTAAAAGACGCTGGGAACGATATTGCTCACTGTTATCTCGTCGTTTCGTTACCTGCACGATGCCAACCAAAAGATAGAGTTGTGGTAGCGGGCTTGGTAGCCACCCAAAGAGCCAGCAGCGAGATCATAAAGCCCGCGAAATCCGACAGCAAGTGCGCGGCGTCCGTCATGATAGCGAGGCTATTGGCAAAGTATCCACCTGAAATGTACAAAAAAGAGACGTTAACCAAAACATAGTAGAGGAGACTAACTATGGCCAAAATGATCTATTTTATCCCTAGAGATGAATGTCGTGTTTAGCACGCAAACGCTAAAGAATAGTGCGAAAGAGACGATGTGCGAGTGGCGATCATCATGTGTGGAATTTAATCGTATTTAGTGCTGAACGATTTTAATTTGGTATCATAGTACGAAAATCGTTTTCAACTTGAATAAATGCTTTTTTCAATGGTCTACAGATTAATTAATTGTCATGCTTTTATGTCCAATGAGTCGAGAAGAAATTACGCCCGGCCTTTCGTAAAACCATGCTTCATATTTCTGCATTCATTATGTTCTCTACCCTCCACTCTTTTATTCTTTCTTCAGTGCTTTCTCATCCATGCAATGCATCGCACAATACTTCACACAGATAACTAAGCTATTCAAAGATAAAAGCACCTACACTAAACAGACAATTGATTTCAGAGGAAAACTGGACTTCATTCATGGTATCTGTGAAGTTATGTATTTTACGAGCTGAAATTTTGGATTCGTACGAAAATCTATATTGCGTGTCAAATTGGGTCCATTCGGTATACAGCTGCAAAATGGTTAACCAATGTTTATTGTCGTATTTGTTGCCATTAATGGACTGATGATACTACGCTCATGGTGGTTTATTCATCGTATCAATCAAGGCTAAAAAAACCGCCCACAGAGAGGTAATTTCAACCCGTTTCTCGTGGTTGTACGTCTGACTTTGATGGGTCGGTTTACATGTAACTATCATTTGAAATACATCAGTATCATGTTAACTTGAGTTATACCAGCGTTAGTTTATTTTCAGTTGAAGATATTAATATTGTGGTGTTTTATGATATTTTAATCAGCGACCATTTGTAAATATGACCAATAACAAAGGGATAGTTTTATAATAGGCTCCGTTTTTTATGTATATCAAAGAAATAGAACAGGATTCTTACCTACAAATTCCACAATCATAAATAACAGACACAAACAGCTAGCGATCCGAAGTCTTCTTGTAGCCCCGGCTTTAGCTTTCTTCATTTTTGAACTGCTACTAAGGTACAAGACAAAAATGCAACTTGTTGAAGTCACGCTTCTGAACTGGTACCTGTAATGTACCTCTGTAATCATAAACAAATGAAGTCTAGATTTAGGGCGATCTATGTGGATTGGCAAATCTTAAAACGACAAAACAGGGACCAAAAAAAATATCTTAGTGATCTCGTTGATTCAAATTTGCCTCTGACTAGTCACGCTTACTTTATTGGTTAACTGTAGGTAACTTGGAAAACCTCTTTCTGATCCCATCAATCACATAGTGTTCACCATAATTGTATTACGTGAATTATATGTATTGCTATGGCGACCAAATTCAACGACTGTTTTGGACGTCGTAACTTTTTCAACGTGTGCGATGGGAGCTGGAACGTATGCTCGGTTCATGAAAATATCAATGACTCTTAAATTGCCTCATTCGAAAAACTACCTAGTGGAGTTAAAGACTGCAGGCAAATTTTGGTGCATGAATTTCCACCATAAATCGTAACTTTTCTTCTGGTTTGTGTAAACTCGGTGTAACATCTAACAGACTGTAATAACCTTCAATTCACGTCAATCAGTCAAAAGCAAATGATCTAGTAACGTGAATAGGCTATCAGTCACTCTGGAGAAGGATTGCTCCAATTGCCCAAGGATTTGATTCATTTTGTAACCAATTCTAACCGCAAAACCAAAAAAATTCTGGTAACGACTTTGAAATGAAATTCATTCAAGATTAGGGTTTTCTGCTCAATCAAGCTTTAAAAGACATGATTGGCCTTTTGTTCTCGATAAATTAAAACTACTTTGAGTTTATTCAAGCGTACGCGTAACAGTGCCAAGTAATACAATGGTAATCAGCTCGTAACCAGGGACGTAGAGGGTAACTAGGTACTTGCCCAAAAGAAACGGAGCGGGAGCCTTGGGGACAAAGGAGCCGCTGACCTATGAAACTGTGGCTGCCAAATAATTCATTGAGTATCTTTTATGATATTCTGATACATATCTCCAATGCTGGTTAGGATTGAAATTGTGAGGGCAGGTAGTTTTATTAGGACCTATTAGCTTTTTTACCAAGACTATTGAATATTGGCTTCCGAGATCAAGAATGAGAAGCCTGAGCATCCCCCTCTTTTTCCTTGCGAAAAAGCAATCACACTATCTGAGTTGCAGCGGCGTAAATTTATTTAAATATATGGAGTGTTTTGACATGACGTCACGACGCAGCCATGAAATGTTTAAGTCGAAAAATGTCGGGCATGTTGGTGTACCAAACCAATCCTGCGTGAATTGAAACTCCTTTCTTATGGACACACTTTCTTTTGTTCTAAAATATGCATATGGCAGCCTGAGTGAAAGTGCTTTATATTTCAGCAATAGAACACTTTTCAGTTTTTACATAGCCTCGTCTAAACACGAGGACGGGTTGGGAGAATTCGAGACAGTTATGCAAACCCGAGGCTACGTCTCGGGTTTGCACAACTTTCGCGATGATTCTCTCAACCCTCCCCGTTTTTTTTAGATGAGGCTATGTAAACACGGAAAAAGTGCTCCATTGCTTTTATAAAATAGTTCTCAAAAGTACAGTGTAGGCGAATCTAGAACGTCACAACCGTGTTCACATACTCTCATTTAAACTTAACAAATCGACGTCAGTTTTTTATGCGTCTGTCCTGTTATTGATCATAAATTTTGTCATCACATTGTCAAAGTAGCTGTGGATCGACACGAGGCGATAGCCGAGTGGATCCGCAGACCACTTTGACAATGCAATGACGAAATTCATAGTCAAAAACAGGACAGACGCATTAAAAACTGACATCAATTTGTTTTTTACGATAACAAATCGTTGAATTTGCCGCTCTCGCTCGCTGACGCGTCGCATGAATTTCAAATTCATGTGTCTCCCCGCATATTGACAATAAAAATTAACCAATAGGCGCGCGTTAATTTCTGCAGTTATCGTAAACATAGCTATCGATCGACCAATGAGAGCGCGCGTAGCAGCTCAGTCGTTTTATAAACTGTATACACAAACACTTCACTCATGACAATTCAGTAATAGAATCACTTTATTGATTTTCTACACGCCATTGTTCTCAAATGACTGGAGATTTTTGCAAAAGCACGATACTCCAATGAGGTAGCTCGCCTTTGTTTTTGAGCTTAGTGCTATTTAGGCATGCCGAAAAAAAAAATTATATTTAAATTTCAAAATCTGATTAAACCATCATTTTCTTGTTATTTCAGCCAATCAAAAAGCGTAAATTACTTAGTCCATATTATGAAGGGAGATGTATGCACAGGAAAACGCATATAAGAACACATGAATTCGTGTTTCAAGCTGATCTAGTTCTACTTATTTATTGGGTGTTTAGTGAAAAACCAGCCTGAAGATGTTCTGAAACTTTGTTTCAGAAATACCACACATAACATGTTAGTAGAGTTTAGTAATTATATTTGTTTTAAATATACAAGTAAGTAAGTAAATCAGTAAATCAATAAATGAAATAAAAATGAAATCTGTCAACTATACTAGTTAACATTAACGGGTAGAAATGTAAGATCAGTTTCAACATTTTTTTCTTATTCCGACACCCTCTCCCTTCTTAGATAAGAGCATGTTTTATACATCAGGCTGAACTGGTTTTTTTATGAGCCAAATATAATTTCAGCCTGATGTTCTTGATCCGTTTGTTCCTATATGCGGGTGTTAACTATAACACAATTTGTATGCTACGAGTGCGTCCCAACACATACACTAATCTGCTAATCCAAGTCAACTACTGCCTGACTATAACATGGGCTCCTGATATAACCAAATATGTACTCGATCGTCATCTGACGTAGCCAATAGCGTCACAGATCAACTACTGTATGATGGGTTCTTCATCATGACCGTCATCCTCAGGGGCCGAGTGGCGTTGATATTCACGGTCCTTGAACAGAAAAAGGTGAAGAAATGCTGCCAGCAAAGATGCTAAGATTGGTCCAGCCCAATAAACCTGATAAAAAATCACACAAGTTAGACACACTCAATACGTCTTAGTCAAACCGGTTGTTCTGTTCAAATCCAAGATTGTTTTGCACGTAATTAAAAGCAGCTTACGTTTTCAAATTTAAAAAACGTGGTTTCCAGTTTGGAGGATGTAAATTCACCCTGTGTCTAATTTCTCGTAGCGTGTTTAAAAATCAGACAGCGTAACTCTCTCTCTCCCTCTTCGCCTCAGAAGTGACATGACCTTATACAGTTTCTTTGCAGTTTTTACAAGAAAAGTCAATACCGACTACAGTCCGTATCCGATTTTATTTGTCAGTTTTTACTGAAAACTCGGCACAATTTCAACCACCTCAATGTCCCTTTTGCTGCGCCTTCGTATTTTCCCATCTTTCTTCTCAGTGTTTGGAATTGTAACACTCGTGTAATAATCTTTGCTATAAAAAACCGCTTTTGTTTCAAAAGTCAAACGACCCCGTCCCAATGGAGGTCAAGTTGTTAGCCGCAGCTTTTTCGTTTTAACTTGCTTCCCGGGTACTCCGTCCTTCCTCCCTTGGTTGCTCTGGTTCCTAGGAGTTTGGAGTCGGGGAGAGACGAGTAGGTACTGGAAATGAGGTTACAGAAGACCCTAGTTGTCTAACAAAACGCAAAATGACGTCACTAATTCTTACCCAGTGATCATCCCAAGTTTCGCTGAGGACAGCTGGGGCCAACGATCTTGCAGGGTTAACACCACAGCCCGTGATTGGTAACTACAAAAGACAAGGGCATATAATACATGAGCAACGGAGACTAGGTTTCTAAAACTACGTATCAGGTGCATACCAGTAGGCGATACAGACACTTTCAGAGTGCGTACGTACGGGCATTTATCCAAAACGTTACCATACTGTCGGTCCATAGCCGATTGCGAAAACGTGAGAGGACTGGGAAAGAGAATGGCTGTTTTCCGTTTGTTTGAAAAACTAAGATATTCAAATGAAAGATCCACTAAATCTGAGAGACTTCAGCAAGAATAGAAACAGTCAGAGGATGAAAAGAGCAAAATGATAGCTTTTCAAATATCACCTAAAATAGAGAGTTTGTACGGATTGTTTAGACAGGCCACAAATTTTCAGGGTTTGTATGAAATTTTGCTCAGCGTTTAAGGACCAGTAACGATTGCACCCAGACAACATAAGCTTGCAGGTTTATGAGCTTGACTAATCAATTGCCACAATAAGTAACTATGTTGGATAAATATTATATAAAAGTGATAAAATGCATGTATCATTTAATGAATAATCAATTATTTGTTAACTAACAACTGTTCGCTAAGTGCTTGGGCAGAGCAAGTTACCCACTTGAAAAAGGTCAGACCTGGGGTGGGAGAAAGGAGAAATGTTTCACCTTTTTCCTTGCTATCACTCAAGATCAAATACACTTTTGGCACCTACCGCGATAAGATAACAGCATGTAACAACCACGCCCAATGCTGCGGCTGTCCCATAATCCCTACGAGCCGCATGTTTGTTAGCATCAATGGAAGCCAACATAGTAAGCACCAGGAATGACGTCAGAATCAGCTCCACGCCAAAAGCCTGGAATCTACTTACATCATTTGCTGGTGTTGTCGCCCCAAGCTGCCCTCGGGCATGTTCAGGGCTTATCGCCATCACTATTCCTGAGCCAGTTAGAGCTGTAGAAGGTGTAAGAATGGCGCGAGGGAATATAAATTTTTAATTTAATTCATAAACGGGGGAAGGAAATTTGACTCACAGCCGGGTAGACGTTTTAAATAGCGAAGGGAATACAGGGGAAGGGGACATGACTGGTATTGTAATGTCCTTTGACTGGATCCCGCATGCCGGAGTTGTTTAGCAGTTACGTGGGAAATAATTTCCTCGCCAGTTTGTCTTTATCTTTTAATTACTACATGTTACTAAAATGATGAACCTGCTCAAGATCGTTCAAAGAGTAGTCCAGCAGTTTAGGGACTACCTGAGTTTAATCGAGTTGGTAGTCCTGAACTGAATAAAACTATTGATGAAACGAATTTTTATGCACATAGCTATTCAGCAAAACCAAGTTCCCTGAGCTGTCATATATCGCCAAACTTGACGACGTTTTTTCTGAACTGAGGCAGTTAAGGTTTTAATTTAACTCGAGTCTCAGAAGCAGATTGCCTAGCTCAGGTAAGCCACAGCTCTTGCCGACGTCATGTGATCTTACCTCCAAACATCTGCGCCAGAACTGAGCAAAGCATTCGAATCAAGCCAGCATCCCCGGTAATGAACGTAGCTAAAGAAACGACAGGATTAGCGTGTACGAGAGGCAGGCTAACGGATCTGAAAGCCTGAATCATAGACGCAGTTGACAGCCCGGCGGCGAGAGCTTGTTGGAAAATCGTCGGCGCGCCTTCCCATCTTAGTGCAGAACCGGAGACCGCGAACATGAAAAACAACGTCGCCAAATATTCCGCCAGGACAGCGAGCCAGAAGTCGACATAAAATGCGTCACTCAGTCCAACTATAACAGACAAACAAAAACGTTTTAGTGGCAAATTCCGCAGTTAAAATATCATCAGCTTAATTTTAAAGGCTTGATTAAAAATCTCAGTAGAAGTTTTACTTCGAGGAGTACGCCACCGTCCCATTTTCGATTTCTTGCAGTGTTGGTGTCAAACTTCTTTCAACTTACTGATTATATTATTTGTCTTTTACTTTGTATCGTTCTCGACTTTCACATTCCACAGTATCGAAACAAACTATATCAAACAATGAACAATAAATATGACAACAGCTCTTTTGTGTTTTGCAAACAAAACTCAACGTACTGTGTTAACAGCGGCACCTTCATATTTTGTTCTTTATATATTTGGAAATCACTATTCAGGTTTGCAAGGATTTTTTTTTATCAAACTTTGCTATGAATTCGTTTCCTGTGCTATTCATACTCCTTATAATTACTAACCACATTTGAGGTGAGGTCTCCCGGTACTGCAAATTACGGACCAAATTTCGCCCTCAGCCCGAGCTTCGCGTTTGGCCCCTCTATGAATTGAAGGAAAAAACCTCTTTCCGTAACTTTAAGAAGGCACTGTCGTCAATGCAAAAGCAAACCGAGTTAGCACGTTTTTTAGAGACAATTTAAAGAAAAGGAAAGTTTAAACTTATGTCATTTGCCCCGAAAAATTAGGAACACTCTGCGATAAATCAGGAAATATTTTTGCAAAAAAAACAAACAGCTTTAAATTTTTGTGGACCGTACAAACTGGCCAATCGCAGCGCTCTTAGAATTAAATGAGAAATAATATAAAGATACTCCATTGATGTAAAAGATAGAGGGAATTGACCAGTGACTAGATAACGCCCCCTCATCCCAGTCTAGCTGTTTTTAGATATTTTTGAAATTATTTCTTTTTCAGTCCTGAACAGACGTCAAGAGATAATGTATTCCCAAATTCATTAACAAACGCGGTGATCTGACGATAATTAATTCTTAACTCAACTTTCCTTCCGTAAATGGTAAATGCCGTAAATCCTCAAAAAAGCGCCCGGGGGTGCGGCTTATTTCGAATTTTGGAGAAGAAGGGGTTAATCATTTAGTATTACCCCAAATGGTGGCCTGCCAAGACCATTTTTTTAATATATCATCTGCGCGTAAACAACATCAGCTGTTTATCGACATAAAACGCTGATCGATCCTAAAAAATTAAAGCTTAAATCGCGGCACCATTAGGCTTAACGTGCGTTCACTTGAAGTGTTCCCAAACTGAAACGATGTACAAGAAGAAAACTCTACATCCTTTGTTGGCCCAGTACTCGTCCACAAAATGGTGGCAGGGGAGGGGGAGCTTATTTTAAATTTTGGCTGATAGGAGGGGTGCTTATTCAAGGGGGGGGGGGTGACGAGATTCGGATACAAACATAAATTGACCAATGATATGCCACAGAACAAACAGCCAATCAGGATACAGGAAATTGATGTAATTCAACAGAATTACATCCAACCTTCTGTGTTGTCTTTTTAGGCAAGACATTTAACTCTCTCGCACTGTCTCTCTCCACCCAGAAATACACCGGCAAATTGTTGGGGAAGCCTAACAAATTGTGGGGGAGTGACCTGCAATGGACCTGGATTCCATCCTGAGGGAGTATAAATACTCCTGCAGCTCTCGCTGCCTCAAGCTACAAAAACCAGGATAAGCTCTGGCAGCTATGAGCCAGTCGGCTCCAAGGCTTCACGTTATGTTTCCATTATGTGCCACTGGTATATCACATTAATCATGTTGGCCACTATATTTTCTATGCAGTGGTGGATCCAGACATTCACCTAAGGGGGGAGGGGGAGGGGGTGTGTTTTGCTCTTCTGTCAGCTTGGTTTTACTCTGCAATTTTTTTATCCAAAATAAGCCTCCCCCCTGGATCCACCAGTGCTGTGCGTGTATGCATTTTGTATGGCATGGTATAAGGTACGTAGTTATGCGACCTTCTCTCATGGTATACCACAGAATATCACCCTTGTCGCTGGTATTTTGTTAATATACATACAAGCCTTTAGCTAAACATGTATATCACAAAAATACAACTGACCTGTGGAATATTCCATAAAATACCACTTGAAAGTGTTACATTAGACTGCGAGCAGTCTCTTTCTTTTCCTAGGGTTGCGAGGGTTGCGATATGCGAGGGGCGAGCGCGAGCCGCGAGAAGCGCGGGCGCCTCTCCCCATTCCCTCCTCGTTTCTTTCCCTAATTTGCATAATATAAACAGTTCCGCGCCGAGGATTTCAGGAACAAAAACCGACTACTCGTAGTCTAGTGTTACATAAATAATATGAATATTTGCAAGACTCCTGGGCCCGGTTGTTCAAAAACCCCGATTAGCGCTAATCCCCAATTAAATATGTTAATCTGCGACTAGATTGCGTTGCTCAAGGCCTGATAATTGGCGGATTAAATCTAATACACATCTGAAGGAGGATTAAATCACTAATCGGCCGATTAATATAGAAAAAAAGGCCGACTTGCTGTTTGGCTTTCCTTGTGCAAGACAAAGACGAGCGTGAATTTATCGATTTAACGATAGCATACTAATTTACAGCACTCAAAAGCTTCGCACTCGCAACAGATTTGGCAGAGCCTCAATTAAATACAAACCTCATAGAGGCGGATTTACAGAGGAAAACGATTGTTCTTACATTTTGAAACCAATTGACCAAGTGCTGATGGCACTACAATTTTATGCAAGTGTTGGCTTACTGTAAGTTGTCGGCGATACAACTGGAGTACACAAGTTCACCATTTCACTGGCAGTCCATAGCGGACGCCATGTTGGAAACAATCACAGTGTTTAGTCACTGGAAATTGCATTACATGGGATACTAAGCAAGGCAATATAAATGGGACACTTAGCAGGACAATATAAGTGGTTTATACACCACATACTAACCGTTAATCAGCGATTAACTAAATCTGCCCTCTAATTGGGCTTTGACAAATGTTCTCAACTCCTCTGATTAGCTAACCCGGTGTTACTGGTTTAAATCGACGATTAGGCTTAATCAGAGGTTAGTTTAATCAGGGTTTTGAACAGCCAGGCCCTGTTCTTTTATGAGGCCCTGTTAGGGGTTTTAGGGATAAGGGATAACTGGCAAAATAATTTTAGGGATAAGGGATAACTGACTAAAAAATGTAGGGATAAGGGATAACTGAGATAGTTTTAGGGATAACAAAAAATAGCTTTGATTTCTCAATTTTCACTCGTTTGGTCACTTTTGCCAAGGATCTGCATCAACAGCGACAGTAACGAGAAGTAACAAGTCATTTATCGGTCCAAATTCAAGCAAGATGGGTCGGATGTCCCCGATTTGCTCCCAGGCTCTATTATTCGGTCAACCGCTGACGTCATGGCACACATGTAACACAGGCATCACATGATCAGTCATAACTGAGAGCCCAAAAGGGGGGACCTCTAAATTTTACTGGCCCATACAGCCTATTTAGGACTCGAAAAGTATCTCTGCACTTTTCAAGCGCGTGGTATGGTTATTATTGCTGGTATGTCAACTGATATCAGTCACAGGGTTCTCAGTAGAACGGCAAAACTCCACTGGCTGTAAAATTGAATGTCATTAAAATTTGCACTCATATGAAAATAAATTAGGACTAACAAATTGAGAGGCTTCATGAAGAAAATAGTATTTAAAAGGTGAAACAGTGCTTAACTTGCTATCAAATTTTATGATCATAAGCAACTCTTTGTTTCATCTTGTTTTGCCCCCAAAGTACAGGAAATCCCATCTTTGGTAACATCAAATTTCAAAATTTCCCAGGGGACCATGCCCCCGGACCCTCCTTGGTTAGCTTGTCCCTTCAGACCTCGCTTTAATTTACACCGCATGTTATACTTTATTGGACACCCGTGGAAACTCCTGCTAAGAACCCTGATCAGACATCGGGATCACAAGGATCAAGAGACTGCATCATGGCGGTTTCATTGAACTCTAACTAATCATTGTTAGACTGAAATGGTACTTTTATATGACTGTCACGGAATTTATGAAGATTTGTTGGGCGATCGCTTCAAATAAAAAAAACAAAACATTTAAGGGGGATCAGCTAAATGTTACTGTCTCTAGCCTAAAATTCTGAAACCTTCCAACCAGACGATAAATAATGACCGGTACCTTATCTATTAAGAAACGGTCGAGGGTCACTTAACGCTTTAAAATTGCCAGCTATTGTCACACTCCAAAGATAAGTAGTTTTGGGGATAACAGTCTCGATAATATTAGGGATAAGGGATAACTGCCACTGGAATTTTAGGGATAAGGGATAACTAAACCACCCCTAACAGGGCCTCTTTTATCATTGCCATGCTTTAGTAGGTACTTGCAAAAATGGAATAACTTAAAAAATGTGATTAAGCTTCATCAATATCATAGCTCTTCCTCTTTCATGATGTTAATAACAGTACTATGATACAGCTGTAAAGGCAATAATGTTTTTGTATATAACTTAGTGATTATGTTTATATATTTAAATTAATTGTTGAAACAAATCTAGATTGGGACAGTTAGATTACTTTTCTTGTTGTTAACTTTGTCTCTGGAGCATATAAACTTTGAAGTACATACATGTATTTCTTTGATCCTCTGACCTCTAACAATATCAATGTATCAATGTTTTAACTAGAGAATATTTTAAAGTTTCCCAAGTCAGGGGGAACATTTTTGTAAAAAAAAATTGAAACTATTCACGTGATCCAAACAATCTTAATTACTTCAAGAATGCACTTTGAGTGACATGAAGTTGCACAATGTTAACAAGCTGACTGAAAATGACAAAGGATACTTTAACATGATACAGATGTAATACATGTAGGCTGTACCTGTACTAAATAGTTCCTATTCATTTTTCCTGTCAGACTGCCTCAAGTGAAAGAAGTGACAACTGAAATGTTGTTCTCCTCAGGACAGGCAACTACTATTTTCTGCATTCACAGTCTAAGCCTGCCACTGTCTGTTAATAATGCGAGTAGTGCCAAGATAATTGCATAATCAAGAAGAACAAGGAATGTACAATTAATTCAGCTGGTATTCAGGGCTCTTAAATTCCAATTTGCCCTTCAGACAAGCACCTCTCAAATTTTGCTTGCCCTGGGCAAGCCTTAGTGTACTTTAAATTTGTTTTGATTTAGTTGGCAGCGATGACTTGCCGGTGCCTTTCAGAATGAAACAGAACTTGCCTGGCAGGAAATCCTGCTAATCTTGTCCTGGACGACTGGCCTGCATATGTTTTGACCCCTAGAATTGAAGTGTGCATGATGAATTGTTTTCAATGTCTATGCACACACGAAAATGTAAAGACCACAATGTGGAAGTTAATGCAAGAATTGTCAACTACATGTAGCTTTAAGGCCAGGCAAATTACATGTACTGTACGAGTTCCCATTTGAGTTTCGCCCAGGCCGTAACTTCCTGCTCACCATAATGTCCACAACACTGCCACAGCAAATGTTATACCGTCAAGCCCACATATTTCAGAGAGGGATTTCCAACTTGCCCTGCTCATCGTCACCGCCTTTTCCTTATAGTTAGGGAAAATATAAAATGAAACATGCAACACATGGATCCATCCGAGCCACATTGAACAATAGCGTCGAACAAAAGCCATAGGTTTGTTTCGATTCAAATAAATTGTTTGTAAATTCTAGCAACCGACGTTCACTCCATTTTCTCTGGTTGAGGCTGATTCTGTGCACTTGAAGTGTTGTTGCTGGGTTGAGTTGAAGAACCAATGGTGAAATTTTCTAAAACTTCTGGAAGACCAGCCGTTGTCACATCTGCATGTCCAGCAGCGAATACATCAGGAAGAGCATTGCGACGGCCCGTACGTCCTGTCCTTACAAAGTTATCTACAGCCATCTCACATTCTGCCATCCTTAAAGATAATTATTATACAAATTAATGTACATAATTGACAAATTATTTCACCTTATTTCACCTTCTTGAGCAATTTTGTTGTGCCTTTACAAGTCAAATTACAGGTGGCCCAGGCTCGTTGTATGTGAGAACAACAGATGTAATGTAATTCCCATGGTTTCTTTTTTCCTTTGCGTTCTGGCCGCTCACTATTTCTGTATAACATGGGGAACTCAAAGGCAGAAAACATAACATAAAGCATAAATGAAACCATCCTGTTTCCATGCAAACCTTTGAACTAAATTTAAGCTACTGAAGTCAAATTATGATTGTTGTTTTCATACATTGAGCTTGGGCTGCCTGTGGAAAGACTTGACCCCAATGTGCATGCATGACTCACAACGACCTGTGCAATGAGTAGACAACTGTCTTCCTTATGAAACACAAGTTCTTTTCTTGACGTGTGTACAATGTTAAGCCATTTTTGCAACTTAACACGTAACAAACTGTTGCAAGAAAAATTGGCCGATGTGTTGTTTAACTCTGTGATCTAAACGTTTTATTACCAAATATTTCTACCCAAAACTATTACAGAAATCAAGACAAATACATGTGTCTTTCGAAGTTAATGACAAAATAAATTTATCAAAAAGCTATAATTCGTCGAAATCCTAAGAAAGATTTCGAAACTGATCAAAATTCGAAACCAAATCAAGAACGCATTGACAAATAAATAAGCCAACAATTTCAGCTTGCATGATTATTGTAAATTTCAAGAATGAGTCATCACTTTAACAAAGAAGAGAGCTTGTGCATCACAATTGAATTAAAAACACAGCAAGTACATGTAGGGCCAAAACGCGATCCATAAGCTTACATAATAACGATTGAACAAATCATGGATTGCTTTAATTTTCTGGCTGAGCTACAGAACAGTGTAGTTTTCATGAGTTTTCAATCTTCCGCCTGCTTCCAAGAAAATCGAAGGAAAACTTGCATTGCATCGACTGCGCATTAAATACAGGTCGCCTTTCTACCTACCGATGAGCTGTCCCCCCAACTTCTGGAGCGACGAGGCAGTTTCTTTAGGCAAATCGGTAGCCACACATGTACAATCCAAACAACAGCTAAATAAACATTCCGCTCTGCTTCACATGCACAGAATGCACAGTGTACCAGAGGACAGATCCCGTATGAAACAAAAAAAATTATTGTCAGGGTGGGGTAAGAAACGTCACATTGCAAAAAAATACACATCCTTCAAAATGGCGGCTGTGGAAGACAGAGCGAATTCCAATCCTTTAGTGCAACCCCTGTTAACGGATCTTTATCAAATAACGATGGCCTATGCCTATTGGAAGAGCGGAAAAGTTTTGGACAATGCCGTTTTCGATTTGTACTTTCGCAGGAACCCTTTCCATGGAGAATTCACTGTTTTCGCTGGACTGGAGGAGTGCGTGCACTTTGTAAGGAACTTCAACTTTACGGATTCAGGTAGGTTAAGTCAAAGTGTCGCTGTTCACCGGTAATAAAAGCAAGTTATAATGCAAGGTATTTACACTGCATTGCTTTCTCTTCTGAAAGTCATTATTGTTCCGTTCAAATGTGGCCGATTTCAGAATTCTTAATTCATTCATTTAGTATTCAGATAAGCTAAGCTGGGTCACGCAATTTAGACGAATCAACTTACATGTAATCGCTTAAAATTTCGTCTGTAAGGACTTGAAACCTCATGTTGGGATCAGACAGTTTATTAGATATTATCCTACATTATAACTTACAACACGATTTTTATAATCATGGAAGACGACTACTGACAATAGATCTATACACCTGTAATTACAGTGATTGAGTGAATCAAAACTAGCATTGCCTCTGGAGTGAGCGGGTGGGAATTAGCTAAAAGCTACTTTTCGTAACTAACTTAATTGCTATATTGCTATTGCTCTGATCGATTTGCTGTGATATCTTGATTTATGCCATAGTCAGACAATACAGATCGAAGATGAGGTAATACCTTAGTACAGTGCCTGATTATTACTGGGATCTCATTGGTACTCAACAAATCTTGTGACTTGCATGCTGCAAAGTTGCACAATCATGACTAGACTCTGGCCCTGACCAGCCCGAAGTTCATCAACAGTTCTCTATGTCTAGATTCATATTAATATGATTACAGTAATATTCACCGCGGAAAAAAAAGAAAGAAATTGAAAATTCCTAACTAATTTAGCTTTAGTAGATCATAGATCAGCTTTCCATAAAGAAGGTGAATGACTTCAGAAATAAGAAAAAGTGCAATATGAAAAGCAATTAACTAGAGGAAGGATCCTTCTTGATCTGGACTGCTGGAATGCTGCAGTCTCTCTGAATTGTTTCCATTTTGTTTAGCTTGCACATGTTTTAACATGTTTTTATTACTCCTAAATATTGCATGTTATATTGTCCTCCTGTGGTCCCCTCTTGGGGACTGATGGTAGGATTTTTTGCCAACATCTCCCAATAGGGTGTGGATATTTAGAGCAGCTGATGTAAGAACAGCCTTGTGTAGCAAATCTCTCAGGATCATTGATTTATACGTGCTAGCTCCACCATTCTGGCATGGTGTGCTTGAGCAGGTTGTAGATTTTGGACTGCAGTGACAACTTTTTAGGTGTACTCTGACAGCTGCGTCTTGGTTTTTAGTGCAGAATGCACTATTGGGATGGTTTGGGGGTTGACCTCGCTAAAGCACTATGGCCATAAGGCACTATGGTAATAAGGCACTATGGCAATAAGGTGTAAACTTAAAGTGCAGCTAACCCCCAAAATTTTTTTGCCTTTAATGAAAACTACTAGTTTTCTTTATTACTTCAGCGAAAAAATTATATCGATTGATAAAATCCCTCCAATTCTACAGGTGTTTAAAGTTGTAATTTCATGTCCCACGACCGAGCATGATGGGATCTGGGTCGGGCCTCTTCTGACGTCATCGAAGGACATTGCTCAAAACACTCAAGAGACATTTGACGGGGTTTCAAGCGCTGTGAAAACATATTTGGGGTATTTGTGCTTCATGTTTAGTCGAAATTGGACAAGACTTCCAAATGAAAGAA
>Ga0126343_10000295_pt1 | contig 18075 bp, 17 predicted proteins | sample Cyp2metagenome_FD_92531 | JGI IMG/M metagenome (GOLD analysis project Ga0126343, IMG submission 92531) | Coral microbial communities from Lord Howe Island, Old Settlement Bay, Australia - Cyphastrea 2 metagenome | ecosystem: Host-associated > Invertebrates > Cnidaria > Coral ...
CGCACCGCCATAACTCTGAAATTTAAAATGTGCCCGCTTTTAGACGAAGCATGTTCCTGCGCTGAAAAGTTTTTAACAGATATAAATTTACCCTCTCTCATGCCTGATGAAGATAATAACTTTAGTGGTTCTTTAGTTTCGGATTTTCGAAAATGATGACGTCACGTGCAACCCAAGAATACATCCTTAGCCTCGCATTCATATGAAAAATCATTTGTCTTGAAACATGAGCACGAGTTTAAGGATGTATAAAGTATTGTTATTCATATCTAGACGCCATTTATGCAAAAGGGTGTATACTTTAGCAACAACACTGTTTCAAACGTCGGAAAGCAATCTTCTGCCTCTTGTTTTCCTGTAGCCCAGTCATATACCATCTTCTTGCAGTAAGTGGTTTTCCCCATGGCAGGCTTTCCTTCAATTAACACTGTTCTTGGTTGTGAACATTCCTCATGTGGTTGAAAGATCCCAGACATGTTGACGCTGTAGTCTGTCTCTGGTTCTCTTGCTTTTTTCCTGCTGACTTCTTCATGTCTGGTAAGAAGACTATCAAGATGAAAGTGAAACTCTTCACACCAAGGAAAAAGGTGAAAGCCATCCCTCGCAGCTTATGTACAGTTGGCGAATTCCGTCGATAATCTCGCCTGGATTAAAATCATAATTGAAGTTCTTCAAGTACTTTTTCTATCCTTACAGATAAAATAAGGCGTTCTAAAATCGATCTACATCCTAAAATAAGGCTACACAGTACTTTCGCGGGTGTCTTTCAGAAAAATTGTACCAGCGTTGTTTTTAGAAAACTACCACAAACTATAAATGAGTAGTAAGGTTATGGACTATAGAAATTATTCCGGAAAAATATCTACTTATTTGTTGTGCGCCATACTTCGCATTGTTGTTTATTTCCAGCCATTAGGTCACTTAGCATGACACATTGTACACACCATCGTTTAGTTCTGGTTTTTGTTTCGCTTCGTTTGCACGCTCTTGTTTAGTTAGCCTCATTGTCACAAAGTTCGCGCGTAATTAGCTTGGTACCTTTGTTACCGCTTTTGCCTGCTTAGTTTGGGTTATATTTGCATCTTGTGTTCGGTAAATTAACGTGCTCTCTCTTGCTTGGAGTTTCGGCTCAACTTACTGGCGTGGTGGCAACCCAACATTTCCAAAGAACCGATGGAAAGGACATCAAAGCTGTTCTTCGATTTTAGCCGCCTCCCGGAGCAATCAAGCCAAAGTTCGTGAACTGTAGTGATGACTTCACACAGAGCTCCGAAACAGAGGTCGCTTTCTTCGAATGAACTATCACTTCGATCGAAACCTGGGAAAACAATCTAAAGTACATCCTGTCCCTCGATCCGAACTTCGCAGACTTTCTTACTGATGGGTCGTCGTGGAGTAAAAAAACAAACGCTACACCTCTATGTGGTTTCTCCAATGATCCTGAATCTGTTCCAACAGCGAGAAGAAGGACTGCTGCTCAAAAAGTAACACATTTGGAAATGATCCTCGGCCAAATTGCCAATTACGCCCCTATCATTTCCCAGAACTCAATCGTCAAAAATCCTACGTCAATCCGACAGCATTATGGCTTTCAGTTAGCTGGTTACCGTTTCTTGGACCTCGCAAACATTTCTCTGAAACCTGAACAGCGTCCTGAGGATTTATTCCAAATCTTAATGGCCTTTATTGAGGACAACCTACTCACCAGACCCAGCGGAATCACTCGTCATGGCGAGATTCCAAACGCTGACGAAGAACCCTCCATCCCTCGAAATTTTATTGTTCTTACCTGGTTACGCCTACTACATCCCAGCCTTCCACAACTTGTGAAACAACATTATGGCCTCTTTGAAGCCTGAGATCTCTCAAGCTCTCGAGTCGTTACTTGACGAGCTCCACACCAGTGATGAATCAAAGGTTTTACGCTCTGCTCCCGCGACTGGTCATCGCTCATTTGTTTCCACACGATGCAGGCTACTGCCTAAACCTGAAGCTGTCAAGTCCTGTCCTCTTTGCCAGCAGGCTTGCCGCCCAGATTTTCGGTCACATTTTCTCAGCAGTTGCAAGTTTTTGCCTGAGCCTGATCGTCTCTTCATGTCCAAGATTCGCCAAGTGGCCGGGATTGAATTAGAGGAGAGAAGTTATGATTACCAGCACTGTCTTGATCAGACTAACCCTCCAGGTTTTGAAGAATTCTCAAATATGCAACATTGTCCCTCCAGTCTTAATTACTATGGAACCTCCTGCCACTCGTCATGTAAACGTCTCCAAGTCTCCATTTCGTCACGCGTTTTATGGTCATCACCCTTTACGCCTTACAATAGACACTGGCGCAGAAACTAATATGATGAGGGCTTCTTTAGTCTGGCTTATTGGTGCTAAGGTGACTAAAAGCTCCCAGACTGCTTTGCAGGCCGACGGTCGTACCTCGTTAACTGTTGTTGATGAGTACCGCCTTCCTCTGATTCGGCAGGGCAGACTTCTTACTCTGGAAGCCCTCGTTGTAGAGGATCTTGATGTTGACATTCTTGCTGGAACACTCTTCATGGCTTCCAACATCACAGTCCGCCCCGCTAAACGTAAGATCATCATCGCTGGGTGTGACGTGGTGTCCTATGGTTGTTCCCAAAGTCCTCGGACCCACTATGCTGTAAGAGCTTTCCACCTCCTTTGCGCTCCGAACACTAACACAACCGTCTGGCCGGGTGAGTTCCTTGAAATTAACGCCTCTTCAGAGCTACTTAAAGATGCTACACTGGCCATCGATCCCCATATGGATTCGGTCTCTTCTACCTACCTCAAACCTACTCACACCTGGCCTCAACCCGACATTGTCTAATCCATTGGTGGTAAGCTGAGACTTCTCAACAATACCGAGGAGCCCCTTCTTCTCCGTAAGAACGACCATGTATGCCAAGCACATCTAACTCTTCTGGAATCTTCCACAGAGCCTTCCTCAACCCAAGCCACCAAGCCGTGCACCAAGTTTACTGTTCCTCCCTCCTCTTCTGTCGAGTCTGTACACGTACACCCTGACGGCCTGTTGTCCCCCGCTGAGAGAGCCGCATTCATTTCGCTCCTAAAGGAATTCCAATTGGTTTTCGATCCCGTATTCCTGGTGATAATACAGCTGCCGGTCCGATTGAACAGGTTGTGAATATGGGACCCATCAAACCTTCCCAGCGAAAAGGGCGTGTCCCACAGTACTCTCGCGACTAACTCGCCCAGCTTCAAACCAAATTTGATGAACTTGAGGCTCAAGATGTTTTTCATCGACCAGAAGATTTAAAGGTTGTGGTGGAATATTTGAAATCATCCTTCTTAGTGAACAGGAATGGCAGCTTCCGCTTGGTCACAGCCTTTACTGACGTGGGCCGCTATAGCAAGCCTCAGCCCTCACTAATGCCGGACCTTCACTCTTCTTAAGATTGCTTGCTGGAAGTACATCGTAGTCTCTGATTTGCCCCAGGCGTTCTACCAAATCCCACTTGCAAAGAACACCATGTAATGTGGCATGGTTACACCCTTCAAAGGTGTTCTTGTCTACACGCGTTGTGCAATGGGAATCCCCGGTTCCGAAATGGCCCTCGAGGAGCTAATGTGCCATGTCCTGGGTGATCTCCTTCAGGAGGGATGTGCCGCTAAGATTGCTGCCGACTTATACTGCGGTGGTAACTCCCATCAAGAGCTCTTCTCAAACTGCCGAAAAGTCCTCTCGGCTCTCGATCGCTGCAACCTTCGCTTCTCACCTGCAAAAACCATAGTCTGCCCAGCTTCTACCACCATTCTCGGTTGGATATGGTCCCAGGGCTCGATTCACGCTTCTCCTCATCCTGTAACTGCTCTGGCTTCTTGAGAGCCTCCCAAGAACGCACGTAGTCTCCGTGCTTTCGCTGGTTCATACAAAATGCTTGGCCAGGTCATTGGTGGAGCTGCTAAACTCCTCGCTCATCTTGAGTCACTTACGGCTGGTCGTCAATCTCAAGATACCATATCCTGATCTAACAAGCTCCTGGTGTGTTTTCGCTCATGTCAAGAAGCACTCACGTCTAACAGATCCATCACACTAGTACTCCCCAAGCCTGATGATCAGCTTTGGATCACAACCGATGGTTAAGTCTAGATGAATGGCCTCGGTGCCACTCTTTACGTACTTTGTGACGAGAAACGCCATCGGATATTTCAGTGCAAATTTAAAAAACATCAAGCCACCCGGTTACCACGCGAGGAAGAGGCATTATCTATTGCAGCAGCTGTCAAGCATTTCGCCCCTTATATAATTCAATCTAAGACCCCTTATATAATTCAATCTAAGAATTATGTAGTGACTGATAGCAAGCCATGTGTCCAGGCCTTTGGCAAGCTCTGTGGTGGTCACTTCTCCTCCAGTCCCCGAGTGACTTCATTTTTATCGTCGGTTAGCCATTACCAAATCACACTGCTCCATTTGGCTGGTTCTGCCAACCTGCCTTCTGACTTTGATAGTAGTAACGCACCACCTTGCGATGACCCTCGCTACCAAGTCTGTTTATCTGTATCTGAAGGCGAAGACCTGGCTGTACGTCCCATTTCTGTTCATGATGTGCTATCGGGGAAGACCCCCCTTCCTTTCACAAGCCGTTCTGCCTGGCTCCAATCGCAGCCAGAGTGCCTGGATTTGGGACGTGTCCACTCTCATCTTAAGCAGAGCACTCACCTATCGAAGAAGCTGACAAACATTAAGGACGTCAAGCACTACCTGAACCTGGTCTCCATTTTCCGTGACGGCCTACTCGTCGTAAAACGCGATGAATTAACCTTTTGCTGAGTCCCGCGAATGTATAGTCATCCCGCGCTCTGTTGTTGATGGCTTCCTTGCTGCCTTAGATGTGAAGGTAGACCACCCTTCCCGTCACCAAATGAAACTGGTTTCACAGCATTATTTCTTCACTTTAGAGCCCTGGATCGGTGCTTGCAGTGTTGCCACCTGTGCTCTTCTCTGAAGAAAGTTCCATCCAGCCTTGTTGAACAGTCAACCTCTGATCCCCCTGATGGCTTTCGTATTTCCTTCACTGCAGACATCATAAAGCTACCGTCAGGTAGTACTTGTCGACCGCGAGACTTCCACGTCCTTCACTGCAGTCTGCTTGCTGGATGACGAACGTCGTGAGTCCATTCGCTCCGGTCTCCTCCGATTGTGCCTTGAGCTGCGCCCTCTGTCTGGACCCCCTTCCGTCATGAGGGTAGATCCCGCTCCTGGCTTTGCTTCTCTGTGTGCGATTAAATCCTTAAGCTGTATGGGTTTGCCATGGAAGTCGGCTGAGTCAAAACTCCAAACACGAATCCTGTGGCAGAGAAATGCGTCGCAGAACTTAATGATGAGCTTCTCCGTGTTTGTTCCAAGGGTGGTATAATCAGTCCTTTTTCCTTAGCTGTAGCGACAGCCAATCTCAACACCTGTATCGGCAGCAGAGGATTGTCTTCCCGCGAGATGTGGCTTCAATGCGATCAATTCACCAACGCACAGATCCCTTTTTCCGACCTCCAAGTTGTCGGACAACAGCACTCCTTACGGCTTTGTAACCATCCTGCTAGGGAGAGATAGAAAGCCCCTGGCTGTTGTCCTCGCGGTGATTTGGTCTACATTACTTCTGATGGCTCCAAGACCAGTGCCCTTAATCGGTATGGTGCAACGTATGAAAGGTCATCGTATGAAAGGTCATCGGTTCACAGTTGCGTTCTACCTCCTATCGCGTCAAACTGATATCACGTTCCTGACCTAGCAGAGACCACATCTAACCTCTCTTGTCGTTACAGCTCCGCTTCCTACCCTGAAGATATCGATGAAGAGCCTCTCACCTCTGGATACGTTGATGAGGAAGCCGCTCTCCTTCTTACACCTCAGAGCACTCTAAGTCCTTCTCCTGCTGTAGTTCCAAGCGAGCTCACTATACTCCACCAGATCCTCTGCATGACATTCCTTCTGCGCCCGAGTCTTGTGAGTCTTTGACGTTTGAAGACTCGTAAACATAATGTTAAGCCTTTACTCAGATGTATGTCATTACAAGCGTTCACAGCGAGCCAAACGAATTTTGTGGGAAATTTGAGATAATGGAGAATTCAACTTGATCATTATTTTTAGTCATATTCATTCTAATGTACCAAAAAAATTTTGGTGAAGTTCGAAATCGTCAGAAATTGCGACTTGTATATTGTCAAAGTAGTCTGGGGATCCACACCTACTTTGACAATGTTATGACAAAATTCATGATCAATAACAGGACAGACGCATAATAAACTGACCTAGAATTTAAAGATCTTCGCCGACACAACATTTTCAAAAACAATTCAAAAGACTCACACAGCTGAGTAAAAGATAATTAATGACTACATAAAACCATTCAGTTCTTTTTTTACTTTTGTCAAGTGTTCTATTTCACTGGATAATTGGCAAATTACCAAATTTCTGCCAGTTTGATCATACAATAACTACCATTATTATTCATTCAAAATATTTCCCTGTTTCTGATTGGTTAAAACCACACACATAATTCACCATAACGCCATTAACCAGCTGCTGTTGACCGAATATTTACCCGATGACATAAAAAGTGCAGTCCGCTGCCGATTATTGTACCGACGTCAGAGATTATTGCACTATTGACCGATATGAAGAATTCTGCACATCTCGGAGGGTGTTATCATGACACCCTCCTCGACCTGCAGAATTCTTCAAATCCTCGGCCTCATTCAATAATTGCAGAATTTTATTATTACATAGCCATCCCATCGCTTTTTCCGTTTGTATATTACATGTAATTATTAGTTGACGTTCACATCGTAAGTAACACGGAGAACATTCTTCTTCCCCAAAGAAAGCTATATAGAATCTGTATACCGATAAATATCAGGTGCGGATTTAGGTGCGATGGGTGGTGGGGGGAGGGAGGGGGGATTGGATTGGGTGACTAGCCACAACCCTTTTGGAGAAGCCCAACATACAAAATGTGAAAAGTTTGTTCAATATTATGGCAGGAATAAAGCAAACTCGATCTGGACAGGTATAAAATAGTAATTTCTGCTTTGTGGCATAGCTGGTATTTCTATTGAAATAGGGTATGGTTCTTGCACTCTAGACTTGAACTGGGTGTGTTTTTCAAAAGAAGCTAGTTTCTCATTATTATCAACAAGACCATCAACAAAAGCACTTCATAAATTATAGTGGGGTAAGTTTCTAAACAAACCGTGGAGCTGCGTCGGTGGGGACTATAACTAGATAATTTGGTTTTAGCAACTGGGTTGATAATGTGAATTGGCCACCACAAAGAGATTCGAAAGCTGACTTTTCGAGCGTTAGCAAATTGAAAAATTGTTGGTTGTATGTGGTTTATATAGAGGGAGATGGAGCTACGCTATTGGTTGGTGCATGGTAACGTAAAAAAAAAAACAGAATAAATTAGTTAAATGAAAAGCGTTCTTTGATACCGTGTTTTGCGGCTTTCCGTGCTCCCTTGATGTAGGGAAAGGCCGCAGACTGCCATATGTTGTTTAGAATGGTTGGGGAGATTAAAGTGTCTTGCGACCAGTTTAGATGTTCTTGTTGCCATCTTTCTCTACATCACGAAGGTACTCCCGGAAGTGATCGCCTAGTCGTCTCCCTGTTTCGCCGATGTATAACTTTTTGCAAAGAGTGTAACTGAAGTTGTACAGTGGATGACATTGGCTGAGGTACGGGTAAAACAATCAGTAATATTGACGGAGCGCATGGGTCCTGTAATGTATTTATTCCGTATTCCAACTTACAACAACAAGCTATAGTAATTCCAACCGAGTTCAAACTACATGTAGAATTCCAGAGTTCAATCCATCAACGAAATGAAAAACATGCACAGCTGAAAATGACGAGTAAAATTACATCATGTGATCATGTGACTAACAGTCAAAAGTCAATGTCAACTAAGGGGGGTCCTCTCAATTCCGCACTCCCCCACCTTAACCAATGGACCAAAAACATTGGTTAATGTCCTTCACTGTTTGATAACAGGAATTCAAAGTCTACAATAACGAGATCTAAACTATTCCGCGACTGAGTCATTATGTGTTCTTCACGCAACTTTGTCTTTAATCCAATCAGCTTAACCAACGGCTCTAAGCATTAGTTAATAGTCTCCTCCTTTCTTCACCTGCTCAAGCTGCCTGTCTCTTGTGGTCGCGAAAGCATTTCTTTCGCTTTGCTTGGACGGGTTCCGGTTTCCCTTTTTTCACACTGGTGATGTCTTCAGTGACACTCTCTGGTTCCTTCTCAACATCATCTTGAATTTTAAGGGGAAACAAGCGCTGCAGAGGACGCCGTAAATATGAACTCTTTCCCATATTTGCAATGCGGACGACTACTCCCCTTGTCTCCTTGTCGACTCCATTAATCAGCTCGTGAACGACTCCTATCCCCCATTTCGTACGGGGAAGAGATTCATCTTGTACACTGACGATGTCACCTATCTTCACCGTTTGGCCTGGGGAATCTAACTTCAACCTGTGAGATTCTCTGAGGGCTGGGATGTACTCCCGTCTCCATCGATTCCAAATGTGGTCCATTAATCTCCCAGTGACAGTTTCAAGATTACTGTTGTCTGCTCCACTTCTGGTTGTATCTGGCAGTGACAACAATCGTCTTACACTGGTTAAATGAGATGGTGTCAGAGGCTCCTCCAGATCGTCTGGATACAGATAGGTTAATGGCCTGGAGTTCAGAATGCATTCAACTTCAGTTAGAACTGTCAAGAGCTCCTCATATGTCAAGCGATCCTTTCCATGTGTTTTCTTCAGACAACGTTTTGTTTGCTCTTGATCATACGTTCGAAAACGAAACCCCACCATGGGGCTTTCTCAAGATTAAACCTCCACTGGACTTTCCTTTTCAAAAGGAAAGACATAATGTCAGGGTCATTGAAGATCTTTGTTAGTTGAGTAGCAGCCGCCTTGAAGGTCTTTGCATAATCAGATATGATAAGTTCAGGAATTCCTCTGCGTGCCACAAATCTTCGAAGACATCGAATGAAAGCCTGGGTCGTAAGACTTGGAGTGAGCTCAATATGTATAGCCCTTGTACTTCCACAGGTGAATAAACAAATGTACACTTAACTGGCTACAATTTCGTTTCCAAAGACATTTTTCACAAACAGAGGTCCAGCAAAGTCTACTCCTGTGCTTGCAGAGGGGTATCCTTCCTTGAATCTGAATTCAGGCATATCTGATGATGGCTCAACCTTGTATGGCCTTCCTTCATGCCATCTACACACTACACAGTTGTAAATCTGTTTTCTGATGACTTGCTGTCCCTTGGTGAGCCAGAAACGAGTCCTCAATTCTGTTAGTGTTTCTCTTACTCCATTGTGACTGTCTCTGATTATGAGCTTCATGATTTGGTGATCACATGGCAACCATGCGAAAAATTTAGCTGTTTCTGGGAGAGACGAGTTGCAAAGTCTTCCCTTGCACCTAAAGATTCCATTCATATCCCTGATTACTCCCACCTGAGCACACTGTTGGTTGGAGTTTCGATTCAACAGCAAAGACTTCTGAGAGTCCAGTATCCACAACGATTCACTGAACAACACTTCACTGGTAAGACTTCTGGAACTAACAGGTTTCGAGAACCGTGCCTTCATGTATTGTTGTTCACAAAGCGTATGACATGGGCAGTTACTCTACACAGTTTAGAAAAGTCACTGTCTTCACAGTTTATGACATGTGCTATGCCTACTTCAGGTGTGTTTTTCACAAGGAGTGTGACTGATTCTTCTAGATCTCTTACTGCTTGCACTTTCATTTTCTTCACGTACTCTGGTGGTGGCTGAATCATTTCAGATACATCTTCCATTTCTCTTGCTTCCTTTTGCCTTGAGATCCATGTGGGTCCATTCCACCAAAGAGCACTGCTTGCTAGTTTCACTCCTCTTGATGCTAGGTCCACTGGATTTTCCACGCCTGGAACATGAGCCCATATATCAGTCAGCAAGAGTTGTCTGATCTCTGCTACTCTGTGGTTGACAAACTGCTTCCATCAGAACTTTATCCTTCCTCTTGATCCAGAGCAGAACATTCTTCAAGTCTGTCCGGCAGCGGACACGGCTGATAACGAGACACTGTTCCAGTGCGGTCTTGTTTCGTGCAGTTAACCTTGTCAGTATTAATGCAGCCAAGAGCTCCAGCCTTGGAATGGTCTGCTTCTTTAGTGGGGCAACACCAGTTTTTGATGCAATCAATCAGACTTGAGTACTGCTTCGGGATTTGATTACCAAGTAAATCACCGCTGCATAGGCTGAGGATGAGGCGTCACCGAAAGCCTCCAGTTCATACACAAGTTCCTTAGTGTCAGGTTCAGAAGTGACACATATGGGGATCTGAATGACAATTCACCTGCCCCAATTCTGAGGTTAACTTCATCCACCGAGTTTTCAGTTCCGAGTCACGTTCTGCATCCCAGTGATAGTCTGCCTTGCAGATGTCTTGCGGAAGAATCTTCATTTGTGCAATGATTGGTGACATCAAGCCCATGGGATCATAAAAACTTGCTATCAGTGTGAGTATGTTCCGTTTTGTGGGCATTAGACCTTGTGCACTTTTCACGTGTGTCTGAAACTTGAACAAGAACTCATCACTGAAATAGTTCCAATTAGTTCCCAGGACCTTCTGTTCAGTGTTGACAACCCTCTCTTCAAGACCACCGACCATGATTCTATTGTATGTATCATCATAGTCATTGAGCTGATTCCCCTTTTCTGTTTGGATACTGAGTTCCCTCTGAGATTCCATTTCCTTGATCTTTTCCATTAGGGGTCTTGAGTTGGTTACCCATTTGCGCAAGTTAAATCCCCCTTGAGCCATTCTCTCTCATCAAGGCTTAAACTCAGATAATATACATGCATCTGATTGAAAAATTCATAGCTGGTAATGTGCTTGAGGAGTAACTCCAAACACGACTCGAGCAAATCTGTATTCCACGATCTTAGGTTCCGCTGAATTCACATCATCAACCCACAGAAAGCGCAGAACGTCTCTGTCCTCCTTCTTGACAGCTATCATGAGGAAGGCTCTCTCTCTGTCAGCAACTAATGCAATTGGTCAGACTCTGAATCTTATGAGAATGAATAATAATAATAATAATAATAACGAATTTGCAGAGGCATTTCCACGAGGTGGCTCTTCATAAATGTCTAGGATGTCAGGAGTTAGGGGTGGTCCAGTATGGAGGCAATCATTTAATGCTGGCCCATTTTCCATTGCTGATGCATTATACACAATGCGAAGCTTGGTCGTCGACTTGTCTTCTCTCACGACACAGTGATGGGGAAGGTAATGTATCTGATGATAAGGCTGGGCTTTCTCAGATTGGTCAACTCTTTCCATGATTCCCTTGTCAAGTTGATCCTCAATCACACGATCATACCCATGGAGTTGCTCTGGCTTCTGGCTGAGTCCCTTCAACAAGGACTGTAATCTTCATTGACCAAGACTGCGATTGTCAGGCAGTGGGTCTTGACCCTCCTTCCATGGAAGGCCTACTTCATATATCTGATTCGTAAAGGTGATTGTCTCTTTGAATGTTTCTAGAAAAGAGTTTTCTTCCTGCTTAATTCCAATTGATTCCAATTCCCAGAAGGTGCGGAGTTTCTCGTCAAGCTCCATCTCATGCATGTTCACTTCATCTCTGTGAGTGTCAATTCGGAGTACATGAGTCTCTGAGCGAGGTACATTCTCGACAGGACCAGACTATGTCCATCCAAATCTTGTGTTCATTGCAACAGGTCCACTCTCTCCTCTTCTGACCTCTCCATTTGCAATGCTCCAATACTGATCAGCTCCAATGAGAATGTCCACGACAAGATTCTCTTCTGGAACGCATTCCGACAAAGCAATGTCCTTCAAATGGGCATGATTTTTCCTAGCAAATTGAACTACTTGATAATTCAACGGTGAACAGATTATTGGTACAACATGGGCCGTAATGGTTACAGTGACGTCCCTATCAACATTCTTCAGGCACAAGTTCACAACATCAACAGTTTTCAGGTTGTCGTAATCCGATCCAAATGTCTTGATATACAATCTCTCCTTGCTATTGGTTTCAGGCCCAGAGTCTCCTGAAGTTGCTGAGTGATGTACGTCTTCTGACTTATGCTGTCCAGGATGATTCTTACACGATGTTTCTCTTGGGGCTGTACTGAGATAGGATTTGATGCTAAGACGGCGCATGTTTGCAACAAAATTGATGTCTTGCTGTCAACATACATGCTAATGGCTGAACTTGATCGTCTACTTTCTTGGGTTGACGGCTGAGTTACAACTGTTGGGGAGTTCTCTGATGCTGGAGTTTCATCAGCCATACACAAGCTTGGATGATGCCGCTGCAAACAATTTGAGCAGCCCCGTTTGGAATCACAGTTCTTTGCAATGTGGGAGCACTTGAGACAAATGAAACAACGCCCTTGTTTCTTGAGTATGTCCTTTCTTTCACTGCGATTTGAGACAACAACACAGTCTACTGATTTGTGCCCCCGCTTTCAAAAGGTACATGTAATTGCCTGGCTCCAATTTCCTGTGTCAAACTCCCTGCTAATTATCCATCTTAGCTCTTGGGGCACCTTACTGAGGAGAACTGGGACGAGTAGGCTACCATACTGTTGAGTCTCTATGCCTAAAGCTTGTAAGCCTCTGATGTGGTTTTCTGTTTTGCCATATATTAATTGTCTGATCACCTTAACATCATTGACAGAACTGACCACTGGCAACTTAAGTAAATTATCCATGTGAGAGCTAATGATTAGTTGTTTGTTTCCATACTTTTCCTTCCAGGTCTTTCTACCTGAATTGTAGTTTTCCAATGTCAAGGGCAGCCCTTTGATTGACGCTGCGGCTGGACCTTCTACGAGGGACTAAATAGTTCATTTTGTCTACGTTACTTAGTTTCAGGTTTGAATGAACAGCACTGTCAAAACAATCCATGAACGCTTGCCACTCCGTCGGTCGACAATGGAACCTTTTTATTTCCAATTTCAGTAATTTGGCGCGAATTTCGATGTTGAAAGCAGCAGTTGCTCCGTGTAGAGTAGTCCAGATTGGAGACTTAAGCTTACATTTCCAGTTGAAGCACTTGGGTTGAGGTGATAGAAGAATTATCTGAAGAGACTTCAGAGTCAAATCGATACGAACTACATGTACAGCCAACGTAATTTCATCTGTGATTTTGCTTGCTTCAGCAACTTCATGTTCGATGGATTCGTCTTCATTTTCATCATCTACGAGTTCCAAAATTTTGCTATCGAGGTTTTTCAAGGTGTCAAGCTTTTCCCTGGGTATAATCTTCTGTTGCAAGAGTTTATCCTGTAGCGACGGCTCAAAATTGGTAATTGAATCCTCAACTTGCGCGAGGAGTTTCTTGACATGTGCACGATGTCCTCCGCCGATTTTCCTTTGTTTCTTGAGTACCTCTGCCATTATTGTCCCAAAATCCGACTCCGAAGAACCATGTAATGAATTTATTCCGTATTCCGACTTACAACAACAAGCTAAAGTAATTCCGACCAAGTTCGAACCAGAATTCCCGAGTTCAATCCATCTACACAACGAAAATCATGCACACTCGAAAACAATCTTGTTCCCAGAGCTTCGTTCCACTTGACCAGTGGTCGGAAAATGAGAGCTCTGGGAGCAACCATTTCCGGCATGCGCCATAGCATGCCATAGATGCGGACTGAGACCGCGCAGTGAACCGGACAACCAGAATTCGGTTATTTCCTATTGTTATTTCAAAACAGATGCTCCCAGAGCTCTCGTTTTCTGACTGCTGGTCAAGGGGAATGAGGCTCAGGGAACAAGATTGACTCGAAAACGAAGAGTAAAATTACATCATGTGATCACGTGACTAACAGTCAAAAGTCAATGTTAACTAAGGGGGGTCCTCTCAATTCTGCACTGGTCCCTTCATAAATTATGCTTAGGGCAACTGTGCCAGCCGCAATCGTCATAAATACTAGGATATCAAATTTTTGGTCGGCAGTTTTAGTTTCAAGCTTAATTACACAGTTCCCATTGCACTCACGTTCAGTGTAACCATATCTTTTTTCGTTTCCTGTATTTCTCAAGGCCCTTTAAAAATAATGCCTTTAATAACAATCTGATTGGTTCTCCCTCTGCTATTTATTCGCTGATAAGTCTTCTGAAACAATCAGACTCTCTTCTTGGTTTTCTGTGATTAGTCAACTGGCTGCACCTTGTTTATGATTCATGCATAATGGTTTGTCGCCCACTGTTACAAGAGAATAACAAAACTATATTTGTCTTAAAGGTTTACTCATTACTTTTCATCAATGTCTCTCTTTTATTTTTCAAACTTTTTGTGTTATAAAATTGAGTACTTCTGGTCTATGTTCATTGAGAAAGTTTCACACATACCTTCCACCGGTCCAACTTTATCCTTGATGTAATTCCCTTTTACCTCTTCCACCCGCTTGAGCACCCCTTTATGAAAAACGAAAAATACAATTTTAAATTAGGGAATATGTTAACCTTTAATCAACTGTACTTAAAAATGAACACCCATTTTCCCCGGGTTGAGTCCAGTATACGGAGCTACTGTAGTGATGCTTAGCCTATCAGAAGCCTTGTCTGTAGCTTCTCTGTCATCTTGGCCACATGTGGGTGTGGTTAAAATGCTTAACCCTTTAAGGCCCAAGAGGTCTCCCTTTGACGAGTAAAATCGTCTGGCGTTAGACAGAGTAAAATCTCCTGGCGTTAGACAGAGTAAAATCTCCTGGCGTTAGACAGAGTAAAATCTCTAAGTCACTCTTGGGCAGTAAAGGGCTAATCACACTTTTTTTCTGGCCCACTTCAGTGGGCAGCATACCAAGTTTGAATTTGATCTCACCACGACTATAATTTGCTCAGCTGCATCTCCTCCATGTCCCACTACTTGTAACATAGACTAAAATGCTCTAAAAATGTTTTGTTTCCAAATTTTTTCTCCTATCAGTTTTAGGCTAAATTCTAACATACCTTCTATCTCTTTCAGTTTTTCTTTGATGCTGTCTTCCTCTCTCTTCCATTCCTTCAGCACCTCCTCAGTAATGGGATCCATGCAGTCATACTTGAGCTTATCAATAGCAGTTCTATAACTCGCTCCTCCTAGTGCTACCAGCACTTGAGTGATATCCTGCCACTGATGATTGAATGTTACATCGTCCACAGAAGCTCGGCTGGCAGAGCCGTATACAGCATTTCGGTAGTACTTCACCCTGACTATGTTGGCTTCAGTACTTGTGTCTGCAGCAGAAGGACGTTTGTCCCAGCCAGTGACGGGCGGAGTCAAATGACAGATATTCCTCAGCAGCACCACTAATAATCTAATATCAAAGCTTGCTGATGAAACAGATGAAGGGATAGTAGGGTACAACTCTCCCCATTGAGTAGGATTGAGGATCCCTCTATTTCTGAGCGCCTGTAGCGTGCCATGTTCAGGGGTACCGGGCGCCAATACAAGATGCAGTCCAGCCGGAGGATGAATCTTATCAAATGTGTCCCTCAAGGCCTGGGATCCAACATCCACCAGAAGACGACACAACCGAGCATAGTTGGTCGTCTCCTTAGTGGATGTAACTGACGGTGCAGGAGGAGAAGCCATTAACTGACGAACAGATAAACCTACGAAAAAAGTATAGTTATGTTATTGCAGGGATTGTATAGATTAGTCGCTGCTATTAAACAAAAAAAGATATAGGCTTACCAAAAGAAGAACAAGAACATATGGGAAATTACTAACTGTGGGTTGCTGATTCTATTTTTGTCACAAGAGAATGCTGCTTACCTTGATTCAAGAAAATGATCAAAGATTAATTCTCAGTTCTTGATACCCAGGATAACTCATTACTGGCTGGGAATCTGTATCATGAACACTGCAAATGGGAAGCATTACGTCATAAAATTAGTAACATGCAGAGGCATTCCAGCTTAAAGAGAAGAAACAAAATTGATGCAAATTGATATTACAACAGACTGAAAATGATCGTTTTAAATGCTGAAAAAGTCTAATTATTCTGTTATTAAAAACAACTTGAATTGAGAACTTAAATCTTTTTTTTGTCGGAAAAACGTTTGTCAGAAACTCTTTAACACTCGCAGGAAGTTTCAGACTAAAGAGAGCCTTTCACTGGCAAGTGCATGTCTTATCACAGTGGAGCCTCCATATAACGCACAATTCTAAAGAATTGCAAGTAACACAGTTAACCGAATCTGTTTGTGGAGACTACGGCATTCAGTTGTAATTACTTCCGCTAAATTTAGTATTTTAGGGCGTGAAAAACAATAATTTATTTGATGTGTATGTGATAATTCATGATGATCGACCCGTCAGTTTTGTAGTACTATGGTCTACTGTATGGGTGAAAAAGCAAAATCAGATGATGAATTATGCGTAATTCGTGAAAAGTCTGTTTTAACTCCTTTGAGCTGTGAATTTTAAATTTTAATTCTGTGAGCCATGTGCGATGCCCGCCACCCTACCCCCGTTCCGACCCTCTTTATTATGAAGATCAGGTTTAAGACAAACCCAAAGATGACTTCAATAGTCCTTTTGCAAACAGGTATAATAAGAATGTAAGGCTTCAGTAAATACCGACTGGTTAAGGGCCTGATTACACGAGCCGGGCTGGCCTGGTTAGCCGGGCTACTTCCGTGTGCCGAGATGACTTTCAGCCCGGTATTACATGAGGCGAGCCAGCCCGGTTGATGGCTGATGCGATGAACCGTGGGAAACCAGAGTGAGCTTGATTTTGTACTCTCGTTGGCTTAATGAGCCGGGCTGGCCTGGCAAACGCGATTACATGGAAAAATCTCAGCCCGGTTAGCCGGGATTCCAGCAACTTGATACCGGGATCTCGGCTAACCGGGCTGGGGGCCGTTTCTCGAAAGCCCCGGAAACTTTTCGGGCCCGTAAAGCCATTACAAAATCTCGAACCTTGGGATTACAGAGCTGTTTTATTGACCAATTTTAAAGATGAAGGGAGGTTCCCTTCATAAAACAAGTATCAGTCTTATACACTTCCCCGTTTTTAGATACAGATGATCTAAAAGTGGCTTTACGGGCCCGAAAACTTTCCGGGGCTTTCGAAAAACGGGACCCTGGCCCGGCTGTCATGTAATCGCGAAGTTGATTATATTTTTATTGCGTTTAACAAACGTGCCGAGATCCCGGCAAACCGACATCATCCCGGCTAACTGGGCCAGCCCGGCTCATGTAATCAGGCCCTAAGTCTGATCATTACTGACACATGAAGCTAGCTAATTTTCTTCTCCGTCCTGATAAAATTTCGTTATGTAATGAAATCTGTGAAAATTGTTTACAAACGCTTTCTATCGCAATCTTTCAAATGGACGTGAAAACTGCTTGCCTGTTTATATAGTCACCATTGAAGCTTTCCGTGCTATAGCAAAGCTTTAATTGTTTTTGCGTCAGTAGTCTTGTATGGTTCACTGATACAGCTAAAACTTTTTTTTGAATATAAAGATATTTCATTTTAGTACTTGAGTTTAACAGATTTCCAGAACCGTTTAAAAGACCCGAGAAGCCGTTTTTCCAGGACTTTACAGTTCTGGAGAATGCCACAGTAAAATTCTAGGACTTTCTCTGTTTTCCAGGACCCATACGAACACTTTATAAAGATGGGTTCAATAAGACAAACCCAGAGATTCAACAGTAATGTTTAGCAAACAGGCATGATAAGAATGCAACCCATTAGTGAATATTGGCTATTTAATTAAAGCGGCTAAAACTTAACCTGCTCATTACTGATAACCGGTATATGAATACATAAAAAAACGCCCGCTTATTTTCTTCTAGATATATTCGTTGTATAATTGGGTCTCTCGGAATTGGCTACAAACTCTTTCTATCGCATTTTGCAAGTTACTCTTTCAAATGCGCGTGATAACTGCCTGTCTGTTTTATCTTCAGCGTTGAAGCTTTCCGCGCTACAGTGAAGCTATTGTTTCTGCTTAGTCTTGTATAGCCCACTGAAAAAGTTAGAGTTGTTTTTAATATAA
>Ga0126343_10000296_pt1 | contig 18071 bp, 14 predicted proteins | sample Cyp2metagenome_FD_92531 | JGI IMG/M metagenome (GOLD analysis project Ga0126343, IMG submission 92531) | Coral microbial communities from Lord Howe Island, Old Settlement Bay, Australia - Cyphastrea 2 metagenome | ecosystem: Host-associated > Invertebrates > Cnidaria > Coral ...
GCGCTGCATTATGCAAATGAGCTGTTTGTACACGTCAGATTTTCCGTTCAAAAACTTTTACAAACTCGCTTAATATGAAGAAGCAATACAATGTTTATGTTATAAAAGAAATGGTGAACGTGCTGCGTGCGGTTATCGAGTTATATATGCACTTGGGAGGTTTGCTAAGCACTCAAGAAGCTAGAGTCGCACTCGGCTATCGCCTCATGCGACTCTTACGCTTCTTTCGTGCTTAGCAACATCCCGCGTGCATATATAACTCGATAACCGCACGCTGCACGTTCACCATTTCTTAATAAATATTAAGTCTGTGCTCCAGGAAATATCACTACAGTGAAGCACAGTATATGCAAGGTCAGCAGAAAATATCAACACCTACTTTTTTGAGCTTGATGAAGAATCACTGTCTGAATGTGACGGCTCTTTAATGCCTGACAGTCTTTCCTGCTCTTCCTAAAGCACAAAAACAGAGAAGAAATATTACAGTTCTGCTTATAAAAGTATATACAGTCAAACCTCCATTTTCTGGATTTGTTGGGACTAGACAAAATAGTCTGGATAATCAACAGTCTGGATAATTGAAAATATGATGAAGAATAAAACTGTTTAAATAAAGCAACATTTAATCGTGAAACAGTACTTTTTACAAATGGCTTGGAAAACAATACGGGCTGCTGCACATCTTGGATCATTCGACTCTGAGCCAATCAGAACTCACTGGAATATTCTTTATTAGTTACATGTGCGAGCGCTGCTTTTGCTATTTAAAAGTAAAACAAACTCACTATTGACTGCTCTTTTCAATGCTATAATCAAGGTTTGACTGTAGCATACAAGACGGACTAGTAAAGTACCTTGGAACGTTAGTGAGACAGAGAGGAAAGTACAGACTGGGGCAACAAAGACAACTCATCACAGAGGGCCCCCTATACCTCTTCTAAAAACAGTTTCCCGTATAAGTAATTGACCTTTTCACGCATCACGAAAAATGCAAAAAAAACCTTCGCGTTCACAGAAAAAAGCAAGCAATCACGTTTCAAGTAAAATGCTATGGCTAAATCATATTAGAAACGAAAAACAAAGACAGGCCTGCACGGACTCCCAAAGCGGTTTTTGTGGTTGCGTTGCATTATCGAAGCCCTTGGTTCACAAATCACACGTAAGTTAATGCATATTTCACGGATCACGAAAAAAATGGAAAACCATTTTCCTGAGGACGGAAAAGTATAGATTCACGAATCACAGAAAATAAATCCTCATTCACGCTTCACGCAAAGCAAAAATGCCCATTCACACGTCACAGAAAAAGTATAGGAAACCCTCATCACATGCTCACTGCAACAACTTAACTTGTGCCTAATCCTTACTAAATACAGGTATTAAGTTTCACTAGATAAAAAAAAAACCTTAAAAGGAGAACTGGTTACCCAAAATAACCAATATAGCAAAACTTTAGGATAACACAGGTGCATACAGAACCCAAGCTCAGAGGCACAGACTAATAGACTACCTAGGTAGTAATCTAGCACTTAAGTAATCTAACACTTTAAACCAAAGCATAGCGTATTCATTGAAATATCATTTGTTCATAAAACTTTTAAGGTTTACCTTCAAAGACTCCTGAAATGAATTGGCCTGATACTGAGCGTACTTTGCAATTGTTGTGAATGACCTGTTGAAAGATAGTCCAGACATGAACCTGTTAACATTATTACAATTTGGCTACCGGAGTACTGTATGTGCATTGAATTCGAGTAAGCTTCACCCTCAAATTGTTGGCATGAATAAGCCTTCAACGCACAGAAATGATGAGAGCATTAATTCTGCAAAATGTTTTAAAAGTAGCTCATTTTTTTGGTACAATGATGCAGAATTTCTTGAAAAGATTTACTCTGTTATGGAAAGATATAATAAAGAACAAAGAGTTTTACAATGTAGCAAAAACACAATACCTGCTACTCTCACAAAGCCAAACTTTCTTTTCACCATTGGTGTCCCAGTTTTCATCTGAGGCTTGAAGTCTCTGTAACATAAAAACAGCTTGTGATGAAAACAGCAGAATTGCGACACAACTTTGCTAATTAAACTCAATTGGCACAAGCAACTTCAGAACATTCTAACTTTCCCCTACTAACAATAATTATACAAGATCAACAGATTAAAGGCCTCCCAAATAAAATGGGCGGGGGATGCTCATCAGAAATTTCGAAAATAACTCCTAAGGGTTACCAAGATCCCACTTGGTGGGCATAGCTGGAAATTTTTTTTCTTCCCTTCAAGATACCAATTCTAAACAATACACTATCTCCAGGGGTTTCAATAACTTTTGGTGTAGGTGCCTGTGTTAGTCAAAGTAAGCAGCAGTCAGTACAAGGGTTTGGGTGAAATCAGGGCACATTAGCTGTCAGTGAGAGAAAAATTTGTGACAACAAAGACAGTGGTATACTGCTGGTAGCCGGCTTCTAACGAAACCCCTGTATCTCATGTCATTTTTTTTTGGCTCAATAACCTATTAAGGTAATGCAAAAGCTCCCTGTGTGGACGTTTTAAGGCTGAACACCCTCAGATCGTACCAAAACAACATTTTTAGCCCCTAATAGGGACAAGGAAAAATCCCCTTCCTTTTCGTGTGAGACTCCCCCCACCCCTTCACCCTCCACTTGAAGGACATCACAGTAATGAGGATTGTTACAAACTGACTGCTACCAAATATACTGTAATAAGAAGGACTGCAGAAAAAATTGACCAGGAACACGGACTATTTTATACAATGTCTAAGATCGCCCAGCAAGAGGTAAACGGGTTCACAGTTGATACTTAGAATATGTGAGAGCCACTGAGGCAAAATATGATCTTATTTCATAGCACAACTCGTAAGTAACCTCCTGATTTGCTAACAAACAGAAATGCTAACATGAGTTTTACCTGTGTTCTCACTTCCACTTGGTGATAGCCATTTGTTTCAACAAGAGTCTTGGTTGAAAATAAACTCAAATCTGCAAAATATTGAACATCACAAAACACAATCAATCCTCATTCATGACGATAAAACTAAACATGCTGCATTCTTTCTTCATTACGTCATCAGCTTGAGGGACAATAAAAGATGTAACCCATAGCACCTGTTATGACAGAGCATGTTTGATGGATGGGTCCTTGATACAGTAAGTCATAAAAATCCAGAAAGAAAAGAAATTACCAGAATGTAACAGATAGGGATTTCCTGTGTCATTTTAGGGGCAGGGAAATTTTATATTCAATTGCCTGGGGCTAGTCAATTTTGCTCTTGGGCAAAGTGAAATCAACCATACTTGATTATAGACAGTACCTAGTAAATAATGTACTGTAGTTAAAAGGGCATGAACACACAAGTAATATTTTAATGGGAGCTACTGAAACCTAAAATCTACTGGCCTCCTACACAACTAGAATACAATATTATGTTATTTTCCAGCTCCGATTTTTAAACTGATATACAAACCTAATTTAAGTGCTGCTGCTAACCCTCTGATCACTAGAACTGGATTGGAGTTATTCATCACCATGTTTTGGAGTACTGGTGAGAATGCATCCTTCTTGTTCTCAACCTACATGGAAGTCAAAAGGAATATCATGAATTAATGATCAAAGACAACACTGCAGTGCTACATGTATTTCACCAGCCTAAAGTGTATGGAAATTGGTAGTTTCCAACAACAGGGATGCAAGCATGCTGCTCCATTGACTTTGAAACCAAATAGAAGTAATTGCATCTGTTGTGCGGTTTCAGTAGCCTGGATGGAGAACTGCACATTGAGAATAAAAGTGTGACAACAATGACCCTAACCTGGGATTAAATTATCCCAGGCTGCTCAATCTAGAGTCTAATGCACTTACTTAGTGCATATCAGTTAGGCCACTACTCCTTGTAATGTTAGCAGATCATAAAAGTTTGATTCGGCCCTGTTAATAGGGAGTCCATCTAACGCATTTTTTTCCAAAGTGTTTTCTCAGTGATGCTGAAGCAGTACTTACGTAAATAATTGGCGTCTGTGGCGACAACTTGTCTGTTGGAAGAGGTGGTGTCGGCGTAGGTGGTGGGTGCGGAATTGCATTTGGATCAAACAATAAGTTCAACTTTGGGACTGCTAAATTATCTCCTCCTGAACTAAGATTAAATGGTGATTTGGATGAGCCAGGTGAAACAACTGCAAGCTGTTTAGATGGAGACAAAAGGTCAGCTGGTATCAGAGTCGGCGAGAACGTAGATTGTCCTCCCTGTAGACCTGAACTTGGAGATAAACAGCCTGGGTTGATGATAGAAAGAGGTTGAGTTAAACTTGGCGACAGAGTTGAAGTTGTGTGAAAAGGTGATTTCTGCGTGGGAGACATGACGTAGCTCGGAGAGGAGAATGGAGAAATGGTCATTCCACTTGCGCATCCAGTGGAACTCGAAAATCCTGAATACGTTGAGATAGGGCCATTGCTGAGAGTGGGATCGCTATTCCCTGTTAATGGACTGGGCTTTATATCAGCAGAGCAATTTATTTCTCCCAATAACGTTGTATCCATTTCACTGGTTAAGGAAGGTTCAGTCGTGCTTGAAGATCCTGTAGTCAGTGATTCACTAGAGAGAAACGTTGTTCCTTGACTACTAACAACACTCTGACTAAGTAGTACATTAGACGAGGTTGAAACAAAGTTTTCAGGAAGTGATGAAAGCATGGCTGTCTCAGGCCCTGCTATAGAATTCTGATGATTAGTCACTTGCATCATGTGATCTGCTGGTGCAATGGATGTTTCCATAGCAGACACAGACAAGTTACTATGAACATCTGTAAGAAGAGATTCTGACTGTGAAAACGGCCCAGTCACTGATTGTGAGATTAACATGGGAGCAACTGAATCAGAGGTTCCTTGTGTTGTGATACATGAGGTACTTGATTGTGGTTCAGTTTGTGCAGGCTTAGCAAACTGATTGTCTGAGCCAGTCAACGCTACATTTTGACCATTGTGTGATTGAGCTGTATCAGACCAGTTGTTTTGTACACTTGAACCTGGAACAGAAACTTCATTGAGCTGACTTGTGCCAGCATGTTCATGATTCTCTCCTTCCATACCCTGCAATGAAACATGGTTGGTCATATTCTTAGCTGGAATGGCAGCTGCATTTTCCAAGGAAATAGATGCATTAACTTGTTCTGTGCTGCCTTGCTGCTGTTGATGTTGTGCTTGCTGTTGTTGTTGTAGATATATTTGTTGCAGCTGTTGCTGTTGCAGACCTTGTAATTGCCCACTGGTCAACAGTTTTACCTACAAATAGAACAAAATACAGGCCTCAGTAAATGTTCATCCACTTTAGAGCTAAAGTACTTTAATTTTTAGTTTACCAGAGCTAAGAAAACTGCAATCTGAATAGAAAAATCCTATAACACAGACCATGAAATGAAAAGCAGACTCAGATGCTGCCAATCAGCAGAAATGGTACATGGATTCTTTTATGAGTGAGAGTTCGTCATGGTGATGGGTTAGCAAACAGATCAGTGACAAGTAATACATCTGCGTCAGATAGTTTTTCACCAGAGTCCTAACCTGTGCATTCCTTATTGTTCTTGTTGTAAGCTCAGCAGGAATGGGTAGCTTCCAAGCTTCATCAACAGATGGAATATTCCTGATAGAAAAAAAAACAACTGTGAGTAACACAGGTTTTGCAAAGCAAAATAAAATAAAGACTTTTGGCAGACTAGTAGATTTTACAATCAGCCTTGTGGATTCTGCCCTTTGCTTACTGATGGCCAACTGCAACTGATTATCACCACTAGATACCTGCTCCAGCATACATGAAGTAGAAGCCTAGCCAGAGTTCACAGGTTTTCCATCAATTCCTCCGGTCAGTTTGTGCTGTAGCCAACTATGTTTTGAGATTTTAACCTGGAATTCGTCTTACAAGGAACACTGCTTGTCATTGTACTGATAAACAAGCATGCATAGCTTTTTTGAGCGACCCTCAAAGAACACTTTTCAGAACATTGGTTTAGCACTTACTTTTTCTGTGCTTCTTCCTGCTGTGGCATCATAGCTAACTGAGCCTGTAGTGCTTTGACTCGTGCCTCGATAGTGCTGTCTGTGGCACCTGTGGAACAGTCAGTTGTTATCACTATGATAATTTATTCTCAAACTGCCACTTTTCTTGTCCACTCAGAGAGACAAACAAGACTTCATTGATTCAATAAATGGTTTATGCTGTGTAGCAGACACTTGACTAAATATTTCATCTTTTGCACAAAATTATGATGTACATGTACACTTTTCATTCCTATTAGCAATGCCACAGTTAAACTCTACTAGTGCATTACAGATATTAAATCAAAATTAGATGCAAGCAGTTTTAAATCAACAAAGTCAACAGTGCCTTAGCTTTTACACCCCCTGTGAAGGTGACGGTGGCGAACCCAGAAAGTAAATACAGTACAAATTCTAATTTGTGGTAAATCGTAGCAGATCTTACCATATCTCCTGGCTGCACTGTAACAAGCAATAGCATCACTAAAAATGAAAAGGAAAAAGTTTGTATGTCAGTAGCAGGCAACCTTAGCCTTTTATGCACATTTAAGATCGAGACACACAATGCGACAAATCGCTACAACACATCGCAGCAACGAGTGGTCTCGTCTGCACTGATGCTGTGACAAGTCACTGCGACAAGACACTTGTTTGGAGCACACAATTGATTTTGGAAGAGAGGAAATGTAAACTAGTTCAAATTTAACATGGCGAGAAACTAATTGATAATCCCTCATTGGTTGATTTAAATGTTGCCACAGCGACTTGTTGCCGATGCGTACGCACACTGTGACAAAGCTGCTTGCGCTTATTTTGTCGCTGCAATGTGTCGCACGAATTCAAACCAGTTTGAATTCGTGACAAAAATTCTGTCGCAGCGACAATGATTTTCACATGTCACACAAGGCGATTTGTTGCAGCATCGTGTGTCTCGGCCTTCAAATTGCAATGGACTAGCATCGCATCCAGGGGAGAGAAGAAATACTCCCAGTTGCTTCGTGCTACAGAAACAGGGATAAGCTCTACATTGATGGGACACTTGACTCTTGTGCAGCCTAAGCCTAACAAAGACACCTCTTATTACTAATCATAAACTTCATTCAATTAAACAAGGATTTCAAACAGGGCTGGGCAGTGATGGTGTACTGTACATTAAATTTCCATTCTATACTCTCTACATGGAATGGATTGGCATTTCCTGGAGTGAGGGATTCTACAAGACCAAAACATTTAAAGAAATAAATGATCAGAAGCTCAATTGGAATTTCAGAGGAGTGGGAGTCTTGAGAAATATCTCCTCTGTGGTTGGAGGTACATGTACGGATAGTGTTTTGGAACTACTCATTGTATGTCCTCACTTTTGATGATATTGATGACAACAATTTTCTGCTTTAAAGTGATTATTTTGCAAACAGTCAGTAACAATGGAAAACAATCAATCAGTTTATGTCGTAAAAACAAAATTACACAGTGGCTCGAAGATATGAACTTTGTTTTTACATGTTAAATATTCTACTTGCTGTACTTGAAAAAAATATATCTTTACACCACCATGTAACTTCTCAAACCTATTTAATGATATAATTTTCAACAAAGGAAACATAACCTTTCTCCAACATCAGAGAGTACAATTGTCGCAAGTGCAAACGGTCTCACCTTAGCTGTTCACAGGCCTCGTAAAGAATACCCAAGTCAGTCCATGCTGCCACATGTGTGGGATCTAACTGTATGGCACACACATAGGCCTGCAATGCATCCATAGGCTGATTTTGTTGCTGGTACAACACTCTACAAGGATAAACAAGATAAGAAGATTCATTCCACAATACAGAGTCTAAATTCCTGACAGAAAGCTCTGAAGTGATGGATTAGCAATTCCAAGGCATCACTTACCCTATAGAGCACCAAGTATCAGCATTGGCTTCAGACTTATCAATCGCATGGCGATAAGATGTGAAGGCATCATGCACTTTTCCTTGCATGGCATAGCACCTGGCGCAAAAGATTTAAAACACTTTTCATTATAGTAAACTTATTACGTTGCAGGACAAGATAAGACTTGTCATGGGTAGACTACATGGTAACTGAAAATTAGCTGACAGAGACAGGCCTTAAATGGTTAGACTATCAAATAGCAGAACTAGGATCCAAGCCTGGCTGGGATTTTTGCAATGTCTTCTCACACAAGCAAAAAGACTAATACCAACCTGCCTATAAGATACCAGGCGGCACCACTGTTTGGATCTGTCTCAATAGCCTTCAGTAACAATTGAACAGCTTTCTCCATTCTTGAAGTTCTATCTCCAAGGTGTTCCTTGTTGTAATACATCCACCCTTCACCAGGGGAAAAAAGATTCCAAAATGAGGGGAAAAGATACTATCATAGTTGAAAGGAGAAATGTGCACTGCATTATAACATTTTCGGGGAGCAGGGTTGGCGCAGTGGTGAGAGCGCTCGCCTCCCACCAATGTGTCCCGGGTTCGATTCTCGGACCCGGTGTCATATGTGGGTTGACTCTGTTGTTGGTTCTCTACTCTGCTCCGACAGGTTTTTCTCCGGGTTCTGCGGTTTTCCCCTCTCCTCAAAAACCAACATTTCTAAATTCCAATTTGATCTTTAGTCATGAGCCTCTGGCTCGGGTGATCGCGCAAGCACTCCCTGTGTTAGACCTTAAATTTCATTTACATTTACATTTTTTTAAAGGGATACAATTAAATTCAAATCCTAAAACATCTAGGTATATCCTCCATGACGATACACATACTTACCCAGTTGTTTATATGCATTGGCCCTGACAGTGTTCGGTGCATTGGGAGTATCTATGATTGTTTCATACATTTCTTGGGCTAGGTCACACTTGTTCTGCATCTCAAAAAGGTGACCCAGATGAAAACGAACTGAAGTTAACAAAGAACAACAGGAAAATATAATTACATACATGAGATAACAAGTAATTAATGTTCTACATGCACGGTACAAAGACTGTGAGTTGCAAATCTCGTGCCACTATCTTTAAGGTTAACACCATTCCACATCTAGAGCAAAAGCAGTTCAACTTACTTTCTACTTTTGACAGTGAGCAGGGACTTGAATCCATAAGTGCCATCTGAAAGTGCTGCATTAACAAAACAGAACATTGGACATTACAAATCAAGACTGTGCCAAGGGACATCCCATATGAACAGTGTGACAAGTCATGGTCTCAGACTAGGAAAGATATTATCTAGCCTCTCTCTGGACTAAGGAGTATTATAAATCTAGGTATTGGTGAACTATTAGAACATGCAATCTGAAAAAACTCTGGGGTAGCCCCTGACGAATTAGGATAAACTACTATTAATCTACTCTGATAGTGTACATGTATGTAGTCTTGAACTGAGTGTTGAAAATAATCAGGCAATTATGTGAACCTTGATTTTGCTTTTACTGCCGTTTGAGATTGACAGAGTAGTCTAATTGGTATCCAACTGGTTTTATTTGGATTTGGTTTTACAACAATCAATTGCAAACGGCTTGTTACATAAGGCATCAGTAACAATCCATCTTGGAGCTTTAGGCGCACACTACCTTTGAAATAACGATATAATTTCTTCCATCTCAGTCATGTTTAGATGACAAAGACTACAGCATCTGTTAATATACTGACTCAGATCCAAAACTACTTACTTTTATACTAGCCTCACAGCTGCCCTGTGCTTTGAATATGATTCCCAGCCTGAGGTGAACTTCATTGGAACAATTAAAGCTGGGATCAATGTAAAGAACTTGCTGAAATATCTTTATTGCCCTGTTTGAAAAGGAAATAATTGAATTCACTTTTGGCCTTTCCTTGATTAGCATAAATGCAAATTTTCACTGACAGGTTTCATTGTTCATGAATTTAGCTATGTGTAAACAGAAGGACCAAAATTCTTGACAAGCTGTACACTGGACCAATTCTGATGAGTTGACAATTTACTAGGTGAAAAAATACACTAGCAACAGCACTAGCAAATCATTTCAAAAAAGAAATAATGGGACAGCATAATATTTAGAAGAGCACATGAGCTGATGTCTTAGTAACGAACCTTGATAATGGAAGCTTGATTACTGTGTAAATGTACATGTGTGTGAATTTCAATGTTTGTGAAAACCTGCTGGTTTGTGTAGAAGGGAAAAACATGTACAGTACCTGTTGACCCAAGTTAGCCTGTTAAAATTATAGGTACACTTAATATGTATGTGTACCTGCTCAAAATAATAATTTATTATCTACACTACACACAAAATACACCAATTTGTAGCTGAGAGTATTGGATCTTTTCTAGGATACAACTTTTGCATAATATGAAGTAACATTTGAGTCAAATGAAAAGGCAGAGTGTGGATTTAAAGAATATGAGGATTTATATGATAGTTACTTGTTCACATTACTGTAAAACAGAGACGCACAGACTGAAAGTTCTATATGTATGTCTCTGTTGATATAAAGTTCTGTACATTCCTTGAAATACATGTACATATATTGTATAATCTATCTGCTCTAGTAAATTTACCTCTGACATATATATACATGTACATGTAGCAGTGAAAAAATGAACTTACCAAGGATATGCTGAGAAGTTAAAATACACAATCCCTAAGCCATAAAGAAATGCAGCATCCTATGAAAAAAAAACAACAACAACAAAACAAATAAGAGAACAGAGTCAGTACAAAATGCACTTAAAAATCCTAGACTATTAGACCACAGACTACAGACATGTCATGAATGCACAATATAATTAAAATTTTAGATATTGAGCAATAATTATATAATATTTATGCGTACGAGGCTATCTTTAGTAACTCTGCTAATTAAAGCTTGCAAGTCTAGGCACATTCATCAATTGATATAAGAACACTGATCACATCATGTTCTGTGGCCTACATGTACAGTGTAATTCATATCTATAGCAATACTTGCTTGGCAGACTTTGCAAGTAATTAATATCAACTACAATACATACAGTGCTCAATATAATTTCAGTTACTGAACCATTCACAGGATGTTTGTGGTGGCTTTTGGAAACCACAATACCAGTTATGATAACAGCATCATTAAAGCAAGAGTTACTAATACATAAGGAAAGATGAATGTGGAAAAAAGCAACCTTCAATGACATGTTACAATATTATTTTAGAATATATACCTGCCAACTTTTTCTGAGATATAGGCGTGAGATTTTTATCCTGGGAGTGCTGGGATTATTTCCAACGATTCCCGAAGACGTCTGAAGTCTTCCGAAGAAGTTCAAAGTCTTCCGAAGACATCCGAAGTCCCAGTCCCAGTCTTAGGACGCATATAACCGCGAGCTCACTTCAAAAATCAGAGATTGCGAGGAAGGTATTGTCATTTATTCATTTTCAAAATGGTTTTCATTCCTTACATGGGTCTGAGTTAACATATTTTTGGAAATTGCCTCATGCAAGACGGCAACTACTCACATTTTTCAATCAGGTGTGAGAAATTAGCCCGCAAGCATGAGCCAGCGTGAGATCGAAGTTTTCAACCTGTAGGCGTGAGAGTTGGCAGGTATAGGAATACAATAAAATTATTGGTTGCAGTTTTATCTGCTGTGTTTAAGTTATCAGACATACATCATCCTTGTAAAGGTAATCATTGCAAATTATTTGCAAAAGACACATTTTTATTTGTTATAAACTTAACGCTTAAACAAGGTATATCGAAGCTTTCAACCCGCAGGCGTGAGAGTTGGCACGTATAGGAATACAATAATTGGTTGCAGTTTTATCTGCTGTGTTTAATTTATTGGGCTACATTATGAGACAACAAAAGTACAGTTAGTCATTAGTTTCTAAATAAAAGAAACTCTTGGGCTGCATTGACAGGCAAGTACATTGTAAAACACATAACTATCTCTGCATTCAAAGTTGATTAGATAGTTATAACCATCATGGTGCAGAGATGTCAACCGAAAAACATTAAAATCCAGGAGATTACCAATTTTAACTCAAATTTCTAACTCAAAAAACAAATTTCCACAATTGCTTACTTTGAGAATAACGTAAGCACAAAACTATGCAATCTTGGATGGCTTTAACCCTAACAGATAATGACAATTGGTTGAAAAGAGACAGTTTAATGACAATCTTTTCCAGGGTTTGCATTTTTACCCTAAAAACAAAGTTTTGGGAGTTGCAATGCCTAACAGACCACAACAGTCGGCAGAACAGAATTTCAGAACATGGGTGTCAGACATGTGACATGATCCAACATAGTATAACCTTGACCCCTTAAAACAGCACCAAGACTATGCTGAATAACAGAGGCAAGCAAAAAAAGGTAATCTCTACACCAGCCAAGTAGACCATTAAGTGGCCCCTGCAGAATAACATACCATATTATATTTTGACTATGATTGTACCACATAAACAACACCCAGTAAATTAATGCATTTCCAATACTCCTAGAGATCATATCATTATTTTTTTACATATGAACCAGACATGACTGTGAAATTCTGGCACAATACCAACAACAATTTGCTCCATTATCCTCATTTAATCAGGATAATTGATACAAAATTAGCAGGTGCTTTGGCACAACTACATCTACTCGCTGAAAAACAAATTTTTTGTTCAGGCCAACATTTGAAGTATGTGCCATGCAATTTCTAAACAGGTTTTGCTATCTTGAAAGGAAGTATGTTTCACATTAGCTTGTTTGTTGTAGCATTCCATACACTGTAGGAAAGCTTAAAAACAACAACAATTAAAAAAAATAATATTAATAAATAAAAATTGTACAAATTTTGTAATTTCGCAGAAAAATGAAATTCCAGAGTCTGCATAAATTTCCAATAAAAAAATGAAAGAAGTACAGATCAAAGAAATCCCTTAAACCAAAACAAATGATAAAATAATTATTATAAAGCTGTTAACTTACATAATAAATCACCAAATATTGGCAATAAATTTATGGGGATTTTCCCTGAGCGGTAATATCAATGGTAAACAAGTTTCCGCTAGCTGCTTTCTACTTCTAGCGAAAGAGCTGAAAATTGATAGCAAGAAAAATTTTGTCCTTCAATTATTTATGAACTCAAATATCTTTTGTCTGGCAATCAACGAGCGGTTCGAGGAGTAAGTGAGAAAATTGGCACTAAGAAAATGTGAAACGATATCTCGAGTAACGACCAATCTCATGACGCTCAAGGTTGATTCTTTTGCATCCAGAATAGCAGAAATAATCTTCGATCCCGTTTCAAGATGTGGTTTAATTAGAAGAAAGATTTGAACTCGTCGACTACAACAATCTTGCATTTGAAGTAAGCCTACATACAAGTGCTCTTGTGAAAAAAAAACAAAAGAACGTCTCCTGAGCGAAATAACAAAGAGCAAAATCCAGTCTTACAGTTTCTATTTGCATGACCAATGAAATTTACACTCGCTTTTGTCTGCATCTATGGTATATTTTACCGCCATATCTTACTGCATTTAACCCTCGTTTATTAATATACGAATGATCAAATGTTGTATGCAATCATGGGAACTAACGAGTGCGCGAAAAATTTAAAAATATCTTACCTTCCAATAATCAACCTGTTGAACGTTGAAAAACTTCTGGTAGGCCGAGAGAGCTGAAAATGAAATGCATGACACGTTGAAAAGCCATGAATCGGAATAACAGACAATAAAGGTCTCACGTCAAAACTTTAAAAGAGAAGCGACGACATGCTTGAGACCAGAGATACCATTCAAGTGCACAGACGGCAACGACGGTTCAAATGAGAAAGGTTTTTCAGTCCAAGAATATAAAATTCCAGTAAGACATATCCATGTTTCTTTTGGTAAAACACATCAACACGTTTGCTTTTGCCTGCAGTGCAGGAATTTTACCATACCTTTGGGAAAGTCCTCGAGCAACAGGTGAATGTGTCCCAGTTTGCAGAAAGCTGACGGGTGAATTCCCTTGCCTTCTTGTTGCAGCTCTTTCTCGAAATAAGCTACACCCTGGATGAAAATACAAAAGTAGAAGGAATGACAATGACTTAAGTGAAATGATTACTGTAAAATTATAAATGCTCTATCTCCACGTAAGCTCACGCAATTATTCGCTTAACTTAGAACAATTAAAATACTCCTTGCGAAGTGTCACCGAAGACATAACGCAAAAGATAACGAAGAGGTCATACATTCTGCAGAACATTTGGAGCTTAAAATTCTCAAACTTTCTTCCTTACCTTAAGTAACAATGATTTGTGGTTCAGATCAGGCAGAGAAGGATCTCCAATGGGGTCTTGAATTCGCAGAAATCCGTACAAACGACTAAGAAAACGAGACATAAGTTCAATCGATCAGTGAAGACACCAAACGGAGATTTGGGGACACGAACAGGCACATTCAAAATCCTAACCTGTCATAATTCGTTAAAATGTCCTTCTCTCGATCGCTCAAGACATCCACCTGGGAAACCATTGAGCATATTACTGGCCAACTTCGCCAACTTTTTTCAATTTCGGCCTAAAAATAACCTACACGAGTGACAGAAGTAAATTTTCAAGCACACAACAAAAACAAAAGGCCAGATAGATGGTCCGGCTGCAAGGCGACGAAGCTGGCGTAAAACATCAGTTTTCAGTAGCTTTTACAGCGGCAGAAATCCATAACCTCCAACCACACAGTTCAAACTACTAAATCCGTAAATTTCTGCGTAAAAGGAACGAAGTTTTCATTGTCGAAATCATTGAAATGCAAGTAAACCTTGTCTTCACTGGAGGGGTAAGGAGCGGTGAAGCACGCCGTCGCGTCCACGAATACAATTAGCCAATCAAACGTTAGTATTCTGATCACGTGGGGGATTCCATAAACCACGCATTCGCGTAAAAGGAAGTGCCTATTTATTCACTTCATCGCATTTCCTGTGCAAGATTATACTTTTTACTTTTAAAAGTAACGCTTGCTTGGTCTTGTTTCTTTCTTTTCCAAACGTTTGATCGCACCACGAACAAATCATTCATTTATTCAAGAGACCTGAATTGAAAATAGTGTGTGACACTACTCACGTTACAAAAGCGGCGTATTGTCATGTTGATATTTTGCCTCTATTTGCTTTCAATGTATATATTGGCCCAGTTGATGAATATGAAAATAGGTTCCTGTGCTTTCACAATATTCTAGACGTAATGTGTACAATTCCTGGTTGATACTGAATAACTTATGCGAAAAGATCGTGCTTGAATTTTGGCCGGAAAATAAAACAAATTCGCGAACTAATCGAATTTTTCATCGAAAATAACGAAAACTGAAAATAGTTCATGTGACAAAAATAGTTAACCATGCAGACTGCATGCTGATGATATTGAAATATTTTGTTACGTGCACATTTTACCTTGATCTTTTTCATCTCTAACGTAATTCCGTAACGGTCACATATGCGTGAAACCTCTTCCTCTGCATGCCATTGAAAACGACTGGAATCTCTAGAATTAAAACGTCTGAGGTTTTGAAGGTTTGTTTATATCACACGTGCGTTTATCAAACATGAGAATTAATCAGTATTTATAACTTCGCCTCGACTCTAGCCCGAGGCTACGCTGACCTTGACATTTATAGTTTACACGTCAACGGAAAATTGAACTCAACATGCGGGTCTGGACTAAATCATTCCTGGATGGTAACATTTTTTTCGAAAAGTGCGCCCGATTCTGTACAAAAAATTAAAGTATTGAAATCTACATGTATCTACCGGATTGCATGTCTTGAATGTATCGCGTGACTTTTAGAGCACGCAAGTTTTTCTTCTTAATCGTTTTGTAATTACTCTTCGCACATTTCTGGCAGGAGGTAATCTTTAAAGGTGGATTTAAACGGTTTAGATGTGGCGAGACCAAATTTTTCACGAATCATACGAGCCGCACGTATATTTCTAACATAAGCAAAAAATCAAGTCAGACACGCAAGGACTAGTTAGCTGTTAAATATAATCCCTTGCTTTCGTTTCGTTTTTAAATTGCTGAAAAGAAAACAAGTAATTGAAGCGGTATTTTTTTTAGGGGGGAGTGGCGGGGGGCAAAAGCAAAACGAAAATTTCAGCCCACCAATTGGATCATCTCGCCAAACGTTTCAGTGTTATCGCCGAATCACAGTCGACAATTCAGATTCATGACTAGGGTTTGTAACGCGCAGCGCATTTTAATGTTATTAAGGAAAAAAACAAAAGAAAGTTGTAAAAGGAAAGAGTCTACCCCAAAAATCTTAATAATATAATTTAGTACTAGAGCAAAAATGTTCAGAATAGAGTCTTGATTCCGACGGCCCGCGATGGAATGGGAATAAATCGTATTCAGTAAGCTCAATTGCTATATTTTATTCTTGATCTCTGCTCAATCAAAATAACTACTTTCGAGCAGAATATCATCTTCACAGTGCAAGTTCCTTCACCGAAATCGTTCGATTTTCATGAAAGAAAGTTATGCTCTAGTTGCAATACCTTTGCATCGATATTACCCAGGAAGTGCTGGTCAGACAGCCAAATGCTGGGCTTCACGTTTTGCCTGTATCGGTCTCGATTGCAACTAGTGCGCGGCTTTTCTGAAATACTAAAGATGCAGAGGCGCTGAGAACCTTTGAATAGCTTCATTTTCCGGATATTTATAGTGATATATTAAGAGTTACAATGGCGCTATTATTAATTTCTTTTAATAAATCGGAAACTGAGGAGATCGAGCGGAAACCAACAAGATAAAATTTCAGATGTCGAAAGGAACTCGGCTTCTTGGCTTATGTAGGATCACTTTTATATGCTCCAATTCCGGAATAAGGGTGCTGAATGACAATGCAAGATTTGTATGCTTGCTGAGAGTTTTTTCTTCCATTTAAAAGATTTTTCTTCATCTTACCTTGATTAGAAGTAGCTACAGTGTAATATGGTATTGCCAATCTCTCCCCGCCCTCCCCGCCTTATAAATAAAGTCAATCTTTACTAGCGTTTTCACAGTCGGGTAGTCAGTTGAAGAGACTTCCCATGGTAAATGCGATGCAATTAGGATCAAAGTTTTTGCTAGCAGTTTGTTATAGGACTGAAGCTACCATAACAGCGTCAAAATTAATTGTCATAGTTTAGCAACGAAGTAACGGATTTCTAGGTAAAGTAGATGCTTAGGGTTTCGTTGTACTTACTTGAGTTCAAGAAAGTTATGGCCAAGATATAGCGTTGAAATAAATTAAATTCCACCTGTCAGAACTCCCTAAATGGTAATTTACTACACTGAGTGCTCAACTTTCACGTAAGGGCCCCTAAAAGAGTCTTAAAACCGATGTTCACCCTGACACTAGGGGCACTAGCTAGAGCGCTAACTTACAGATTTCAAAATACAGTCCGTGAAACACATCATGATGTAGTCCGACATATCGATATACATTGTTTTCCTGGCGAAATAACCTGTTCTGTTAAATTCTTCTTGATTAGAAACAGGTCGGGGAAAATGCCACTCACCTCAACGAAAAACCCTTCTGCTGTAATCGTTCCAATTCGACCAAGTGTAAAAACTTTACAAACTCTTGCAAGAGAGCGTGTGATAAATCCTTGGCATGGCGTTCGTACGTGTTTGTTCGCGTTGAATCATTTCCTCGTATGATGCACGTTTTCGCGGTTGGCTGACAACGTCGCCCCAACGTGATTAGCGAGGGGCGAAATATTGCACCTCCTGTTTTTTTCTGTGACAGTCCGCCTACGTAGACCGTCGACAGGTTCAACGAGTCAATATTGTGTCTGCGTTATGGCACGCACACGACTAGCCGGATTTCGAGACCTCTGTCAAGAAAGGTCATTCGAATTCCATGACTTCTACACTGTTCTGTGTTCGCAAGGTGAAGATATGTCTACAGAAATTGGAAGTCTAACAAGTAGCAGTCTAGTAATTTGAGTTGGGGACTGAACGACAGGTAAAATTGCTAAGCCGTGATTTGGCTTCCTTTCCGTCTTATTTCCTCTAGCATAGGGCTATATATTTGTCACAACATGGATCGACCTGATCAGCGTAAC
>Ga0126343_10000298_pt1:0-7500 | contig 18055 bp, 12 predicted proteins | sample Cyp2metagenome_FD_92531 | JGI IMG/M metagenome (GOLD analysis project Ga0126343, IMG submission 92531) | Coral microbial communities from Lord Howe Island, Old Settlement Bay, Australia - Cyphastrea 2 metagenome | ecosystem: Host-associated > Invertebrates > Cnidaria > Coral ...
CCTGCATTTCCCCGTCAGAATACTTTTGAATTAATAAATGTGCTTTATGCCTTTCACCGATAAGCTTTTCCTTTTTTTCTCTTAAAACTTTCGTAGCATGAAATGTCTTCGTCGCTTTGCTCTGCGGATTTCGCGCCCGCCGGGAGTCTGTGTTTTCATTCTTTTAGTCGCTGTGATTGGTTTGTCGCATCAATCTCATGATTTTGACGAGAATAAGCAACTTGATCACGAAAGTACAATAAATTTTCCTCTCATTCACAGAATTTTTCCAACATCCCGCGTGGTTTATTGCGCCGGTAAACCCATAGAAAGAGTGGTCTATTGCTTAATTAAAATATGCAATTATTGCAACTGATTAATAAATTGATTTCACCTCGTGTCATTAATTTTTGTCTCATCTGGTTAGATTTGTGATTACCTTTAACAGTGAATTATTGTTCTGTTTCTTTGTGAGCTTTATTTTGTTGCATGTGCCAGGCTTCACTTATTTTATCAAAAAGGTCTCACAATCGAGTTTTTACATTAGATAGCTACTACTGTATATACCAATAATTAAGAAATAGTTTCTATGTTGCCATGCATTTGTTTAGTAATAAATCTCAAATGAAGTCAAAATGTGGTTTAAGAACAAAAGAGTGGCACATAAGGTGATAACTGAGTGTGCCATTTTGACATCCTATGTGATCTATAACTGAACAGATGCACGGCTACATGGAATTTACTTGTCTTATAGTTATAATAAAGAAACCACAAAAAATTGTTTATGATGCTCATAATCTACTGTATGCATCTGTCCTCCAATAGGTCATAATTAAGAACTACTGGACAAAAATGCAAGGATGATTTGACTTATGATATAAGTACTTACTAAAAGTCTCCGTAAATGTTAACAATAATTATTTCATGACCTCAAGACAGATATTGCCTGCAAAGGCCAACTTCTTAAATTTATTTTTCCAATTTAACACAACCTTGTATATCCAGTTTTTAGAAAGCTCTAATTGTGATAGACAAACTGAATGACTCTAGAGTATTGCAAGATTTGCAGGTCAAATATAACATTTTTCAAGTGGTGTTGTCCCTGCAATGGTCATTGTGTTTGCTTATTAATAAACTCCCTGTGTTGAAAAGAGTGCAGAATGCTTTGTACAGGAATAAAAAGTTTTGATATTTGAGATAACCCACCTCATTTTGACATGAGACCTTACAACAGCCAATATTTTTCTTATTTTTAATACTGTCAGAATGCTTTTCAGAGTTAAACTGATAACTAAAGTATTCTGAAGTGAACCCTTATGTAATTAATAGCAAAATGTGTTATCTTGAACACCTTTTTGACCACACCATAAATTATGATATCTGAGCATTAGATACCTATAGTAAATTCTCTGTTCCCCCAATGACTTGGTTAATGACTTAGTTGTGATGAACACTGTTCACTTCTTTCCATCACCTCTAAAATCTCATAATTTGTTGATGTTTTCAAGTCAGCCACTGTGCTGATTCAGTTTGTTTCCTCTTGGTAGGAATTCACCGCCTGGTAAACTGCTCAAGGCAATTCTTACATCAGCTGAGCATGGCGTAGATGAGAGTGTGGTGATTGAGTCAGTATTTTCACATAACACCAAAGCAGTAGACTTGGTCTTAGGTGAGGAGGAAATGCATTATCTGGAAGAATCTCCTCACTCCTCCCCTGAGAGTAGCATAGCTAGCGAGTCTGGGGATCCTCTGTATGATGAGACTCTACTGAAAGACCTGTTTTACACTAACCTGGTAAGTTAACAGCAGCTCAGGAAAACGTCATGTAATTTGATATACTTATGAATAATTTTTGAGAGTGCATTTTTATCTTGTGGAACATTGGATCAAGTTCAGGGTTCCCACTAGTTTTAATACTTAAGGGCTCTGAGACCCCCTGTTCGAAGAAGCTGGGGACTGGTTTTGTTTTTCAGGGGTCCTTTGCCTATTTACTAAAGTTTTAGGAATTCTTGTGTCCCAAGGATGCACTTTGGTCCTTTTCAGTTTTTATGAGTATGACATACACCTGTGTGTTAATGGGAACTCTGACCAAGGGAATGTTTTCACGTTCACAATGCCTATCTTCAGTTGTACCGGGTTGGACATTAGCACTCGTCTGCTCGCCCAGGCTAGTGTCTAAAGTGTTGGGCGAGCGCAAATCCAGGTTTTCTCTCCCATTTGGCGAGTGTGATTTTTCATTCCCAAGAAATTAATTAAACTGCAAAATGAACGAGTTTTTTTACATTCTGCTTTGCCAATAAAGTTCTAAACACCAACCAACCAACCAACCATTGCCCGTTTCTATTTTGCAAAGTTTTATATTCAAAAATGTCCAATAAATTGGCGCTGAAGCGCGACATTGGGCTTTGTAAAAGGTAAACAATAACGGCTTCCTCGTAGCGATAATTACACAATCCTTCTACTTTTACAAAGTGATACTGCTGATCACTATCAAGCCAGCTGTAATCAGGTAAACATGGCGCCCAAGCTGGAACTGCCCCTGAAAAGAATACGTGTTTGGCTGCAAACTGCAATGATGTCATGAAGATTCGTCAATAAAAATCTATTTGAAATATAAAGTATATGTTAGTGCCTTTATTGTGATTTCTTGGGGTTAAAGGTCTTAAACTAGAATTTTTTCATTGAAGTAGTAACCCTCAGTCTACCACGTGCTCGACAACGTTGCAAAAGAATTGTTTTTGATCAATGCATGGTCCTCTGATAAGTTTGAAAATGTGAAGTGATTCCTTGGCAAAATGTGAAAGTGTATCTCCGGAGTTCTGAAAGTTGTTGAAGATAGAAGGCAGATGATAATGAAGAATACTAGGGAGTTTAATATTTCAGACTATGACTGTCTGGGGCAGAGATAACAGAGAAAATGGCACTGAAGAAGCTGGGAAAAGAACTGCTGTGAAACGAAACAATCAGCAGGCTTCCTATTTATCTTTGTGGCACTACTTATCTTTGTAGCCTTTCAGTGTTCAAATAAATTTCAGTGGTCATTTATATTAAACAGTAAAAATAAAAGATGACTAAAATGGTCAAAAATATGGGGTGGAGGGGGGTGAATAAACTTTTGGGCAAGTGAAAACCAATCCGGGCAATTGATTTTGAGGGTTACTCGCGCGAATGTTGAGTGCTCTCAACCCGGTTGTATACAAATAAATACAAAGAAATTATTAAACATGGGGCCATGGGCTGAGAGCGGTTCTAGGTTTACATGGACTTTATTTTTTATTTTTTACTATTTTTTTTTTAGTTTTTGTGTTACCAGATGCAGACCTCACTCAGCCAACTTTGAATCACGCAATCTTTAATGTTTACTTGCCAAATTTTGAAACCTAAACACACGGACAATGTCAATGATAGTCTTTTATTTAGTGTGTGTAAAATGTATTTTCCTTTGGTTTTGTCGAAGCGTTCGACTTGAAGGGATTAATGACTACGCAAAAAAAGGTATTACATCAGCCATGGAATGCGTTGACCTTGCAACTTTCACTTTCGCTATGTGACCGATAAGATCTTGTTTACTTTGTGAGTTTATTTCGCTAGGAGCACGTCTTTTTAGTTTTCCGAGTATTTTTCGTATTTTCAGTCGAAAGAAGTGAATCATGGAGCTCTTTTATTGAAGCGAGTTCAGACATCGGAAGGAAAATGAAATATTTGCAAGCCAAGCAAAGAATGTGTCAAAGCATGCGAGGATTACGTCATTGGTAGGGAAATAACCTTGCAGCTTTCACTCTTGCTGCGTGACAAATAAGATCGTGTTTACTACGTCAGAAGCGCCGGTTTTTTAGTTTATGCAATTTTGCGTGGATTTCTTATGGATCCATGTGATTGAAGTGAATTTTTTGGCTGTTTTATCGAATTGAGTTAAGAGATTCAAAGGGGAAATTAATCACTTGCTGAGGTAAACAAGAGCTCGCCAGAACTTGCAGCGTTTATACCAATGCTCAAGACAACCATTCTAAATTTACGGCGGTAGCATATAAACCTCTGATTGTGTGACTGGCGTGACTTCTACTGATTACTTTGTTTGTCTGTAACTCATAGCACAAACAAATTAAATATTGACTAACTTACAATGTAAGGAAGAAAGCTGTCTATTGATAGCATGATACATCTACTAGTTTCTTTTTCTTATCATTCGTGGGCATTTTCCATTTATGTCAGAAGAGTTTTTACAAGGGCTGAGAGCTATGGTCAATAAGTGATGTGGTGTGTAATCAGTGAATCATCAAGGACTGCATTGGAATGTTTACTGTATTGCGAATGTAGGGCTAAGAAGACGGTTAAATCTCTCTGAGCATGGTTTTAAGATCTAAGTTCTTCTTGTTTGTATCGGTGATCAATTGAGTGCAACTTAGACTAAATAAGCAAGTAGACTTTTCAAAGGCAAACAAAATCTCTTGCATGAGCCTGTAGGGATAGCTGATAGAAGAGAATGATATGAAAGCCGGCAAACTTCAAAGGGTGAAACAATAGACCTTTGTCTGATGGCTAGCCTGCATGTCATGTGATAGTGACCATGCACACATTGTTAACAAAATAGATAGTGGACTTTTAGATGCAATTTTGGATGTCTTGGGATAGGAAGAATTGCTACAAGAGGAATTTTGAGTAGCAGTGAGTAAAGTAAGTGCAGGAAATAAGATTTATCACCTGAATTTGCTAGCACACAGGCTTACAAACGTGTATGATCTCAATGTACACTAAAACCAACTCTTCACATGCTGTGTGAAATCTTGTGCATGTTATACAGGCATGCAAAACCTACGCAACTAGCCATATAATAAACAACTTATTAACGTCAAGCGTTCTATCTTAATGGGAAAATCTCAAACCTTGCCCTTGCCCTATTGACCTTGCTATCGCTTGGTCAATACACCAAGGTCTCAGTTTGAGATTTTCCATTGAAGATCTCTTTCCTCTTTAGTAATTAGTTATTAACAACTAACTTTGATTTATCAAATGATAATGTTTTATGCTCTAGTTGTGAATAGGCCCAACCTCAAGAACTTGTTTGTGACTGTGGGAAAAGAGTATATAATTCTAAAGTTGGGGATGTGACAGGCACAGGGCCACAAAACATGCTGAAAATAAAAGAGATATGACCACATTCACATTAAGCGCTCTAGCCAAGATAGTAAACAGTGCCATGGAGAAAACAATTATAAGAGAGAAAGTTCTTTAATACATACATACTTACTATACTGAGACTCCCTTCAACAGGCCTTTCGGTGATCACAATGTTAACTATTACAGGATACTGGTAACTGTAATTAAGAACACTTATTTATGGTAATTTATTTAAATTAAAAATATATTCAGCTGCAACGCTGTCTGGGTCTCAGCACAGAGTGATGGAATTCCACTATCTTGTCCTCCATGTCAGCTGGAAGGTGCTGTGCCAAAGTCGTGTTACATCTCATGGGAATAGCATTGCGACGTTTCCATTTTGTGTACCACCTAGGAGACACCTTGAACTCTGGATCTGAGCTGAGTTCCTGTGCCATTAGTCGAATCATGATGCTGTTTACTGAAACACCTGCAAATATAACGCCCAAAGGGCCGCCAAGCGGGGCCCCATACTCATATAGGAAAGAAAAGGAAACCCATGAGTTGATTTTCTCATGGTTATCATGGCTAGCGGTATTGCTTATGGGTGCATACTCGCGACGATGACGGTGGCGATGGAGTTGCCCAACATGGCGGCTATACTCCAAAAAATAGGTTGACAGAGGCATACAGCCTTGGTTTACCATGTACTTCTTTGATATTGGACATCAATGCTATGATCGATTGACACCTGTCAAAACAAGGCATCTGCTAACCAGTACCATGTGACCCTTTCGTGGGCTTAAGTTTACAGCTATCAAGGTCATATGTTTTTGTGAAGTTGACCTCAACCAAGTGCTGGTTTTCCAATTGGATCGCAGGCTCATGTTAGGTTAACTTGTTCAATACAGGACAGGGTTGTTCTGCAGCCAGATTAAGGATTAAAATTTAACTGAATTATAAGGTTTTTTTATACAAATGGTTTGTTTTAAGTGTATGGTGATTTTTAAAACTCAAAACAGAAGACAGAAGAAAAGCCTCACCTCAAAGTTGCAAAACTCAGATCAAAAGTCTACTTTTTCCTGGGTTAGCTTAAGTGGGCTCTGAACAACCCAGCCCAGGAACTACACTACATATTACCTTGGCTTCTTTGATCGCTGAACAGTTCAGCCAACATGCTGATCAACTTCAGGATCTTTTGGCCCTTAGTGACCCATCTAGGCATGTTTGGCAGTCATTGTTAACTTGCCAAAGAACAAGACATGCTGTTGGTTTCTCCCTTTGCGGACAATCAATTTCGATTCTGCATGCGTCATGTTGCCTATCATTATATAGAGGTAGATGAGCCCTCAACCATACAACAAGCAAAGCTGAGTGATCATGATGCAGAGAGGAAAGTGGCTACGGATGCACAGTAGAATTCTCTGATTGAGAACAAGAGATGGATTCCCTGGGCCAGAAAGCGGTAGGATGCAAGTGGGTGGTAAAGCTGAAGCATGATGTGGATGGTAGAATGGAACATTTTAAAGCACACCTAGTAACCAAGGGTTATGCTCAGAAATATGGGATTAATTATGATGAAATTTGTTCACCTGTACATGTAGTTTGTTTCTCTTAACTCCACTTTTTGGTAGAGTTTGCAGTCCAGCATGATTACCCAATTCATCAGATGAACGTCAAGACAGCTTTTCTTATTGACAATTTACAAGCAGCAACCAGAAGGATATGTGAAACCCGGAGAAGAGCATCTGGTATGCAAGTTAGAGAAGTCACTGTTTGGATTAAAGCAGTCGTCCCAATGTTGGAATAAAGCTTTCAGGGAAAGCGATGAAAGCTTGTTTTCTCTCCAGCCTCGGCATATCCCTGTGTGTTCATCAGAAAGAGGGATAAGCTGACAATCATCGCAATTCACGCTGATGATCTGATGACACTAGAGAAAAACATTTTGGAGATGCAAAGATAGATATCAGGTATCTGAAAGGAACTGTATATCTTGGTTTAGGTTTCAAGAAGTGTGCTGATGGAAACCTGATTGGTTACTCAGATTCTGATTGGGTGAGGGATGTGGATGACCACCACTCCATTTCAGGAAACGTGTTTCAACTGGCTAAGGGAGCAGTGAGCTGGCTGAGCAAGAAACAGGCTACCATTGCGATGTTGACAACAGAAGCTGAGTACAATGTATGTTACCCTCAGTTCGGCCACCCAGGAAGCAATCTGGCTTCGAAGGTAACTCACAGATGTAGGAGAACCTCTGGAGGAACCCATCATAATTAATGAAGACAACCAGATATACATTATCATTGCAGATATATACTATCATTGCAAAACTAAGCGATCATTGTAAAATATGTGGCCACTGGTGAGATGATGGCTTGAGAAGTCTGTCATCGAACTAGGAATATTTAATTCAGTTTCCTGTTG
>Ga0126343_10000298_pt1:12500-18055 | contig 18055 bp, 12 predicted proteins | sample Cyp2metagenome_FD_92531 | JGI IMG/M metagenome (GOLD analysis project Ga0126343, IMG submission 92531) | Coral microbial communities from Lord Howe Island, Old Settlement Bay, Australia - Cyphastrea 2 metagenome | ecosystem: Host-associated > Invertebrates > Cnidaria > Coral ...
TTGAACATCGCCTGCATTAGCGAATGACTTTTGGCCAGCCTGTAATTGTAGACCAACAATAAGAGTCAACAAAGCTTTAGCACAGTCGTTTCGTCTCTGATCCGTCTAACTGTAGATGGCTGTAAATTTAGTTTTTCCATCATCTTTGCTACCCAGGATGTATAGGCAAGGAGATATCACAATAAAAGTCCTGAACTCATTGAATGAGTTGGTGTTTTCCATTTGGGACTCCTGGACAGTAAACAGAATGGACGTGCAGGGCTTCATTTCTTATTCTTCCACATTTATGCAGTGTATGTTACACGAGCCAGAAGTCAGCATTAAGAATTGAAAACTGACCAAAAAAGTTACTCTGAAATCATAATCAACAAATGGATAAAAAGTAAGCTCAATCATGAGAAACTTATAAAAAGCTAGTGACAAAACAAACTACAAGGCAACCCTTGGCGATTTCGATTTGCATCGACTTTGTGTAAATATCAAACATGAACCGCTTTGTTTCTAACTTATATTACGGTTATCAAGCTGTAAAAGGGAAACCCCAGCGTCGAATTGAAACCTGACGAGAAAAGTTGCGTTGAAATCATCAGCGAATGGATTAAAGATAGCTCTGAATCGAAATAAATGTGTTCATACCAAGCGGCAAGCATCAAGACAAACGTTACCGATTGGAAGAAGCTGGGGATTTTGAGTTGCGTACACACTTCAAGAGTTAACATTCCTGATTTCTATGGAGCTTCTTCATACTGATTTGAACGAAACTCATCGTCGTGTTCAGAACTGTTACTCTGTTGTTACATGTACTCTGAAATGAATGATAATTAACTCCAAATCCTCAACCGAGGGACAAACAATTGATTTAAATAAGCCAACTGACTTACAAATGTGGAGCCGCTTACCGGCTCTAGAGTCGCAATTTGAAAATTCCTCTGTCTTCAAGAGTAGCTCAGCAAAATTGACATGTATATGTATTTGTAAAAAATAATCAAGCTATTAATTCTTCGTCACCTTGACTTGAAACTAAAACGACTCGACTCGAAACTCAAATGACCTGACTCAAGACTAGATACTTGAAGTTGTTGAGTTTCGAGGATCGAGGATTGGGTCGAGTCGTTCGAGTTTCGAGCGACTGTCAACTTACATTTGACCAATACTGTATCTCTGGAAATCCAGATGAAGACTCCATTCGAAAGTTTGAGATGTGAAAAAGTTGGAGAGAAAAGTGTGAAAATTCTGCCATTATCAAAACGTAAAGCTTAGCAAGCTATGATTGGTTGCTGATGTTTCATGGCAGTGATAATAGCTGCAACCTGATTGGCCATTACTCGGTTCTTTTATAATTCTTTGTCACCTCGGCTCTAAACTCAGACTACTCGACTCAAGACTCGATACTTGAAGTTTTTGAGTTTCGAGGATGGAGGATTGAGTCGAGTCGTTTGGGGAGCAGGGTTGACGCAGTGGTGAGAGCGCTCGCCTCCCACCAATGTGTCCGGGGTTCGATTCCTGGACCTGGTGTCATACGTGGGTTGAGTTTGTTGTTGGGTGATCACGCAAGCACTCCCTGTGTTTGACGTTAAATTTACATTTAGTTTCAAGTGACTGTCAACTTACATTTGACCAGTACTGTATCTCTGGAAATCCAGATGAAGACCGTTCGAAGGTTTGAGATGTGAAAAAGTTGGAGATAAAAGTTTGGAAATTCCGCCATTATCAAAACATAAACTTAGCAAGCTATGATTGGTTGCTGATGTTTCATGGCAGTAATAATACACTGTAGTTGCAACCTGATTGGCCAGTACTCGGTTCTTTTATAGATCTAGATATTTTTTACTGGTTGATGGAAAATATCCAGATTTTTCTCAAATTGGACAGTTTGTTGACAGCTAAACTAAACATTTGAGCAAAAACTATCCAATTTATTTGAAATTTGGACAGTTGACAAAAAAATGAAAAGTAGATATGATGGCAATATTGAACTTTGATGCAACTATGTAACTATCAGTTTAAATCAGCTGATTGCCACCATCTTTGCTTGGCAATTTAACAGTGCAGGAGGGACACCTCGCAGTGGACTTTTGTGATTATAGTCATTATATTTACAGAAAGTATGCAGGATTTGCTTTACAAAGCCCAAATTTTATTGCATGTCTTTGAATTTATCGGAACAGGTACCTTCCGCGGTTAGACAGAAGCGCAGACCTGCCCAGACAATGTCTACAAAAGGCAGCTCAAGGAAGGACAAGACATTGAGTCATGAAGAGCAATCTGAGAACATTCTGATAACAGATGACATAAGTGAAGTGGCTAGCATGGAATACCTTGATCCTAACAGCACCAACAATGCCACTGAACATCCTAGAGGTACTCCATAATTGTTCTATGTTGTCCTAATTTTATTGACCAAGAAAAACCCTCTGATTGTCAAATATATTGCCAAATATATTGCAGTGTTGCTTCTGAAGCTTCATTTCCATTTCCTCTTCATGTACTCTGCCACAAAACCTATATAGCTTGTGTATTTCCTCCATAGTTCCATCTGTGGTGCTGATAAGGGTGTGAGGTATGTGATGGCTGTGACCCAGTCTAGAACCTTTCTTGTTCAAAAAAAATGTTACCAGTGTATCCTGGGGACCAAATTCTTACCTCCTTGGTGTTTTAAGTATATTTTACTTTGAGGGCAACCTTGGAAGACTATTCTTGCCGTGCCTCAAACGTGTGTCCCATGTGAGTGGTCTTCTGGCTAAGCCAACAAAGTTTAATTCTTCCAATTTCTGCAACAGTGTAAGTATTCAAAGGAATAGCAGAAAGCTATTGTTTTAATTGCAACATTTCAAAACAAATAGTCATGGCACCATATTCATATCGTTTTGATTGATACACTGATTAGCTGAATTCAGCATAAGGAAAATTATTGTTTTGATTGCAACATTTCAAAACAAACTGTTTGTTTCCCATGTCAATCCAATATGCTTTTATATGTATATTCCAATTAGCAACCCTCAATGTCAATGCTGTGAGAGCTACTCACAACCACTTTCGCCATTGGGAAACACATGTGGGAAGCAGTTTTCATGGGCCATGTCATTACCACTGATGGCCTTCAGCCCAACCCAGTTACCATCCAGGCCATTGTCAACAGGTAAATTCTGCCCACTGCCCAAACAACCCTTGCGAAACCTCACCAAAGATATGTCCAGTTCCTTTGGTCAGCCAAACACCTAACACGCTTTCGATGAAGCCAAAGCCTTGGCCACCTCAGCACCATGCCTAGCATACTAGGACATTACTGCACCAGTCGACCTCCAAGTGGACGCCTCCAACTACGGCCTAGGAGCAGCTCTCCTACAGCCAAACAAACACCACGATACGTTTACAACCCATGGCCTACAGCTCCAAAAGCTTAACCTCTACCCAACAATACTTTGCGCAGATAGGGATAGAATGCCTTGCAATTGTTGAAGCTGTCAACAAATTTGACCAGTGGCTCCTCAGGAAATCAGACATAACTGACCACCTACCATTCCAATTAATCCTCCAGAACGACCTTGCCTCAGCTCCTAAACGCTTGCGAAATATTCTCTTACAGTGATACAACTTCACAGTAGTATACGGGAAAGGATCTTCACCGCACTTGGAAAATACCCTATCCAGAGCTCCATGCCAGGACAATGCCACCATGTCCTCCATGCCTGACACCTTCCAAGTCTTCTGTTCACATCTTGCTCATTTGGATCTTACCTTGCCATCCCTCACAGATGAGACTCCTGAGCAACTCCCTAGAGCCACTGCCTCATGCCAAGAGATGCAGTCACTGGCACACTATATAATCCATGGTTGGCCTCCCACTAGAGACTATCAGCCCCAGCAACCAAACATTTTGGCACTTTCGAGAGTATCGCAGACGGCATCCTTCTGAAAACCACTAAGGCCATTGTCCCTCCCATGCTGGCCATGATCCATCATTCACATTGGGGTCCCGAATACTGCCTTTGTTTTGCAAGAGACCCCATCTTCTGGCCTAGTATGTCCAAGGACATTGAAGAATTCTGCTACTCATGCTCAACTTGTGCCCAAAACAGAAAGCAAGCCTCCACTGAGCCAATGTAATCACATCCCACTCCAACACTTCCATGGCAATTCGTTTCTCAAGATATATTTATGCTCAGACACACACAGCATTTAGTCACAGTGGACCACTACAGTGACTTCTATGAGTTGGACAAACTAATCAACACCCTATCAACCACCATTTTACTTTTTGAAAAAGTGAGCTTGGAGTGCTGTTTGATGTCATGTTGTATCACGCTACTGTTATTGCGTTACTCACATTTGATTGTTATCATTGATATTGGACATCCACATTGGGGTCATTGGACACCTGTCAAAACAAGATACATGTAACTGTTGACCAGTGTCATAAGTTTCCAAGTGCTGGTTTTTCAACTGGGTCATGTGCCCAAACCAGGTTAACTTGTGATATTCAGGGCTGAGTTGTTTAGAAGCCAGTAAATGCTAACCAAGGATTAAAAGTTAACCAAAGTGTTAAGTATTGTATAAAAATGTTTTCAAAAGCTTATGTTTTGTTTAGTTTGAGATTAGTCAAACTCAAAACAGAAGGCTCTACGATATAAACGGAAAATTCCACCACAAAGGTACAAAACTTGAATCTGGCTCGGGAGCTCTGCTTTTAGGCTTGGTCAAATCCATATAATTACACTAATGACCATTTCTGTCTGAGATGTTTTTGGAAGGAATCAAGATAATGGTATTCATGGAAACAAATATCCAGTTCAGGGAGGCTGGATGCCTGGGTAATTTAGGGTGCTGCATGGTATTGTAATCTGAAGGTCCAACATTCACTTCCTCCTTGCCACGGGCTGGATTTTGTTCTCAGTGTTTTTGGGTTCAGGTCCTTAGTTATGCTTTGTGAATAGCTAACTGGTCTTCATCTTGGCAGTTGAGATTAGTTTTTTTTGTTACATTTGTTTCAGAATGTTTTGACATTAGCCTGAAAAGTATCATTGGGAAGTAGTCAATTAAAAATATTTAGTTATGTTTATTAATACTTTTTGAACTCAATTTTTCTCACTTTATGCAGGCAAACAAAGTTCAAGTCATAGTTCAAGTGATTTGATTCTATCAGCAAAAAAGAGTAAGATACTAAGTCCAAACACTCATGCCTTTCTTGAAGAGCTGGGTCCAGAGAAGCTCACAGCTCTGGGGAGAGTTGATGCGGCACGTGTTATGGTGGATACTCTTGGGATCACAAGACAAAATGCTAAACCAGGGTAATGGTGGTTCACTGTTGTATACTTTTCATGTACTAAAAGTAGAGAATACCTATTGAATGAGACAAGCTTACAGATGTACACAGTGGTAATAATGGCTACAGTCTTTACGCAAGCAGAAGTCAATTGCTGATAATGATGCAAGTTTTACCTCAACCTTGATCTGCTTTTTCATTTTTTTTTTTTTGTGTGTGTGTGTGTGTGTGGGGGGGGGGGGGGGGTGGGGGGTGGGGGGAATTGTTGAATTTTTAGTAAAAAAAAAAGTTA
>Ga0126343_10000299_pt1 | contig 18054 bp, 9 predicted proteins | sample Cyp2metagenome_FD_92531 | JGI IMG/M metagenome (GOLD analysis project Ga0126343, IMG submission 92531) | Coral microbial communities from Lord Howe Island, Old Settlement Bay, Australia - Cyphastrea 2 metagenome | ecosystem: Host-associated > Invertebrates > Cnidaria > Coral ...
AGTTTCTTTGGCCCGTTTACGAAGAAAGTAGCCACCCTTTGTTCTCAATTAACGCTCTGATTGGTTAACTTTGTTCCGAGTGGCCCGGTTCAAGTGGTCGCACTGTAATGACCATCATTCATGGCTTCACAAAATGCTTACTTCGCTCATCGTGAACTTGAACTGAGTACCTCCAAGCAAGAGGAAGAGCTGTAAAAATCTTCAAGATGAAGCCAATATCCAGTGGCATCGATATGTCCCGGGATATGTAAAAACTAATCAAATAACCTTGTGACAGTTTGAAATCAGATACTGAAAAGTACAAACGACGGGAAGCGCAAAGGTCACGCTTTTGTTTATATCCTTTCGATCTTTGCCGGTTCTCTGCTGACTTTGTCTTATGTGTCAATATGGTCCAGAAATGTGGTGAGCTCTACAGTGTACTTAGAGTCGAATTCAGAAGTTTACTCGAAAGTAAATTGAATAAAGAATTTCATACAAAGCGACAAGACAAACAAAGAGAATCAGAAAGGCAGCCGACTTCACCCGCTCGCCCCGCTTGAGAAGCAAGTCTAGCTAGGAACAATTTCGATTTTCCAAAGAGAACGAGCATTCCTCCGCCAGTCAAAAACATCGATATAGATTACCAAAAACTTAAGAATTTCAAGTTGACAATTAACCACTAAGAGCGAAAGAAACGATAGGTAAATAGACACAGTTTTCTAAATACCCGGGTAAATAGCAAAAGCGTCAAGTTACTTGCTTCACGGTCTTTTCGGAAAAATAGATTACACGTAATAAACGGCAGCTATAGTTTTTTCGTCGCAGGGTTCTGAGTACAATGATATTTATCCCGTTCAAAGTATGGGATCTGAATATTTCGAAGCTGATCGTGATCGCAGCGCTTCCCTTCGCTTCGCAAGAAGACAACGACTGAATGAAAATATCCGAGCGGCTGAGAACCAAAACACTGCCATATAACACACGTTTCCAGTTTCGGTCAGGCTGTATTCGCTAGTTCAAGGGAGATATGAGTCTCCATCAAGGCACATTCCTGAAAAACTGTTGCTTGAATCGGTTCCCACTTGGCCCCTTTATTTTCACGAAATGGTTGTTTAATCGCCAAAGAAAGGTATGTTGTTGTGTACAAGTATACACTTAGCCAGATCCACCACATTACGGCAATTCGCAGCAACACACCTATAAGACATTGTAGTTAATTTTTTCCTCTGAAGCTAAACAATCCTTCTGTGACCTCTGATGTCTCTTCTTTCCAAGCGAACTGGCTTGCCCGGCTGACGTCACAGACCAACTCGGCCCATTCTCCTTGTAACTCGGCGGTAAACCACAGTGGCGCGTATTTTGCGAATTTTAAATATTCACAGAAAATCGAGGAAAAATCGTACGACTATAATTTTTTCACCAATGTGATCAGAACAAGAATGACTTTTTTGGCGGCTAAGAAAAAATTTTGGGGTTAGGGCACTTTAAATTCTGTCCAAAAAATTCTAGGAAGGAGCAAAAACTCAAGCTTGAGATTGTATGTTTACTATAAAACTACCTAATAATTATATTTGTGTACATTAAGTCAGTACTAGACTAATAAACTCTGGTCATTTGGTAAAGATTGATGTGTAGCACGACATAAGAACGATACTAAAGTAACCGGCGCTGACCGGCTAAAACTGTATATTTGAATACGAGAAATCTTGAATCCGAGGAAGCTTGATTCGGCCATGATTTTTTGTTCTCAATCTCGCCAACTGATCTTCCTTTTCTCTACATGGTATAAGGGATCTCTGCTAAGAACAGTCAGTTCCATAGCTAGTTCTGGACCCGTAGGAAGGGGATGGGGAGGGGGTTGCCTTGATATATGGGCACCATTAAGATAGCTGCCGTGCATGGAATACGGTATGGTTTTGAGGTTTTCGATCCTTAAATAGGGTATCATTTTCGCCAATGTTGGCATGGTATTCTCGGTGTGATCCTTAGATAAGGTGCCTAATTTATATCAGCTAAAATAGCAGTGCGTAAACACCCATTTCAGCGGAACACAAATGATCTGTTTAAGTATCTTAAAGTGAAAGTATTAGCAACGCGATTTTATAAAGATTGTTTTTCTTGGCGGCAATTAGTCGTTGGTTGGAGCGTCACGCAACGTTTCAGGTTTAGGCCTTCAACAGGGTATCAATTACGTTTGATTCAGCCTTGAAATTAATAGGGTCAGAGTTAAGCACCCCTTCACGGCGCACACCTATCCAAAATTCATGGGAGTACCCCCGGGGGTTATGGAGGACAACAATGAAAAGAGACGCCTTATTTCTAGGAGATAGAACTATTCTATCTTGAGATGCATTTGTTTACCAGTTCTCACCGTCAGAGTCTACAACAAAATTACAGTCAAACCAAGTGAAGCGTACTCCTCTCGATCACATTAATAAATTTGATTATTTTAATATTGAACCCGCTATTTTCGACGCTAGTGTTTCAAGAATGCAATGACGAATTGGTTATTGGAAAATTGAACCCAGTAGTTAATCCAAGAATACGGCTATAGTGTTCAAAAATATCAATTAATAAATATATATATATATTTTTAAATGACTAGCGAGTTCAATATTCAAATAATCTGAATTCATTATTGCGATCTTGAAACGATTAACGGGTTCAAATAGTCATCGCTTCACTTGGTTTGCGTGCAATCTGTCCCAGTGTTCCTAACTCAAAAGTCCATTTTCGTAACGTAGCCGGAGGTGTCTAGTCACTGACGTGAAACACAAAGCTGGCGGATCTCCAACACGGATAGAATTATCCCAATCACATTCTTGGCGATAAAGATGGATTCATCTTTGCCGTATTTGATGAAGATCACTCCACGGATGATCAAGAAAGGCAAGTTGACGAAAACTATTTCCATGAAAATGCGGGAAAACGGCCGGGCTTGCCGGTGAATTATCGTTCCTCGGGCCAGTTCGTTATGCGCCAATTGCCAGGTAGACAAGAAGAGACTGCCGCATGCCATTGAAATGATAACAACTCTGTATACGTGTGGTATTCCGAAGTCGAGCTCGATGTCTTCAAAGTAAATGCCTATCATATCAACAGCATCGAAGAGATCAATGCCCATCCGATAAGACAACTTAGACACAAGTTCTCTGTGTTCGTCAGTTTGATCCGAATCGTCAGCAATGTGCAACAACAACAGAAAAAGGAGTGGGGTGATGCAGAGAACGAGCTTGATAACATTTGGACTAAGGAGCTTGTTCTTGTCGATGTCGTCTTTTGATAGAACTAGAAATACTGAATAAATATTGGGGAGCAAGGCGAAGATGATATACAGATCCCAGACATAGAACAACCTCCGGAGTTTTGCTGTGGTAGCGATTAGACAGAACCACACGATCAATGCTGGCGCGAATGAAGTCGTCAAGACGAACCAGTGGGAATTATTCTTGTAAATGGCCAGATAACCAGGTAGAACGATGCTCTGAATTATTATCAGAGCGAAGAATATTGCACGCGCTCCCCATTTACAGAATGTCGCAAACCAAGCCATGACTCTCTCTTGGCCGATACGCACACAAACAAGCCAATTATTGCTTACTAAAGCATGAAGCTTTCTTTGCGTCATCATATGCACAAAATTAGCCAATCAGGTAGCCACGCATCGCTAAATGCAAGTAGACTGAAAGGGACTTCCCCCAAGTAAGGGACTTAGAGCGAACGAAATCGACGCGGCTAGTCAGATAACGTGTGTTACCTTTCTTGTTTCTATAAGTAACGACATTTCAAAGGATGCGAATAGTTCAATTTATGCGGTTTATGGCGTGTACTTAGCTCTACAATACTGTACTAGCTTCAGGAGTGCTTTCCGAGAAAACAATCGATACTCTAAGTGGCTTCGATTTCCGAGAATTAGATTTGCATAATTTATTTAAGGGGATTCCCCGAAACAACCCAATACAACCTAATGAAAACAAAGCAGAGATACCAAAGGGAAAGTACATTCTGAGAGGAAATTTTCGCATCTGGTATTTAAAGTATCGCAAAAATTCGGTGTCGTTGTAAAAGAAAGTTACTGCCTGATTCGATAAAGGAAAATTCAAACTAAAATCAGTTTTCCTAATTCGCGCAAAGTAAGGTTTATTTTCGTGATTAAACAAGTGCGAGCAAATAAATCATTCAAAGAACAATATGCGTAGTAAAGTTACGTCCAGGCTGAATTCAGTTCCAAAGAGAATAGGAAACATTTCTTACCACCTAGGCCAAAGGCATTGGGTATGGGAGAGTTAAGGTAGTAAGCACTGTCTGGCTTCTTTATTACTTGATCATATGTTACCAGAACAGAAAATCTCATTTGGTGTTCCATCTGTGACAAGCGACTTCGCCTTTCAGACCAGTGCTAGCCGTCAGAAGGCAAATGCAACGAAATTAGGCCTTCTCTGATTTTAAGTTAAAATAAAAGATACTAATCCAAATGATCATAATCCAAACTTTTACATGATTTGGTCAAAAAGCGGCCGAGATATTTGAGTTTGAAAACAGCTATTTTTCTTCCCTTTACAAACGGAACGGTTCGAGGAAACTTCGGAAAATTGTCGGAACTGGATTTTGTGACGTCATAATGACGAGCTTCTCTTTCAGAACAACAGAGAATAAGGGCAAATATGAGTGTCTTGTGCAGCCTCTGTGGTGTGAGCCTGGTAACATCCCTTTAAAGGATGAGAAGCGATGTAGGGAATTGATCATTTTGGTGAAAAGAGGAAAGTATCGACACAGGAAGCGATTATGACCGACTGTTTCATCTGCAAGTAGTTTCATCTCGTCTTTGCGCTAGTCAGCAAACATTTCAGCGAAACCTCTTCAAGCGGTGTCTTTCGCAATCGCTAAGCACGGTTTTGAGTTTAAGCTCAGATTTCCTAGAAATGAACGCTCCGCCAACAAGGAATGCAATTGTTCGGCAGCCATATTTGTGAAGAGCAGAAAGCGAGGTAAAGTCCGGGGTAAAGTCGCTGTATATAAAACAACTGCTATGTCTTATTATATCAAGTTTGACTTTTTAGATTCACAGTCTCATGTTACAAACTTATTTTAGCTGAAATAAAAAAGGATTATAGAAAGGTGTCATTTTTTTCATTTAATAAACACGATTTCACACCATTGTGATTTGTATATAAGTTTAATTAGGACTTTATTCTATAAAAATGCCTACATAATCCACATTGACTTACCAATTATCTGCACCAACATTGTTATTAGTTGAACGACATATAAACGTACTTTTTACAAGAGTAAGTCGTAATGCAACTATCAATGTCAAGCACGAAGGGTGGGGGGTGGGGGGAGGGGGTGGGTCGGGCAGCCCCCGAGAATTTGACTGTGACGTGTGTCCCCAGTCTTCCCAGGGTGGGGACATTAATCAGTTGATCATTCAATTGCAAAGAGCAGAAGACAAGTAAACCATACTTTTGACCACTATTATTTTGCGCTGGGGTGGGGATTTTGATAATTGATAGGTGCATAACATCAGGAGCTTGACTTTGATACGTGCATAGCTTCAGTGCTGCGATAAAGCATCAGGTTGGTTTCAGTGCATTCAGAAGGGATTCCTGTGTTAAGAGGGATGGGGGTACAAGCCAAGAAAGTGGAGTTAGACTCATTTTAGCGTAAATTTAATTGTTCATGGGCATGCTGATAAATCAACTTTTTGCAGGACAGAAGGATTAAATGCAACAGTCACAAGCCCCTCTTGCATGATATATATGATAGTTCCTGATGGAGACCAGTAAAAATCTATATTTCTGGTGACCTCATCACGAGACAAATGATAACACAGTTCTCATCTTTTTACAAATGCAAAAAGAGACAAGAAGCATCCACAGCACTTCCCTTTGGGATTTACTCAACTAGGACTAGTTTGCAATAAATTTATCAAGGTCACTAACTTCTTTTAAAATCTGAAAAGAGCTATTAAATTGTCTAAAGTTGAGTATGACTTGTTGAAAATGAAGTTGCTGATCTGTCTGGATTTGTATGCTCTGGTATAGAGCATGTTTAGGTGTGTGTGTCTTAACCCTTCAGGTGCCAATGGGTTAATTCAGATCTGTTCTGTCAGAATATTTTTTGTTTTGAACGTCTCATGTTTCTTCTTCTAATAATAATAATAATAATAATAATAACAATAATAATAATAATTTTATTTAACGAGGGAAGCACTAGGCCAGAATGCTTACTTTGAAACTGAAACCAGGATCTTTACATTAAATACATGACATGCATTTAAGTCATAAATAATAAAGTTAAATTGATGTTTAGCCAATTTGGTGTGAATAGATACAGGAAGCTACATGTATAATACTTCAGAGAGCAAATAAGTAATTTATCAAAAATAAGTGGGTAGGTAAGTGCTTGTAAATGCAGGGAATAGTATAACAAAGGATAAACAAAAGCAATTTACATATATAATTCTAAAGCACTAGTCATTGTGGGTGGTGCAGTGGCCTCATGGTTAATGTGCTCGACTGGAGCGAACAGTCCAGGTTTGGTCTCTGGCTGGGGACATTGTGTCGTGTTTTTCGCAAACAACTTTACTCTCACAGTGCCCTCTCCATCCAGGTGTATGAATGGGTACTGGTGAATTTAATAGTGAGGGGTGGGGAGGGGGGGGGGTGTTTAAACTTGCCATGGGCTTGCATCCCATCCAGGGGGTAATAGCAAGGTGGAAATATACTGCTGGTTGCTTTAAGCTACTGAAACCGGGATAAGCTCCAGCCTGATAAACCAGACTTTTCCTTTTACTATTCTACTGGTCTACTGGTCATGAGAGTGTTCACCACACATTCTGCTTACCACCGCAAGGATGATCAAGAAAGGTAAGTTGCACCAGATCGCGTTTCCAGGGCGAATCTTCGTTTCGCCTCGGTACAGGTTGTTTTGCCTCAATCGCCAGGTAGACAATGCAAGACTGACCGATGCTAACACGATCATGAAAGCTCCGAAACCGTTTGGTATTCCAAAGTCATGCTCGTTTTCTTCTAAGACAAAGTCTATCATTTCAACAGTGTCGAAGAGATCTATGGCCATCCAGGGGCGTAACCAGGATTTCTAGGAAGGAGGAGGAGAGGGGAGAGGGGGGTTCAAATTGGTTCCAAGGAAAACGGTTGGTCTAAAATCCTTTCATCGATCGCTAGCACTGGAGCACAACAATGGAACAAATTGTCGTTTTTCTAGGAGACAGAGCTATTCCATGTTCAGGTACATTTGCTTACCAGTTCTCAGTGTCTACAACAAAAATTATTTGTCGTGTTTTAATTCCCCCTCAAAGTCCACACTTCCCATAATGTATCCATCAGTAAAGTCTCTCGTCGCTAACGTGAGACATAAATATGGCGAATCTCCAACACGGACAGAATTATAGCGATCACATTCTTGGCCATAAAGATGGATTCATTATTGCCGTATTTGAAGAAAACCACTCCACGTATGACCAAGAAGGGCAAATTGACGAGAAGTATTTCCACAACGTTGCGGAAAAACGCGTTTCGGAAGCGAATCTTCGTTTCTCCTCTTCTCAGTTTGTTTTCCGCCAATTGCCAGATGGACAGCATGAGACTGAAGCATGCCAATACGATCATAACAGCTCCGAATTCGTTTGGTATTCCGAAGTCGTGCTCGATTTCTTCTAAGACAATGTCTATCATGTCAACAGCGTCGAAGAGATCAATGGCCATCTGATAAGACAACTTGGACACAAGCTCTCTGTGTTCGTCAGTTTGATCCGAATCGTCAGCATTGTGCAACAACAACAGTAAAAGAAGGGGGGTGATGCAGAGAACCAGCTTCAAAGCATTTGGACCAAGGAGCTTGTTCTTGTCGAGGCTGTCTCCAACAACTAAAAATACGATGGCAATGTTGGATATCAGGGCAATGATATACAGATCCCAGACATAAAACAACCTGCGAAGTTTTGCATTGGAAGCGATGAGAGAGAACCATACGATCAATGCTGGGGCGAATGAAGTCGCCAAGGCGTACCAGCGGGAATTATTCCTGTAAGTTGCTGGATAACCTGCTAGCACGATGCACTGTATTATTATCAAAGCAAAAAATACTGCACGAGCTCCCCATTTACAGAATGCCGCAAACCAAGCCATGACTCTATCTTGGTCGACACACTTTGCAAACAAGCTGAAAAAACGCTTACTAAGGCATAAAAAGGTTTTAAGGAAACTCTATTTGCCTTATCATATGCACGAAACTAGCGAATCAGGTAGCGACACATCGCAAAATGCACACAGACAGAAAGGGACTTACCCCAACGAAGGGACTTACCCCAGGAAGTCATAGCGAGCGAAATCGACGCTGCAAGTCAGTAACGTGTTTTATCGATCTTCTTTCTACAAGTAGTGACATTTTAAACGATGCGAATAATTTAATTTCTGCGGTTTATGGCGATGTACTTAGCTTTACAATACCGTAGTAGATTCGAGATCGCTTTCCGAGAAAACAATCGAGACGACCCGTGGCTTTTTCCGAGGATCACATTTGCATAATTTATTTTAGGGGATTCCCCGAAACAACCCAATAACAAAGCAAAGAGACCAAAGGGACATTTTTGCATTTTGTTGTTAAAATATTGCGAAAATTCGTTGTCTCAATAAAAGAAAGTTTCTGATTCAATACTGGCATATTCAATGGTAAATCAGTCCTCCTAATTCGCACAAAGCACGGTTAATTTTCGTGATTAATTCAAGTGAAAGCAAATGAATCATTCAAAGCATAAGATGCGTTGCATTGTTACGTCGAGGCAGAACTCAAGCTTAAAGAGACTTGGAGACGTTTCTTACCACCTAGGCTAAGGGGGTATAGGCAAGTTTAGCGAAGCATTGTCTGGCATCCTTATTACTTGATTTATATATGTTACCACAATAGAAAATCTTAGTTGGTGTTCCATCTGGGACAAGTGTCATCGCCATTCAGACTAGTGCTAGCCATCACAAGGTACTATGATCGCTCATATAGCAACTCCCCGATTGCGTTAATAGTAAACAAAACTTTTCTCCTATTTGTCTATTGTAGGAGTATAAATTCTACAACAGGCGGTCATATAATTGCTGACGCCATTGGCTTATTGGCTAGATTTTACTGACCTTCATAGCCCTTTTCATTAGCCTACGACTTCGTGCACAAAGGGTATTATATTTGAAACGAAATCACTCCGGGATTTCAATTGATAAGTGCATAATATTGAATGAACTACACATTCGCTTTAAAAGATACTGACACTTTTATGTATCGCAAATTAAAAGTGCTATTATGACCCAATGCACTGTATAATTCTAAATTTCTCATGAACTTGCGTCGTAGTGGAATCTTGCAATACGTCGTGATTTAGTTCAGTGCAACCAACTGATCATGGTGCCCTTTCAATAATCAGAACTGACATTTTTATAGATCAATCCGGCAAATAACTCGCTTATGGAAGCGGAAGGCAAATGTTCTGACTAGTCATTGCAGAGCCGAGAGGCTCTGTACCTACAACTTTTAAAACAGGTTCCTGGAGTTATAGCTGGAGTCAGCAGTGGTCAGCAAAAGCTGAGCGGAATCAGCAACTACTGCCAAAGGTCCTCTTTAGAATGATTGCCAAAATAACTAGTAGTGGTCGATTTTGTTTGTTTGTTTGTTTGTTTTTTCTCTCGATTGGCTCAAATGGTGAGCGTTTATTGTCGTGTATAATCACATTAACCATGGTGTAAGAGCGAGGAGATAATGGTTTTTGTACTGTAGATAATTTAAAAAAACCCTATAGGATTACTGGGCTAAATAACAAGTGCGATAAAAGAAAAATAATAATAATAATAATAATAATAATAATAATAATAATAAAACAATCTACGATAGATATTTTTGTTTCTGTGATTGTTGTTCTTTAATAAATGGATCTGTAAAAGAAATCTGAACCCAAGCACGAGTTTCAGCGTCGCCCACTGGTCTTATTTAATTGCCAGCCGGCCGGTATGTTGGTTTTACGACAGTGCACATAGCTTTCATTACTACCCAAAAAAAGGTATTCTAGCCGAAAGGAGCAAGAATTCAAGTTTAAGGTTGTAGGTTTACTGTGGTTAGATGCTACTACGAAAATCAGTACACATTGATTCTGTACTGCGCTAATAAACTCTTTTACAAGTAAATATTGCTATTTTTATCTACTTTGTTTCACTATATGACTATTATTCTAGAGCACGATTTAAAAGTTGTACATTTCATACGGCAAATCATGCAACATCAAAAAGTTGGTTTGCAGTGACTTAATTCCATTTTCAGCGTCGCCTACTGGTCTTCCTCCCGTTTCTCTGAAGTGTCTGAGGAATTTGTGAAAGAATAGTCACTGAGATCGACAACCAGTTGTCAAGCACAACAGGGGCACGAGAGGCGATGCCTTATTGCTAGGAGACAAAACTAATCTGTCTTGTTTACCAGTTCTCAAGTTTACAACAACATCAGTGCCATGTTCCTAACCGTCATTTTCTTTCCTAATGTAGCAGCCAGTGAAAACTCCGTTCGCTAACGGGATGAGCGAATATGGCGAATCTCCAACACAGACAAAATGATTGCAATGCCATTCTTGGCGATGAAAATTGATTCATCTTTGCCGTATTCGAAGAATACCACCGCACGGATGACCAAGAAAGGCAAGTTGACGACAAGTATTTCTACAACGTTGCGCCAGAACGCGATTCCAGGGCGAATGTTCGTTTCGCCTCCGGACAGGTTGTTCTCCGCCAATTGCCAGATGGACATCGCAAGACTGACGCATGCTAACACGATCATGGAAACTCCGAATCCGTTTGGTATTCCAAAGTCGTGCTCGTTTTCTTCTAAGACAATGTCTATCATTTCAACAGCATCGAAAAGATCAATGGCCATCTGATACGACAACTTGGACACAAGTTCTCTGTGTTCGTCAGTTTGGTCCGAATCGTCAGCAGTGTGCAACAACAACAGTAAAAGAAGGGGGGTGATGCAGAGAACCATCTTCAACGTATTTGGACCAAGGAGCTTGTTCTTGTCGAGGCTGTCTCCAACAACTACAAATACGGTGGCAATATTGGGTATCAAAGCACAGATGATATACAGACCCCAGACATAAAACAACCTCCGAAGTTTTGCATTGGAAGCGATGAGGCAGAGCCATACAATCACTGCTGGCGCAAATAAAGTCGCCCAGACGTACCAATGGGGATTTTTGTTGTAAGTGGCCGGATAACCAGCTAGAAAGAAGCACTGAATTATTATCAGAGCGAAAAAAACTAGACGCGCTGCATACTTACAGAACGAGGCCATGACTCTCTACTCGGTAGAGAGAGAAATGTTGCAAGCAAAATGTCCTGACTAAGAATGGAAGGAAACACTATAGAGACCCTATTTACGTCACGACACGCACAAAATTAGCGAATGAGGTAGCGACACATCGCAAAATGCTAGTAGACTGAAAGGGACTTACCCCAAAGACATTCATAAAGGTCACCAGTACGAACATATTAGTTGACAGGCGCCCACGGATGTGTTGTAATCAGGAGCCCATTAAAGGCAGAGTCAGCGATGTTGAGCGAAATCGACGCGGACATCAATAACAGTTCAATCCGACATGTATCTGCGACCAACATGACTGATTTAAAAACTGACATTTAAATAACACATATTTGTGCCGTTTTAGGCAATGTGCTCAGCTCTAAACTCTTGCAACAGATATAATGTAGGACAGCTTTTCCGGGAAATCAACAGAAACATCACGTGCTCTAATTTCCGAGAACGATTTACAGCAGCTGCTGTATTCACAATGATTTGCATAATTTAATTATTTGCACAACTTATTTTAGGAAATGAAGGAAATCGGACAGACCCAAACAGATCTAAAGGGAAGATAACTTCTTAAGGGAAATTTTCACTTTTCAGTTTCGAAATCGCGAAACTTTGAGGAAGTGATAAAAAGTACTGGCTTAATCAATGAAGAACAATTTGAAACGAATTGCCCAAATTTTGGCGAATCAAGTGTCGTGAAATATTGCTCTTCCATAATCGTGAGATCACGTTTTCGTGAAAATTTATTTTGGCGATTTGAGCTTAACATTGTTTTGTCGTTAATCATGTTCATAAGGTCTGCTTATGATCGATGACTTTGGTTTGTTCTACATGTCATCTTGCTCACCCCCCGAATTTGGCACCCTTCCCTAGTTCTTACTCTTAAATAACCAACTCTTCCCTAGCTCTTACTCGTCCGCAGGTTACAGCCACGACTTGATGGTCGAGACAAATCTAAATCCCAAGAACTAAGAGTGAGCAAACATAATTTCTAATGAATAATGTGTCCGCTTTAGGGATGAATTGTAATGCTAGTCTTAGACAGGGGGCGAGACTAGCGCTTTGTTTGCGGGCAGGATACAACTTAAACTAAAGTTTTAGTGTTTTAAATACAAATCAACTAACCAGTCGGGCCTTCGAGACTTTGATAATTGTCTAGCAAAAAAAGCATTAAGAAAAAATACATCCTCCTCCTTCAAAGCAGTTTTTTAAAGAGACCTTGACCCGCACGACTGAACGATTAGAAAGCGAGATTGCGCGATTCGTGAAATTCGACGAAAATTTCCGAGATCGGTGGATCGTATCATGTATTTAATCAGATCTTTGAGGCTCTGTGACTTTTTACTCCTTTGTTCTGTGTGCAATGATTCCTGTGAGGTAATTTCACTGTATGGGAAGCATTTGTTTTGACCGGGGTAGGAGAAACACTTGATAATGGACAGAAACTTATTTAGTTGCTATGTCGGTGAAGTTTTCGAATAACCGAGCGAAAAAGAAAAACAGGAAAAATTGTTTGTCTATGTTCCATTAACAAAGAACCAATGAAATGTTAGATGTCTTTTCCTGTCCATTGCCTGTCACCTGGTAGGAGAAGGGAAAGGGAGAAATCTGATCGCTTAAGTTGCCTGTTATTCTAACCACATAAATAGTTTCTTGATCTGTGAAAATCGTCTGTTTGGCCGTGAAAAACCTCTTTTGTCTGTCATATTTTCGCTGGTATGTCTGCTGGTATTGTTTACATGCGAACCTGTTAAACTCTTATAAACTGTCTCCTAATTAATCTCACACCTGTTGTTATTAGTAAGCACTCAAGAGGGAAAATATCCAATGGCGTCTAAGTCTAGGTTCTCAACGTAGCGAAGTGCAGGAATTGAACGTTTGACGAATACTTGCCAAGAGATGGATGCCAGAAAAAACACACTACCTAATTATGATTCGAGGTATGAGTTTGACATAATTTCAGTTCATCTGTTGATTGTTTGTCAATAATTTCCCGATGCCAAACTGATTGACTGACTTTATTTGGAAGATAATTAACCCTTCTGCAATTAAAAGCAACCACAATTCGACGTTCAATCTGACCAACACGATCTGTGTTCATCTGCCTTGGTGTACTTTTGTGTGGTAACGACCAGTGAGTGTCATGGACGGGGCTATCCGTCTGCAATCCAATGGCTTGAAAATTAGCATTCAACAGTCAACCGTTGCTAAGCTATATTTTTAAACCGCAAACCATTGAAGGGTGACCGTGCTCAAATAGAGAGCCTAATTCCATAGCGGACCCTAAAACAGATATTTACTGCTCAATCGTAGCTGGTACATCTACAGCTGAAGAAGGCGGCAGGGTCGTAAAGAAACCACTTTCACTCGTTCAGAGAAAGTTGGTGGGATGCGGGTAGCAGTGACACTATTGACTTTGCTTTTCTCCGCCCTGGTTGTCCCATCCAGAGAAGGAAAGACAAACTCGGCTGCAGCAGGTATGATCAAAGACTTGTTGACAAACTTATAATTTGTGAACAGATTATCATTGATGGTACTGACGCAAAATTAAATGTATAGACACGAGTTTCTTATCAAGATGTAAGTCATTCACCTCTGACTAGTTAGCTAGGTTTCGTTATACTTGTTTCAAGTGGTGATAACTTTTTGGATTTTGAAATTCATTTATCTGCAGTTCTTTTGCGATGATTTCTTCTTAAGAGAAGGCAACCATCTACGTAAGTCCTTCGTCCAAAACGCGTTTCCGCACTGATATTCCAGTTAAAGAAGGAGAGTTGTGATGTTAATGTTATGATATTTTCAAATAAAGACGTCCTTTAGTCAACAAACGTTGTTCGTTATTTCTTGGCTTATTATTACAGTATCAAGTAAGCCAGATGGGATAAAATTTGCTCTAACAAAACTATTTTACTCTGGCTTAGATATCAGCTGAAACAAATTCAACCGAAATAGACCAATTTCGACATAGTAAATTTCGGGCCTTCGACCGCAACATGAGGCTATGAAGAATAAATCCCACGACCTCTACTTACAGTTATTCCTCAGAGTCTCGTGCTGAGGTCTATTGCTTTAGGCTGAATTTTAATATATCGAAATTGGTCTGATGTGGGAACGGTACTAAATGTACCTTAGGATCTTGAAGTAAATTTCTGTCAGGTCTACAGGATCAGCCGATTACTTATTCAGTACTTAAGTCAACCGTATCGATCAGTTTAATTGAGTTATGTAGCATGTCCACCTGAATTTTTATTTATATACATTATTACATCGTCCAGTCGTCTTTGGCTCCTGTTCTAGCTTTACAGTTCCGAAGGCATTTAACAGTAGTTGGACTAGCCAGTCCTAGTCAATTTCGTTCCCAGCGTCTTCGTTCCCCATGAGCAGCCGTCAGAAAACGAGAGGTTTGGGGGAAAACCATTTCGAAATAGCAAATAGGAAATAACCGAATTCTGTTCATCCGGTTTCACTGCGCAGTCTGCATCTATGGCGCACGCCCGAAATGGTTGTTCCAAGAGCTATCGTTTTCCGGTCGCTGGCCAAGGGGAACGAATACTATGGGAACGCGATTGAGTCTTAGTAAGTGAATCTCGGTGGCAGGCATGCGCAAACAGTCTTAAGTCGTTGGTACTTGCCAAAGATTGTACTGGGTGTCGACCAGCTTATTGGTAAAAAAATATAACCGTCAATACAAATTATAGATAGGACCCTGCGCGCGCTTCTATTGGCCAAAAGAACCGTGTGTTATCAGAGTATAAAACGTAGAAAAAGCGATTTTTATTGTTTTGTGTGTGTAAAATCTATATTATAAAGCAAATGAAGAATCCTAAGCCGTGTATTACACTATGATAAAACACTCCGGAAATTTGTGAGAACACTCAAGAATTTAGAAAACACTCGCCTGCGGCTTGTGTTTTCTACATTTCCCTCGTTTCTCAAATGCCCGTCGTATTTTTCACAGTGTAATACATGGCTTAGGCTTCTTTATTTGTGAAATAATAATGCTAATTATGAAAATACTGCATGACAGCGCGCATACTCAAATAGACCGCTTGCGCGATTGACTTCTTGCTTGGAAGATAACACATGTACAATTGCAAGAATTCATTGTTTGTATTTGTTTTGTTTGTTTCAGAAATAAGCTAATTTTCGTTTTAACTGCGCGTACTTGAACAATAGCATTTAAATTTCAAATCTTCACTTGGCTTATGTGATATAAAATCCGTTATCTCTATTGCTCAGCTTCGGTCCATCAATTCTATTCTGCAATAAAACTGGTCCAGTTATCTTTTTGGTACAACGTTGGTAACCCTGGAGAAGTTTGTCGGACTGATATATTAACAGAAATGTTAATACAAAAATAACATAAAGAAAAAGGACAACTTTTTGATTTTACTGAAGTACCTGCTACTCATGTTATATGTTTGCTGTTGACAGGTTCTAAAGAATCAAAAGAAAATCTTGAGAAAATTGCAGAGGATATTACCGACAACTTCCTTAAGTTATCTAAACCAGACAATGGTAAGACTATTTTGTGTGTGTGTGAGTTTCAAGACGTGTGCTACACTGTTTTTTTTAGTCTAATACTACGTAAATTCACAACCCTGCAACGAACAATGGCTACCTTGTAATACATTACAACGTTGTCCCATGACGGTAATTCTGTAACACCTAAAATGTTCCCTCGTCCCGGTATATGTCAGCACAATCTATTTTGACATCATCGTCCCGCCAGGGTTAGAGGTGCGAGCTCCGATGCTGCAGTTTTCTGTCACACTGATTCCCACTTAGCACCCTCAAAGGTACACCGCCCAAAAACGTAGTAAGCTGCCGTCCTTTAAGCATAGAAGTAGAGAAAATAGATCGTTTGTGAAAAGATCGGAACTGCTCGCTATCTCGTTTGTGGTTGAAAGTACCGGATTTTTGTCTCGCTTATGGTTTTCTGGTTGAAGTCTTACTATTTTAGCCGTCAAAGTACCTTTTTGGGCTGCACGCGAGGAAGTTATTAGAAGCACGCTGTTTGTCCGTCCGCTCCTCAGTTGATGCATTGTGTGATGGTTTAAATTGCACACTGGGGGATGTACACAACCGGTGTGGAAACAATAAGTTACTCACAGCGGGAAATAAGATGTCATGATAGGCTTATTGGCCCCCTGAAACCTGATTCATTTGGTACGAAAACCCTAAGCTATGTTAATACAAGTATCTGCCTAGGGGTAGTCATCGATTCTTAACTATCATGGCAGCCTCGGAACACAGCCGTTTGTGAGACCTTCAGTCAAAAAAGATAAATATCTAAAACGGTTGAGGGTTCTACCCAAGAAGGTCCTGGAAGCCAGTTGTTTTCGGAACATTATCCTTTGTCCCACATACGATATACTAGCCTGGGGAACTTGCTACTCCGCATTGCTACATAATGTATTGCTACATAATGTATTGCTACATAATGTATTGCTCCCCCGCATTGCTACAAAAATCATATATAGCCTACGCAGCAAGCGTTTCTGTGGGGTTCGGGAGCAAAGAATTGCAGCGCGAAAATTTGGCTCTCTCCCATTAACCGCGCGGGCAAAAGACCAAATATCCCGTTCTTTGCTCCCAACCCCACGGAAACGCTTGCTACGCAGGCCAAATCATACACGTCCTTGCTGATGTTCACTTGAGCTGGAAACCCTTAATGAAAGTATACAAACTTAAGTTAACTTACTAATGTACTCGGTTTATAATGGTTTAGCACCACAATTCATCTGGGACTTATTCCACAGAACTAAGCCGCAATACTACCACCGGCCTAAAAAGAGCGAAAGGATTTAATGTGCCAAATTACAATTACTCTATAGAAAGAACATCTACATCCTATACAAGGCCTACTGTATGGAATATCTTACCAGAGCCATAGAAACTAACGGACAGCTATGTAAGCTTTAAACAAAAGATCAAAAATGTTTTTGCCCTAAGCTTCGATAAGGAATCTTGTTTAAGCACAAACAAGAACGAGGATTTTTATAATTTTTGTTTCTATTTTATTCTCTACTTATTTTAATTGTATTCATACGCAATTTTCATACTTGGCCTCTTATGTTATTATCGGTGCGTGGGAAGGCTTTATTTCTATTGATGCCTTTGCATATCTTACGTTCTAATTAGATATGCAGGTCCACATCAGCCATGGGCTGTTTTTTCATTACCAGCCTGCGTTGACAAATAAAGCTATGTACTGTATATATGCAAGCATAAAATATGAAATCATTTAGGGGTCAAATAAAGCTCGAACCAAGCCCAAATAGGTTTCTTTTAGAGGCTACATTTAAATTTTTCGACGAGCACATTTTATATGTGAGTGCCATAGAGATTCTGATCCCTTGAGGCTACCCAATCATCCTTTCAATACGCTGATAGACTGGTTGATCAAGTTCGTTTTTCCAGCAGGTGATTCCCAAGCCTCTTCCGAGCCTTCAGTTAGTTTAGGTACAGCTCTGAAATTTCGCATTTTTTCGCTCGCTGTTTTCCGCGCTGCGCCGCAACTAACTGATTCATGAACGCATGCAAGTGGTAAGTCATACCCTACTTCAATATATTGTACAATAAACATTATACATTGGCAGAAATATAGGACAAGATGGCGGCCGCGCTTGCGCATGTCGTCCATAATGGCGTCCAAGTAATATAAGAGACTGTATGGAAATTTGTAGAATTTCTAAAATATAACAATCAGGA
>Ga0126343_10000300_pt1:7500-18046 | contig 18046 bp, 8 predicted proteins | sample Cyp2metagenome_FD_92531 | JGI IMG/M metagenome (GOLD analysis project Ga0126343, IMG submission 92531) | Coral microbial communities from Lord Howe Island, Old Settlement Bay, Australia - Cyphastrea 2 metagenome | ecosystem: Host-associated > Invertebrates > Cnidaria > Coral ...
AACACTGTCTGTTTGAAATATTCATATCCTTGCAGTGTTCTATCCTTTTCTAATATTTAGATTATGAACTGAAAAGATATTAGCTGCTCAGGATAAAAAGGAAACCGCAAAAACAATAACATGCACCTTCTATGCGCATGCGTTGAAGAGTAAAAAGCATCAATTTAAATTTGGTTCTATTTTACTCAGAAAGTATCTGATGTCGAAATCTCTACATTACGTGTAACGTTTTATTGTGAAACTACTACATGATAACCGATCGATATAACAGACAAACTAATAAAATTAAGCTGCTGATATTTCTGTTAAAGCTTCGATGCCGACCATCTTGACGGCAGAGATAAGTGGTAGAGTTATACCTCTAATCCTTTCAAATCAAGGAGAATCGTTTGCGTTTACCGTCATGAACACAGCGTTAAAATTCTCTTAATTCTCTTTTGGCGCTTGACGTTTTCAATCACCACCAGCGTCATTCAATAAACTGTAAGTTACTGGGGAGACACTTATCTTATTTAAGATTTTTGTCGTGTTCTAAATTAGAAAGCTCGTTAGCAAATTGCAAACTGAACTCAACAAAGACTTTCTGAAATATTCTTTGAATGATGCATTTACAGGTATTAATTGCATTAGCATTATTCAGTTATTGAATAGATTTGGGTTCTTTGTCCGCTGGTGATATCAACAAAAACAGAAGCCATCTTTCAACAGTAACTTCTGGTAAAATACCGGTAGAATAAATTTAAGATTTTCATGTTTTTATGTTATATGGAGTTTGTCTTCTCGGTTTAGGTTTGGCCAAGCAGGCGAATTATGTACAAGTGAGTTTTGTCATTCAGTCTGGTACAATGGCGGGGATGTGATTGTGATTTGGGTCGTCGGAAAACATTTGTAGTTCAACTTTCAAAGGTAAGTTTTTATCTTGCTAATATTTATAAGCGTTTGGTTTCATCTGTTGGCGGTTTACTAAAATTAAACTAAAATGACCATAGAAATACGGCACGTCTATGGTTTCCGCTTGTTACAACGAGTATTGTCATGATTATAGAGAAAAACTTTGAGCGACGAATCATTTTTGAAGATAACACTAACATAATTCAGTTTCGTTGACTGAGCTTGACGAGTTTGCAGCTGTCTTTTTTCTCATCACGGATTACCAAGGTATGTCTAGCTCTTTTTATTATTTTGAACTTCCAGGGTAGAGTAAATTTGCACTCCAGTATATAGAATACGCACAAATTATAAAACATTCGCGGAAATTTAAATCTTAAAAGCCTTTAATGAAGACCATACTATTGCTTGAAAGGAAGCTGAGGAATAGTTTGAATTATTAAACCAGGGAAACATTTTGCGGTCTTCAGAATTGCGTCTTTATTTTTAAACTAAAAGGCCAAAGGTGCATAACTGATTATTCTAATGTGAAGAAAATGTCGGCAAAATATACTCGATTCTTGAGCAACATTCGACTTCCGTGGCATGAGTCTTATATAAACCGAGTGTTAACTTATGAGTGTCTTCTTGTGTTTCGACGATTTATCACAATATCTAAAATAAAGATCAAGAAATTGAAAGAGGACGTTGTCGATTTGAACTGAAACAGCGTTTAATTGAGTGGTAAACCGATCAAACTGATGATGAATTCGCGTTTTGCAGTTTTCGAAGCACTCATTTGATATAAAAAGCTTATTCCAGCCGAGGGTCTAACGAAAAACGGTTTTGGTGAACGTTGTTCAATGTATTCTTGGAGCGACCGTAACGAGCCTTAACATCCGTTTGCTGGCTTGCAATAAATCTCCTGAAATTAAACGAAACCCAAATCCAATCTTCAGTTACTCAGGCCGGTAAATGATGCAGTGAGAGACAAATATTTCACTGAGAAAACCGACATCTCATTAAGTGTAATTTTTATGAAGAAATATAAATGATATTGTTTATCAGAAGGAATTTCTAGAAATGTTTCCAAATTCGTATACTGATACACAAATAGCAAGCAAATTTGTTTCGTGGGGTAATTCGCATGCATAGCGGTAATCTTTCGGCAAAAAACTGTTATCGGAAACTATTGTCAGCAAGTGACGGAGATGAAAGAAATTTACATCTTTTGCAGCGAAGGAAGTTTACTTCAGTTTGGATTGAAATGTTGAGTTAAATTTGATTTATTATTGTCCTAGATGTGTCTTACTTTGAAAATACATTTTTATGAGTCAATTTCAATTGCGGGATTGTAAAATTGAAAATCACCAGGTAGAACAGCCCAGCTGTGTGTCAAATAGTTGTTTGGAATAACGTACACTTTTCCAATAATAATTGCCAGATTTTTGGTTCTATTAAGCATCAATGAATGCCACAAAAGCTGCTTTTTAAGGAAAATATAGGCATTTTTATGTTAAGAACCATTAATACAAAGCAGACACATGAACTGAGGTGTGAGAAAAAAGAGTAAATTGTCGGCCGCAGGAACCAATGAACTAATATGTCCACACATCAACACAGCGACATCTAGCTTGCGCCTTCCATGAATTAAAAAACTCCTATTACGACGAATTAGTGCTTAATTAATATATTTAGAAATAATCCATATATTTAGAAATAATCGACCGAAAAGTCTTCGTTTCAATCTACTTTCGCACTTTTCTTCTCTACTGTGACTGGGTGGAAGAAAATCCACGATGTCGAACATATGTTCCAGACAAACGTAGTAATAAGAAACTCTAAATTATGTCTTTGTCGTACTTTTCTTTTTCTCAAGGATTTTGCCATATGATTTCAAAAATTATTTGCATGTGGGGATAGAGATGTCCGTTTTCAAGTTTTAACGAAAGGGGAACAACAAAAATATGGATTATGAAATTGAACAAGAAATACACCCAAATTATTTGCACAAAATTAATTTTACGGTCAAACATCGTAAACAATTTTAAATTCATAAACTTTTCCGTTTATTTCCTTTTAGTATAAAACAAACGATCCAATTAAGATTGCGCGGGCGATATAACACAGTGGTTATGAACGGCAATTAATATATGCGGTCCAAAAGGGTCCTCCAAAGCAAAAGCCTGCTGATGCTTGATTTTCTGTGCTAAAGTGAAACTCTTCAATCAAGCAAATGAGGCTCTGACTCACCACATATGCCGATGAAAGAATTATATTAGTTGCGTAAAGTTTGAACTCAAATCATCTGAGACGAGGGCACAAATAGGCCCATCCTGATCCCGGAATAAGTGTTTGTCATCATGATCTAAGACAACGGTTTTGGGATTAACAGCACAATGTACTAAACCAAGGAGAGACTGAACAAAAGTATTAAGTAAGTCAAGAGGATGCGAAACAAAATGCTTAATACGTAATAGTTCTACTTAAGACGCAATTTCTTTTGAGAGTAAGAAACAATGAATACAATTCTTCGTTAAGTGATTGTTAGTGTGTTAATGAAACTGATAAACTAGTCAGGAATTTATGGCTGAAATACAAGCATAGAAATATAACTTTCACCTATAGTATATGTAAAAATGTACAATATTTCATGTTTACCTGCGACTGAGAGCGAAATTGGTTAAGAGTACAAAACGAGCTTTCCAACGCCACTTAAGCGTATTTGTATTTCAATGCAAAGCTTCCGCTGACGAATACATTGCTGTTTTCAAAAAGCTGTTGTCAAGCAATTGTTAATTATTTTTTGAGGAAGTCCGGATATTTCGAGTTGTCATTTAGTAGGCTCTGTGGAGGTCGTTCTAATGAGAAAGCATCACGTTCGCAAGCCTTCGATGTTAATCTGTTTGCTTGTTCCCAACGTGATTGGGCTTTCACCATTCTTGTCAAATAGCAGTCAAATTAAATTCGCAACAGAAAAAAAAGACTCTGAGGAACCCAAGAATATAAACAGTGTTTAAAACCAAACATCACGTCTACGTGCAAATCAAAGGAAGTAAACCTACAACACAGCTCGGATATCTTTAAATTCGTAGACTGTAGCGCGTGTGCGGTAAAAAGAGGCCAGTTGAAATCGACTGAGGAAACACAGCAAAAAACAGACCTTGTTTCTAAACTCACTCAGGTAAGATGTAAACCTAAAATATCTTCTCCGTGAAATTTTCTTTTCACAACCAACTACACCGGCTGAAAAAAGGTAGTGAAAACTTGTTTCTCATCCGTGAGCGGTTTGACATGAAATCACTTTTGCAATAAATATTTGGCCATTTTGCCGCTTTCTTGTAGTCGACAGGTGATGTGCACAAATCTAAACCGCAATGGGCAACTATTAATTTTGATCAGATATAGGCGGAGGGAACAACTATTTTTCGGAGCAGAACAAAGTACTTTGCAATAATTTGAATTAGTATCTTTGAATGTTTTTTTTTTCCACAATGAGAAAGAAAACTTGAGTCATCAGTACCGTGACTTCAAACAGGCCGATTGGAAGAAATTATTTCACAAACAACCCCTTCATATTGCCTTCAAAATTTTAAATAGGAGTCTTTAGTTGCATCAAATTCCTTCTCTTAACAGAGAGGTATGTTGATGGCATACAACATATCAGTTGATCGCCGATGCGATACTGAAAAAACATCTTCAGATAAACTTGGTTATATAGTCAACTCATCCCTAGACAAATAAAGATAGATACTTGAACTTCAATTTGCTGTGCATTTTAAAAATTAAAGATCCGAAACAGACGTATGCAGTGTGGCAATAAATTTCTTAATAAACACACCAAAATCTTAATTTTGAATACAGGAGCATTATGCTTATTAAAATAGACACACCAAGTCAGATTCGTATCTAAGAAAAAATGCTAGTTTGTCACGGTATATATGCGTGGAGACTGGAACTTCGCTGTTTATTGGGTGTCCTTAACTCTTCGCAGCCATAGTAGTTGTAGTACTTTAGTGCTTTGGGCCGTTTATGACCATGGCACGTGTTAAGCATTTCCATGTTGGTTGAGTCAAGTTATGCTTCACAGAGTGATAACCGTCAACAGCCACTAGTTTCCCAAGAGTCATTTCCTATTTCAACGACTGCCTTCCTGTTCATCTCTTTCATCACACTTAAACGCGATGGACGGTTCCCACGTTTTTCATATTCGTAAGGAAGTTGCTTGAAATAAGATTCGCTCAGTTCTATTTTACAGTTAGCAAAAGCCATCGCATCATGCAAACTCAGACGCTATGCGAATATAAACTTTTACTGTCTTTGACAGAAAAAGCACCATCAAATGGGGTCTTTTTTTAAACGTTGCATATTAAGTTGAAATAACCGTGATTGATGCACCAAGTCCAAACGCGGCATATCAACTAATCAAGGTTGGCGTCTGAATCGAGAAAATTTTCAAAGCAGACGATGAATAAAATCGGTCTATTGAAGCATTGTCAAAAATGAATTTTTCTCATGATTTTGGAGTCTATATAGTAAACACTTATTGAATCATGTTACAAAGTTTGCTTTCGTTTTCAATTTTTTCAGTTATTTACAGAATTTTAAAATGACAAGATTGACTGTAAACTTAATATGGAGCCATAAGTCATGATAGTAAGAGCTGGGTGCGAAAAATAAATATAAAAGAAGCAAATGCTGTGAAAATCCTTAAATAAAAGCACTTTGGAAATGAAGCGATGATTTAAAAGCGTCTGGTTAATACAGTAAACTTTGTTGGATTTTTTAGTAAGCACAGAAATGTTTCTTTCTTCGATGTAGCTTTCATTATGTATTGATAATTTTCATGTTTGATGTAGTTCCGGATGTAAAATTCAAAACTACTGTAGTTTCACATTTCAAAGTGTTTCCGTGAATAATTCGTGCTGTTCGGTGAGGAAAGAAACCTTGAAAAACGAAACTCTATATGCTACTGCATCACATGAAGCAAAATTTACAGAAATCAATATTTAATGAATTTTTCTGTTTCTGAATTTTCTGAAAACCAACTGCTCTCAAGAGAGATTAGAAAGCGCGTGTTCATTTAAATGACTAAAGCTTAAGGAAAATTGAACTGGAAAGCTCGTCGAGGGTGTTGGCTTACGGAAGAATTGTTATTTAAATCAGGTATGCTTTGCGAGTAAGACTAATTACAAAACGACGTTCTGAGACCTTGTTTCTCGACTGCTGTTAATTATTGGCTAGGTTATGTTGAAGTCACTAAGCCTATATAGCCGGTTTCATATAACATGTGCGTCTACGGCAAAAATCAGTTGCTGGATTTAACAACATCAGTAGAAAAACTTCATCGCTAAATTTTTGAAACTAAAAAATGAGTCGTTTAATCCAACTTGTCTGCAGGTGTTAAAGGGATCCACAAGATAATTGCACCATCTTTATTTAAGGCCAAACTTCATCAGAGCTGACAGCGAATTATGTGGTGTAAATTGTGATAACTAGAAGATAAATCTGTTTCAACATATAATATAGTGTTTACACGAGACTTCTGAAACAAATCCTATGACAAGAAGTCCTCGCTATACGAACTTTAACAGCATAATGTTCATGTTGCATTGAGTGCATAACTTATCAAATCCTAAAACAAGACATTAGATCAATTTTCCTGAATTTTTTACTTTATTTTAGATACTGCGCGGAACGATATTTCAAAGTAACTGAGATGTAAGATAGAATATTGCAGTCAGAGTATTTATACGGAGCATCTAATGCAGGTGTTATAACTTGCCAAAGCTACCTTGCATACGACGACTGCGCCCGCAGTGCGAGCGCCAGTGAAAACTTACTGAGCTGTCCTACCGAAATGACTCGATAACAGCCTTTTTCTTCGCAGCTAACAAAATTAAAAATAAAGACGGAGGGTAAGTTGCTTTGACCTCTACTAGTAGTTAACTTGAGAATTCCCGGCGGGTTTGACTAGGAACAGTATGTTTTGTTCAAAATAACACAACTATTATATCCTACCTGGCGAGACTCGACAAACAGCAAGTTGCCATGCCGAACGCCGGCGGCCCATTTTTGGCGCCAAATAGAAGCTTGGAGACACAAAATGTTTCATATTTTTTATCTTTTGTAATCTCGTATAGTTTTTGAAATTATCATGATCCCTTTTCTTTTATATCTGATGCCATTTCCAGTCGAAAAAGTAGCCTGATTTCAGTGCCTTTCCTGACTCGTATCATATATCACTGTTACCTCCGCACACCTTTTCAGCAGGCACTTCTTACAGTCAGTTCTGAATCAATTATTTTGTAATTTGCATGTCGGATTTTTCAATTGAGTTCAGCGCGTGCTTAGAGCGGCGTTTGCTGAAACGCCGAACCAATGCCGTATTATCTGACTTGGCAAGTCGAACCTACATAGTCGAACCAATTAATTCGAACGTAATTGCAGCAAAGCGGCCGCACTATTCATGTGCCCATTTCAAAATGAAAAGGTTGGACTAATGAGTAAAATAAAATTCGACTAAGATTCGCGGTTTGCCCTAGGCTTTAGTTTTGTATGCGCTCACACAAGTCAAAACTAACCACGATATTATCGTGTATTTTAAGCTTCGCAAAGTAGAAGGTGTTAGGATAACTTAACTAAATTGGAGGAATGTAGATGTTCTTGTAATGTTGTTCCATAAGTACCACTAAAGTATTATTTAAAAAAATGGTCACCTAATTTACACATTGATACTTTGCTTTTGTTCTTCTTTTGTTATTTTATACCGTTGTAGTGTTCTACTAATTAGTATTTGTACGTTGAATAAATAGCATGTGAGATTGAATTCTCACATAAACTGAATTTCGGACCTTAAAGGAGGCATTGATCATTCTGCCGTAAACAGGCCAGCAAATCGTAACTCTCAACTTCAGAATTACCTCACCTTCACAACATTAGTATATTCATAGAATCGGTTTTTACTTTTCTCCTAAACAGTAAATGATCTGTTTTGTCCTTATTGTAGGTTCTGCTACAAACCTATCTACTGGGATATAACAACACATCTTGGAACAGCGAAAAGCTTCAAATTCCTCCAATTCGGGGAAATAAAGAGCAGGATAAAACATGTCTGATAACTCCACACAACCTATACAAGAACCAACAGAAAGAAATATTCGCGTGGGATTTTACATTGCCACCTTTGTCATCGGATTGGTTGGAAACCTTCTGGTTTTAATTGTCATCACCGCCAAACGAGCCAAGAAAACAGTAAACGATCTCTTTATCATGAATTTAGCAGTGTCTGACCTAACACTCATCTTTTTTCTTCCACTTCATATCTATGGTATGTTTCACACCATTCCCGTCAATGCGTTCTTCTGTCACTTTATTCGTCCGCTCATGACCGTCTCCTTCTTTGTCAGCGTCTACACACTGACGTCAATGGCTATCCATCGTTGTCACGTGATCTTACACCCGTTTAAACAGGAAATACGTCAGAAGTGGGCAGTGCTCTGGATCACGCTGCTATGGATTTTGTCGTTTACAAACGTCCTTCCGCTGATGATTGTCACCATACCTGAGACACCCACTGAATGCTTTGAAAACTGGCCGAGTCTTGCCCACAGGAGGGCTTACACTATAGCTCTGTTTATTCTTGAGTACGTGCTTCCTTTGGTCATTATCGCAATAGCATACGTCAAAATCGGTTTGGATCTCAATCGCTCGTGGTCTCGACGGAGCGTTAGAAATGATAGAGTCGCTCATAGCCTGGAGAGCCAGGCGAGACGACGCGAAAACTTTAAAGTAACGAAAACTCTGGCTATAATCGTTCTGATATTTGCTGTTTGTATGCTTCCTAGCCAAGTGGCATGGATCCTGTTAGACTTTGGTAATGAAAAGCAGCGGCACATGGCAATGGTAATCTTTAAGTTTTCTCTTGTTCTCACCGTGTTCCACAGCTGTCTCAATCCCCTTGTTTATGGAAGCATCACCAAACAGTTCCGACGTGGTTACGTGAAATATCTGTCCTATTTTTGCTGCTGCTGCAGGCTGTCAATCTTAAAGGGGCTGAAAATTTTACTTCCGTCTGATAGTTCATCGCGGCAAGAGCATTCAGATGCAAAGCGTGCACTTAACGGAAACAAACACAAAACAAAACTTGAAACAAGGTTAATCTCCGGTGAAATAATCATGGATACAGTAACTGTACTGTAGAAGTTAAGAGAGGAGAGTTTCCTTTTCCACGAAGGTAAAATCTCAAAAACTGGTCCGGTGACCCTAGTTTTTTAATGCAAAAAATTATTTAAAAGCAAAAGCGCAATGACTGTCTAATTGAGCGAAATTGTAAAATAAAATCTGCGGAGTGGCATTTTTCTAATCTTGAAATTTCCATTTTGTTTCTAAAATTTTAAGCAAAATCTACTTCAGAGATTTTTTCTAATTTTCTTTTGTTTCTTCTTCTGTGTGTAATAAAAGATTTTTATAGCAAAAATATGGGGTCACCGGCTTAGTTTTTAAGATGCATGCAATTGATGGTAAAAAAGTGGGTCAGCTTTCTTGCTATGCAACAGAACAGTGCAACCTTAGTTTATGACTTAAACACAATGAAAGGTACAGTGGATAGTTACCTTAAGCCATTCAAAACAGCACAGTTCAAAGCCTGAAAAACCACACCTAGTTCTAAAAGTCTCAAAAAAAAAACAGAATACTCTTTTGAGTCACCTTAAATACTAATGACATCAAACTTAAAGTAAATCAAGAGTAAATATAATCCCCGAAACGCTCTTTTGAATGTGTCGGTATTTCTAGATGCAAAATGCTCTGATTAGCTTTTCTGATAATATATGCACGTTACGATCAATATATCGTCGATGTGGTTTACAATTACGTGTCTGGCTTAGAGGGGGTATGGTACCCTAAAAGATGGCAATGTTCATGTAAAATTCACTTTATTGGAAATACAAGAAATAAAGCCCATAAGGACTTGCCAAAAATTTTCATGCATCTAGATGAGTGTGAAATTTAACGAACGTACTCAGTCACCTGAATTAAGGGATGTGTCTTACTTATACGTGATGTTTCGGACATTCCTGTTAAATTTAGTCTCTTTCATAAAATCCTGGCTTCTAATTGTCTATCTCTATGTAAAAATTCTTTTTTCTGACAATTTACTCGACTTGTGTGATCACGTGACTGACCACGCCCTAAATTAAAAGAAATCTGATCATTTAAGTTACAAGACTTAAACGTACTAGAAATTACTCGCTTTATTTTTCAAAACCTTAACTTTATCTGGGCATACGTCATTCTAAATGGGGATTCTGTAAATATTTTATTCTTTTGTCGTTATGTCCCTTTTTTGTCTAGTCCCAGTCCCTCTCCAATTGATATACGTTGTAATTGAGACAAAATAAATAAATCTATCAAACCCCAATTAATTCTCTAAACTTGGTGGTTATAGCCATTCGCACAAATCATAATTGATCAAGCATGACATCTGCAAACTATTCTAAATTTCGATTCAAATTTATGTCAACAATTGGGTGTGGCGAGTCACGCCTTGCATACGGCTTGCGCGCGGGAAATTTGAATTGACCAATCAAGAGGCGGGAAAAATTCTAGTGTCCTAATGTAAAGTTAACAAGTCAGGAAAGGCATTGAAATTAGGGAACTTTTCTCACTGGAGATGGCA
>Ga0126343_10000301_pt1 | contig 18046 bp, 8 predicted proteins | sample Cyp2metagenome_FD_92531 | JGI IMG/M metagenome (GOLD analysis project Ga0126343, IMG submission 92531) | Coral microbial communities from Lord Howe Island, Old Settlement Bay, Australia - Cyphastrea 2 metagenome | ecosystem: Host-associated > Invertebrates > Cnidaria > Coral ...
GTACTTCGCATGACTTCGACAAGATTTTAAGACAATGTATGGAGAAATGGAGCGTACAACGAGAGACGAAAGTGGCCACTTCGGGAAGTAAGTAAACCTACTTCTAATTAGCCATTTTTAACCCAGATGCGAAGGTTACACAGCACTGAACATGTTTCGAGTCGGGCACCGAAGACCCGTAAGCTCATAATCGATATATTTGAACAAGTTTCCTTATCTCCATACATTGTCTTGCACGAATTCGCAGCCATTATGGCCTTCGTGCGCACGCGCGAGCGCCATCTTGTCCCTAATTTCTGGCAATGAGTTGATGTGCTGTGAGTAGATTTTTAGTAACATAATTTTTGCACTTACTGCTCGAAGTTTTGGCGGAATCCGTCTTAATTAGCTTGATCACGAGAGAGAAAAAGAAAGAAAAGTCTCAGCCTACTAACAATTTACTTGACCAGTTTATGTTTCAGCAAGAGTATTCCTCACCTTGAAGATTGCACTCGCACAGTGCATTTGAAGTTCTTCATTTTCGCTCTTCAAGTTTCTCACGAGATCCTCGATCATGCCCTCTGTACGAATAGCAAGTCTGTAACTGGCCTGTAATCAAATTGTTCATTGAAAGCCTCACTTACAATTGCATAACGTTCAGGCACAGAGCCTCTCTCAAATATCTTTGGGCGAGTACAAAATTACGTTTAAATTAAAAGAAACATGAAAATTATAATTCACCAAGAGAGAAAAACGCCAAAGAGATAGTAACAGACCATAAAAAAACAGGATGAAGAAGATTAACGCGGATTACAAACGACAAACTTGAAAAAAATGGGCTAAACTTTTAAAGATCTGCAAACCCTAAGATAGCTCCCACGCATAACACGCGTATGTTCTGAAGAAAAAACTTCCTCGCACTGACCTCAGAGGCACACTCCTGCAGCGTTCCCACAACCGGAATCAGCATGGCTTCATTGCTAGACTTAAGTAGTCTTGCCAAGAGAGGTATACCTCCGGCTCCACGAATAGCTTGTTTGTTTTTGGTGCTTTTACTACAGCTCCACAGGGCCAGTGCTCCACAGCGCGCAACGTCAGCTTCCAGATCGGTTGCATTAGTGAGGGTTCCACAGTCCAAGAGCGACACCTGTCAATTAAAAACAGGACATATTCAAAAGTGTCGTCAGTTTTTATTTCTTGTAAGTTAGTTCCTAACCTTCATGTGACTTACAAAGAAAAATTTTCTTGAAAATTTGTCTTAGAGGTTTGTCTTTGAGAAAGGTGACAATCAGAAAAGGTAACTTCTAAACACGGGTCGGAGACGGGGGGGGGAGGACATAGGGTTAATTATTTTTCCACTTCTATTTAGCGATGAAGGCTACTGCTTTGAATTCATTCTTCTCTGACAAGTACAAGGCACATGAAGAAGCAGTAATTTTGTTTCTGGTGTTCTACCCAGAGAGGCAACTGGTATAACTGTAAATGGTGGTCAAATCGACTAGGATGGATTTGGCGCTGACAAACCAACAATTTTAGCCCCTTAAATCTTCTCAGCTTACCAATTTTCTAATTCCGCCATACTGCCTGACTGTACGCCTTGCTCTTCTGAATTTAGCCACATGAGCAATGGTCTCAGCCGCTAAACATTTCAGCTCCTCATTGAAGCCCAGGAGAAGTTTCACCATTGTCTGCAGACCTATGGAACAAGAACACAAAACATTGACACTCGTTATGAAGTACCACTGACTGTTTGCCTGAACCCGCTGAAAATTGACTAAGCCTGCAGCTTTTGCATGTTGTTAAATGACACAAATTGCCTCCGTGAGGCCTGATAACTTCGTCTTTGGAGCAACATGAGAACTTTTTTCAAGAAGTGTGGGTCAAAATCACAGCGAGTTCAAATGTTTTACCATAAGATCATGGGGCTAAAATCCACCAGAAATTGTACAAGTTTAACGCTTTTTAATAAGACTTGTACTAGTCGCTCATTTTCTCACCTCCCAAGTCAGCAATGGCCTTCCTAATGAGAGAATTTCTTGAAATTTCTTTCAAAATCTTTAAAGACCCAATCTGTAAGAAAAGAGAAGAGATGTGATACTTTTCAAACATGTTCTAGTTTTCTTCAACTTCTCTAAGGAGTCTGTTATCCAATCTCAGCGCTTTCCTGCTTTGCTATCTGCATCCCTCTCCGCATGCTGTCATCTCCACTCCCTCCGCCCACAAAAATTGCCCAAGCTGAGGCAAACTCGAGCCGAGACTCACTTTCTATGTCTTCCTTGTTGCTGTGGATGAGGGTGGCAAGGAAGAGGGAGCCTGGGATCGAGGTTGAAACTTTTGGCCGGACACTCTCGGCTCAGGTCACCGCTCTTTTTCAAATAGGTTGCTGTATCATGATCGAGAGGAAAACTCTAAATGAAAATGAACTCTAAAATTACCTTGCACTTGATTTCGTCAGTCTCCAGCAGGTTTATCAACACTTCCAGTCCACCAACATCTCTAATGGCCAGCTGACATGTCTCTTGTAGAAGATTGAAATCTCTCATCGCACATAGAGCTATAATGGTAGCGGTCTGATTTCCACTCTGTGGAGAAAAAAATTATGCTCGCTTTCGTAAACTAATGTACGCACTAGTTGCTGTTTTAGATTATAGTAACTATTGTCGACCACTTTGGCTTGATTTCCGCTGCTATCTGAAGTCCGATCTACCTTCGGGGTAGGAGCACAGGCTCTTTTTGCAAACAGCAGCTGGTCACAGAGCCCATTGAAAACACAGCGGGCAGTAAAAGATATGCAATGGAGGAGTAAGAAATAAGCCTTGAGCTAACAATTAACTCCAAAACACCAAGATGATGAATACGTGTGTGAAAAAGAACTTACCAGCAAAACATATCATCTGTTTAAAAACACAGACTATTTGCCCCATAACAAGAAACCTACAGGCTGTGTGCTTTTGAGGAAAGCAAACTTTTCAATTGAGTTTTTAATGGAGTGCTGCTTTATAAAGGGATTCCCAACACTACAGACCGTCAGTTGACCTTTAAACAATCTTGTTGAATCGGCATGAGTAACGGTTTAATCATCAATAATAAAGGGAAAAAAGTTAAAATATAGTTATGTTTGGCCTTGCCCTTTATACCCCTCCTAGGAAAACAACTAGCAACAAAAGAATAAGACCCCAGTGTGACCTCTCCCCCTCCAAACAAAATGAAGAAAATCCCCAAAAGGATGATTCATACCTTCAAGTACTTGACCAGCTTCTGAATCTGCCAGTATTCAGATGGTAAATCAGCATTTGACTCCTGCAAAGGCAAGCTCTTCATTTCAGCGTAGTATTTTAAATTTTGCACCACAAACTTTTTTCTTTTAGAGGTAATGAATAGCAAATGCAAGACTTTGCAGGAAGTTAAGACAAACGTTTTTCTTTGCAAACCCGAGACATTTAAATGACTTTTTAAACAGTGTTATTATATGGCAATGCATATCCGAGCGTTTTGATCGGTCCTTTCTCGGTCGGGATTTTGCCATACGGATCGTTTCCGTGGAAACGGTCATAAGCTGCATATTTTTTGCTTTCGAAAGCCGGCAAATTCCAAAACAAGCATGGCCCGAGTGCCATATAATAAACTTCTTACTAACCTAGCTAGCTCGAGCTGTACTGGGGAATATTGGCCCTCGGTCGCTTTTGCACGGACCTCGCTGCACTCGGTGCGTACTGCCACGATCTCGGGCTACTATTCCCCAGTGCGGCTCTCGCACTAGGTTAGTAAGAGGTTATTATCCGTGAAATTTCAAGATTTGGCCTGCTAAATACTGAAAATTCAAGATTTCGAAATCCAAATATTGAAAATTTAACATAGGAAATTCAGGATTAGGAAATTCAACATTTAGCTTTCCAAATATTCAAGATTTAGAATTTTGAATGGTTTTGGACAAGCGCTTGTTTTGACACATACGCAAACAGTAAACTCAGAGGTGCGTTACTGGTATTAATTCTTTGGTCTGGTCTGAAATAAGGCATTGAAAATCACATGTTTTGGTGTGATAAGGGTCAGGGAAAGGGTTTCAAGAAATGTTCTAGAAATCCCCACAAAAATGGATGTCCAAACGAACCTGTCGTCTGTCTTGACTCTCCTCTTCCTCTTCACTTTCAGATGAGCTTTCACTAAAGTATTCATCTACGTCACCCTTCATCTGTGATCGCATTGACACTCGTGTAGTCTTACCCACTTCTCTGAAAAGGAAAATAACAAAAATTGTGAGTGCACATGAAGTTCCTAAACCAACGGCATTATCAATGTTCTTTTACGAATTCTCCCCAGCAGCGGCTTTGTGACAGTCCATTCATCCTTATTTTTTATTGATAGAGCCCAAGCCCTTGCACATTTTCACTTGCACTGACCAGTCAAAATTTCTTCATAGTTATATTTTGTTTGTGCTCTCAAAGACCAACAGCATTGTAACATGTTAACATCCATTTGATATATTTTCACAGCAGTGGAGTTGTGGCAGTCCATTTGCGGCCATTTTGTACCGATAGAGCCTTCATCCCAGTCTCATGTTTTCATTTGTACCAGTTAAATTAATTCATAGTTTTTACTTTACTTTTTCTCTCAATCATTTTACGATGTCACAAAAGGTCTCATGCGCAGTTTGACGGGAAGTCTGTGAATCACGGAATTCCGGAGTCGGACCTGGCCAGAGGTCACGATCCCCGTTGTTAACCAAAAGGATCGCGGCCTCTGGGAACGAGATAGATCAGACTCAAGGGAGCGACAGAAATCGAGCCTACATCGGACATATCAAAATCATAATTATATTATATCACTGTTACCTGCTTTTGGAGCGTCGTGATGGAGGTTTCTTATCAGGAGTGCTCTTGTCTTTCACTTGATCTTTTTTTCTAAAATGATCGGAAAATAATGATAGTAGGTTCTCCACAGAGTCTCCATAGTATAATTAGTGATACTCCTACTAATACTATCTAATGATCTTAATCTCATCTGGGATCCTATATTGGCTAAACGTTAATTCAAACGACGTTTTTGTCATCCAAACACATTTCATCAGCAATATGTTAAAGTTAACTTGAATTTCATTTTCTCTATGATGTCCGTAAGTTAAAAAAATGCTTTGCAAGTTTTTCAGACGTGGTTAACTAATAAACTGCAAACAGTTGGAAGCATACTAGTTGAACTAAATTCTAGTCTGAAAATCACTCTGTAATGACAATGTGATGAAAACTCTACTTGTGTGTCGAGCTTTGTACATATGTACGTGCATGCCTTACATGTGTCTAGTTAGCCTGAATCAGAAAGTTAAACTTGATTTCTATTCAAGCTGTACAATTCACTTTAACAGACCTATCAATATATTACTTGCAAAATATTTTGGACACATAAGTTATATCTCATTTCGGACAAATTTCAAACAAATATTTTGCAAGTAAAAGGCATTTACTGTACCGTATCTCTTATCAAACTCAGGATGTAAATGTACTTACTCAATCTCTCCAACCAGGTCTTCACCGAATTCAATGTTAATATTTTTCCATCGCGGTGATGACTCAAATGCCTTCCCTCCTTTAGTTCCTTTTTTCTTTTGTGTTGCTTTGTTGGCTTTTGTCTTAATGGCAGCACTGAAAAATCCAAACATCAGAGTCACATTCACTTGCAGAGTACAAATGCACTTGATTTCTGCCGACTTTCACGATTTTAACCTAAGGTGAAGTGCGTACAAGAACTTGAAAAACTTTTATTTTCAACATTCCTGAACAACAAAATTATCTTCAGTTGTCATCTTTAAGCCTGGGTGGCCAAGCCTAAATCATTCTTGATTTCTGAATGCACATGTAGGTTGATCTCTTTTTCAGTTTCCAATGTTCTTTTTGTCTACCGAAGTGCCCCAACCTCAAAATGTGGAGAACAAATCTTATCCAAATGAACAATATTCCATTTAGTGGACAAACTACCACATTTTCAGAAACTGCGCTAGAAGTCAGCATGGCAATCAGTGAGAATAATAACGCTTGCATTTTGTACAATGGCTTACTTCTGTTGATTTTTAATTTCCACTCCATCAGCAGCTTCTTCTCCAGCAGATCCATTCATCTCTTCCTCCTTCACAGTCTCCTCAATCTTGTCAGTTTTGTCTTGCTTTACTTCAGACGACCCATAATATGTAAACTCCTACAAATAGAAATATCTCTGTTAACAAAGAAGACAAAGAGAGGAATCTTGCCTTATCACTTTCCTGTTTGCATGACCAAGTTGATATTCTGTACAGCAACGTTTCCTTGGCCTAATCTGCCATGTGCAGTTACAACTTATTCTTAAAGGTTGTCAATATAGTAGAAGGGTGAAGGGGCAGGAATCTCTGAATAAATCACGAGGGAATTCAATGGGAGGTGGGGAAAGAGAGGATCTAAGTAAGAAGACCTGGAGGAAAAAGGGAAAATTTGCTTAATATTGATCAATAGGAAAAGCACCAAAAAGAAAAGCTAAGGAAATGGCGGGACCCAGGGTTTACACGTCTGGGAAAAGAGAATTTTAAGCCCCTCTTTCCCCATAATATATGTCAGAGCAGATGATGATACTGTACTTAGAAGCAGTAGAGAAGTACCTTCTTTTCAATAGCAGAGGCAAACTTTGGACTCTTGGCCTTAATTAGTGCTACGAGTGTGGGATACACTTCTCCTTCCCTTTCATAGTTAACTTGTCCTTCTTGTGTCAAGCCTTTGTTTAGGAAGTAACCAGCAGTGTTTGCCGTGATGGTCAGCTTGTCAGTGTCAAAGGGCTTAACATCCAAGTAGCTGATATCGCCGTGAACCTGTTGCCAGGGTGGAGCATGGCAGCCATTGCTGAACTGGTGATCTGATGACAAAGATAAGTTCTGAGATTTTAGTGGTATAACAACAAACCAGAGGTATGTGTAGTTATAAATGTGTTACTTCCAGCACCAGGTTTCTGTTGTGTGATTGGCACAAACAAGCAACAAATCTAACAAGTACCAGTGTGTGTTAAGGCCACCATACTGCCTGTTCTCGGTTTCTGTTTGGCCTCTGTTTTATAGATATACGCTTTTAGTAGTGTTACACATTTATATGCTAAAAATTACGCATTCTTTAAAAATAAAATCTTGCACCCTAAAAGAAAAAAAATTAGGTGCGATGATATTACATCTCTATCTTCCCATAACAGCCACTTCTCTGCAATGCCTACATGTACTTTCCCCTGTTCCCAATGTGGCTGTTATTAAGAGGTGGTGATCAGCTGTATAGTGAATAAAACAAAACCAGCTTATTTCTCTCATCCTGTGTGACAGTATATAAAAGCCTGAACTGATTAACTACTTTGTAATATTCTTTAAATATGCATTGTAAATTTGAAACTAAATGAATCTTACCAAGCGTCCATTCAATGTATTCCAGGCATTTTCCTTCCTCATCACCAGCGAGGGATTTGAAGAGCTCATAATCTGCCTGTGGATGATAACAGTAGCAGTCTTTAACTAAAGAAATTACTAACTAAAGGTACAAACAAATTCAAAAGTGTTTGCATATGAAACATCTATGACAAAAGTTACACATAATGTTAACTTCTTTGTGAAACGAAGGATTACATCAAAGGTTGTCAGGGATAAAAGAAACTTTTTTCCAACATAACTATAAATGGGACTTATTTTTCAAACAGCAATTACCTGCACAGCGCTGGGATTAAGTCTGACTTCCCTGTAAGAAAGATTGCCATGGAATTAATTTTGAGTATGATGATTAAAAGTTTACCAGAATAACCCAATGTTTTCATGATTGGTGAATTCCAAAGTTTAATGGCTACTCAGATAGCTTAATGAAAGTAGACATACTTGGCAATAGTGTTGTGAGATTGCACCAGAAGTTGTTTGTCCATTTCGCTTATGAGAAGCGACAGTGTAAACCTGGCCTCCTGTTCCTCCACATTCTCTGACGAGTCATCTCGTGCCTTATTGAGATCAGCATGGGCCTTCAGAAGAGGCCTGTCATTGCTGCTAACAGCGGCATATGCTGCACCCATTATATTAACCATAGGGTCTTGATTTTCTAGAGAAATGTTACATAATTCAATCAAATTATTTTCTAACGAAAAAGTGTGCGGATGTTTTACGGGCTTGCATACAATATGTAGTCAAAAATGTTGTGGTGATCTTTAGGGATTACAATTTTTTCAAACCAGTTTTAATTAAGTTGTAGTTTTTATGGTCTCATATTCATTACAACCATGTTCTGGAAAAAAATTATGGGAAACAAAAGTAAAAAAAAAACTGGTTTGAAAAGAATAACTATTAAAATTAACTCCAAACCACAACAGATACATGTATGCTATATTTTGGGATTTAGGGAAGGCCAAATTTTATGCACATTAAAAAAAAATTGTAAGCCTACCTTCCAGGCAAGCCTGAGCTTCTTGGCATTTCCTTTCTCCTGCAACTTTTAACACATTGCTGATCTGCTCAAATGTCCAGACTTTCATGACAAAATCCTCCCCATCCTAATGCACAATTCAAATGATTTGAGCAATTTATCCATAAAATAATAGGCCTAATAAACACACTTTATGATAAAATAACAAACAGCAGGCTATAAAGTAAAATCATTTGAGCTGAGCTTTAATTAGAAGTCACTTGCAATTTATTCATATTCTTTTGCATGCTCATACTATCCAATAAAAGCCAAGAAAAGCCATCTCCAGCTTCTGACCAGATAGTTTCATGCGTGAAATAATGCGAATTAAACAAGAGTGGTTACACTTTTGGACTCCTTGCTGCTAGATTAATAATTTTTGCTAAGAACATAAAAAAATGAATTTGGAAGGGAGGAGGGGTGTGGGGAAGGAGATGGACAGGGGGGCTTGCCGGATATTTTGAAAGGAACCTGTGGGAGGGACAAAGATCCTTTTCTTGTGGAAGCAGCTTCAATTTTTTTTTCACCCCGAAGAAGTTCCAACTCTAAAACAACACATCATCTTAGTCTCAGCTCAATACCCTAAACGATAGCAAAGAAGCTCCTGCTGTGGGCCTTTTGAGGTTGAAGTTCACCTTGATTACGAGGAACCAAAACTGCATTTTTTAACCCTTAAAAGGTACAATAAGCACCACTGTCCATTTTATATTGGAGTCCCTCCCAGAGGCTCTCAACGCAGAGAAAACAAATTTAATCAGAAAAATTTACCTTATCCATTGACAGTAGGTGCTCTCCGTTTGGTGTTTTCGCCTCTGATCTAACATCACTGTGACTATGAAAGAGCAGAAGAAAAATGGTCAAAACTTTATGCTTTGCAACAAGATTTGTTAGTCGAATAGACTTGTAAGACAAGCACTTTCATTCTGCATGATTTACCACTGACTTCATTGGTTATGTACCTTAAATTTGTCTGCAGTCACTGCAACTGGACCTGAATGTTTCAAATTGACTTTGTCAGTCACAAGTGTGCCTGCAGTTGCCTGGACACAACCAACCTTCATAATCTTCATTTGTGAAGCAGTGCCATTTTATTGTCATCGCAATACCTTGATTAAAGCCAGACTTTATACATGCAATAAGTTCAACTTGGGAAAACATCAATCTAAACATACGTTATCTGAAATCCCATAGATCCAAAGTTCAATTCTCCAAAGTTGTCTGGTTTAAGAGTGCTGTGCCATTTGAAAGGTTCCTTAAGTATGGTCTCTGCCTCTCGAGGATGTGAACTGACAAGCGCCTCAACCTGCTTGACGATATCATTCAACAGTGCTTCATTTTGAGGAGTGAACTCCAACTTTCCCTTTCCATGTTCACTAACTGAAGTTCCATGGGTGTGACTGGAAATTGTTGCCCCCATACCTGATATGTCATAGAATAGGATAAACAATCTATGAGCTACCAAAACCACATTTTTAATACGCAAAAGGTATGACGAAGTATGTCAAATATCTGCAAAAGGTGTAGGTCACAATAGCATGCAGCACGATGCCATAATTGCTTATGTGAACATTGACACAAAGACATAAGGAAAACCTGATCACTTTGATGATTAATATGTCATGTTCAAGCTACTATGTTGACATTATGCCATTAGGGCCTAGTTCACACTAGTGACATAAAAACATAATGACATATAACAACATAATGATTATTGTTTATGTCACTCAGTAAATTATGTGAACATCGATAGAAAGACATATTAAGGAAAAGATCAGTTTCCTTATCTCATTATGTTCAGGCTGTTATGTTGTTGTTATATTGTTATGTCACGATGTTCACACTGCAAACATAACATAACATCCATTTTTATTGTTATGTTTATATTGTTATGTTGTTATATCGCTATACTGTAAACTAGGCCGTACAGGTTATCCTCAGCACTTCTGCTATGGTGACTGTCAACAAATCTCTGTACCACTTTAAAATGTTTACATGCGGATAGAGTAAGATGTCTTTAAGAGAGCACAAATGCTGAGGATCCTGCAGTATAAATAAGTGCTGGGCCAGCCACCCGATAAAATGACTCAACGCATATATCAGAGTGCATTGGTCACTTATAGTTCTGTAAACATGCTACACGTTTAATTTTTTATTCTAGGCTATCTTCCACTTTTGTTGCAAGTGCAGATACTGCATGCAAAGTCTCTTCTTTCCTGATAACAGTAACTTTGAATTAAGTATCGCAATAACATTGAGTCGCTCATTCCTATTTGTACGTGCATAAACCGACTGCATGTCAATAATGATCCACACAATCTTACAGTCGTCTACTCGAGGTTTTGCTCGTGTTTATACTGATACAGTGACGGAAAGATCAAGAAATCGATATAAAACGAGGTGCCAGTAGCATTTTCATTAATTCCAAAACCAAGAAGGCTACACTACTACATCAGCCATAAAGATAGATAATTGGTTTTACTCATAATAATCTCATGGAGATCGTAAAAGTGTACCGCCAAAGAGCGGCTGGTGTTAAATCGCGGCATTTAACAGAGTGGAATACACTTGGGCGACTAACTCTACTCCTCAAATAAGATTTAACTGCAGTAACAATGTCCCTATCACCAGAACAATATAAATACAAAACGATTTATATTTGTACAATATACACAATATTCAATCGTAATACGAAACCAATTTCGACAATTGCGACTAAGTTGGCCTTTTGCCTGAGAAAACCTCAAGCAAAAGCGTAGTTTATGGACTAACAAGAAACATGTAGCTAACGTTTTCGCCTATATCAATTATTTAAGCTTACCTGCAGTCTTTTATCATAAAATATTAAAAGTTTTTAAGCTGTTCCTCGCTTGTTATTTTGCTACCTGGAGTTATCTTTTCCCGCACTGATTTTTATTGTCATAGCAACCTACACAAACTCCAATGATAGAAACCGCTGACCGATAAATTCTTAAGGGTACTTCCAACCTCGTCCCCAGGGCCAACTCGTCGACGATTTTCAAAATGGCGGATCGTCCGGAGAAGGCCTTCTCCGGACGATCCGTCATTTTGAAAATCGTCGACGAGTTGGCCCTGGGGACGAGGTTGGGGTACTTCAGTTCGCGCGCTCAAAAGCATTTGCTGAAGAGGAATTTATTTATTCACAATAACTGTCTAATTTCTCGCGCAGCGATTGGCTCAGTTTTTATCATCAATAAGAGTACAGACGGATAAAATTTTTAATTATGCAAGCTTTCAAGTTCAACTTTCAGCTGTCAAACTGTCAAATTTTAACCAATGAGGTTTTGTAAATGGTTTGGACCCAGGAATATCAGTAGTTGGTACAGTTCGTATAGTGTCATCGCCCAGGTGAGGGTAGTCCTGGAGAGAACTGTTTTTGGGAACTGACGTTTCGACAACCTGAGCAGAAGTCACCTTCAGAGTCAAGTGAATGGTGTTTGTCAGTCGATAACGTTATAAGTCTGATGATATTGGCAGACAGACTCCATTTCTCCGCGTTAAGAGACGACTATCTGGACGATAGTCTCTTGGCTTCGGACATTGTCTATCTGCTCGGCAGTGTTTTTCTCGAGGTGCGCTCTCGGGACACTATTCGCTTCTCAGAGCAGATAATGCCTAAGAACAAATATCCGAACATATTTTAAGTCAAATGGAGGCTATTGTGTTTTTTTCAAATACTCAGAAATTGTATTGTATTATATCGTATTGTATTTTAATTTTAAAGAAGAGCTATTTATGGTTACATAGGCGTACACTCGACCTCGGTTCATTCAACATTCTTGGGGTGTAAAGTTGTTGAACCGTAGATTTCCTTCTTTTAGCCTTCTCGCGAATTGATCTACTAAACTTTCTAAACCTTCCTCCGCGATCTCGGAAAAAACAGTTGCAGCGAATACACAATTAGCATATGACTTGTCTACGTGGCTTGCCTGAATTTCAGCCTAGCTTGTTTACCCGGATGCCTATATGTTTGCTCTTTATGGATTCACAGACTGACTTTTAATATCGATATTCCCAGACTTGTTATCGCCAAATCCAAGCTTTAACGCCTGTGCTAACTAAATTCACTTACTGACTAAAATCAGACTAAAAACCTCACTTAGACCGCAAAAATCACTTAACCTGTGCAAATACTTCTATCAATGGGAGAGTGCAAGTTGATTTGTGATAATCCAAACTTTTCTAAAAATACCGCCGGCTTCTTTATAATTACAGTCAAATCTCAGTGAATAAGACGGACACCCTCGGGACCTTAACTATTGTCCCCTTAATACAGCGTGTCCGTTGAAAAGAGGTTCCTTATGAATTCGTCTTAAAAACTTCAGATGGGACATGTTTATTAATATTCGTCAGTATTTAATGACTTTACGGCCAAACGACCAAACATCAACATAAATTGTTTGGTGATCAAACATGCTGATGTGGAGGTTGGTGGCTATTGAAACGAGGACAAAAAAACCTGCATCCTTTTTGCAGTGTCCGTTTAAAACAGGTTTCTAACAATAGAAATGACCATAAAAGTCTAGTTTAATATGTCCGAGCCAGGTCTAATTAATGTCCGTTAAATAGAGGTATTTCTTACACTGAATGTGAACGAAAATATGGGACTTGCATTGCTGTCCGCTTTATAGAGAGTTTGCACTGTAAACCTAGTTTACCACGAATGAAAAACCACGCTGTATAAAATCAAAGATTGCGGAACAGTTGAAGTCGTGAAATTGTGCACTTCCTAAATCATAATGGTATTCAAACATTCTCGACTCAGTGTTGAATGCTGTTTGTAAGATGACATGATCAAACTAAACGGTACAGGTGCTGAAAACATTTCAGTTAAACATCACCCAAATCAATATTGGTTTTTCACTAATCGATGCTTCTGCAAATTAGGCTTTAGTCATCCGAGAAAGATGATGAAAGTGAGTCACTGTGAAGGAGTTCTGAGACTGATAACACTGCCAACTTACTTTTTGACTGCTGTTAAGATTTTGGGAAGAGAATCAAATTTTGGAGAAGATAACTTAGCGATTTGCTTGTTCTGGTTTGGAACCTGTAACTGAAACCAAACTGTTATTACTATCCGATCTCTTTAAACAATTGCTCGAGACAGCTTTTCGCAGAATGAACATTGTTGAATTATTGGCCAATCAGGGCCGATAGGGTATCGGCTTAATTACATCGAGTGCACAGTTTCCGATGCAAATAATTCTTAAAACCTCCCATATTTCCTTAAAGGGGGCTTGCGCTTCAGATGTTAAATGTCTTTGAGAGCTGTTCTCTCTTTGAGACTGCTGGGATATTGTTTTATTTCCGATGAGACCATCAAACTATTTGGGAAATAACGCATTTGGCTTCACTGAAATTATGAATTATTAACTAAACTAAAGGACATTTTACGACTTGTTTACTAGCCTGAATTTTTACCGTCTCCTCGTTGTATGTTAACTCTTCATCCACTTATTTGCTGGCTTGTTTGATATTTCCAGACTAGACACCTGTTTCAACTAATACCACTTATCCTAAAATCTCTTAAATGTCACACTTAAAAAATGTCACACTTAAAGTGATTAGTCAACGAAGACTTGAATGAATAGATAGAATCAATTAGTTATCAGTAAGTGATTTGGTTTCAGTTACTGTTTTACGGGCCGGGCGAACAAATTTGCGAAGCATTTTCAGGAAATCTTTGTATCAGTTAGAAAGTCCAGGAACTGAGTCTCCCACAACACCTCTCGCATGATGTTTATTAATCTTGCATGGCGAAACATTTGTATTTTTAAAATCACCAATTAACACTAAACCAACAATGCTTCTCAAAATATTTTGCAACACCTGTGTCGACGTCTGGATTGAAGACGGTTTGTTGTTCCTATTAACAAACACACAGTAGAGAGGGATGATTTTCTAGTTGACCGAGCTGGCAAACTCTGCATTGCTACATTTTGTTTTAAACCCTGGTTTTCATTCCTATAACTGAACTGTTTTCACTTGGCGTCACGGGGGTCGCGCTAGTGCCAAACCAATCCTCTGGGAGTTGAACTCCTTTCGTAAGTAAACACTTTCTTTTGTTCCAGTAATATCAGTTGCCGATGGCTGCTGGCCACGTGAACGAAAACGCTGTGTCTGATCAAGTTTAAGTCTGATTTAAACAGCTGGTGAAATGGGCCACGTTTGATATACATGGCTCCGAGGATTTCACGATAAACTACTATATTTAGCGATGTTCCCTTTGTATCCAAGTCTCAAAACTTAAAAATTAGCGATTTTGTCCTGAAAGCCTAGGAACAACATTAATCTATCGAACGTGGCTCGGCTGTTGTGAAAATTAGACGAAAGTGGTATTTGCGTAGATTAAGTGATTCTGGCATGATGTTAAAGCGTTTTCAACCTATTATTTGCTTAAAATGTTTCACTACGTGACTTAAAAAGGCAAACATACGCATAGTCTTTCTCTCAGATTGAATAAAAATCTCTGCTTAGCACAGCCTTCTCAAAGCAATGCTGTTCATAACTTAGACACTGGATTTGTTACAGTTTTTAATCCCCGGAAAATTGAAGTTAACACCTGTGAAATATTGTTTTTGCCATCATACCACATGAGGATATCAAATTGTTAATTTGAGCCCTCCGGTAGCGGAACAGCCTATAATCTTCTCACGGCTTTGTAAATATGTCTTTCTTTGCATCAAATTCAATGCCAAACTGTGACAAGTTGACACATCAGCCGAGTCAAGAATGTGCATATAGTTTAGTCCGTGGTTGAAATTTCCTTGTAGCTTTTTTGTACCCGTCTCTACAAGACCTCGTCCCACGGTCGCTACAGCTCGAGCAGGCAAGTGTAAGGTAAGTGTAAAATTGGACTTATATAGAGATTGTCTGTCTAAACTAACTTCTATGCACGGTTAAATACTCCGCCAAAGCATGATAAAAGCATTCAGAAACTTTAGCCCAACTTGAATTCAGCTGTGTTCCTTTTTCGCCTGTTTTTCATTTTCTCTTTATATTACATGGACATGAGAACTAACGCTCAATTCAGGTAAAAGGTTCACGTTTTAAAAGAATCTTTCACTATTATAAAACGCGATCTTCGTTTTTTTGCCAAATAATGAAGAAATCGTCGAAGGGCGAATCATTTTGCGACGGTTTTTAACCATATACTACTATAACTAAAAAGTTGAAATTGGATTTTACTCTATAGCAAAATTGGGAAACAAAACTTGAATTTTGTATTCCAACAAAATCACAAAGCAAACCTCGAAAAGTGAATTTAGTTCATTTAATTCTATTTCTCTTTTTCTTTCATATTTAGTAAGAAAAATTTGACCCTGGAGGGTTCGTTGACGGTTTTCTGGAGCGAGAGCACTCTGCAAGCAGAGCCTTTTCTTAGGGTAAAGCTAGAGCTTTGAATATTTCTGGACTCAGGCTGTTTTCAGTGGCCAAAGGGACATTGTTTTCGGGTGTCAACTTTTTCGAGATTTATCAGAAATTTCTGAGAGAGGACAACCTCACGAGGTTCAACTGAATAGTCGATTTTTTTCCCAAGAATTTCCGAATATTTCGGATAACTGGTTTGCATAACGTTCGGTATCATATACATCTTTAGATTTTCTGAGAACTTTCTCAGCAAACTTCCGTATCATTCGTTCCCGATACGGAATTTCTGGAGTTTTATTGTATTGAATACGCCCTTTGTGTTTTGCTTATGTGGGAAAATGAAGACACTTCTTTGCTGTTTCTGAACTAGTAATAAGCTTTGTGATAACCAGAAGGCGAAGAGATATCACTCAACATTATTCTCAGAGTAAAGTAGCTAACAAAATCAATTTATTTGAATCACCAAATTAAGTTAATATAAATATCTCAAATTTATGCATTAGTCAGGACAAAAATGCGATATGAGATTGCTTAAAAAAGTTTTGGGGTAATATATTTATATCTTTAGCTCTTGAAATTTTGTTAAAATTAATACTTTAATTCAGAGGGTCTTAATTTTGAGTGCCGTTGAAGGTTTCATCCGAAACGCATACAAGGCGAGAGTGAAAGCAAACCAGCCTCTTCTTACTCAGCAGCGTGTTTCAAATTTAAAAAAGAGTCGATGTCACAGCATGTTAAGATACAATAACTTCTTTTCCTCCCGAAGAGGTGAAATTTCGGCAAGCTCAAAAAGAAGCCGTGCAAAGACTTCTTCACTGACTTAAGCTCTATCGTAAATATTCTACTTCTCTGAAGAAATAACACGCAAATTAACTGTGGCGATAAACATGACAATATCACGTATTGTTAGAAAACACTGGCAAAAATTATAAAGATCTAGTTTTAGTTTTGCAATTTTTGGTTCTGATTGCCTCTTATTTCTTGTTAAACTTTGAACTCTGTGAGCCATAAAACTATTTCCTGAAGATGAAGTTTTCTTTTAAGGTTAGCATCATGGCAGACATGAAGTTAGCTTTCTTGTTCCTGTTAATTATGGTGACTACAACAACCGTCAAGCCTCAGCACTGCCCCTCGTGGAGGCCCTCCTCATACAGCTGGCACAATAACTGGAAACAGTCATTCATTGCTGGGTGCAGGGCAGGTATGTAAGATGCCGGTTTTTATAATAAACAATTACTGGATGAGGTTTTTGTGATATCCAGAATAATCGAGGTCTCGGTAAGGGTTATCATATCACAAAAACCGAATCTAATAATTGTTTTATCATACATTGAACAGAAAAAAATAAAGTCATGGTTTGCTTTTGCCTTTTCACTGACGACAAGCAGCACAAAGCGCGCGAACTTGACATGATTACCCTTAGAAATCATGCACCGCGGTCATACATGACATGATTACCCGTGACCTTGAGTGTCCTTGCAGTTAACTTGAGTATTCCGGGTTGAATTTGACCAGGAACAGCATATTTTGTTCAAAATAATACGACTATTACCCTACCTGGCGATTCTCGACGAACTACGGGCGAGTTGCCATGCCGAGCGCCGACGACCCATTTTTGGCGCCAAAATAGAAGCTTAGAAACACAAAATAGTATATATTTTTCACTTTTTGCCAACTAGTTTGGTTTTTGAAATTGTAAATCCGTTTTCTTGGAGATTTAATGCCATCTCCAGTGAGAAAAGTTGCCCGATTTCAATGCCTCTCCTGACTTGTTAACTTAACATCTGACAGGACACTAGAATTTTTCCCGCCTACTGAATCCTTATTGGTCAATTCAAATTTCCCGCGCGCCAGGAGAAAGCCTGTACCTTTCCAAACAGGGTTTGTGATTTGCTCCGTGGACAATACACAAATTAATTAAACAATGGCCCCAGCGCTTGAAACAATAGGAGCTACAGGATAAGAAAACGAATCAAAATACAGGTCTGGAAGAGGTACAGGACTACTGCGCGCCAGCCGTATGCAAGGTTATCTCTGAATACTCCATAACTACGCCCGAGCCATTGGTGCGACTTTGCATTTTAATCAATTTAATTAAGCTGCAAAATAAGTTGATGTGCAAAGAGCCATTAGATGGAATTGATGAAAAATGTCTGCATGGCTCATAAACAACAGTTATCTCTTAACCCAATATTTTGTCATGTGACCTTTACAGTTCACCGGTGCCCAGTACTTCTCGCTCA